>Ga0209759_1001865_pt1 | contig 10466 bp, 6 predicted proteins | sample AraplaCL_Col_mMS_FD_184261 | JGI IMG/M metagenome (GOLD analysis project Ga0209759, IMG submission 184261) | Arabidopsis root microbial communities from the University of North Carolina, USA - plate scrape CL_Col_mMS (SPAdes) (version 2) | ecosystem: Host-associated > Plants > Roots >...
CGTTCCCTTCCCATGCCCCCGGCCGTGCAGACTCGCCTGTGGCAGGAGGCCGGCGACATGCCGGCCTACGTCATCCTCGATGGCGCGCAGAACCCGAGCCTGCTCGGGGCGCTGTACGCCGACCACGCGCCGCGCTGGCGCTGCCTGTTCACCGGCCAGCTCGAGCCGGACATGGCCACGGTCGCGCCCTACCTGGTGGAGCTCGAACACAGCTCGGCGTTCACGCGCCGCCTGCTGGCCGAGGGCTGGGGCCAGAACTGGGGCGTGTTCCTGACCAGCCAGCTCGCGCTGCCGGCTCTGTGGCGCCATGTGCGGCAGCAGGTGCACGTCTACGGGCCCAACATGGAGTCGCTGTTCTTCCGCTTCTACGATCCGCGGGTGATGCGCAGCTACCTGCCCACCTGCCCGCAGGATCAGCTGGCCGGATTCTTCGGCCCGGTCGACTTCTACTTCGCCGAAGCCGAGGAGCCCGCACGGGCGCATGCGTGGGCGGTCGCCGACGGGCGGCTGGTGGCCCAGAGCGTGGGCTGAGCCGGGCCACATCGAATCAAGGGAGCGCGGCCATGCCGGCAATCGAATTGAACATCGGACACACGCCTTCCCCGCGCCGCCAGCGCGATGCGGGCGACGACGACGCGCCGCCGTTCCGCATCGTCGTGCTGGGTGACTTCTCCGGACGGCCGCGCGCGCGCCGCCAGGCCCTGGCCGAGCGGCGGCCGGTGCGCATCGACATCGACAATTTCGAGAGCGTGTTCGCACGCCTGGCACCCTTTGCCGAGATCGCCGGCCTGGAGGACGAGACCGGCCTGCCGCTGCGCATCGAGCTGCGCACGATGGACGACTTCGCGGCCGACGCGGTGCTCGCGCGCCTGCCCGCGCGCGCCCATCCGGCCACGCCCGCGAGCGCAGCGCCCGCCGCCGCGAGCGCCGCCGCGCAGGAAGATGCGGCCGCGATGATGAAGCGCCTGCTCGGGGGCAGCCTGCCCGCGGGCGCGCCCGCGCTGGCCGCGGCGCCGCCCGGGCCGCAGGCCGACGCCCTGGTGGAGCGCTTCATCCGCCAACTGGTGGGCAAGGAGCTCGGCGCACCGGCACCGGCGCCGGCGCCCGCGATGCCGGGCGGGTCGAACGACGCCGCGGCGGCGCTGCTGCGCCAGGTGCTGCGCGATCCCGCCTGGCGCCAGCTCGAATGCGCGTGGCGCGCCGTCGACCGCTTCGTGCGCGAGCTGGACATGGCCGACGGCCAGGTCCGCCTGGAGCTGTTCGACTGCCGCGCCGACGAACTGCTGGCCGATCTGGGCGCCGTCGCGGGCGACCCGGCGCGGGCGGCGCTCGCCGCGGTGCTCAAGGGCGACGGTCGTGGCTGCGACATCGTCGTCAGCCTGGAAGAATTCGGGCCCGGCCTGGTGGAGCTGTCGCTGCTTGGCGGCCTGGCGGCGGCCGCGTCGGCCCAGGGCGCCGTGCTGCTGGCCGGGGCGGCGCCGGCGCTGGCGGCGGTGGCCACCAGCGACGATGCGCAGGTGCTGGCGTCCGACGAGTCGCGCGTGTGGCGCGCGTTGCGCGAGACCGCCCTGGCGCCGCGCATCGGCCTCACGTTCCCGCGCCTGCTCGCGCGCCTGCCGTACGGCCCGCGCAACGAGCCGGTGGCGGCCTTCGCCTTCGACGAACTCGCCGATGCGACGGCCTCCTCGCTGCACCACCGGCTGGTGTGGCGCAGCGCCGCCCTCGACGCCGCCCTGCTGTTGGCTCAGGGCCATTCGGACGGCGGCGTCGAGACGCGCGTCCAGCTGGACGACCTGCCGGCCTTCATCGACCGCGGCGGCGACGAGCCGCGCCTGCAGGCGGTGGCCGAGGCCTATCTGGGCGAGCGCGAAGTCGGCGTGCTGCAGGCGGCCGGGCTGATCACGCTGCAAAGCGACCGGCGCCTGCCCAACGCGCGCGTGTCGGGCTGGCACTCGATCGCCGCGGGCGGCCGCGAGCTGGCCGGCAGCTGGCGCTGAGCGGTCCTGCGATGCATGCGCCATGGGCATCGAACTGCGGTCCGCGCAAGCGCCGCGACGGGGCGGCCACCGTGCCGCAAGTCAATCCTGCGCGCCGTGTCCAGCAGGGCGGAAAGTCGGGATTCATACCCTCGGCGCGCCCGGTGAATACGTGTACATTTGCTGCGGCCCCGCGACGTTCCGGGTCGTCAACACGAACCCGCGCGCCGCGTGAAGCGCCGGTTCTCACGACAACAAGAGCATGAGCCGAAAGCGCGTCATCTGGTCGGAGGGATTGTTCCTGCGGCCGCAGCATTTCCAGCAACTCGAGCGCTCCGTCGAGATGCTCGTCGAGTCCCGCGCGGCGGGCATGCTGGCACCGGGCTGGGGTCTGTCAAGCCTGCGGCTCGACGACGAAGCGCTCAAGATCGGACGGCTCGCCATCAAGGCCGCGCGCGGCGTGATGCCCGATGGCACGCCGTTCTCCATTCCCGAGGAATACGCGGCGCCGCTGGCCCTGGAGATCGGCACCGAGGTCAAGGACACGCTGGTGCACCTGGCCTTGCCCCTGGTGCGCGCCGGCATGCCCGAATTCGCGATCGACGCCACGCCGTCGGCGGCGCTGGCGCGGTTCGTCGGCCACGACCTGCGCGTCGAGGACAACGTGCTGGGCGTCGGCGATCCGGCCGAGATGAAGCTGGGCCAGCTGAATCTGCGCCTGATGCTGGACGACGATCCGCGCGCGGGCTTCTGCAGCATCGCAGTGGCGCGCATCGTCGAACGCCGCAGCACCGGGCAGCTGGTGCTCGACGAAGGCTTCATCGCGCCGGCGCTCGATTGCCGCGGCTCGGCGCGCCTGCAGGACTTCGTCGTCGAGGCGCGCAACCTGGTGCGCCACCGCGCCGACACGCTCGCCGCGCGCCTGAACCAGTCGCAGCAAAAGGGCGTGGGCGAGATCGGCGACTTCATGATGCTGCAGGTCGCCAACCGCTACGACCCGTGGCTGACGCACCTGGCCGAGCGCGAGTCGCTGCATCCGGAGGCGCTGTACTCGGTGCTGGTGCAGGCCGCCGGCGAGTTCGCCACCTTCAGCGACCGCCGCAAGCGCCGGGCGCGCGTGCAGGCCATCTACCGCCACGAGGACCTGAAGAACACCTTCGAGCCGCTGATGTTCGACATCCGCGAGCTGCTCACCGAGGTGATCAACCCGAACGCCGTGCCCATTCCGCTGCAGGAGCGCGCCGCGGGCCTGTACACGGGCATGGTGCCCGATGCCGAGCTGCTGCACCACGCGCAGTTCGTGCTGTGCGTCAACGCCGACAAGCCCGGCGAGTTCGTGCGCAGCCGCTTTCCCTCGCAGGTCAAGATCGGGCCGCCGGACAAGATCCGCGACCTGGTGCGCCTGCACCTGCCGGCCATCGCCGTCGAGCCGCTGCCGATGGCGCCGCCGCGCATGCCGTACTACGCCGGCTACACCTACTTCCAGCTCGATCGCAGCGGCGACCTGTGGAAGCAGCTCGATGTCACGAAGGTCATCGCGCTGCACATCGCGGGCGACTTCCCCGGCCTGCAACTCGAGCTCTGGGCGCTGAAGCCCTGAAGCGAGCGTCTTCACCATGACCCAACCTCCCTACCCGGGCCAGCCGCGCCAGCCCGGCTCGCCGCCGCCGGACGATTCGGAAGCCACGATCATGATCCCGACGCCGGGTGGCCGGCGCGCGGCCGCGCCCGCGCCGGGCCAGGCGATGACGCTCGATCCCTCGGCGGTGTTGTCCGAGGTGGAGGATGGCAGCGGCCCGGTGGGCCTCAATCCGCTGGTGGCCAACGCCTCGGTGCTGCTCAACACGGTGCCGACGATCCGGCGCTCGCTGCATCACGCCGATCCGGCCGGCCTGCGCGAGTACCTGCTGCGCGCGATCGCCGACTTCGAGACGCGCGCACGCGCCGCCGGCGCGACTCCCGAGCACGTGCTGATCAGCCGCTACGCGCTGTGCACGATGATCGACGAGGCCGTCGCCAACATGCCGTGGGGCGCCAGCCCCGAATGGGTGCAGCAGAGCCTGCTGGTCACGCTGCACCGCGAGGGCTTCGGCGGCGAGAAGTTCTTCCTGCTGCTCGACAAGGCGATGGAGGATCCGCGCCGCAACATCGACCTGCTGGAGCTGATGTACGTGTGCATCGCGCTCGGCTTCGAGGGCCGCTACAGCGTCATCGACAACGGCCGCCAGCAACTCGACGCGCTGCGCGACCGGCTGCACAACGTGATCCGGCGCGAGCGCGGCGAGTTCGAACGCGACCTGTCTGGCAAGTGGCGCGGCGTGCAACGCGTGGCCAAGCCGCTGGTGCGCCGGCTCTCGGTCTGGATCGTGCTCGCGGCCGTGGCGCTGCTGCTGTTCCTGGTGTACCTCGCCTTCGCGCTGCTGCTGGCGTCCAAGTCCGACCCGGTGTTCCACCAGCTCGCCGCCATCCACTCCGATGTCGGCGACCTCAAGCGCGCGCCGCCGCCGCCGCCGCCGCCGGCTGCGCCGCGCCTGAAGCCGCTGCTGGCCGCCGAGATCCTGGCCGACCAGCTCGATGTCACCGAGGACGCCAACTCCAGCCACGTCGTCATCCACGGCGACAAGTTCTACGAGCCGGGCAGCGCCGAGATCCGTCCCGAGCTGGTGCCGGTGATCAACCGCATCGCCGCGGCGATCAACCAGGTGCCGGGTGTCGTCACCGTCAGCGGCCACACCGACAACCAGCCCACGCGGCGCTCGCTGCGCTTCCCATCCAACTACGAGCTGTCGCTCGAACGGGCCCGCGGCGTCGCCGCCTTGCTGGGCCAGACGGTGCAGAACCACGCGATCAAGGCCGAGGGCCTGGCCGACAGCAAGCCGCTGGCGCCCAACACGACGCCCGAAGGGCGGGCGCGCAACCGGCGTGTCGAGATCACCTTGCGCACCGGCGCTTAAAGCCTAGCGGGAACAGGAAAACATGTGGGCTAAGCTCAAGCGCTTCTTTGCCAATCGCTGGGTGCTGGCGTTCATCGGCCTCGCGGTCGTGTCGCTGCTGATCTGGTTCGTCGGCGACGCGATCGCGATCTACGACCACCGGCCGCTCGGCTCGGCGGGCGCGCGCATCGGGTTGATCCTGCTGGTCTGGCTGGTGTTCGCGCTCGTCGAGGGCGTCAAGCAGTACCGCGCGTGGCGTGCCAACAAGGCGATGCTGGCGGCGATGGGCGAGGGCGCTTCCAGCAACTCCGCGCTGTCGCAACGGGAGGTGGCCGACCTCAAGAAACGCTTCGACGAGGCGATGGCCACGCTGCGCAAGGCGCGTTTCGAGGACAAGTCCGGCAGCGGCCGCAACTACCTCTACCAGCTGCCCTGGTACATGTTCATCGGCGCGCCGGGTTCGGGCAAGACGACGGCGCTGGTCAACTCGGGCCTGCGCTTCCCGCTCGAAGGCAAGATGGGCAAGGATGCGGTCAAGGGCATCGGCGGCACGCGCAATTGCGACTGGTGGTTCACCGACGAGGCCGTGCTGCTCGACACCGCGGGCCGCTACACCACGCAGAGCAGCAACCGCGAGGTCGACGCCGCGGCCTGGACGGGCTTTCTCACGCTGCTCAAGAAGTTCCGGCCGGCGCAGCCGCTCAATGGGGCCATCGTCACGGTGAGCCTGTCCGACCTGTTCACGTCGTCGGGCGCGCAGCGCGACGAGTACGCGCGTTCCATCCGCGCGCGCATCCAGGAGCTTTATTCCACGCTGGGCGTGCGCTTTCCGATCTACGTGGTCGTCACCAAGTGCGACCTGCTGGCGGGCTTTGCCGAATTCTTCGGCGACCTCGGGCGCGAGGCGCGCGCGCAGGTGTGGGGCACCACCTTCGACTTTCCCATGCCCGCGGGCGCCTCGCTGGGGGCGACCTTCGCCACCGAATTCGACGCGCTGGTCGCGCGCCTGAACGCGCGCCTGACCACGCGCATGGAGGAGGAGCGCGACCCGCAGCGGCGCGCGACCTTGTTCGCGTTCCCGCAGCAGTTCGCGGCGCTCAAGGACATGCTCAAGGCCTTCCTCGACGAAGCCTTCCTCAGCTCCGCGTTCACCGAAGAGCCGATGGTGCGCGGTGTCTACTTCACCAGCGGCACGCAGGAAGGCAGCCCGTTCGACCGCGTGCTGGGCAACATCTCGCGCGCCTACGGGCTCGAGCGCCAGGTGCTGCCGCCGGCGGCCTCGTCCGGGCGCAGCTACTTCCTGACGCACCTGCTGCGCGGCGTGGTCTTCGCGGAGTCCGACATCAGCGGTCGCAGCGCCATCATCGAAAAGCGCCGCGGGCGCATCGCGCTGGCGCTGTACTCGGTGCTGGCGCTGCTGTCGCTGGTGCTGATCGTGGGCTGGACCATCAGCTTCGTGCGCAACCAGGTGCTGATCAAGGACGTGGCGGAGGCGTCCGCGGAGGTGACCAGGCAGGTGGCCGCGTTGCCGCCCTTGCCGACCGGCGACGTCACCACGGTGCTGCCCGTGCTCGACGCGGCCCGCGACATCCCAACCGGCTACGCCGAGCGCGACGCCGGCGTGCCGCTGTCGCGCGCCTTCGGCCTGAGCCAGAGCGCCAAGCTGGGCACGCAGGCCAGCGCCGCCTACCTCAACCTGCTGCGCGACGTCTTCCTGCCGCGCGTGGCGCTGCGGCTCGAGCAGCAGATCCGCGAGGCCAACTCGCCCGAGGTGCGTTACGAGGCGCTCAAGACCTACCTGATGCTTTACGACCCGGCGCACCTGAAAGCCGCCGACGTCAAGAACTGGGTCGCGGCCGACTGGGATCGCACGCTGCCGCGCGACGTCACGCAACTGCAGCGTTCGCACCTGGCCGATCACCTGGGTGCGGCGCTGGAGCAACTGCCGCTCGAGATGGTGCTGCCGCAGGATCGCACGCTGGTGGACCAGGTGCGGCAGCAGTTGGCCGCCGCATCGTTGGCGCAGCGCGCCTATTCGCGCCTGAAGCGCATCGGCGTCGAGGGCGTGCCCGACTTCCGCGTGACCGACGCCGGCGGCCCGCAGGCGGCGCTGGTGTTCACGCGGGCCTCGGGCGCGCCGCTGTCCCAGGGCGTGCCGGCGCTGTTCACCGTGGCGGGCTACGACAAGGGCTTTCGCGCGCAGGCGCCGCTGCTGGTCAAGCAGCTCGGCGACGAGGAAGCCTGGGTGCTGGGCACCTCGTCCAACGGCTCGGGCGTCGCGCGCATCGCCACCACGCTCACCGAGGTGCGCCAGCTGTACCTGAACGAGTACATCAAGACCTGGGACGACCTGCTGGCCGACCTGCGCCTGATCCCGTCGGCGAGCCTGCAGGGCAGCATCCAGACGATCACGCTGCTGTCGGCCCCCGACTCGCCGCTGAAGCTGCTGCTCAATGGCGTGGCCAAGGAGACCAAGCTGGCCAGCGGCAACGACAAGTCGGCCGAAGCCGCTGCAGCGGGCCTCCTGGACAAGGCCACCGCCGCGATGCGCAGCACGGCCGACAAGCTGATGGGATCGCCGGCCGCCAATGCGCAGCCGGCCGTCAAGCCCGAGGCGGTGGTCGATGCGCACTTCGAACAGCTGCAACGCGTGGTGGCCGGACCGCCGGGCCAGCCGGTGCCGCTCGACGCGACGCTGGGCGTGCTCAAGGAGTACGAGGTGCAGCTGCGGGCCACCGACGAGGCGATCAAGCGCGGCGCGCCGGCCACGTCGGACGCGCTGATCGTCGCCCGCATCAAGAGCGAGGCCGACCGCATGCCCCCGCCCATCAGCAACCTGCTCAATGGCCTGATCTCGCGCAGCGGCGCACAGTCGGCCAGCGCGGGTTCGGCCGCGGTCAAGGCGGCCGCGGCCGGCGAGGTCGGGGGCTTTTGCAAGGCGGCCGTGGAGGGGCGTTATCCGTTCGTGCGCAGCGCCGCCAAGGAAGTGCCGCTGGGGGACTTCGCCAAGCTGTTCGCGCCCAACGGCGTGATCGACGGCTTTGCCAAGACCAAGCTCGTCGGCATGGTCGACATGAACGGCCCGGTCTGGAAGCCGATCCAGATCGCCGACGGCGTCGAGGCGCTGCCGGCGGCGGCGATCGTCAACTTCCAGCGCGCCGCGGCGATCCGCGACGCGTTCTTTCCCGGCGGCGCCGCCAACCCCGCGGCCTCGCTGGACCTGCTGCTGCAGCGCGCCGATGACGGCGTGACCGACGTGCAGCTGTCCGTAGACGGCCAGGTCACGTCGCTGAAGCCCGGCACCAACGCCGCCGCGCGCCTGTCCTGGCCCAGCCTGAGCCCGGCCAGCCAGATCCGGCTGACGCTGGTGATCGGCGGCAAGCCCTCGACCACGCCGCTGATCTTCGACGGCCCGTGGGCGCTGTTCCGCTTCGTCGACGCCGGCAAGATCGAAGGCGGCACGCCGGAACGCCAGAGCGTCAGCTACGAGGAAGGCGGCAAGCGCGTGGTCTTCGAGCTGCGTTCGGGCAGCGTGCGCAACCCGATGCGGCTGCCCGAGCTGGCGCAGTTCCGCTGCCCCGGTTGAGGGAGACAACCCGTGAACGAACCCGACACGCCCACTCGTCCGGTCGAACGTGCCGGGCTCATCGAGGGGTTCTGACATGTCCGCGGGCTTCTACGGCAAGCTTCCCAGCGAGGGCGACTTCGTCACGCGGCGCCTGCCGTGGGAGTTCACCTCGGTGTGGGACGACTGGCTGCAGCAAGGCATGCAGGCCTCGCGCGAGGCTTTGGGCGCAACGTGGCTCGAGCGCTATCTGTCGGCGCCGATCTGGCGCTTCCAGCTCGCGCCGGGCGTGTGCGGGCCGGCTGGCTGGCGCGGGCTGTTCTTCGCCAGCGTCGATCGCGTCGGCCGCTATTTTCCGTTGACGTTGGCGTTTGCCGATGGCGGCGCCACCGCGTTGGCGGCACTCAGCGGCGAGCCCGAAGGCTGGCTCGCCATCGAAGACGCCGCGCTCGCGGGCCTGGCTCCCACGCTGCCCGTGGCCGATTTCGACCGCATGATGGACGCGCTCGTGGCGCCCGCCGGCGCGGCGGCCGATCCGGCGCGACCGCGCGTGTGCTTCTACACCGCAGGCTCCCAGGACGTCCCGGCGCACGGCATGAGCCTGCAGGCGCTGCCGCCCCCCGCCTCGTTCGTCGACCTGATCGCGCCCGGCGCGCCGGCGCCGCCCGGGTCGCTGACCGATCTGCTGTGATTTCCTCCTCGCGCGCTCCTGGCCGGTCCCAGGACATACCCTCGTCTGTAGTCGCGCGTAATGTTCCGCGCGCCATCGCCGGCCTACACTCACTCGCATGCTGCTCGACCTGCAGCCTGCCCCACCGTCCCGGAGAACCTTGCCAGTGATCGACATCGACGCTCTCTCGCGTCCCATTGACGACAGCGAACCAGCCGGCCCCGATCTGGAGTACTCCGCCGTCGCCGAACTCGATCGCTTCGCCGCGGGCACGCCCGGCACGATCGATCCGTCCACCCAGGAACTGGTCGGCGCGGAAGAGCCGAACTGGCGCAAGGTGGCCGAGACCGCCACCGAGTTGCTGGGCAAGACCAAGGACCTGCGCGTGGCCGCGTGGCTCACGCGCGCGGAGCTCGCCAATCGCGGCCTGCCCGGACTGGCCGAGGGCCTGAAGCTGATCGCGGCGCTGCTCGAGACGTTCTGGGAGTCGCTCTACCCGATGCTCGATCGCGACGAGGGCGACGATCCGATCGAGCGGCTGAACGTGCTGGCCAACCTGTCGCCCGATCCGGCGCAGGCCTATGGCTCGCCCGCCACCGAGGCCTTGCTGCGCACGCTGCGCGGCACGCCCATCGTCGAATCGCGCGAGGTCGGCCGCTTCACGGTGCGCGACCTCGACTACGTGCTGGGTCGCATGTCGCCGCCGGCCGGTCAGAGCGCACCAGCCGCGGGCCTGCTCGCGGCCGCGTGGAAGACCGGCGACGCGGCGGCCAACCAGCAAAAGCGCGACGCCGTCGCGAGCGGCCAGGCGGCCATCCAGGCCATCGTCAAGGTGTTCGCCGATCGCAGCGGCCAGCGTCCCGACCTCGGGCTGCTGCAGCAGACGCTGCGCCGCGTGGGCGAGTTCTACGCCGCGCAGGACGCCGAGGCCGCTGCCGAGGCGGCCGACGCCGCGGGCGAGGCTTCCGACGGCGCTTCCGACGAACTAGGGGGTGCCGGAGCAGCCGGGAAATCCCCTCGTTCGGGCGGCTTGGCTTCACGTGCCGATGCGGTCAGAATCCTGCAGCAGGTCGCAGCGTTCTTGCGCAAGTCGGAGCCCAGCAGTCCGGCCCCGATGTTCGTCGACCGCGCGGTCAAGCTTCTTCAGATGGACTTCAACGCGATCGTCAAGGAATTGATGCCCGACTCGCGTGATCGCATCGAGATGCTGGGAGGCATCTCCCTCGAAGAACCCGAATCTGACTCGTAGCAGTCACCGAATTTTCCCAGGAGAGAAACGTCATGTCAGGAAGCAGCCAGAAGTTCATCGCCCGCAACCGTGC
>Ga0209759_1001866_pt1 | contig 10463 bp, 7 predicted proteins | sample AraplaCL_Col_mMS_FD_184261 | JGI IMG/M metagenome (GOLD analysis project Ga0209759, IMG submission 184261) | Arabidopsis root microbial communities from the University of North Carolina, USA - plate scrape CL_Col_mMS (SPAdes) (version 2) | ecosystem: Host-associated > Plants > Roots >...
CGGGGGCAAGTTCATTCACTCGCCCCGTAGCGGCAAGACGGTGCGCATCGATTCCCTCAGCAACAGCTACTGGAAAAAGAGCTACACCCTCGCCAAGCGCTTTCACAGCACACACTGAGGCGTTGTTCGCGCCATCAGTGTGTTTGCGCGACCTTCTGCGCATTGCACAAGGTGCTGCTGCCCGGTTGCAGGTAGGGCGTCAGGATCGGCGCCATGCCCTTGAGCACCTGGACCGGCAGGGCCGAGGTGAATTTGAACGACTCGGCCGAGCGGCCCGGCACGAACGCGGTCAGGGTGCCGAAGTGATGGGCGCCGATGTAGAACACGAAGGTCGCCGTACGGTTGATCGACTTCGAACTCAACACCCGCCCACCGGAGCCGATGGCTTCGATGCGGTTGTCGCCGGTGCCGGTTTTCCCGCCCATGGCCAGCGGTGTGCCGTCCGGCTGTTTGAAACTGCCGGAGACCCGCCGCGCGGTGCCCGCATCCACCACTTGTGACAAGGCGTCGCGCAAGGCCGTGGCGACTTCCGACGGCATCACCCGCTTGCCTTTGTCCGGGTCGTTGACCAGGCGGATTTCATAAGGTGTATCGGCGGCGAAGTGCAGGCTGTCGATGCGCAGTGTCGGCAGGCGCACGCCGTCGTTGAGGATGATCCCCACCAGTTCGGCCAGCGCGGCCGGCCGGTCGCCGGAGCTGCCGATGGCGGTCGCCAGCGACGGTACCAGGTGATCGAAGGGGTAGCCGACCTGTTGCCAGCGCTGATGGATATCGAGGAAGGCTTCGATCTCCATCATCACCCGGATCCGGCTGTCGCGAGCGCCCTTGTGCTTGCTCTTGAACAGCCAGCCGTAGACTTCCTGGCGCTCGAACTGGCTGGCGGCCACCACCTGGCTGAAGTGCGCCTGGGGGTTGTCCAGCAGGTAGCCCAGCAACCACAGGTCCAGCGGGTGGACCTTGGCGATAAAACCCTGGTCCGGCAGGTCGAAAGCGCCCGGTCCATAGGTCTTGTATAGCTTGGCCAGGCGTTCGTCGGTGACTTTCTCGGTTTTCAGGTGGGCCCGCACGAAGGTGTTGAAGGCCGCCTGCGGGGCATTCGGCAGCAGGTAGCGATGCACGGCGGCCAGGCGAATCGGCGTCGGGTGCATGCCGTCGAGGAAGGTCTCCAGGCGTTCCTGGGAAGTCTTGTTCTGGTACTTCTTCCAGAAACGCAGCATGAAGGCCGTGCCCTCGCGGTCGGCGAAGCGGGCCAGGTATTCCTGGCGGCGGGGTTCGCTATCGTCCTTGAGCAATTCGGCGCTGTTGTTCGGCCCGTGGTAGGTGCTGTAGCGCACCAGGTCGCGCAGCAGGCGGATAAACGGCAGGTTGATCGATTCGCGCAGGGCCTCGCGCAAGGTCGGGCTGCGGCCGTTGTCTTCCTTGCGGAAGTTGTGGAAGTGGTGCAGGCCGCCGCCGGTGAAGAAGCTTTCGCCGGGGTTGGCCGAGTATTTCCGGCTGAGGGCCTCATCGAGCATTTTCGGCAAGGAGCGGTCGTTGTTCTGCGCCAGGTAATCCAACGCCCAGCGGGTGATCGGGTCCTGGGCGTCATTGGCCACTTTCTTCAGCTCGGCGGATGGCTGGTTGCCATAACGGTCGTGCAGTTCGGCGATGATCTGCAGGTAGCTGGTCAGCACCCGCAGTTTGGCGGTGGAGCCCAGTTCGAGCTTGCTGCCTTCGTTGATGTCGAAGGGCTGGTCGGTGCTGTCGGTTTGCACCCGCACCCGCGCACTGTCGGGGGTCAGTTCGAAGAGGGTGAAGCTGTAGCGCACCTGTTGCGTGCTGGTGGGGGTCAGCAGGTGTTCGCCGAACAGGCCCAGGGACTTGGCGACCTCGGGGTCGGCCAGGCGCTTGAGGTAGTCGCTGGCCTCGCTTTGCAACGCCGACTGCAAGGTGCTGGTGGCCGAGAGGTCGAGACGGTCGAGGTCGTAGAGCGGGCGGTCGAGCATGGCCGACAGGCGGCTGCGGGCCACGCTGATGCCCTTGTTCGACTCCACCGGCTGGATCGTCGGCTCCTGCTGCCAGTCGCGGTAGCTCACCTTGCTGGCCAGGGCGGCGGCGGCCAGCGGGGCGTCGATCACGCCGTTCTGGGCCAGCAGGCGGATATGGCTGTCGGTCAGTTCGGCCAGTTCGTCGCGGCCCCGGGCCAGGTAGTGGGAGGGCCGGCGCTGGGCAATCATCAGCGACAGCACTTCACGCAGGGCCAGGCCCCGTTCGGCAACGCTCCGGGCGTCGCTGGCGGTACTGTTCAGGCGGGCGTTGACCTTGGCGAAGTCCGCGCCGTACCAGACCCGCAAGCCTTCGGCCATGCCATGGACTTCGCCATGGCCGGGTACGGCGGACAACGGCACGCTGTTGAGGTAGTCGCGCACCACATCCTTGCGCGCTTCCAGGGTTTGCGGGCCGCCCTGATAGGCGCGCACGCTGGCGGAGATCATCTGCCGGATCTTTTCGCTGCCGGAGAGGGTCAGGCCGTCCGGCGAGTGCCGGTATTTTTCCAACTGGGTCGCCAGGGTACTGCCCCCGGCGGTCTGGCCACCCATGTGCAGCACCTTGGTAATCTGCGACACAATTGCCTTGCCGAAGCGTGGCCAGTCCACGGCGGGGTTGGCCTCGGGTTGTTTCGGGTCGAGCAGGTCACGGTTCTCGATGAACAGCAGGCTGTTGACCACCAAGGGGGGAATGGCGTCGAAGCTCGCATAGAGTTGTTGCGGGTAGTCGTAGTGGTAGACATCGCCTCCTCGACAATCGGTGATCGACAGCCCCGCCTGGATTTTCTCCTTGTACGGCACGAAGAAGCCTGCCTGGCTGTAGTCCAGAAGGGCCGGGGAGAAGCGGGCCTGGGCCTCGATCAGGTAATGGCGTTTCAGCAGGCGCTGTTGGAATTCGCCGAGTGAGCTGTAGCCCAGGCGCTTGTCGAACGGCCCGGCACCGGGATAGAACATCGAGTCGCTGGGGCCGGATTCCAGTGAATAACCGAGGTCCGCGGCGATACGGCTGAACTCGCGGGCCTGGATTTTCGAACTGCGCATTTCCCGCGAGGCGGCAACCCCCAGCAAAACCAGGGCAATCAGCAGCACCAGGCAAAGCAGTCGCCACCACAGCCGGCGCTTACGGGGTTTTTTCGGTAAAGGCGCTTCATCCTCCCTGTTGGCTGGCGCCACAGTGTTGCTCGAATCGGATTGCCACAAAGCGCCCATAGTCGATTCATCCATTCACGCAGATTGATCGCACTTGCCTGAAGCTTAGACGCTGCTTGAGGGCGGTGAAAAATATGTGAAGTGAGTCAGACGGTCATCGGGGTCGGTATGTTCGTCCAGGTTCAGGCGGCGACCACCTGCGCGGGCCGGCCCAGACGCCTGTTGAGGTCCAGCCAGCCCGCTAGCGCGGCCATCAACGCGACCCCGAGCAGTGCACTGGACACCTGCACCGACCAAGCGTCCCCGGCCTGGGCATTGAGCATGTCCGCCAACGGCGCCAGCAGCACGCCGAAGCAGAACACTTCCAGCGAGTAGCGGCCCATCCGTTGGCTCTGCCGGGCCAGCCAGTGATCCAGCCAGCCACCGTTGGGCAACAGCTTCGCCACTACATAGGCCATGGCCAGGAAATGCAGCAGGCGCGCCGGCGACAGGTTGGTCTTGCTGATCGGGTAGAGCCATTCGCCCAGCAGCTTGGGCATGAAGGCGTCATGCAGCGCGGGCCATTTCCATGACAGGGCGATCACCGCACAGAGCAACAGGTAGACCACGCAGGTCACGAACAGTGGCTGTCGCGACAGTGCCCGGGTCTCCGGGCGGCTTTCCCGCTGTCCATGGATCGCTGCCGCGCCGCCGAGCACGAACAGCAATTGCCAGGCCATGGGGTTGAAGAACCACACGCCGCCCTCCTGGGCGGCCAGGTTCCACTGGAACCAGGGCGCCAGCAGGTACAGCAGCACCGACAACCCCACGACGTATTCGGCCTTGTGCAGCAGCATCGGCAGTATCAGCGGCAAGCCGAGCAGTAGCAGGATATATAGCGGCAGCGGGTCCATCAGGTTGGGTTTGAAACGCAGCAGCAGTTCGTCCACCAGCGCCTGCTGCGGGTGGGTGAGGAAATACTGCAAGCCCATTTCCTGCACCAGGTCACGGGTTTCCACCTGGCTGTTGGCGAAGAACACGATGCCCATCAGCAATGCCAGCAGGAAGATATGCACCACATAGAGCACCCAGGCCCGGCGCAGGATACGCACGCAGGCCACCAGATAGCCGTCGCGGCGGGCGATCTTGCCGTAGGCCAGTAGCGCGGCGAAGCCGGCGAGAAAGACGAAGATCTCCGCCGCGTCGCTGAATCCGACATTACGCACGGTGAGATGGGCGAGAGGGTTCTGTGGCACGTGATCCCAGAAAATGAAGATCAGCGCCAACCCGCGGAAGAAGTCGATGCGAGGGTCGCGGCCGTTGAGTATCACGGGAAAACTCTTGGGAGAATGTTGAATAGGCGTGTTGTGTCTGTAAGAAATTGCACACCGCACAGCGGCGGCGTGCAGGTTGGCGGGAATCGGGGGGAATTGCAAAATTGGGGTATTACTGAATGTCACAGTTTTCTGCTCGGGTCCTCAAGTTACCGTTTTCCGGGGCGCGGATGACATAGAGTCTAAGTTCCATATTGCCTGCGCGCTGTGCAAACTGGCACTGCCAATCCTTTGGAAAGAGGCGCCGATCATACTTCCAGTGAGTCGGTGTCACCCACCACACGCGCTTTTTTATACCCGGTGGCAAATGCTCAAAGTCCTCGAAAAACACCTTCTCCCGGTCTGCGTAAATGAGTGTGGAAGCCCCATAGCCATTAGGTCGGTAGTCTTGCCCCTTCCAGGGGGGGTCATACAGCAGTGGTGTGGCGCCCGCGCGGTTGTAATAGGCAACGCTCAAGTATTGGTATCCGCCATCAACGATGATGCTGTCGCCATCAAGAAAGCGCTCGTCTATATAGGCGACGATCTCAGCGATGGGGTTGGCCTGCTCATTGCGTGGGTCATCCAGATCGTCTTGTTGAGCATAAAGGGTATGCAGCCCCATCAATTGAACACTGACGATCAGCAGGATGCTGCTCAAGGCGAGGACGGGAGCCCGATCCACCAGCCTGCTGATGGCCACGGCCAGTAACATCGGTAAACCCAGGGCCGCAAAAGCCACGTAGCGCTCGTTAAAGACCGGAAATAGAAAGGAAACCAGAAAAACCGCCAGTATCGGCAGGAAAGTATGGAGTAAAAGCAAAACACCGAATTTGAAACGATGCCTCAGTTGGAAGGCTCCCGCTATGGCCAGGGCGGTGATGAACAGCGGGAATAGCAGGTAGCCCAGGGTGAAGAAATCACGCCGGTCTCTGATTGAGAAAAACCTCCAGATGGAAGAAGGCAAGGTGTAAGCCGTCGGCTTCGGCACCCACAAGATATCGCCGCCACTTTTGAACGCGGCAAAATTGAAAAACAGTTCGTCAATCAGGCTGATCAGCCAGGGCACATACAGAAGGGCAATCGCGATATTGGCCAGCCACCACGCCGAATGAAAAAAATGGCGCGTTGGAGGGTTTCTCTGGAAGGCCAGGATGGACAGATATGCCCAGTGAGAGAGTGCGCAGAAGATCGCAAAGTAATGGGTATAGAGCGCCGCCGCCATGAGCAGTGCGTAAACCACCAGGTACCGATCACGGGCACTTTTCACCCAGTAGACCAGGGCGATGGTCGCTCCCAGCAGCCAGACGCTTTCCAGCGTATACATCCGGGCTTCCTGGCTGTAACGCACGGCGATCGGAAACAGGGCGAGCAGCAGCCCGGCCAACACGGCGGTGCGCCGTGTGTCGATCAAACGCATCAACCACATGCCCAGCAGCGTGCTCAGCACCCCGGCCAGGGCACTCATTGCCCTCTGCGAAAATACACCGTCGCCGAAAACGGCGATCCAGGCATGTAGCAGCAGGAAATAGAGCGGAGGATGGACGTCGTGTCCTGCGTGAAACCATATCCGCTCAGGGGATTGGAGGCTCATCAGGGCCGAAAAGGCTTCATCGGTCCAGAAATAGGGGCTTTGAATAGCATAAAACCGAACATAGACGGCCAGCGACAAGACCAGTACCCAGAGTGATCTTTCAGGTAGGTCGCGCAGGGGGGAAAGTGCCCCGTCATAAAGTTTTCTGGTGTCCATGCTTTCCTGGCGGTGATCTGAGGGCGAGTCAATACCTGGGGTGCATGAGTCTGACACTAGGGTGCTTGGACAGGTCTGTCTACTCTCGCAAGTAACAGGCATGGACGCGCCAGGGAGCAGGCAGGGTGTCTGGGTCGGAGCGACCGTTGTCTGTACCTGTGATTTCTGGCAGTAGACAGGCCCACAGGCAGGTTCTAACGTAATCGTGGAGTGACGCTCGAAGTCAGTAGCGTATGGCGATGCCCGCTCGTCCAGGATCGGATGAGCGTGATGGAAATCGGGAATCCACTTTCATGCGCTGGGATCTGTCGTTCAAAGGGTTTTCCAATTATGTTTCGATCGGGGTGCTCAATACCCTGATTCATTGGACAGCCTTCCTGATCTTTCACAGTCTGCTGAGTATCAGCCAGGCGCTCAGCAACCTGGGGGCGTTTGCCCTGGCTGCTACCTTTTCGTTCTATGCCAATGCCCGTTATACCTTTCGGGCACAAGCGTCGCTCCGACGTTACCTGCTGTTCATCCTCTTCATGGGATTCTTGAGCCTGCTGATCGGTTGGAGTGCGGACAGCTTGATGCTGCCAGGGTTGATCACGCTGCTGGTCTTTTCGACGATCAGCCTGGTCGCGGGTTTTTTCTATTCGAAGCAGGTGGTCTTTCGGGAGCGCCAGCCTTGAAGATTTCCTTGATTGTTCCCGTATTCAATGAAGAACAGACCATTGAGATTTTTTACCAGACGGTCAGGCAAGAACCTGGACTCCGCCATTGTCAGGTCGAGATTGTTTTTATCAATGATGGTAGTTCCGATGGCACGGAAGGGGTTGCTCGTGCGTTGGCGCTGATCGACGACGATGTCGTATTGGTCAGTTTTTCGCGAAATTTTGGTAAAGAACCTGCTTTGTTTGCGGGTCTTGAGTTTGCCAGTGGCGATGCTGTCATCCCCATTGATGTTGATTTGCAGGACCCGATCGAGGTCATTCCAAGGTTGATTGTCGAATGGGAGAATGGTGCGGATGTGGTCCTGGCCAAGCGCCGAAATCGTTCGACGGACAGTTATCTGAAGCGGCACTTTGCCGCTATTTTCTATCACGTACTGAATAGCATCGCCTACCCTCATATAGAAGAGAATGTCGGCGACTTTCGCTTGATGGATAGAAAAGTGGTCGATGTGGTGAAAATGTTGCCCGAGTATCAGCTGTTCATGAAGGGCGTGCTGTCGTGGGTCGGATTCAATACGCGAATCATTGAGTATGATCGTGCCGTTCGTTCGGCTGGAAGCAGTAAGTTCAATGGGTGGAAATTGTGGAATCTGGCATTGGACGGCGTGACCTCTTTTAGTACGATTCCGCTGCGTCTGTGGAGCTATGTTGGAAGTGGGGTTTCATTGTTTGCGCTGTTGTATGCGGCGTATATGGCAGTGGATAAAGTTTTTTTTGGAAACGCCGTGCCCGGGTATCCGTCATTGATGGTTGCTATTTTGTTCCTGGGCGGTGTGCAGCTCATTGGTATCGGTGTCCTGGGTGAGTATATTGGGCGAATTTACATGGAGGCTAAACACCGGCCCAGATACATCGTCAAAGAAGTAGTCTCAGGGAAACGGAGTGCTTGGGGGGCTCGGCAGTCAAAAGTGGAGTAAAGGATGAGTGGCCTATCATGAAAGTTGATTTTATGAAGAGGCACCTGTCGCAGGGTGAGGTGATGGTTTTTTACCTTGTATCCAGTTTTTTATATGTGCTGCCCTTTATGCTCTCCGACTATCCCTATATTGATGACAGTTTACGGGCTACCTTTGCCAGGGCGAGTCTGGCTGCTGAGGGGCGAGTCCTGGCGGATGTTCTTTACAACCTGTTATCGTTCAGTCATGCCGCACCTAATATGTTTCCATTGGCGCTGCTGTTGGCGATCAGCGGAATGGCCTTGGCCTTGGCGCGTCTGTCCAGGCATTATTTCCCTGACTTGACGTATAGCCATTGCCTGATTGTTTTGCCTTTGTTGTATTGTCCATTTTTTCTGCAAAATTTGTCCTATCAGTATGATGGGCCGGCGATGATATTCAGTATTGTTGCGAGCATCCTTGCTGTCACCTACCAAGGCCCCAGGGACTGGAAGCGCTGGGTGGTGCCAGCCTTATGGGTCGTTGTGCTCCTGGCTTTTTATCAGCCTGCGATCAATGTCTTTGTGGGCTTGTGTTGTATAGATGTGTTCAGGCTACTGGAGAGGAGAGCATCACTTGAGAACATCTTCGTGGCAGCAGGTAATAAGCTGTTTCAGTTAGGGGTGGGGATAGGTATTTATTATGTCACTGCGTACTCATTGACGGGCGATAACCGTAATCAGCTGATTAGGTTTGATGCGTCCACGGTCTCTGAAATCAGTTCAAGATTCATGTTGTTTTTCAAGGAAGTTCCCCGGTTTTTCAGTGGTGGAGGCAACTGGCTGCTTCTGTGTCTATTAGGGCTGGCGGTGGCAGGGTATGGCTATGTCATTATTAAAATGCTCAGCTCAAATATTCGAGTCTGGGAGAAACTGATAAGATTTTTGCTGCATGGCATGTTATTGGGTGTGCTGTGTTTATCAATCCACGGAATCATGCTCCTGTTCGCCTATTTTAACTTTGGATCGCGCACCTTGGTCGGGGCTTCGGTGTTCCTGGTTTTTTTGTTTTATCTGAGCTTTTCCGCGTTGACGAGGTGTCATCTGCAAGCCGGTGTTTTACTGGCTGTGCCGCTGCTGTACATGCTGTCCTTTTCCTATGCGTATGGGCGGGCGCTGATCATGAAACAGGAGATGGAAAAGACGGTTTCCTTTAACTTGAGTTACGATATTTCCAGTCGTGCGGAGTTGAGGCAGGTCAAGAAGTTTTATCTGCAGGGGGATCGTGTTTATGATTGGGTACCGGCCAATCAAGGCACCCGGGCGGTCATGCCGGGTGTTCATGACATCATGGCGCTGGGGTTTGTCGTCTATCCGGATGCGCTTGTAAGTGTGGGTATCGATAATGTCCAGTGGGCCGATGACTCGTATTTTACCCAGGATAAAATTGATAAGCTCGGCGTGCCGCTGGTTAATAATAAATATTATGATATCTATTTGATGGGGGATGAGGGTTTTATCAGGATGAAACAGAATAACCGGCAGGATGAAAGAACAGGCTCGCAGTGAGTGTCTCTCTGTGCTTTAAACACAGAGAGCGTCAGTGTCATGGGGACGGGTATTTCACGTGGAGGCCGGGACACCTGGCCTCAGGGCTTTGCGGGGCTGGCCTGCAAAGCCCTGCTGACTCAAGCCGCATTCGCCTCGAAACTATCTGCCCGCGCCATCTGCCACATGCGCGAATAGAACTCGCCATTGACCTCGCCGGTCAGTAGCTCGCCCGGCTTGAGAAACACATGCAATTGCGAGAACAGCTTGATCTCGGTTGCTGACATCCGTCGGACCAGGTGCTTGGCCTCCAGTTGCGCCGGATGCTCCAGCCCCGCCGCCGCGAGCATTTCGGCCAATGCCTTCAGGGTATTGCGGTGGAAGTTGAACACCCGCTCGGCCTTGTCCGGCACCACCAGGGCGCGTTGGCGCAAGGTGTCCTGGGTGGCGACGCCGGTCGGGCACTTGTTGGTGTGGCAGCTCTGCGACTGGATGCAGCCGATGGCGAACATGAAGCCCCGCGCCGAGTTGGCCCAGTCGGCGCCGATGGCCAGCACGCTGGCGATGTCGAAGGCGCTGACGATCTTGCCGCTGGCACCGAGCTTGATCTTGTCCCGCAGGTTCAAGCCCACCAGGGTGTTGTGCACGAACAGCAGGCCGTCGCGCATCGGCACGCCGATATGGTCGGTGAACTCCACTGGCGCCGCGCCGGTGCCGCCCTCCTTGCCGTCGACCACGATGAAGTCCGGGAGGATGCCGGTTTCCAGCATGGCCTTGGCGATGCCCATGAACTCCCATGGATGGCCCAGGCAGAACTTGAAGCCCACCGGCTTGCCGCCGGACAGCTCACGCAACTGGGCGATGAAGTGCATCATTTCAACCGGGGTGGAAAACGCTGTGTGCCGCGACGGCGACACGCAGTCCTCGCCCATCTGGATGCCGCGGGTCTCGGCGATCTCGCGGGTCACCTTGTGCTTGGGCAGGATGCCGCCATGGCCGGGCTTGGCGCCCTGGCTCATCTTGATTTCGATCATCCGCACCTGCGGACTCTGCGCCTGGGCGGCGAAGCGTTCCGGGTCGAAGCGGCCGTCCGCGGTGCGGCAGCCG
>Ga0209759_1001867_pt1 | contig 10461 bp, 12 predicted proteins | sample AraplaCL_Col_mMS_FD_184261 | JGI IMG/M metagenome (GOLD analysis project Ga0209759, IMG submission 184261) | Arabidopsis root microbial communities from the University of North Carolina, USA - plate scrape CL_Col_mMS (SPAdes) (version 2) | ecosystem: Host-associated > Plants > Roots >...
AATACCCGCCGATGAACTACCTGCTCGCCTATCTTCCCGATGCGTATCTGCGCAAGATTGCGGATTACTTCGCCGCTCAGCGTCCCCCCTATCCGCCGCCTTTGACACCGGCCATCCCGGCGGCGCTGCTCGCCCGCGGCGAGCAGCTCGTGAAAAGCGGCGATCCGGCGAACGACATTCCCGCCTGCGCCGCGTGTCACGGTGCCGCGCTGACCGGCAGGGAGCCCGGCATTCCGGGACTGCTGGGATTGCACGCCGAGTACGTGAGCGCACAACTCGGCGCCTGGCGCTACGGCACGCGCAAATCCGTCGCGCCCGATTGCATGCATACCGTCGCATCGCGTCTTTCGAACGATGACATCACGGCGGTTGCCGCGTGGCTCGCGGCATCGCCCGGACCGGCCAATCCCGCGCCCGTCGCCAGGGGAAGCCTGAAATTGCCGCTCGCCTGCGGCAGCGAACCGCAATGACGGAGTATCCGGTGTCCGCATTTTTCCTCTTCCTTCGACACAGGCTGACGAGCCTCTGCGCACCTCTCGTGCTCGCTGCCTCGTGCACGGTCGCGTTCGCTCAAGGCCCGAGCCCCACGGCTGCCGATACGGTCAAGCGCGGCGAATATCTTGCGCGCGCCGGCGACTGCATCGCGTGCCATACGAAACCGGGTGACAAGCTTTTCTCCGGTGGCCGGCCCATGCCGACACCGTTCGGTACCCTCTATTCGCCGAACATCACACCCGATAACGAAACCGGCATCGGGCAATGGAGCGCCGACGAGTTCTACTCGATGATGCACACCGGCCGCTCGCGCGACGGCGCGCTGCTATATCCCGCGATGCCGTTCGGTGCCTACACGAAAGTCACGCGGGCCGACAGCGATGCGATCTTCGCTTATCTGAAGTCCGTGTCGCCCGTGCGGCAACCCAATCGGCCGCATGAGCTGCGCTTTCCGTACAACAACCGGCAACTTCTGATCGGTTGGCGCACGCTCTATTTCCACGAGGGCGAATACCAGCCCGACCCGACCCGCTCGGTCGAATGGAATCGCGGCGCCTATCTGGTCGACGGGCTCGGCCACTGCTCGATGTGCCACACCGCCATCAACGCGCTCGGAGGCAGCTCCGAATCGACGGCGTTCGAAGGCGGTCTGATTCCGATGCAGGACTGGTACGCGCCCTCGCTCACGTCGAACAAGGAGGCCGGTCTCGGCGATTGGAGCATCTCCGACATCGCCGATCTGCTGCAAAAGGGCGTTTCCCGCCGCGGGGCCGTTTATGGCCCGATGGCGGAAGTCGTCTACGACAGCTTGCAATACCTGTCCGACGACGACGTGCGTGCGATGGCGGTCTACCTGAAGTCGTTGCCGCAACACGGTGGAGCGACCAGCAGTTCGAACGGGAACGTATCGCGCGAAGAACGGGGACTGCTGTTCACGCTCGGCGGCAAGATCTATCAGGCGCAGTGCGCCAGTTGTCATGGCAAGTCCGGCGAGGGCAAGCTGCCCGACTTCCCGCCGCTTGCGAACAACCAGTCGATTCAAATGACATCGGCCGTCAATCCGATCCGCATGGTGCTCAACGGGGGATACGCCCCCGGCACGGCCCGCAACCCGATGCCGTACGGCATGCCGCCTTTCGCGCAATCGCTGACCGACGATGAAGTGGCTGCTGTCGTCACGTATATCCGGACCGCATGGGGCAACCGCGGCGCGCCTGTCTCGGCGAAAGAAGCGAACGCACTGCGCTCCGCTGCCTTGTATTGATTGGAGGACGCCATGAACACCAGCAACGAAGTGCGCGCGCCGGTCGAGCCCGGCGATGACCGGCAGGTCGAGGAAATCGTCCGCTCCGGGCCGAGCGGCGCCCTCGCCGTTGCGGGCATCGCCACGGCCATCGTCATCGCGTTGTGGTTCGCGTTCTACTTCCTCGTCTTTCTACCTCGCGGCGTCATTTACTGATCGAACGACATGTCGAACACTCCCCACCCCGGCCACTCGGACGGCGCGGACGTCGTAGAGCGCATCGAGCGCAACTGGGCGATGGTTGCGGTCGGCCTCATCGTGGTGCTCGTCGCCATGGTCGTCTATACGGGCTTGCATTGGGCCATGATGCCGCCGTCGCGCGTCGAGACCATCGACCCGACGACGCTGCACGTGACGGGCGAATTCATCGAGAGCAATCTCGGTACCGCCCGCGAAGCCGACGGCTCAGTGACGGTGCGCGTCGTCGCGCAGCAATACTCGTTCACGCCGCAATGCATTCTCGTTCCGGCCGGCACTCCGGTGACGTTTCGTGTGACGAGCGCCGATCTCGTGCATGGCTTTCTGGTCACCGATACCAATATCAATTCCATGGTCGAGCCCGGTTACATATCGACCTTCAAGACGAAGTTCGACAAGCCGGCCGAGCATCTGATGCCGTGCCACGAGTACTGCGGCACAGGTCACGAAGCGATGTGGGCCAATGTGAAGGCGATCGATCGCGCCGAATTCGACAAGCTCGCGGCAACTGACCGGAGACTCAGCTGTGTTAAATAACCGACGTCTCGTGCTTGCGCACTTCTGGTTCGCGTTCGCGACCTTCGGCGTGGCGCTGCTGCTCGGCGCGTGGCAGATGTACGTGCGTTCCCCGCTGCATGCATGGCTTCGCCAGCCCGAGCTCTACTACCGCTCGGTTACGGCACACGGCTCCGTCATGGGCTACGTCTTCCCGACGCTGATCGCGATGGGTTTCGGCTATGCCATCACCGAGCTTTCGCTGGGCCAGACGCTGCGCGGCAAACGCTGGGCATGGGCGGGCTGGTGGCTCGTCGTGGTCGGCTCGCTCATGGCGATGGTGACCGTCGCGCTTGGCAGCGCCTCGGTGCTCTACACGTTCTATCCGCCGATGATCGGCAGTCCTTTTTATTACCTTGGCGTCGTGCTCGTCGTCGTCGGTTCGTGGATATGGGTTGCGCTGATGTCGATCAATCTGCACGTCTGGAAACGCGCGAACCCGGGCAAGCCCGTGCCGTTGCCGATGTTCGCGAACGTGGCGGGATCGTATTTGTGGGGCTGGACCGCTGTCGGCGCCGCGCTCGAAATCCTGTTTCAGATCCTGCCTGTCGCGTTCGGGCTCAAGTCGACGATCGATTCCGGGCTTGCCCGCGTGTTTTTCTCGTGGACACTGCATGCGATCGTTTATTTCTGGCTGATGCCCGCTTACATCGCTTACTACACGCTCGTGCCGCGCGCCGTCGGGGGGCGCCTGTACAGCGATGGCATGGCGCGCATCTCGTTCATTCTGTTTCTCGTCGTGGCGATGCCGATCGGCATCCATCATCTTTTCGCCGACCCGCAGGTGGGCTCGGGCTTCAAGTTCCTGCAGTCGGTCTTCACGGCGCTCGTTTCGGTGCCGACACTGCTGACGGTTTTCACGATCTGCGCATCGGTGGAAATCGCCGGGCGGCTGCGCGGGGGCCGCGGCGCATTCGGTTGGCTGCGCGTGCTGCCGTGGCACGAACCGATGATGCTCGCCGTGGCGTTTTCGTTCGTCATGCTGGGTTTCGGCGGCGCGGGCGGGCTCATCAACATGAGCTACCAGCTCGATTCGACCATTCACAACACGCAGTGGATCACGGGCCACTTCCATCTGATCTTCGGCGGCGCCATCGTCATCATGTATTTCGCCATCGCCTACGAGCTGTGGCCGCAATTGACGGGGCGTGCGCTATCGAGTGTCACTCTGATGAAGTGGCAGCTCTGGCTATGGTTCATCGGAATGATCGTGACGACGTTTCCGTGGCACTACGCCGGCATTCTCGGCATGCCGCGGCGCATGGCGTACTTCGATTTCAGCAATCCGGCCCTGGCGCCCGAGGCGATCACCGTCACGATGTCGACCGTCGGCGCGTTGATCCTGGTCGCATCCGCGGTCCTGTTTTTCATGGTGTTGGTGCGCGGGCATCGCGGTGCCGCGGTGACGCCCGCGCAGTTCGAATTCGCGACGGCCGTGCATCCGCCCAAGACGCTTCCCGTCGCGCTCAACAGCTTTGGGTTATGGCTTGCGCTGATGATCGGGCTGACGGTGGTCAACTACGGTTACCCGATCGCGCAACTGCTCGTGCTCAAGGAGACCGCGGTGCCAGCGGTCTGGATGGGGGGCCAGCGATGACGACGGAACGGCTTTTCTCGCTGCGCAACCGATGGTTCGCTCTGAGCGTCGGATCGACGGTTGGGATAGCGGCCGTGGCGGTGCTCATCGGCTTCGTCTGGCTGCCTTCGGTCCAAACCGATGCGCAGTTCGCGGGCATCTGGAATGCGATCTGCAGCGCGGCGGGCGTGCCGCAAAAGTGGTTGATCTCGACGCCGCTCACCTCGCGCGTGAAGACGAGCGATGTGGTGTTGACACCGTCCACGCTCGGCAATGCCGATGCGCTTTCGATCGGCCGCGGCGCCACGCTTTCGTTGCGGTGCACGATGTGCCACGGTCCGCAGGGGCTGAGCCAGGCGAACTCGCCCAATCTGGCCGGCCAATATGCGTTGGTCATCTACAAGCAGTTGCGCGATTATCAAAGCGGTGCGCGCACCAATGCCGTCATGACGCCGATGGTCGCGAGGCTGAGCGACCAGGACATGCGCGACCTGGCGGCCTATTACGCGGGCTTGCCGCGTCCAGCCGGCTATCACCCCGCATCGCAGCCGGTGCCCGATATCGTTGCGGTCGGCTCGCCGATGCGCAACATTGCGCCGTGCGCGTCGTGCCACAGCGCAGCGGATCGCAAGCTGGGCTCACCGTGGCTCGAGGGCGAGCCCGCCGTCTATATTCGCGCGCAATTGCAGGCGTTCGCGTCGGGCGATCGCCATAACGATACGAGCGAACAGATGCGCAATGTCGCTCGACAGATGACGGCAGGTGAAATCGAGGCTGCGGCGCAGTACTACGCGAGCCAGCGGCCGTAGCTATCGTTGCGGCGCGTTTGCAGGCGTGGCGCAACGATGATCTTCATTCCGTGCGAGCGTTCGCGCGAGCCTTGCCGCTCATTACCGCGTGATCGAGCGGCAAGGCGGTGGTCTGCTTGACGACTTCCATGGCGAAGCTGGCGCTCACATCGAGCAGCTCGGCGACTTTGATCAGCCGTTTGTACACACTGTCGTACCCCGCGATGTCCGGCACGACCACCTTCAGTAGATAGTCGACCTCACCCGACATGCGATAGATCTCGACGATCTCCGGCACCGTCGCGACGCCCTTCAGAAACCGTGCGGTCCAGGCATCGTTGTGTTGGCTCGCGCGAATCATGACGAAAGCGGTGAGCCCCAGATTGAGCTTCGCCGGATCGCAGAGCACCACCTGCTTGCGAATCACGCCTTCCTCGCGCAGCCGCTGGATGCGCCGCCAGCAGGGCGTCGGCGACAGATTGACGGCGCTTGCGATTTCGTTCAGGCCGAGCGAAGCATCTTCCTGCAATAGCGTAATTATTTGCGCATCTATTCTGTCCATGGCCCATCCGCTGAAAAAGTTTTTCAAGTATAGGCGTAGTACGCGTGTAACGCGAAGGCAATGCGGCCACGAACTGTCGATACGGACAGCGAAGGGCTTCGGTGTCCGTCACAGTGCTTCGCCTCGTCCAAGGAGCGCTTCGCCCTTGCCGTATTAAATTGGGCTTCGCATTCGAGAGAGGGGCAAGCGATGACTATTTCGTTATTCAGACGTACATCGGCTCACGGCGTTGGCGATAGCGCCGATCGACCCGGACCGAGGCATGCGCGGGTTGCGACCGAGCCCGCAGCGAACTCGCTGCCTTCGGCGTTGGGCGGGCTTCGACGATTGGAGAGCGGGCTGCGTAAAGTGTTGCCGCAGCCATTGGCCCGTTCGTTGTTCACCCGCCTCGCGCCGCTTCCTTCAGCGAACAAAAGCTCCGCGGATTCGACTCGCTCGCCCCATGAGGACGCCGGCGTTGGGCACGCCCCCGCGGACAATCGCGGCATGCGCTTTTCCAGCACCCCAGGCCCCGACCTCGTTGAACTGGCTGCTGCGCTCGTGGACTTCGAGAACGAGACGGTGCGTTACATCGAAATCGAAAGCATTCTTGATAAATGCGAGACCGGGCGCGCTGCGATGAACGACGATCTCGCCCATGCCGTCTTTCGAGCGATTGCGTCGTTTCAGGATACGCCGCGGGGCGAATTGCTCGATCGCGCGCTCCACTTGGTTTGCCGCGATCCGAATTTGAACGTTTCAGCGCAGACACTGGTGTACGACGAATGGTTTCCGGACGAATGCGAGCAAGTCTTCAAGCACATGTATGCCGCGGTGATAGCGTCGGAAGACACCCCCGAACGGGCCGCGCGGCTCGCAACGCTTACCGCGCTGCTTTATCGATTGCCGCCTTTGGCCCACGACGAAGCTGTCGATAAAGTGATTGAAGTGATCGCCGGGACGCAAAGCCTGGAAAACAGGTGGGCGCCGCTGACGGAACTACGCAGACATGCGGACCGCCTATGGCACGACAGTCATGACAGAGCGTACCTGCTGCGGGTGATCGAGCAGCTCGGTGGCAAAGCAGTCATCACGTTGCAGCACGTCTGATCGTATGCGTGGCGGTCGGTTCTCGGAAACGGTATATACTGTTTGTATCGTTTGCCGACCGGGAGACCACGATGACTGATGCAACCACGCCGAAGCGCGCTACGGGCAGGACGGCGGGCGTGCCGAAACACGCGAACGGGCATGCGAGAGCGCACAGCGACGCTCGGTCCATTCAAGTGAATGAAGCAGCTACTGAGCCGGCACATGTTTCCGTCAAGGCGGGGAAAAAGGGCAGAACCGGGAAGACGGCCGCTGCCGTGCCGGCGCCCGAAAAAACCAAGCGCCAGAAGAAAGAGAAGGTGGTGCGCGACAGTTTCACGATGCCCAAATCGGACTACGAGCGGATTGCGGCGCTCAAGCAGAAGTGCCTGGATGCCGGCGTCGCGGTCAAGAAGAGCGAGTTGCTGCGCGCCGGGTTGATCCTGCTCGACGCATTGTCGAGCAAACGTCTCGTCGCAGCGGTCTCGACGGTCGAAGCGGTGAAAACCGGCCGCCCCGCGAAGGACTGAGTTCTCGTCGTGCCGCAGCATGCCGTCGAAAATAAAACGACGCAGGCTGTAACCGCGTATGCGGACATCGCGAATTAATGCACAGCTTCCTTGATCGGCCGACGCCTCTCGCGCGATGCGTCGGCCCCGTGCATCTTCTCGATGGAGACCGACATGCAAACTGCTCATTCCGGGGCCGCGGCGTCCCCTGCCGTAACGGGCCTGCGCGGACGATGGAACCGACTCGCCGATCTGGCTTCGCGAAGCGTCAGCCATTCACTGCTGGCGCTCGTATGCCGCGCGGCGATTGCAGCGATTTTCTTTCTTTCGGGGCGCACCAAGGTCGTCGGATTGCTGACGCTGACGCCCGGCACCTACCAACTGTTCCGCGACGAATACAAGATTCCGTTGATTCCCCCGGAAATCGCCGCGCACATCGCCGCCTATTCCGAACATTTCTTTCCGTTGCTGCTCGTGCTTGGGCTCTTCACGCGTGGCGCGGCGTTGGCACTGCTCGGTATGACGACCGTGATCGAAGTGTTCGTCTATCCCGATGCGTGGCCTACGCATCTCTCATGGGCTGGGCTGTTGCTTTACCTGGTTGCACGCGGCGCGGGCTCCGCTTCGCTCGACCGGTGGCTCGGTATCAAGTAACGAGTCCTGCATCCCTACGCGATCGTGCGAAGCTTGGCCGCGAGCGCTTTCAAGCCCCGATGCACGCCCACCTTGACCGCCGATTCGGACAACCCCGTCAGTTGCGCCGTTTCGGCGACGGAAAGTCCCTCGAGCTTCACATGCTGAATCGGCAGGCGCTGCTTGTCGGGGAGTTGCTGCAGCAGCTTGCCCAGATCTCGGCGGGCCGAGGCGGGCTCGTCGTCGCACACGGCAAAGATATCGATGTAATCGTCGATGGGATCGTGCAGCGACTCGCGCCGCGCCCGCGCGCGAAAGAAATCCATCAACTTGTAGCGTGCGATGGCGTGCACCCACGCCGTGAGCGGTTCGTCCGCCCGATAGGTGTGGCGCCCGTTATGGACCGCGAGCAGGATTTCCTGCACGAGATCTTCCACGTCGTCGCTCAATTGGGGAATGCGTCTGCGCAGGAAGCCGCGAAGATGGCGCGTCAGCTCGCTCAGAAACGTCTGATAAGCGAGCGCGTCCCCGGCCATTGCATCGATGAGCAGGGCTCTAAGGCGAGTCTCTACCGATTGCACGTCGTATCCGTGGGCGAATTTACCAGTGCAGCCATTTGGGGCCCAGCAGTGCCCCGGCCACGGTCGGCACGAGCATGCCGAGGACATACCAGAGCGCCCAGAATGCGACGCTCATCTCCGGGCAATGCAGACAGTAGGCGATGGTGGCCGTGGCGCCGGCCAGCAGCCCCGTGGCCGCGCCGGCGAGGCGCAGGTTAGTCGGTGCAAGCCCGCGTACGGCCGCAAATGAGGCCACGAACCCTGGAATCGACAAGAACGCGATATTGAAAGGGCAGGAGCGCCAGGTTTCGCCCATCACCAGCGCGACGCGCGCACCTGCCGGCGCCAGCAGCACGACGATGAGCCCCGCCAGCCAGACGGCGGCGACGGGCACGCCGATCCCGGCCCACGCCAGACCGACGCGTGCGCCCGGGCGTGCAAGCCGGATCGTGACGCCGAGCGCGCCGGCGGCGAGCGCGACGGGCAGCGCGACCTTGGCCCAGAAAATCGGCGTGGCCGACACGGTGCCAATGTCGGGCCGGACGCCATAGACGGTCACGACCAGCAGCGTCGCGCCGAGCGCGGCTGCAAGCAGCGCCCAGCCGAAGCGCCGGGCCACCGCGTGCCGATCGACCGGTGTGACGCCTTTTGCTAGCAACGAGACCAGTAAATCGGTTTCCATGTCCATATACCTCGGTTCATGAATATAGTTCGCTGCGCGCGCCGTTGCGGTTACAGCGCGGGGCGAAATCGCGATTATCGTTCGAAAGTGTGCGGTTTGTGTAACCGTCGGCCCGTATCGTGCGAACTAAGAAGCAGTCGTGGGCGCGATGGTTTTCGTCCGTTTTTATTTTCATATCGATGAAGGGTTTACATCATGCATGCGAGCGATAGGTGCGCAAGTATCCGAACGATCGTTTCGGTGTGCCAACGAACGGCAGGGCTATGAGCACGCAGCCGCAGCCGATACTGCTCGGGGCTGGCCTGGGCCTCAAGCCGGCGCACTACGAGGACGCCCGGAGCGCACGTATGCCTGGGCTCTGGTTCGAAGTGCACCCCGAGAATTACATGGTCGACGGCGGCCCGCGCCTGGCGTGGCTCGAGACGATTCGCGCACACCACCCGATATCGCTGCACGGCGTAGCGCTTTCGCTGGCGGCGGCCGCCCCGCCAGACGAAACCCATCTCCTACGCCTGAGAACGCTCGCGCAACGCGTGCAGCCGGCGCTGATTTCCGAGCATCTCGCGTGGTCGGCCTGGCGCGGGCATTATCTTCCGGATCTGCTGCCGTTTCCGCGCACCCACGAGGCACTTGCGCGCATCACCGCGAATATCGAAGGTACGCAAGAAGTGCTCGGCCGCCCGATCGCCATCGAAAACCCCGCTCATTATTTGACGATCGAGGGGCATGACTGGAGCGAAACCGATTTCTTGCGCGAACTGTGCCAGCGCACCGGCTGCGGCCTGCTTCTCGATGTCAATAATGTCTACGTCAGTGCGCGCAACGTGGGCGTCGACGCGCACGCATATATCGACGCAGTGCCGGCCGATCGCATCATGGAGATCCATCTCGCCGGTCATTCGCTCGATGCCGGCACCTCACCGGCGCTCGTCATCGATTCGCATGACGCCGCGATTGACGATGCCGTCTGGGCACTCTATAGGCATGTCATCGAGCGAGTGGGTCCGCGACCGACGTTGATCGAGCGCGACGACAACATCCCGGCGTTCGACGTACTCTGCGATGAGCGCGGCGTCGCACAGACGTTGCTCGATGGTGCCGCCCGACACTGTCGCGACGGCAGCCGGACCGAGAACGAGGTGGGCGCATGAACGGTTCGCTCGAGCGCTTCCAGGACGCATTCGCCGATGCGCTTTTCGGTGCCCAATCCGGCGACGAACGCGTGGCACGCCTTCACGAGCAGCCCGGCTTCTCGGTATATCGCAATACGGTGTTCAAGGGCTGCGTCGATGCGTTGCAAGCCAATTTTCCGGCTGTAGCGCGGCTCCTCGGCGAGGCGTGGTTTCGCTCGGCTGCGGCGAGCTACGTCGGTGAATATGCGCCAGCCGACGCGCGTCTCGCCCACTACGGTGCGGATTTCGCCGCTTTTCTCGAAGATTTTGAGCCGGCGCGCGGCATGCCATATCTTGCGGAAGTGGCCCGCCTCGATGCGCTTTGGGTGCAAGCGCATACAGCGCGCGATGAGGTACCGA
>Ga0209759_1001868_pt1 | contig 10450 bp, 10 predicted proteins | sample AraplaCL_Col_mMS_FD_184261 | JGI IMG/M metagenome (GOLD analysis project Ga0209759, IMG submission 184261) | Arabidopsis root microbial communities from the University of North Carolina, USA - plate scrape CL_Col_mMS (SPAdes) (version 2) | ecosystem: Host-associated > Plants > Roots >...
GGTGCCTGGCGTCTCGCCGGGGGGCCTGGCTCCGCGTCCGGCCGCGCCGGGGCGTTGGCCGAAGCAAGGCCGGTTGCCGCGGTCGGAAGCGGTGCCTGGCACCGATCGTCCGCCACGCCCGCGCCGGGAGGAGTCGTCAAAGGTGCCACGCCTGCTGCATCAACTGCTTCATCTGCGCCGCCGCGACCGCCCGGTGGCTGTGCGCGTTCTTGACTTCCTTGGACAACGCCGCCACCGTCGTGCCGAAGGCGGGGATGAACATCAGCGGGTCGTAGCCGAAGCCGCCCGTGCCTTCGCGCGCCCGCAGGATCTCGCCGTTCCAGCGGCCCATCGCGACCAGCGGCTGCGGGTCATCGGCGGCGCGGATCGCCACCAGCGTGCACATGAAGCAGGCACGGCGGTCCTCGACGTCGCGCAGCTTCTCGAGCAGCAGCGCGTTGTTGGCATCGTCCTGGGATTCGCGCAACGCCTCGCGCGCCAGGTTCTCCCCGGCGCGCGCGACGACGGTGGCATAGTTGGCGGAGATCACCCCCGGCATGCCGCCCAGCGCATCGACGCACAGGCCCGAGTCGTCGGCGATCGCCGGCAGCCCCGTGGCGGCCGAGGCATGGCGCGCCTTGGCCAGCGCGTTCTCGATGAACGTGACGTGCGGCTCCTCGGCCTCGCTCACGCCCAGCTCGCCCTGGCGCACGAGTTCGACGCCCAGGCCGTCGAACAAGGCCTGCAGCTCGGCCAGCTTCTTGGCATTGTTGGAGGCGAGGACCAGCTTCATGGTCAGAGCCCCAGCGCGGCCTTCTGCTCGCGGATCAAGGTGCGGATGCCGCCGTCGGCGAGGTCCAGCAGCTGGTTCATCTCGACGCGCGAGAAGGCCGCGCCCTCGGCGGTGCCCTGCACCTCGATGAAGTGGCCGGCGCCGGTCATCACGACGTTCATGTCGGTGTCGCAGGCCGAGTCCTCGATGTACTCCAGGTCGAGCAGCGGCGTGCCTTCGACGATGCCCACCGACACCGCGGCGACGAAGCCGGTCAGCGGCGTGCGCTCGATCTTGCCGGCGGCCAGCAGCTTGGCCACGGCGTCGTGCGCGGCAACGCAGGCGCCGGTGATGGCCGCGGTGCGCGTGCCGCCGTCGGCCTGCAGCACGTCGCAGTCGAGGGTGATCGTGCGCTCGCCCAGCAGCTTCAGATCGAACACCGCGCGCAGCGAGCGGCCGATCAGGCGTTGGATCTCCTGCGTGCGCCCGCTCTGCTTGCCGCGCGCGGCCTCGCGGTCGGAACGCGTGTGCGTGGCGCGCGGCAGCATGCCGTATTCGGCCGTGACCCAGCCTTCGCCCTTGCCCTTGAGGAACGGCGGCACGCGATCCTCGACGGACGCCGTGCACAGCACGCGCGTGTCGCCGAACTCCACCAGCACCGAGCCCTCGGCGTGGACGGTGAAGTTGCGCGTCAGCTTGACCGGGCGCAGCTGGTTGGCGGCGCGATCCTGGGTACGGGTGAAGGTCATCTGGGTTCCTGTTCGTGGATGCGTGGGTGGGCAGCGGGCCCGAGGGGTCTGGCCTCTCCTTCGTCTACGCAGAAGCTGCAGCCGAAGGAGACGTCGTTGCTCGCGGACGGAGGCAAGGCCTGACCCCGATCGTCAGCGGGAATCGGCGTCAGGCCTTGCCTCGAATCGCGATGGATCGCATGACTCGCGTCGGATGCCCCGGCGCGATTCGAGGAAAGGCCGGACCTCCGGTCCTTCAGGTCTTGCGCGGGCCCGAGCGCTGGATCGCTTCGTTGATCTCGCGGATCGAGCGCTCGATCTCGTCGTCGTCGATGTCGGGCAGGAAGGAGTCGCCGCTCATGCTGGCCTGGATCGTCGAGGCGAAGACGTCCTCGCCCAGCGTGCGGGTCGAGACGTTGCCGTTCTGGTCGTCGTCTTCCGAGGCTTCCCATTCGACGGCCAGCGCGGTGACGTTGTCGCTCTTCTCGCCGGCGTTGCGCAGCGCCTGCTCCACGATCTCGGGGATCGAGTCGTGGATCGGGTAGCTGGACATCATCTTGACGATGTCGGGATCCTCGACGCTGCTCCACAGGCCGTCGGAGCACAGCAGGATGCGGTCGCCGGTACGCAGCACCATCGGGCCAGCGCTGTCGATCACCGGCTTGCCGGGGCTGCCCAGGCAGGTGAACAGCACGTTGCGGTTGACCTTCTCGTCCAGCGGCACAACGTGCGACAAGGCTTCGCGCAGTTCGGAGTACGAGTGGTCGCGCGTGCGGGCGATCAGGCGGTCGCCGCGCACCAGGTACAGCCGCGAGTCGCCGCAATGCGCCCAGTAGATGTTGCCGCCCTGCAGCACGCAGGCCACGATGGTGGTGCGCGGGGTGTCGGTCAGGCCGCGGTCGGTGGCGTAGCGCAGCAGCTGGTGGTGGCCGGCCAGGATGGCGTCCTGCAGGAAGCGCTGCGGATCCTTCAGGTCGGTCTTGGCTTCCTTCTGGAAGAGCGCCGCCAGCGTCTGCAGCGCGAGCTGCGAGGCGACCTCGCCTTCCGGATGGCCGCCCATGCCGTCGGCCAGCGCGAACAGGCCCGAATCGCGCGTGTAGCAATAGCCCATGCGGTCTTCGTTCTTCTCGCGGCCGCCCTTGCGACTGACTTGGTAGGTACCGAATTTCATTTCTGACGCTCCTGCCCCTCGGCCGCCGGGTACGGCGTCCGGTCCCCCGAAGGGACGCGGGCCTTCTTGGGGCGGCCCGGCGCACGGCCCGCCCGTTGACTGACGATGGGCACCCCGTTCGTCCGGATCACGGGTGCGCTCCGGACTTCAGGTTCTCGATCTGCAGCTTGAGCCGCTCCGAGAAGCTGAGCGTGGTGTAGCGGCGCTCGATCTCGCGCGAGAGTTCCTTCTGCAGCGCGAACACGCTTTGCGGCCGCGACAGCGGATCGAGCGCCATGCACCACTCGATGACCTCGATCAGGTTGTCCGAGTAGACGTTGCGCAGGCGCGAGAGCGACAGCGGCAGGCGATCCTTGTCGATGCGCTGCGGCGCGTCGTTGGGCGGATAGCCCTGCATGCAGGCATACAGGCAGGCGCCGATGGCGTAGATGTCGGTCCACGGGCCCAGCGAGCCGTCGCGGCGGTACATCTCCGGCGCGGCGAAGCCCGGCGTGTACATCGGCCGGATGAACTGGCCTTCCTTGCTGAGCACTTCGCGCGCGGCGCCGAAATCGAGCAGCACGGCGCGGTTGTCGTTGGTGATGAAGATATTGGCGGGCTTGATGTCCAGGTGCAGCATCTTGTGCTGGTGGACGATGCGCAGCCCGCGCAGGATTTCGTCGAACAACGAACGAATGGTGGATTCGCGCAATACCTTTTCGCGTTTCAGGTCGCGCGCCGTGACGATGAAATCCTGCATGGTGTCACCCTGCAGATAATTCATCACCATGTAGACGGTTTCGTTCTCGCGGAAGAAATTCAGCACCGAGACCACGCTCGCATGCGAAATCTGGGCAAGTGAACGCCCCTCTTCGAAGAAACTCTTGAGCCCGAGGCGGTACAGTGGCTGCTTTTCCGGCTTCACGCGCGGAATCAATTCACCTGGCGACCGATCGGCCAGCGAAGCGGGAAGATATTCCTTCAGCGCAACGAGATGACGTGTTTCATCTTCGGCCAGGTAGACGATGCCGAAACCGCCTGCGGCGATCTTCTTGACGATCTGATAGCCGCCGACCACGGTCCCCGAAGGCAGCGGGGCGGGTTTTGGCTTTGACATAATCTCTTTTTGCAACCTGGCACTCGCGACATGGCAGTTTACAGCATGACCGGCTTCGGTAACGCCTCGGCGACCGCAGCTTCCGCCGCTACCTCCGAAGGCGCCGCCGCCACGGATTCCGCGGCGGTCACCGTCGAACTTCGATCGGTGAACAGCCGGTTTCTCGACATTTCCTTCCGCATGCCCGACGAGTTGCGTCAGCACGAGGGGGCGTTGCGCGACCTCATCACGGCCGGATGCCGGCGCGGCAAGGTCGACGTGCGCGTCAGCGCGGCCAAGAGCAGCGGCGACGACTGGCCGCAGCCCACGGCCGACCAGCTCAACCGATTGTCACGCCTTGAAGGCACCGTGACGTCGTGGATGGGCAAGGCGCAGCCGCTGAGCGTGAACGAAGTCCTGCATTGGTGCCGTTCGGCGCCGGTGGCCACCGGCCGCGTCGACGAGGCGCTGATGGAAGCCGGCCGCCGCGCCGTCGCCGCACTCAAGGAGGCCCGGGCGCGCGAGGGCGAGAAGCTGGTCGCGATCCTGATGGAGCGCGTCGCGCGCCTGCGCGAGCTGGCCGCCCAGGCCGAGCCGCTGGTGCCGGCGGTCGTCGAGCGCCAGCAGCAGCGCTTCCTCGAACGCTGGGCCGAGGCGATCAAGGCCACCGGCGGTGCCGACGCCACCAGTTCGGCCGGCAGCATCCCCACCGAGGCGCTGCGCGAACGCGCGATGAACGAGGCGGCCACCTTCGCGCTGCGCATCGACGTCGCCGAGGAGCTGTCGCGCCTGCGCGCCCACCTCGAGGAGATCGCCCGCCTGCTCAAGGGCGGCGGCGAACTGGGCAAGCGGCTCGACTTCCTGATCCAGGAACTGCACCGCGAGGCCAACACCCTGGGCTCGAAGTCGGCGGCACTGGAGCTGACCGGCGTCTCGGTCGAGATGAAGGTGCTGATCGAGCAGATGCGCGAGCAGGTGCAGAACGTCGAGTGAGGCGTTCGCGTCATCTGAACGTGCACCATGGCACATAAGGCAATCGACGCCCGGGCAGCAGGGATCATGGTGGTGCTGTGCGCCATCTGGGGCTTCCAGCAGATCGCGATGAAGGGCGCGGCAGCCGAGGTGGCTCCGGTGCTCCAGATCGCCATCCGCTCGGGCCTGTCGGCAATCATGGTGGCGGCCCTGATGCGCATCCGCGGGCAAGGGCTGTCGCCGGGACTGTGGCGGCCGGGCGTCGTGGTCGGCTTCCTCTTCGGACTCGAATTCATCCTCGTGGGGGAAGGATTGCGGCGCACCAGTGCGGCCCACATGGCCGTGTTCCTGTACACGGCTCCGATCTTTGCCGCGATCGGCCTGCATCTGCGGATCCCCACCGAGCGCCTGCGGCCGCTGCAGTGGGCCGGCATCGGCCTGGCTTTCTGTGGGATCGCGGTGGCGTTTCTCGGCCATGCGCGCATTGCTGCGCGCGCGAGCTCGACGAGCGGCGACGTCATGGCAGTGCTGGCCGGCGCGGCCTGGGGGTTCACGACAGTTGCGGTGCGCTGCTCGAGACTCACCAGCGCCCCGGCCACGGAGACATTGCTCTACCAACTGCTTGGCGCGTTCGTCATGCTGCTGCTCACCGCCATGCTGACCGGGCAGACGGGGTTCCACCCGACGCCGATGGCCTGGGCGAGCCTGGCCTTCCAGACCCTGCTCGTGTCGTTCGCGAGCTACCTGACCTGGTTCTGGCTGCTGCGCCAGTACATCGCATCGCGCCTGGGCGTGTTCTCGTTCCTGACGCCTCTGTTCGGCGTCGCATTCGGCGTGGGGCTGCTGCACGAGCCGCTGGAGGCCTCGTTCGGCGCCGGAGCGGTGCTGGTGCTGGCGGGCATCATTCTTGTCAGCGCAGCGGCCTGGCTGGCGAAGCGGCCTGCAACGGCCAGACATGGGGAAGGTTCGGGTCAGTCGCTGCCCACTGATAAAATTGACGGCGCACGCTTGACCGGTCCGCAACGAGATCGACAGCGCCGCCTCTCGGGCAAGGTTCGGTGAACGCTGAGACGAGCGCCCTTTTGCAACCAATCGCCTGCGCCGAACTGGAGTTTCAGGCGGAAAAGATGTGAGGCTGGCTGCGCCATGAGTTCGTTCACCGCATTGATGTTGACCCAGGCCGGCCGCGCCACCGACGCGGCGCTGGTCACGCTGACCGAGGCCGACCTGCCCGCGGGCGACGTCGACGTCCGCGTCGAGTACTCCAGCCTCAACTTCAAGGACGCGCTGGCGATCACCGGCCGCGGCGCCATCGTCAAGCGCTGGCCGATGGTGCCCGGCATCGACCTGGCCGGCGTGGTCGAGCGCAGCACGCATCCCGACTGGCGGCCCGGCGATCGCGTCGTCGTCAACGGCTGGGGAATCGGCGAGACGCATTGGGGCGGCCTGGCGCAGCGCGCGCGCCTGGATGCCGAATGGCTGCTGGCGCTGCCGCAGGCCTACGACAGCCGGCAGGCGATGGCGATCGGCACCGCGGGCTACACGGCCGCGCTCTGCGTGATGGCGCTGCAGCGACATGGCCTGACGCCGGGCGACGGCCCGGTGCTGGTGACCGGAGCCTCCGGCGGCGTCGGCTCGGTGGCCGTGGTGCTGCTGGCCGGCCTCGGTTTCGAAGTGGCCGCGTCCACCGGACGCGCCGAACAGGCCGCCTATCTGCGCGAGCTGGGCGCCACGCAGATCGTCGAACGCGCCTCGATGGCCACGCCCGGCAAGCCCTTGCAGAGCGAGCGCTGGGCCGGCGTGGTCGACACCGTGGGCAGCCACACGCTGGCCAACGCCTGCGCGGCGACGCGCTGGAACGGCGCGGTCGCGGCCTGCGGCCTGGCCCAGGGCGCCGACCTGCCCGCCAGCGTGCTGCCGTTCATCCTGCGCGGCGTCACGCTCTATGGCATCAACTGCGTGATCACGCCGAACGCGACGCGCAAGCAGGCGTGGGACCTGCTGGCTCGCCACTTGTCTTCGGATACCCTGGCATGTATGACGTCCGAGATCGGCCTGAGCGAGGCGATCCGGGCCTCCAGCGACCTGCTCGATGGCCGCCTGCACGGGCGCACCGTCGTCGCCGTCGACCGCTGACAACGCGAAAGCCGCGCCCGCGCGCGCGTGCCCACTACAATTGCGCCGCTGCGGCATTCGCCGCAAGCATCGACATCCAAGTACGAGAACTCATGGCAACTGCAAAGAAGACTTCCGCTCCCGTCGTCAAGAAGGCCGTCAAGGCCGCGGCGCCGGCCAAGACCACCAAGGCTCCCGTGAAGGCGGCCGCCAAGACCAAGGCCGTCAAGGCCCCGGCCGCTGCACCGGCAGCGCTCAAGCCGATCAAGACGGCCTTCAACAAGTCCAGCCTGGCCACGCACGTCGCCGATCATTCGGGCATCGACCTGAAGTCGGTCAAGTCCGTGCTGGCCTCGCTCGAGTCGGCCATGCTGGCTTCGGTGCACAAGAAGGGCCTGGGCGAATTCACCCTGCCGGGCCTGCTCAAGGTCGTCGTGCACAACGTGCCGGCCAAGAAGAAGCGCATGGGCAAGGACCCGTTCACCGGCGTCGAGCGCATGTTCGCGGCCAAGCCCGCGTCCGTGAAGATCAAGACGCGCGCGCTCAAGAAGCTCAAGGACGCCGCGCTCTAAGCGCCGCTTCCGTGCGGGTCTCGGGCCCGCCGCAAATGCAAAGAGCCGCGACCGCGGCTCTTTTTCATTGGGGCGGCCGCTTTCAGGCCTTGCGTTCGCCGAACATCCGATCGATGTCGATGAACTCGGTCATGCTGTCCGAGAAGTCCTTCAGCGCACCGGGCGCCATCGCGGCGGCCAGGCGCTCGGTCGGCTGGTCGGGCTGCGAGGCCGCATGCGTGGGACGGTCGCCGTGACGGCGGCGCAGCACCTGCTCGATGCGCCGGCGCAGCAGCACCAGGCCGGGGCCGTAGCGATCGAGGTCGAACGCGTCCAGCGCCTGCGCGGCGTGACGCAGCACGGCGGCCGGAACGTCGTCGACGCCGCGTTCGCCGTTCTTGACCAGGGCCCGCTCCAACAAGGCCAGCGACGGCAGGCGCGGGTGATGGCCGACTTCGCCGCCCAGCATGGCCCGCAGGTTTGCGCACACTTCGTTGACCTCGCCCGCCGTCATCGACGGCAGTTCGGCGGGGCTGCGGCGGCGCGGCGAGGACTCGCCCGCACGCCGGGTGCCGGGCTGGCGCGGCTTGGCGTCGAACACGAAGCGCACGTTCAGACCGCGGCGTTCGAGCCGGATCGGCCGCGTCAGCAGGCTGCGCAGCCGATAGAGCATGCCGCTGTCGGCGGAGGACGAAGAAATGGCCGGGACGGTACGGGAGGAGATCATTTTGAGCCCAACGAAAAGCGATGCCTTGCAGGCCGGTTGCAAACAAGCGCCCTCTGCGGCAGCGTCGTCCGGTGTCCGGCGGCTGCCTTCTCTTATTCGTCCATTTTGTCCGTGCTGTGAGGCCCGTCGAGTAGCGAATTGCAAGCTCTGGTTACTGCCGGGCAGGGCGCAAGCGCCCACTCCTCCCGGATCCCTGGCAGCACCGGCCGGCGGCTCAGGTCTTGAACGCCGCGATCGCCTCGCCCAGCTGCTGGCCCTGCTGCTGCAGGCTGGCCGCCGCCGCCGCGCTCTGTTCCACCAGCGCCGAGTTCTGGTGGGTGACGTCGTTGATGCGGGCGATCGACTTGTCCAGGCGGGCGATGTCGGTGGACTGCACTTCCGTCGCGCTGAAGATGCCCTGGATCAGCGTGGTGACCTCGTCGGCGCGCAGCATCATGTCCTGCATGGTGCTGCCGGCGTCATGCACCAGGGCCGTTCCCTGCTGCACCACTTCCACCGACTGGCTGATCAGCGTCTTGATCTCGCGCGCCGACTGCGCGGAGCGCTGGGCCAGGTTGCGCACCTCTGACGCGACCACGGCAAAGCCGCGGCCCTGCTCGCCGGCCCGCGCCGCCTCGACCGCGGCGTTCAGCGCCAGGATGTTGGTCTGGAACGCGATGCCGTCGATCACGCCGACGATCTCGGCGATGCGCACCGACGACTCGCTGATGCGCCCCATGGTCTCGATCACGCGGCTCGTGACCTCGCCGCCCCGGCGCGCCACGGTGGACGCGTCGTGGGCGACTTCGGCGGCCCGGCGCGCGGATGCGGCGTTGCCGCCGACGTTCTCGGACAGCACCGAGATGGCATGCGCCGTCTCCATGAGGTCGCTCGCCTGCTGCTCCGTGCGATTGGACAGGTGCATGCTGCCGCCGGCGATCTCCGACGAGGCGTTGCCCATCGAATGCACGCCGTTGCGCACCTGGATGACGAGGTCGCGCAAGCCGGTCTGCATGTCGTTGAGCGCGGCCGTGAGGCGCCCCACTTCGTCCTGGCTGGTCGCGGGCAGGTGCTGCGTCAGGTCGCCGTGCGCGACCGCACGCGCGCTGCGGGCGGCGGCGGCCAGCGGCACCGCGATGCGCGAGGACACGACGAAGGCGACGATCAGGCCGAGCACGTTGGCCACCAGCAGCACGCCCAGCACCGAGGCTCGCGTCGCGAAGAAGGTGGATTCGGCCGCGGCCACCTGGCCGTCCGCGGCGCGGCCTTCCAGCGCGGCGAGCTCGTCCAGATCGGCCACCAGGCCATCGAACTGCTTGCGATAGTCGCCGCCCATGGCCTTCAGGCCGAACTCGCCCGAGAGCTTCATGGCCTTCTCGTTGCCTTGCAGATAAGCGTCCCAGCGCGTGTGGATGCTGGCGATCGTCTTGGCGGCGCCAGCGACGTCGGCGCTGGCCGACAAGTGTTGAACCGGCGACTGCGCCGCGGCGATCGCCTTGGCGACGTCGGCCTCGGCGGCCTTGCGGTCGGCGTCCTCGTCGGCCAGCATCGCCTGGTATTGCGCGATGCGCAGGTCGTGCACGGCCGACTGCAGCACCGCGGCCTGGCGCAGGCGCGGCATCGCCCCGGTGGCGAGCGCGCGGGTGCCGTCGTTGACGCGGGCGAGGTTGAACAGCGCGATGCCGCCGCCCAGGTCGGCCATGAGCATGATCGACATGAACGCCCCCAGCATCTTGTTGCGAATGCTCAGGCGCTGAATCCACTGCATGACGGTCTCCCAGATCTCACTGACACTGACCTGCCTTATCGGTCGTTCGGCGCCGGGAATTGAGACAGGCGGCGCGCCTTTCGTGCAATTGGACGCGGCGTGCCGGGCGCGCCAACGCGGCCGTGCGGCGACCGGCCTCGTGGTATCGCCGCGCAATACCCGGCGGGCCGGGCGCCGCGACTGCGGCGGTCAAGCTTCCTGGCCCCGTCGAGTTGGGCGATCCTGCGCGCTCCTGCGACTTCCGGCCTGCGGGCCTCCTGCCAATGATTCCCTCGGGTACCTCGATCCGCGGCCTCGCCCTCGTGGCCGCGCTGGCCGCCGGCCTGGCCAGCGCGGCCACGCCGGCCCGCGCCCAGGCGCGCGCGCACGCCTCCGACGACCAGCCCGCCGCGGCCCCGGCCACCGAGCCGGTCGCCAGGCTGGCGCGCTCGCTGCAGGTGGGCGACATCGTCTTCACGCGCATCGGCGCCTATCCGTTCCGCAAGGTGGCCGAGGCCACCGGCAGCTGGACCAATCACGTGGGCATCGTGCTGGATGTCTCCGGCAAGGAGCCGCTGATCGGCGAAAGCCGCTTCCCGTTCTCCGGCTCGACGACGCTGTCGCGCTTCGTTGC
>Ga0209759_1001870_pt1 | contig 10444 bp, 8 predicted proteins | sample AraplaCL_Col_mMS_FD_184261 | JGI IMG/M metagenome (GOLD analysis project Ga0209759, IMG submission 184261) | Arabidopsis root microbial communities from the University of North Carolina, USA - plate scrape CL_Col_mMS (SPAdes) (version 2) | ecosystem: Host-associated > Plants > Roots >...
GGCTGTGGCTGCGCTCTGGGCTCCGCACGCTGCGGCGCGGGCGCTTCGGTGCGGGGTTGCGGCGCGGCCTGCGGCCCTTGCGAGCGGGGCTCCATGCGTGGCTGGGGCACATGCGGCGATGCTTGCGGCTCGGCCCCCGCCCCAGGTCGCGACATGGCCATCGGCGTTTGCGGACCGTGTTCCGGTATGCGCTGCGCGCCTACCGGCTGCTGCGGTGAGCCAGGCTCGCCCCTCACTGCGCCGGGTTGGGCCGCGGGCCCATGCTGCTGAGCGATGGGCGCGTGCGGTTGCGTCCACGTCGGTTCCTTGCGTGCCGGCGCAGCGGCGCTTTGCGCACCTTCGGCCGGACCGCGCTGGCTCGGCGGACGCGGCACGCCGTTGCTCGGTTGCGCTCGAGGTTGCAAAGGCGCCATCGGAGCATGGGGCTCCTGTTGCGGCGCGGGCCGAACACCGCCTTGCGCCGCGACGGCTGGCGCACCAGGGCCCGGGTGCGCTTCGTTGGCCGCTCGGTGTGGCTCGATGACAGGCGACTGACGCTCGACGATGCGCACGTTACGCGCGGGCCCCGGGTTGGCCGTCGGGTGCGCCAATTGCGAAGCGACCCCAGCCGGCGGCGTGAGGTGGGCAACGGGGCGCCCGGCCCCGGGCACCTGCCCACCGTTTTGGGCGAGCCGCTGCGCGAGCGGATCGCGGTAGACCGCAGGTATTGCCGGGGCACGCGTCGCGACGACGGGGCGCTCGCCGGCCGCGCCGGGAGGATGGTAGGTGGCATGGCGCAATCCCGGCGCGTAGCTCTCACGTACCGGCGCGATGCCAGGCGCGCCGGGATGGAATTGAGCGTTGCGCAGCTGCTGCGGGTCGATGCGCTGCGCGACGTGAGCGACAGCGCGGCCCTGTACGAACGCGGCCGCCGGCACCGCCGTGACAGCGCCCGGTGCACGGTAGTTCACGTAGGTGTTGTGGATGTTCGTGATGTTGATGTTATTGACGTTGTTGATGTGCTGATTGTTGACGATGACCGTCTGATTGACCCGCTCGTAATACCGCGGACTCCATCCACCGTAGCTCGGGCGCCAGACTTCGCCGGGGCCGAGCGGGAACCACGCTACGCCCGGGGAACGTGCGCCGCCGATGGACAGTCCGACGCTCCAACTGAAGCCACTGCCGCCGCCGCCGACAAACGCGACGAGCGCCGGTGCATAGACGGGCGGGGCGCTCACGACGGGGCCCGGGACCCAGCACCAGGACGAACCGGCGTAGGCCCAGCGCCCATAGTGATACGGGGCAAATCCCCACGGCGCATCGTCGACCCACGTCCATCCCCAAGGCGCGACCCACGCCCAATGACCGTCGTGGTAGGGCGCCCATCCGGCCGGAACCGCGCGCGGCACCCAGACTTCGCCGTATTGCGGATCGTCCCGCCACGTGCCATTGGCATCCAGATCTTCGTAGCCGGGAACCTCGCGCGAGACGTAGCGCGCCGAAATCGAGCGCTCCGCCGCGGCGTCGCGTGCTTCGGCCCATTGGTCGAAGGCATCGGGCGGCGGCGGTTGATCCTCGGCCGCGACCTGCAGATTGGTGCCGGAGAACGTCAACTGCTGTCCGGCCGTGAGCGGCATTTGGCCGTTATCGCCGTATGCCGTGACGGCGCCGCGCCGGACGGTGACCGTCGTCGTGCTGCCGTCAGGGGCGACATCGACGCGGTAATCGCCGGGCTGTGTGACGGCGAGCGCCACGTTGGGCGTATCGACCTCATAGGCCGAGCCCGGTACGAGGTCGCGCACGTGCGTCGAAAGCGTGCCCTGCGTCACTTTCAACTGCGCGTTGCTGTCATCGAGATTCAGAATATCGAGATTGGTCGACGCGCCCAGGCGTACCGCCGTCGACCCGATATGCAGTTCGGAGCGTGCGTTTGCATCGTTCCAGAGCTGATCGCCCGTCGTGAGCGGGCGGTTGACCGAGGCGTAGGACCAGTCTGTCGCGCCGGCCGGCTCGGTCGTGACCGTACCCGCCATGTAGTTGAGCCGCGCGACGCGGCCGGGCGGATCGGCGCTTTGTCCGGCAACAGGCGCGTCAGGCGACGGGGCACTCTGCGCGAATGAGGGGTGCGGCAGCGCCGCGAGCGCCGCGGCGACGGCTAGCGCACAGGCTGTCGCCCGATGAAATGTGACGAGAGGGGAGGCGGTCCGCGTTGTCATGATGATCTCGTAAGCGGGTGCAAGGTGTCGGCATCCGTGAGATCAATGTAGCGCGATCGCCTGTATCAAGGGTCGGTCTTTTGTAAATCCGCGCACGCCCCGTGTAACGAAAAATGTCGACGAACGCTGTTGCGTCCGCCACCACGCCTTCTCATGCCTCGAGCATCGCCTCGAAATGGCGCCTGCCTGCCGGAGTCACCCGCAAGACGCGCGGCTTTTCCGCGCGCTCGACGCAGCCGCGTTCGCACCAATGCGTGAGCAACGCCGCGCCAAGCGCGCCGCCCAGATGCGCACGGCGCTCGCTCCAGTCGAGACAGGTGCAGGCAAACCGCCTGCGACGCGTGCGTTGCCCCGCCAGATCGATGCCCCAGCGACGCAAGCCGTCGTCGCCCGCATCGGTCGTATCCACGACACCGTCGCGCTCGATCAGCCATCCCTTCGCGAGCAGGCCGTCGAACACGCGCACCGCCAGCTCGCCGGCCATATGGTCGTAGCAGGTGCGGGCGTAGCGCAGATCGAGGGGCACTGTCCGTGCGGCACGCACGCTAGTGCGTTGCGGCGCGCTGACCTGGGCAACATTGGCCAGCGCTTCCAGCGCGGCGGCCACTTCGGGTGTCGCGATTCGGTAATAGCGGTGTCGGCCGCGCACTTCGAGCGCCAGCAGCCCGCCTTCGGCAAGCCGCGCAAGATGACCGCTCGCGGCCGACGGCGAAAGCCCTGCGATGAGCGTCAATTCGCCGGCTGGGCGTGCGCTGCCGTCCATGAGCGCCCATAGCATCGCTGCGCGGCCCGGATCGGCGAGCAGCGTCGCGATGCGGCTCAAGCCCGGGAAATGGCCGCTTTCGCGGGGATCGTCGGTGAACGTGGAGGTCATGGATTGCTCCGGCGTATTGCGCTGAAGGTTTCACTTTACTCGCCGACGGCATTCGATGTTTCGGGGCGGGCTGAAATGTGGAATCCGGAGTGTGGCTTACTCGAACGCACCGCGAACCCTGAGGGCTGTTGCCCAAGCGGCTAGAATCGCAGTTCATGCAGTGAAGCGAGCGAGGTGGTTTGCGATGAAAGCATGGATAGCGGCGGTGTTGACCGCATGCCTGTGCGCGGCATGCGCGCAGGGAGGTGGCGGCAGCAGCGGCAGCGGCAGCGTCACGATGTACGGCACGATCGATACCGGCGTCACCGTTCGCAAGTAACGGCAATCGGGTGCCCTCGACGCGAATTTTGCCCCCGTATAATCGGCTCCTTTCAATATGCGCTTTCGCCGCAGCACCGGAGCCCCGATGTCAAACGTCACCGCCCCGCTCGATCGGTCCGAGACGACCTTTCGCTTCCTCGCCGAGCCGACCTCGGTCAACTTTGGCGGCAAGGTCCATGGCGGCGCGCTGATGAAATGGATCGACGAGACGGCCTATGCCTGCGCGGCGGTCTGGTCAGGCCGCTATTGCGTCACCGTGAGCGTGGGCAATATCCGTTTTCGGCGCCCGATTCTCGTCGGCAATCTCGTCGAGCTGCGCGCCCGCGTCGTCGCCACGGGCCGCACCAGCATGCACATCCATGTAACGGTGCATGCGGGCGACCCGAAAAGCGGTCAACTGCGGCTCACGACCGATTGCCTCGTCGTGTTCGTGGCCGTCGATGAAAACGGCACGCCGATTCCTGTTCCGCCGTTCGTACCGTCAACGGAAGAGCAAAAACGCGTGGCGAAGTATGCGATGGACGTGAAGGCGGCGCTCGACGCGATCGTCGAGCTGAAGCCCGAAGAAATGGCGCAAGGCAGGATCTGAGCGGCGCAGCGCCGACACCCTCGGCGCTCGCGCCACGCGTTGCCGTGCACGGCGAAGCCTCAGTCGCCGCTACGCCCGACCATGTCAGCGGGCCGCACCCATGCATCGAATTGCGCTTCGCTCACGTAGCCGAGCGCCAATGCCGCGGCCTTGAGGGTCGTGCCATCCTTGTGCGCTTTTTTCGCGATTTGCGCCGCCTTGTCGTAGCCGATGTGCGGATTGAGAGCGGTCACGAGCATCAGCGATTCGTTCAGAAGCGCATCGATGCGCGCGCGATTCGCTTCGATGCCGACCGCACAATGGTCGTTGAAGCTTTGCGCGCCGTCGGCCAGCAGCCGGATCGATTGCATGACGTTGTGCGCGATCATCGGCCGGAACACATTGAGTTCGAAATTGCCGCTCGCGCCGCCGAAGTTGATCGCGACGTCGTTGCCGAATACCTGACAGCACAGCATCGTGACGGCTTCCGACTGCGTCGGATTGACTTTGCCCGGCATGATCGAGCTGCCCGGCTCGTTCTCGGGAATCGTCAGTTCCCCGAGCCCGCAACGGGGGCCGCTCGCGAGCCAGCGAATGTCGTTGGCGATCTTCATGAGGCTCGCCGCGATGGTCTTCAACGCGCCGTGCGCGAACACGAGCGCATCGGCCGCGGCCATCACTTCGAACTTGTTCGCGGCACTGACGAACGGGAGCCCGGTCAGCCGTCCGATCGCGGCCGCGACGCGCGTGGCGAATTGCGGATGCGCATTCAGGCCGGTGCCGACGGCCGTGCCGCCTTGCGCGAGCTCGTACAGGTGCGGCAAGGTGGCCTCCAGATGCGCGATGCCGTGCTCGAGCTGCGCCACATACCCTGAGAACTCCTGGCCCAGCGTAAGCGGAGTGGCATCTTGCAGATGCGTCCGGCCGATCTTCACGATATCCGCGAATGCCTTCGCTTTCGCGTCCAGCGTTGCGCGCAGCGCGGCGAGCCGCGGCAGCAGATGCTTGACGATACCGAGCGCCGCGGCGATGTGCATGGCGGTAGGGAAGACATCGTTGGACGACTGCCCCCGATTGACATCGTCGTTCGGATGAACCTTGCGGTTCTCGCCGCGCTCGCCGCCAAGGATCTCGCTGGCGCGATTGGCGATGACTTCGTTCAGGTTCATGTTCGTTTGCGTGCCCGAGCCCGTTTGCCAGACGGCGAGCGGAAATTCTCCGGCGTGCCGGCCTTCGATGATCTCGTCGGCTGCTTGAATGATCGCGCGCGCCTTGTCTTCGGGCAGCACGCCGAGCTCGAGGTTGACCTCGGCTGCCGCGCGCTTGATCAAGGCCAGCGCATCGATGAGCTCGGGCGGCTGCTTTTCGGTGGAGATCCGGAAATTGAGCAACGAGCGTTGCGTCTGGGCGCCCCAAAGCCTGGCGCTCGGTACGGCGATTTCGCCGAATGTGTCGCGTTCCATACGTACGTCCTCGGTCATGAAGCGCTCCGTCGGTTGGACAATCGAAAATTGAAGGAAGAGTTGCATCCGGGCTCGCGGGCTGCTGCTCAGAGCTGCGAATCGATCGGCAGCAACAAGAATAGCCCCGTCAGGACATTTCGTACGAGGCCGGCCTCGGGATCGAGCGACCAACTGCGCAGGTAAGTCGTGTTGCCCGACGTTTCGTTCCCGGTCCAGACGAGGCCCGACACCGGAGCGCCGAGCGCGCGCAGATGCGCGTTTTCTTCGGGCGTGGCCAGCGTCACCCGGAAACTCGCGTCTGGCGACATGGCCCGAAGGATCAGCGAAGCGGTCGCTTGGGCCAGCTTCGGACTGTCGATGAAAAGCGCGAGTTCGGTGTTCAGATGCGCGGAGCGCGGATCGAAGTTCAGCGAGCCGATGACGAGCATGCGCCGATCGATCACATAGGCTTTCGCGTGCAGGCTCGAGCGCGAAGTCGAGCCCAGGAAAATGCGCGAGCCGTTTTGCTGCAGCGGTTGGAATTCGTAGAGCTCGACCCCGTTCTCGAGCAACGGAATGCGATAGGGACTATAGCCCGCCTGTACCGCGACCGCGTCGGTGGAGGCCATCGAATTGGTCACCACCGCTACCCGCACGCCGCGCTGCGTGAGCGAACCGAGCATGGTCACGCCCGCATCATGCGGCACGAAGTACGGGGAAAGAATCAGCACTTCGTGCTTTGCATTTTTCAGCAGATCCGCGAGCCGGTGCATGGGCGGACTGCGGTAGCTGCCGTCGTCATCGGTGACTTTACGCGGTGAATCGAAGGCAAACTGTGCCGGAGCCCATACGAGGCCGAGTTCTTTCTTCGAGATCTGCACGTCCAGCGATTCGCCGTTGAGCGGTTTTGCGCCGACCGCTTGCGCTTGCGCTCGCCAATGCGCGCGCAATGCCTCGCGGACATCGTGCAGCTCCTGGGGTGCGTAACGGTGTTTCTCGAGCGCGCCGACGGGGTAGGCGAGTGCACTCGACCAGAAAATGTCGAAACTGCGCGAAACCTGCTGCACGATGGGGCCGGCGGCGAGTACGTCGAGATCGCGAAACTGCAGCGTCGGACTCGCGCTGAAATACTCGTCGCCGAGATTGCGCCCGCCGACGATGGCCACGGAACCATCGGCGATCATCGCCTTGTTATGCATACGTCGCGTGAAGCGGTCGATGCGCGTGAAGACGTCTTCGGTACGAGCGAAGACGCTGCTGCGGGTGCTGCCGAACGGATTGAACACGCGTACCTCGATCGACGGATGCGTCGAGAGGGCGGCCATGAGGCGCTGGCTGTCATGGAAATTGAGATCGTCGACGAGCATGCGCACGCGTACGCCGCGGTCTGCCGCGTAGAGCGCGGCGGCGAGCAGGAGCCGCCCGGTCGTATCCTCGGAGGCGATGTAGTACTGCAGATCGAGCGTTTTCGTTGCGGCGCGTGCGAGTGCGACGCGCGTTTGGAGCGCATCGGTGCCATCGGTCAGCAGACGAAAGCCCGTTTGGCCGGGATGCGCCGCATCGAGCGGGGCGAGCGCTTTGCCCAGCGGTGTGTTTTGCGGGTCGGCGAGCGCGTGGCTTTCGGTGCGATGCAGCGAAGTGGCGGGCGGCAGCGTCGAACATGCAGCCAGCAGCGCGAGGGCGAAACCAAGCGTGAAGGTGAGGGCACGCCGTGCCGCCTCTCGCGCCGCGGCGCAGCGAGCGATGTCGAGGCGTGGCTGAACGGGCAACCCCGCGGGATGCGGCGCGGACCGTTTTCGCCTCGATTCGAACACGTTACAGACCCTCCGTCGCCAAGAATGGTTATTGCGCCGCAGTAAAACCGCCTGCTCTGGCACGAAAACTCATTCTATGCGCACTGCCCGCAATTCATGCAAGAAGAAGGCCCACGCGGGTAGGAGCCTGGAGTTTGGCGGATTCAGCCTTGCGTCGTTGGCTGTCGGGGCGGCGCCGCGCGCGTCATGCGGTGAAAGCGCAGTGTCATGAGAAGCGCGACGCTCGCGAGCCCGGCGGCGAGTCCCCACCACAATCCGCGCGCGCCGAGGCCGGCATGGAATGCAAGCACATAACCGGTTGGAAAGCCGACGCCCCAGTAGCCGAACGCGGCGGCAAGCATGGGGATGCGCGTGTCTTTCAAGCCGCGCAAGCACCCGGAACCGATCGTCTGCATGCCGTCGACGATCTGGAAGACCGCCGCCACGCCGAGCAGCGACGCCGCGATGGCCGCCGTCGGGGCGTTGGCCGGATCGTCGAGTCGCAGGTAGAGCCCGACGATGGCGCGCGGCGCGACGATCAAGACGAGTCCGGAGAGTGACATGAACGCGATGCCGAGACCGAGCGCGACGAAGCCCGCATGCCGCGCGGCGACAGGTTGCCCCGCGCCGAGCCAGTAGCCGACGCGAACATTGGCGGCCTGGCCGATCGCGAGGGGCACCATGAACGAAACGGAGGCCACGTTGAGCGCAATCTGATGCGCGGCGAGCTGCGTCTCGCCGAGCAGGCCGATCATGAGACCGGTGCCCAGAAAGAGCATCGACTCGACGCCGTAGGTGATCGCCACCGGCCAGCCGATGCCGAAGAGCTCGCCCATGAGCGGCATGTTCGGGCGCGCGGCGCTGACGAAGTGTCGGTAGCGCCGCCGGCCGTGCAGCAAGACGACGAGCGCCAGCGCGGTGGCCCAGACGGTGATCGACGTAGCCGCCGCGGAGCCCAGCAAGCCGAGCCGCGGCAATCCGTAGGCGCCATGAATGAGACCGTAGTTGAGCACCGCGTTGACACCGACACTGGCAATCGATATCCAGAGCAGCCGTTTGGCCGCGCCGATGGCCGGCAAGAAGGCGCGCATCATGCCGATGCCGATGAGACTGCCGAGCGATGCCCAGCGCAGTACGCCGGTGTAGGCACCGACGTCGCGCGCGAGCGCGGCCGGTTCGCCGAATGCCAGCAGGATAGGCTGGCTGAACGACAGTAGAACGAACGCCGGCACGGCGAGCAGCGCGGACAGTACGAGGCCGGTCCAATAAATATGCGGCACGCGATCGTCGGCTTGGGCGCCGCGCGCGTTGGCAACGGTGACGCTGACCGAAGTGAGCACCCCTTGCAAAAGCGTCACGACGACAAAGAAGATGCCGGCGCCGAGGCCGCCGGCCGCGAGTGCGTCTGCCCCGAGCGAGCCCAGCAGGATGGTGTCGGTCACGCCCATCGCCATTTGCGAAAGCTGGGAGATTGCGAGCGGCGCCGCCAGCCGGGCCGTTTCGGCTGCGTGGCGGGAGAATGTGGGTGGCGCGCCGGCGGCGTGCGAAAGACCTGAGTGCGACATGAGAAATCGAAGGCGCAAAGCGCCAGCCAAAGCGGCTGCGATAGACGGGCGACGGATTGGGTCGAAAGAACGGAAAGCTTATTGCGTTGCGGCGTGCGTGTCGATGGATGCCCCTGTCCGCGGCAGGTGCAACGGATGGCGGCGCATGGCGGCGAACGGCGGGGCGGTACCAGCGCCGCTTACAAGCGGCGCGAGCGGTTCACGGCGCTTCGAGCACGGCGATCCGTGTATCGCCCAACATGACGACCTGGCCTGCGCGAATCTTGCAGGTCTTGCGTAGCTCGGGGCGGCCATCGACCTTGACGGCGCCAGAGGCGACGAGCATCTTCGCCGAGCCGCCGCTATCGGCCAGCCCCGTCAGCTTGAGCAGGTTGTGCAATTCGACGTATTCGCCGGTGAGCGTGAAATTGAGGTTGGCCATGGCAAATGCGCGCACCGAGGGAAGACAGGGCACGCATCATAAGCCAAGTAGCGGGGTGCGGGAATAGGACAAGTCCGATTCGCGTCGGCCGACCCGGACCGCATTCGTGCAACGCCGGGCGCGAGGGCCCGCTTCGCTAGCGCTGGCGGCGCTCCTGGGCGCGCGGCTGCTGCGCGGGTGGCATAAAGAAATTGCGCAGCCAGACTGCCATGCGCGAAAAAATGTCGTACGGCTCTTCGACAAAGATTTCGGGCTTGAGCAGGCGCAGAAATTCCATGATCTGCTGAGCTTCCTGCTTTTGGAACGAACCATGCGCGAGCCCAAGCTTGAGCAGACCGCGTAGCTCTCCGAGTTTCTCGCGCGCGGTGCTGCCGACGCTCGTCTCGCAGGCGATCTTGGCCTCGTAGACGCGCTGGCGCAGCGATTCCGCCAGACGCCAGGCGGGCGTCTGCATTTTTTCTTCGAGCGCCAGGATGTCCTTGGCCGACGATTTGATTTGCGCCGAGAGCGGATCGACGAGCGCCGCGTCGCCGCCGGCTTCCTTGACGATGGCCGCGGCCCAGTCGCGGCAGGCTTTGGCCAGCTCCTCCGGCGTCCATTGCGAGCGGTAAGCGAATGCGAAGCCGAACTCCTCGGCTTGTCGCACGAGGATCCCGACGACGTCGGGGAATTCCTTGTCGAGCGTGCGCTTGGCCCATGCGTATTGACCGCCCTGAAGCATGCGCTGCACGGCGTGCTCGGTGAGCGGCACCATGTTGTCGAGCAGCTTCGCGCGCAGGAAATCCTCGAACGACGGCGTCGCGAATTGCGGGTCGAGCTTCAGCGACACGCGCACGAAGGCTTCGAAGTCCTTGTGCAGCGAGGCGATGGTCTCATCTCGAAGAGAAAGGGTGATCTGACCCATGGCATGTCCTGATAGCTCGTCCGTGCGTGTGCGCCGGCGCCGACGCGCGGGCGGGACATCGGCATGCCGTGCGCTTCGCCCCGCGGCCGGGTGCGGGCGCGTACGCAATCCGCCAATTCCACGCGGCGTCGATGTACCCCAGTACGATGCGTGCAGTCCGGCTGCTGTCCGGCGCACGCGTTTCGTCTGTTTATCGGCCGCGCGAGCCGGAACTTGAGGCGGTTTTCGTGCACCGGATCAGTGCGCGACGAACCATTGCCAGGCGAAGAACACGATAAGCCCGGCCGCGATCGTGACGAGCGGTCTGCGCGTGGCGGCCGATACGACGCAGGCGGCCAGTGCGCCGACGAGCTGCGGG
>Ga0209759_1001872_pt1 | contig 10432 bp, 9 predicted proteins | sample AraplaCL_Col_mMS_FD_184261 | JGI IMG/M metagenome (GOLD analysis project Ga0209759, IMG submission 184261) | Arabidopsis root microbial communities from the University of North Carolina, USA - plate scrape CL_Col_mMS (SPAdes) (version 2) | ecosystem: Host-associated > Plants > Roots >...
GCCAGCAGGCCCGAGTGGTAGTACGTGCCGTCGCCGAGGTTGGCGAAGATGTGCTTCTCGGTGGTGAACGGCGCCTGGCCGACCCAGGGCACGCCTTCTCCGCCCATCTGCGTGAAGGTGGAGGTCGAGCGGTCCATCCAGTTGACCATGTAGTGGCAGCCGATGCCCGCGACTGCGCGCGAGCCCTCGGGCACCTTGGTCGAGGTGTTGTGCGGGCAGCCGGAGCAGAACCACGGCGTGCGGTCGCCGACACCCGTTGAGGTATCGGCCTTGAGCGCGGCGAGCGCGCGATCCTTGGCCTCGATGACGGCGATGCGCTCGTCCATGCGGCGCACGATGTCCTCGGGCACGCCCAGCTTCTTCAGGCGCTTGGCGACGGCCTTGGCGATGATCGCCGGCGTCAGGTCGGCCTTGGGACGCAGCAGCCAGTTGTCGCCCGGGTTCGGGTTGGACCATTCCCCACCGGACAGGTCGCCCTCCTGCTCGTCGAACTTGCCCAGCACCGTCGGGCGCACGTCGTTGCGCCAGTTGTAGAGCTGCTCCTTGAGCTGGTACTCGATCATCTGGCGCTTTTCCTCGACGACCAGGATCTCCTTGAGGCCCTGCGCGAAATCGCGCGTGATCGTCGCCTCCAGCGGCCACACGACGTTGACCTTGTGGATGCGGATGCCCAGCGCGCGACACGTGTCGTCATCGAGCCCGAGGTCGGCCAGCGCCTGGCGCAGGTCGTTGTAGGCCTTGCCGCTGGCGATCAGGCCGAAGCGGTCGTGCGGCGTCGCGACGACGTTGTGATTGAGCTTGTTGGCGCGCACGTAGGCGAGCGCGGCGTACCACTTGAAATCCATCAGCCGCGCTTCCTGCTCCAGCGGCGGATCGGGCCAGCGGATGTGCAGGCCACCGGCGGGCATCACGAAGTCCTCGGGAAGGACGATGTCGACACGGTGCGGGTCGACGTCGACCGTCGACGACGACTCGACCACTTCCTGGATCGTCTTCATCGACGTCCACACCCCCGAGAAGCGGCTCATCGCGAACGCGTGCAGGCCCATGTCCAGGATGTCCTGCACCGACGACGGGAAGAACACCGGCATGCCGCAGGCCTTGAAGATGTGGTCGCTCTGGTGCGCCGCGGTGGAGCTCTTGGAGACGTGGTCGTCGCCGGCGATCGCGATCACGCCCCCGTGCGCCGACGTGCCCGCCATGTTGGCGTGCTTGAACACGTCGGCCGTGCGGTCGACACCCGGGCCCTTGCCGTACCACAGGCCGAACACGCCGTCGAACCTGCTGGTCTGCGGATAGAGCGCCAGTTGCTGCGTGCCCCACACCGCCGTCGCGCCGAGTTCCTCGTTGACGCCCGGCTGGAACACGATGTGGTTGGCGGCCAGGTGCTTCTTGGCGCTCCACAGCGCCTGGTCGTAGCCGCCCAGCGGCGAGCCGCGGTAGCCGCTGATGAAGCCGGCGGTGTTCAGCCCAGCGAGCGCGTCGCGCGTGCGCTGCAGCATCGGCAGGCGCACCAGGGCCTGCACGCCGCTCATGAACGCGCGGCCCGTGTCGAGCGCGTATTTTTCGTCCAGCGACACCTTCTCGAGGGCTTGGCGGATGCTGTCGGGCAGGGGAGCGTTCATGGTCGCGGTTCCTGGAAGTCAGGACGTCAAGGGGATGGATCCGGTGGCTCGCTGCAGGCGGGCGCGCAGACGTCCCGGTGCGGCTCGTGACCGGAGGGGACAGTGGGCAACGAACCCGTTCAGTGTAGGGAAAAGCCACAGCGATGTGCTTGCTTTATGCTTGTCGTTCAGCGACTTGCGCGAAACGTTGTTGCTGTCGACCATGGATTGGAGAACCAGCATTGCCCAGAAGCGATAAAGAAGGCAAAACGAACGCCCGTGCGGCACGGGCCCCCTCGCCGCCGCGCGACGTGGACGCGCGCGAGGCGCGCGACGCCGGCGGTCTCGATCGCTACGACATCGCGCTGCTGGGCGAGCTGCAGCGCGACGCACGCCAGTCCAACGCCGATCTGGCCGCGCGCATCGGCCTGTCGCCCGCGCCCACCTGGCGCCGCGTGCGCCGGCTCGAGGAGCTGGGCATCATCACCGGCTATCGCGCCGAGATCGACCGCCGCAAGATCGGCCTGGGCGTGCTGGCGTTCGTGCGTGTCGACGCCGAACGCGACAACGCGGACGCCATGCGGGTGCTCGAGGACGCCATCCGCGGGTTGCCGGAGGTGATCTCGTGCCACTACATCAGCGGCGCGGGCACCTTCGAGCTGCAGGTGCTCGTCACCGACCTCGATGCCTACTCGCGCTGGACGATGGAGACGCTGTTCAAGCTGCCCAACGTCAAGGACCTGCACACCAGCTTCTCGCTCGGCGAGATCAAGGCCAGCGCGGCGCTGCCCCTGGGCCATCTCGTGGCCAGCCGATGAGCCGGGTTAGTCCCGAGCATGGGACAGGCGTTTGCACGCAGGATCGGGGCAGGGAGCCAACACGCCGGCAACGAACCATCGGTACGATGACGATGGACGAACAACCAGCGGTCTTCCAATCGGGTCGGGCAGCCATTGAAGCGTCGTGACGTCATCGCGCGAATGGGCGCGGCTCTCGCGGGCCTCGCGGGCGCCAGCATGGCCGGGCCGGCCGCGGGGCAAGCCGACGCCTTGCTGGACGCCGACGAACTGGCCTGGGTCGCCAAGCATCCGGTGGTGCTGTTCGCCCCGGAGCGCGACTTCCCGCCGTTCAGCTTCCTCGACAGCCAGGGCCAGCACCGCGGGCTCTCGGCCGACGTGCTCGAACTCGTGCAGCAGCACACCGGGCTGAAGTTCCAGCCGGTGGCCGCCGGCGATCGCGCTTCCAACCTCGATCGCCTCAAGCGCCACGAGATCGACCTGCTGACCTCGCTGCGACCCACGCCCGAGCGCGAGAAGTTCATCGCCTTCACGAGCGCGTACGTGAGCTCGCCGGCCGTGATACTGCGCCGGCGCGGCGATCATCGTTCGGGCGACCTGGCCAAGATGGGCGGCCAGCGCGTGGCCGCGGATCGCAATTCGGCGACCGAGGATTTCCTGCGCACGACCTATCCGGACGTCGTCATCTCGGAGGTTGATGTCGCGGCGCAGGGCCTGCGCGACGTCGTCACCGGCGACGTCGACGCCTGCGCCGTCAACCTGGCGACGGCCTCTTACGTGATCGAGCGCGACCGGCTGGGCGGCTTGCGGGTGGCAGGCGAGACGGGCTACTTCTCCACCTTGACGCTGGGCTATCGCAAGGACTGGCCGATGCTGGGCCGCGTGCTCGAGAAGGGCCTGGCGCAGATCAGCGACGCCGAACGCTCGGCGATGATCGCGCGCTGGATTCCGCTGTCGGACATCGCCTGGTGGCAACGCCCCGAGGTGCAGCGGGTGCTGGGCGCGGCGTCGATCGGCACCGGCCTGCTGATGGGCGGCCTGCTGCTCTGGAACCGCGCGCTGCGCCGTGCCGTCGCGCAGCGCACCGATGCCCTGCAAAAGGAGCTGGCCGAGCGCCAGCGTCTCGAGACGCGGCTGCGCACCCTCGCCGAGCACGATCCGCTCACCGGGCTGATGAACCGCGCGGCGCTCACCGAGGCATTGCGGCGGTCTCTGGCGCTGGCCGCGCGCCAGAGATGGTCGGTGGGCGTGGTCTTCATCGACCTGGACAAGTTCAAGGGCGTCAACGACTCGATGGGCCATGCCGCCGGCGACGAATTGCTGCGCCAGATCGCCTCGCGCCTGCAGGGCTGCCTGCGCGAGAGCGACCTGCTGGGCCGGCTGGGGGGCGACGAGTTCATCGTCGTCGCCGAGGCGCTGCACGACGGCCCGCGCAACGCGATCGAGCTCACCGACAAGCTGCTGATGCAGATGAAGCGTCCGTTCCTCGTCGAAGGGCAGTCGCTCGCGATGGGCTTTTCGGCCGGCATCGCGCTGTTTCCCGGGGACGGCGACACGCCGGAGGCGCTGATCGCCAACGCCGATGCGGCCATGTACCAGGCCAAGCAGCAGGGGCGCTTTCGCGCGGCGCTGTTCCAGGGCAAGGCGCCGGCGGACGGCAAGGAGACGACATGACCAATCCCGTCCCGAGTCGTCCAACCCCTGTCATCCTGCGCGAAGTCGCAGGAGCCACGCCGCTTGCCGTCATCCTGCGCAGAGTCGCAGGACCCACGCGGACCGGGGCGTCACTCCCGGGGTGGGTCCTGCGACTCCGCTTCGCTGCGCGCAGGATGACACTGCTTGCGCTGCTGTTCGCGACCGCGCACCCGGGCCACGCCGCGGAATCGGTGGCGGCGGGCTTCCACCCCGCCGCGTCGGCCTCCAGCGCCGCGCCCGCGCGGCGCGTCACGCGCGCAGGCGTGCCGGCGGCCAACTTCGTCGTCGAATGGCGGCTGCAGCCGGCCGACGCGCGTCCGTCGCCGCGCGGCGATGTGGTGATCACCTCGGGCAGCGCGACGACCGGCACCAGCGGTTTCGGCGCCGGCACGGTGGTCGTCGGCACGGCCAAGCCGCGCGCGCCGCAGGCACTGCGCGTGGCCAACGGCAGGGAAGGGGCGATCCAGTTCGACCGCTCGGAGACCCATACGGTCTACGACCTGGCCTTCGCCGCCACCTCCAGCGCCAGTTCGACCGACCTTGCATCGTCGGGCGCCGCGGGCTCGAGCAGCCGTTCGCGCTCGCGCGAGGCCGAGGTGCAGAGCCACGAGGTGATCGTGCACCGCGTCGACGGCCTGCGCGTGACGCCGCGCTGGACGCACGGCGACACGCTGGAGCTCGACATCGCGTTGACGCATGCGGCCCCGTCGGCCGTCTCGCGCAATGCGAGTCCCGACGCGCGCGCGGGCCGCGACATCGACTTCCACTCGACCGTGCAGGCCAGTTTCGACGAGTGGCTGACGGTGGCCAGCGTGGGTGACGACGGCGACGAACTGCAGATTCGCGTCTCCTGGCGCTGACTTATGCGGCCCAGTTTCGGTCTATGGCGTGCGGTATGTCACTGTTGGCGCCGGTTCGGGCCGCTGTCGCGTCGCCAGCCCATTGACCGGTCCTCGGCCCTCGCGAATGATTCGGCCCATGCTGCAAGGCTGATTGTGAGAGGGAAGCCGGCGACGACGTCTCGCCGGCTCGTGGGGTAAAGCGCGTCGGCCCGGCTGGATCTGTTCCGGTCGGGCCCGATGGCCCGCCCGGCCGCAACCTGAAGCTGTCGTGACCAATGTCACCGACTTCGCCGCCTTGCGGCAAAAGACGGGTTTACCCGCATCAAACCCTCTGCAGCTGTGCGAACATTCGCTCCGCGCGAGTAACCAGGTGTTACGGCGCATGCGGGAAGCCCGGGGGAGTGCTTCTCGTCAGGTCGCGCGGCACCTTCGTGCCCGGACCCAAGAGGAAACCACATGATCAAGAACATTCTCGTCGCCGCCGCCTTTGGCGCCGCTGCCGTCGCCGCGCAGGCGTCGCCCGTCAACCTGGTGTCCAACGGCAGCTTCGACGGCACCACCAGCGACTACATCTACAACGGCACGCCCGCCTCGGTCGCGATCTATTACGGCAGCGTGCCCACGCAAGCCGGCACCGTCGCCGGCTGGGACGGCAGCTTCGTCAGCATCACCAGCAGCAGCGGCCCGTGGTTCACCCCGAGCAGCCTGCCGGGCTTCAACGCGGCGGCGCAAGGCGGCTATATCGCCGGCGTGCAGGCCGATGCCACGCTGGACCAGGCCCTGACCCTGGCCGCCGGCACGTACACGCTGACGTGGCTGACCGCCAACCGCGGCGCCGACCAGACCTACTCGGTGCTGTTCAACGGCGAGCAGATCGATCAGCTGACCACGACGACCAGCGCGGGCTGGACGACCGAGTCGGTCACGTTCACGACCGGCGGCGGCACTGGCCTGAGCTTCGTGGGCGACACCAGCTTCGGCCAGCGCGATGCGACCAGCCTGATCGACAACGTCTCGGTCACCGCCGTGCCGGAACCGACGTCGCTGCTGATGATGGCCTTCGCCACGCTGGGCCTGCTGGCCTGGCGCCGCCGCACGCAGGCCTGAAGCTGCGTGAAAGAGGAGGCCGCGCGGCCTCCGACAGATCCAGGGCCGCCGGTGCGGCCTTTTTCATTTCAGGCCTTCGGCCACAGCACCCACATGCGCAGCGGCTGCTTCATGCGTCCGGCGCGCGCCTCGGCGTCGTCGCCCCAGCCCCAGAAGAAGTCGGCGCGCACCGGGCCGACGATGGCGCTGCCGGTGTCCTGGGCCATCACCGCGCGCTGCAGGGTGCGTGCGGACAGCGGCTCGGTGGTGTCCAGCCACACCGGGGTGCCCAGCGGCACCGCCGCGGGATCGACCGCGATGGAGCGGTTGGGCGTCAACGGCGCTCCCTGCGCGCCGCGCGGGCCCACGCGCGCGTCGGGCAGCGCCTCCTCGCGGAACCACACCACGCGCGGGTTGGCCCACAGCAGCTCCTGCAGGCGCTGCGGATTGCGGCGCGCCCAGTCCTTGATCGTCGGCCAGGAGGCCTCGGTCAGCTTGAGCTCGCCCTGGTCCACCAGCCAGCGTCCGACCGACCGATAGGGCTGCTCGTTGTTGCCGGCGAAGGCCAGGCGCACCACGCGGGCGCTGCCATCGGGCTCGACGATGTGCAGCCGGCCCGAGCCCTGCACCTGCAGCAGCAGCGCATCCAGGGGATCGGCCACCCAGGCGATCTCGCGCCCGCGCACCGAGGCCTGGGCCTCGGGCAAGGTGTCGATTTCCTGGCGGGTCCAGCTCGCCTTGTGCGGCACGAAGCCGGCCGGCGGGCCCCACAGCGGCGTGCGGAACGCGCCGCCGGGTTTGCGGCGGGCCTCGATCAAGGGTTCGAAATAGCCGGTGGCCAGGCCGGTGGCGTCGCCGTCGGCGGACTCCAGGCGGAATACCTCCAGGCGCTGCTCCAGCCAGCGGCGGGCGTCCGCGTCGTCGCGCGGCGTGAAGCGCAGGGCCTCGCCGCACAGGGCCGTCCAGCGGGGGGCCGGCACGGCGCAGCCCTGGCGCAGCGCGGGCCACAGCTCCAAGGTGCGATCGTCGCGCCAGCCTGGCAGCTCGGCGAACGCGGTGGGCACCCAGCGCGCATGCGGGTGCTCGGGCTCGCCTGCGAGCGGCGTCAGCGGCAAGACCGGCGCGGACGATGGCGAGGACGGCGCAGTGCCTGCGACGCTGCGCGTCTCGATCGGAGCGGGGGCGCGCGGCCCATAGGACGCGCAGGCCGCCAGCGTCCCTAGAATCGGGCCCAGGGCAACGACTGCGAAACGAGATCTCATGGGCTGGATTGTGTTCGAGGCTTTACTGGCGCTCGGCGTGATGCTGGCGCTGGTCTGGTGGACGTTCCGCGGCCGGGCCGAGACTGCCACCGACGAGGACGACGTCGACGCGCCCTAATGCAGCGCCTGCGCGATCGCCAGCGCGAACGGCTCGATCGGCGCTTCGAAGGCCTCGGCATCGTCGGTCATGCACAGCAGCTCGCCGCGCATGCTGCCCCGCGGCGTGGTGATACGCGTCCAGCTCGTGTACTCGAACTGCTCGCCCGGCTTGAGCAGCGGTTGCTGGCCCACGACGCCCAGTCCGCGCACCTCCTCGACCTCGCCGCTGCCGTGGGTGATGACCCAGTGGCGGCCGATCACCTGCGCCGGCACCTCGCCGGTGTTGTGGATGGTGATCGTGTAGGCGAAGGCATAGACGTCGTCCTGCGCGGACGACTGGTCGGGCAGGAATCGCGTGACGACGGAGCAGCTGAGTTGGGGACGTGGCATCGGCGCATTCTGCGGCAAAAGCCGCGCGGTCTCGTGGCGCGGGCGTCCCAGGGCGCGCATCAACCCTAAAATCGCGGGTTCCCCCCGCCGCTCCCGTCAGCCCCGCATGAAGCCCACCTACCGCATCGCCCCGTCCATCCTCTCCGCGGATTTCGCCCGCCTCGGCCAGGAGTTCGCCGACGTGATCGCGGCCGGCGCCGACTGGATCCACTTCGACGTGATGGACAACCATTACGTGCCGAACCTGAGCTTCGGGCCGATGATCTGCCAGGCGCTGAAGAAGCATGCGGTGCGTGCGGACGGCACGCCGGTGCCGATCGACGTGCACCTGATGATCCAGCCGGTGGACGCGCTGGCCCAGCAATTCGCCAAGGCGGGCGCCGACCTGATCAGCTTCCATCCCGATGCCAGCGTGCACGTCGACCGCACGCTGCAACTGATCAAGGCCGAGGGCTGCAAGGCCGGCCTGGTGTTCAATCCGGCCGCGCCCATCGACGTGCTGGAATGGGTGATCGACAAGGTCGACCTGGTGCTCGTGATGAGCGTCAATCCGGGCTTCGGCGGCCAGAGCTTCATCGACAGCGCGCTGCGCAAGATCGAGAAGCTGCGCAAGGTGATCGACGCCTCGGGGCGCGACATCCGCCTGGAGGTCGACGGCGGCATCAAGGCCGACAACATCCGCGCCGCGGCCGACGCGGGCGCCGACACCTTCGTGGCCGGCAGCGCGATCTTCGGGCAGCCGGACTACGCGAAGGCGATCGCCCAGATGCGCGCGGCGCTGGCGGCCTGAGGCTTGTTCGCCGGGTGTCGTGGCGCGCACAGTCGCGCGTCGCCAGGCATTCCGCGCGCAGTCGAGAATTGGCTGTCTTTGCGCGCACAGTCGCCGAACCCGCCCCGACCAGTGCGGCCCCATGGCAGAGGTGGATCCTGCGACTTCGCGCAGGATGACAGGCGCACCGGGGCCCCGGCCGCCGTCGGGCCGCCGCGTTCACCAGGGCTCGCGGCCTCTCCGACTGCAAGGATTTCCGACCGCCGGACGACCAATGGGCAGGCGTCGGCACTTACCGGCTCCTGACCTGGCGAATGTCCCCTGCTGACACCATGGTCGCGCGCCGGTACTGCAGCGCACGGCTCGACGTTTGCCCCTAGCATGACCCTCCCGGTTCACGGCCGGGCGGCGCCCCGTCGGCGCCGCGTCCTTCGCAGCCATCCCGCGGCCCCCGTCGCACCCTTTGCCTTGATGACGATGACGCCTTCGATCGATGCCTATCGTCACGTGCGCGACGCCACGCTGCGTCTCGTGCACGGACTCGGCGACGCCGACCTGACCCCGCAGTCGGCCGAGTTCGCCAGCCCGGGCAAATGGCACCTCGCCCACACCACCTGGTTCTTCGAGCAGTTCGTGCTGGCAGCCCATGGCACGGGCTATCGCCGCTTCGACGAGCGCTTCGGCTTCCTGTTCAATTCTTACTACAACGCCGTGGGCGCGCGCCACGAGCGTCCGCGTCGCGGCCTGCTGACGCGGCCGACGCTGGAGCAAGTGCTTGCGTACCGCGCGCATGTCGACGAGGCGATGGCCGACTTCCTGCATGCTCGCCTGCCCGAGCAGATCGGCGGGTTGGTCGAGCTGGGGCTGCACCACGAGCAGCAGCACCAGGAGCTGATCCTCACCGACCTGCTGCACCTGTTCGCGCAGAACCCGCTGCGGCCGGCGGTGCGTCCGGCGGCGGCTGGCGCCGATGATGCCGGCAGCCCGTCGCCGCTGGCCTGGGTCGCGTTCGGCGGCGGCAACGTCGAGGTGGGCCACGCCGGCGCGGGCTTCGCGTTCGACAACGAGTCGCCGCGCCATGTCGTCGCGCTGCGGCCGTTCCGTCTCGCCTCGCGCGCCGTCACCAACCGCGAGTGGGCCGCGTTCATCGACGCCGGCGGCTATGCCGATCCGGCGCTGTGGCTGTCCGACGGCTGGGACACCGTGCAGGCGCAGCGCTGGCAAGCGCCGCTGTACTGGGAGATGGCGGACGACGGCCGCACGCGGCTGCAGATGACGCTGGCCGGCCTGCGGCCGCTCCTGCCCGATGCGCCGGTTTCGCACGTGAGCTTCTTCGAGGCCGATGCCTACGCACGCTGGGCCGGCAAGCGCCTGCCCACCGAATTCGAATGGGAAGTGGCTGCGCGCGAACTGCCCGTCGAAGGCAACTTCGTCGAGCAGGGGAAAGGACGGCCGCGCCCTGCGCCGGATGGCCCGGGCCTGCGACAGATGTACGGCGACGTGTGGGAGTGGACGGCCAGTCCCTACGTCGCCTATCCCGGCTTTCGCACCGCGCCCGGTGCGGTGGGGGAATACAACGGCAAGTTCATGAACGGCCAGTACGTGCTGCGCGGCGGCTCGTGCGCGTCGCCGCGCAGCCACCTGCGCGCCAGCTATCGCAATTTCTTTCAACCCGGCCAGCGCTGGCAGTTCAGCGGCCTGCGCCTCGCGGAGGACGCATGAAGTCAGACATCCAATGGGCGAGCCCCGAGCGCGCGGCCGAGCTGTCCACGCGCTACAACGTGACGCCGCTGACGCCGGCATTCCGCGTCGATCCGCAATTCGAGGCCGACGTGCTCGAGGGACTCGATGACGACCAGAAGCACATCCCCAGCATCTGGCTGTACGA
>Ga0209759_1001873_pt1 | contig 10431 bp, 8 predicted proteins | sample AraplaCL_Col_mMS_FD_184261 | JGI IMG/M metagenome (GOLD analysis project Ga0209759, IMG submission 184261) | Arabidopsis root microbial communities from the University of North Carolina, USA - plate scrape CL_Col_mMS (SPAdes) (version 2) | ecosystem: Host-associated > Plants > Roots >...
CATCGACCGCGGTGGATCCGGCGGCCGCAGGCGACGCCGCCAGCCGGCCGGCGACCACGCCGACCTGGGTGATCGCGCCGTTCTCGCCCGCGAAGGCGCGGTACGGGATGTCCTCGGCCCAGAACATCGTGAAATGCGGCTCGCACATCTTGCTGCGCGCCGGCAGGTTCAGCCAGATCTGGAACAGCTCCAGCGGATTGGGCCGCCCGGTGTCGAGCAGCGGGAACATCTCGGCGTGAACGATGCCCTTGCCGGCCGTCAGCCACTGCACGTCGCCGCCGCCGAAGCGTGCCGCGGCGCCGAGCGAATCCGAATGGTCGGTCAGGCCGCGGCGGACGATGGTGACCGTCTCGAAACCGCGATGCGGATGCGCCGGGAAGCCGGGCACGGTCTCGCCGTGGTACATGTTCCAGCCGTCCCTGGCGGCGAAGTCCTGGCCGATCGCGCGCCCGTCCAGCGCGGCGTCGGGGCCGAAGCGCCCGTTGCCCTTGGGATAGGCGTCGTCGTGGTGGACGCAGAACAGGAACGGGTCGGCGGTCTCCCACGGGAAGCCGAGCGGCTGGATCTGGAGGATGGCGCTGTCGGGCATGGCGGCTTCCGGTGAGCGGGCAAAGGGACGAGTCTAGCCAGCGGCCGTCATCGGCCCGCGCCGAAGGGGCATGCGCCATGCCGGCGCCGGCGTTCCGGTCTTCAGAAGGGCGCGGACGCGTCCTCGGCGCTGGCCGGCGCATACGGCGACGTCGTGCCCAGAGCGGCCGGCTGGCCGGTCAGCGCGGCCATCAGCTTGTCGGTGGCCGAGCTGCTGCCGGCCTCGCCCAGCTTGAGCGGGCCGCCCAGCGCCTCGACGAGGTCGGGCAGCAGCCGGCCCAGCTCGCCGGTGGCGATCGCGACGTCGGCGTCGAAATGGTTGTCGCCCTTGCCTGCGGCCTCCTGGCCTTCGAGCACCACATCGAGCAGCTTGATCTTCCTGATCGCCAGCTGCTCGGTGAGCACGAAGGACACGCGGCTGTCCCAGGTCATCGCCAGCTGGGTGGGCAGCTTGCCCTGCTTGATGTGCTCGCCGACCTCGTCGATGTCGAGCGTGTGGCGGGCATAGCGCACGAGCGACTTCTCGCTGTCGGGCTGCTTGAGCTCGCACTCGCGGTCGATCGTGAAGCCGGGCGGCGCCTCCTTGGTGGACAGCCATTCGGCCATCGCGGTGGCGGCCGACAGCTGCGTCTGCACCGGCTCCAGCCGGATGCCGCCGGCCAGCAGCTCGGTGAGCAGCGTGACGATGCGGTCGGCCTTCTTCGCGCTGGCGGCGCCGACGACGATCAGGTTCTTCTGCAGGTCAATCCAGATCGGCGTGCTGCCGCGCTTGGGGAACGCGCGCGGCAGCAGCTCCTGCACGATCTCCTCCTTCAGCTCCTTGGCGTGCTTGCCCTTGGGGCGGCGGCCGGTCTCCTGCTCGATCTTGTCGAGCCGCGCCTCGAGCTGCGACTTCACCGCGCCGCCCGGAACGGCCTTGGTCTCGATGCACAGCTTCAGGATCCACTGGCCGGCGACGCTCTCGATCAGCGGCCCGTGCTTCTCGCCGCGCGGCTCGACCCAGCCCAGCGATTCCTGCTGCGAGGCGCCGCATTCCACGAAGCGTGCCGCGTCCAGGCGCGGTTCCAGCGCCTCCAGGGTCGGGCGTTCCCATTGATCGATGCGGTAGACGATGGCGTTCTTGAACATGTGCGCGGGCCTGAAAAAGTCGGATGAGGCTGAAGGCGCGCGATTCTAGGCGCCCTGTATTTCCGTCCAGCAACCAGGTGTTGCACGCAGCGCGGATTCCGGCAAAACCGCACGCCCGGCGGTGCGCGGCGAGAATGCCGGCATGAAGGTGTTCGGCATCGCGGGCCACTCGGGCATGGGCAAGACGACGCTGCTGGCGCGGCTGGTGCCGGCGCTGGTCGCGCGCGGCCTGCGCGTGTCGATGATCAAGCACAGCCACAAGGACATCGAGGTCGACCGCCCCGGCAAGGACTCGTACCGCCTGCGCGAGGCCGGCTGCCACGAGGTGCTCCTTCTGGGGAGCACGCGCTGGGCACTGATGCACGAGCTGCGCGGCGCGGCCGAGCCGCCGCTGGACTACCTGCTGGAGCGCCTGCAGGACGTCGACCTGGTGCTGGTCGAAGGCTTCAAGCACGGCGACTTCCCCAAGCTGGAGGTCTGGCGCGCCGAGGCGGGCAAGCCGACGCTGTCGCCCGCCTGGCCCGGCATCCGCGCGATCGCCAGCGACGACCGCGTCGAGGCCGCGGACGGCGTCGCCGTACTGGCGCTGGCCGCGACCGACGCCATCGCCGACTTCGTGCTGGCCCACGCCGCCGCGCGCTGACAGCCCGCATCGTGCCGCGCCGCGCCGTCAACGGCGTTCGCGGCATCGGCTGCCTTGGGTACAGCCCTCAGGGTCGCAGGATCGAGCCGATCAACGCGACGCAGCACACGAGCAGCACCGCCATGCCCGGCACGATCAGCGGCAGCAGCCGCACCTGGCGGATCCGCGCGCGGATCGGGTTGTCCGCGAGGCGGTGCGACGCCGAGTCGTCGAAATGCGCAGGATGGGGCTGGAACGCATGCGCGACGCCATCGCGCCAGCGGTGCCAGGCGGCAGGAAGTGAGGAAGCGTGCATGGCGGATCTCCTCGGCAATGCGGCACCGGCAGCGCGAGTCGCCGGATCGGATCCGGCGCGACTCCAGCGGGCCCGTGGACGGCATGTCCGCCTGGACAATGTGAACCCATGCATTGCACGCCGCAACAGGCGTCGCGAATGGATGCGACGGCCGCGCGGGTATCGAGGCGCCGCCTCCGCGCCGACGTCTCAGTTCGCCGCGTGGGGATGACGCGCGAGCTCCGTCACGGTCCGGATCAACGCCTGCGGCTCCACCGGCTTGCTGACGTGGGCGGCGTAGCCGACGTCGAGCGCCCTGGCCTTGTCCTCCGGCCGCGCGAAGGCCGTGAGGGCGACGGCCGAGATGGCGTTGCCGTCGGCGCGGATCCGATCGAGCAGCTGGAACCCGTCGACGTGCGGCATCCCGATGTCGCTGATCATCACGTCGAAGCGCCCGTCGTGCAGCGCGAGCATCGCCTGCGCCGCGGAATCCACGGCCTTGACCTGGGCGCCGTTGTCGCGCAGCAATTGCTCGACCATCTCCCTGCCGTCGCGGTCGTCCTCCACGAGCAGGATCTTCAGGTCGACGAGCGACTTCGCCTCGGCGACGCCCGCGGTCACCGCTGCAGGCACACTTGCCAGCGCAGGCGCGGGCGGATCGTCGCGGGCCAGCGGCAGCCGCAGCTCGAAGCGCGCACCCTGGCCCAGTCCGTCGCTGGAGGCGGACACGCTGCCGCCATGGAGCTCGACCAGCCGCCGGACGATGGCCAGGCCCAGGCCCAGCCCGCCCTGCGACCGCGTCGTCGATCCGTCGGCCTGGCGAAAGCGCTCGAACACGTGCGGCAGGAAATCGGCCGCGATGCCCACGCCGCTGTCCTGGACCGTCAGCATCAGCTGCGCATCCTCGAGCGCGGCATCGACGCGCACGCTGCCGCCGTCCGGCGTGAACTTGATGGCGTTCATCAACAGGTTGCGAAAGATCTGCAGGAGGCGTTGCGAGTCGCCGCTGATCGGTGTCATGGCCGCGCCCAGCTCCGCCCGGATCTCGATGTTCTTGGCCTGCGCCACCGGCAGCAGCGCGGCGACCGCCTGCTCGACGAGCAGGGCCGGGACCACGGTCTGCAGCTCCAGGCTGACCTTGCCGGCGGCGATGCGGCTCATGTCGAGCAGATCCTCGATCAGCCGGGCCTGCGACATCGCGTTGCGCTGGATGGTGTCGACGCCGCGCGCCATCTCGCCGAGCTCCGCGCGGCGCTGCTGCAGCACGTGAGTCCAGCCCAGGATCGCACTGAGCGGCGTCCTCAGCTCGTGCGACAGCGTGGCCAGGAACTCGTCCTTGGCCCGGTTGGCCGCCTCGGCTTCCGCACGCGCCTCGCGTTCGGCCTCGTAGAGCCGGCGATTCTCCAGGCCGATCGCCTCGTGCAGCGCCAGCTGCGCCCGCGCCTCGTATTGGCGCCGGCGCGATCGCATGGCCGAGCTGACGGCCTTGACCAGCGTTTCGGCGTTCAGCGGACGCTCGAGGAGCACGTCGTTGCCCAGGCCGGCCAGCGCCTCGGCCGCCTCGGGCGAACGGCGCCCCGACTGCCGTGCGGCCAGCACGACGAACGGGAAGTCGGACCAGGGCGGCTGGCTGGTGATCCAGGCCTGCAGCGAGCGCAGGCCTTCGTCGCCGAGCGACTCCTCGGTCAGGATGGCCGCCGTCGCGTCCTCGCCGAGCTGGTGCGTCAGCTCCGTCAGGCTGCCGCAGCGCACGTACCGCGACTCGAGCGGCGCCAGCACGTGCTCGATGACCGCGGCGTCCCGCCCCTTCGGGGCGAGGATCAGCAACAGGCGCTTGTCCTTGTCCAGCTTCTGCACGCTTCTAGCCTTGCGATGCCGACAGGAGCGGCGTGGAGCCGGTGTAGGCGACGGCGCCCGCCAGGACGCCGTCGAACCCGCGCAGTTCCTCGCCCACCTGCACGCCCGCGGGCGGGCCCAGGCGCAGCTCGCGCACGGAGCGCTGGTTCTGCGCCGTGCGGCTCTTGAGCACCGCGATGGCGGTCCGTACCTCGCTGTGTGCCTCGAAGAAGCGATACAGCAGGATCGCGTCGCTCAGGTAGCTGAGGTCGATGTCGGCGTGCACGTCCCCCACCAGCCCGTGCTGGCCGACGATCAGCAGGGTCAGCACGCCCTGCTGGTTCAGGTAGGTGAGCAGCTCGTGCATGTGCAGCAGGAGAAAGCCCTGCCCGGGCATCGCGTGCACGTACGCGTTCAGGCTGTCGATGCCCACGAAGGTGACGTTCCGCTGCGACACGCCGTCCACGACGCGCGCCGCGAATTCGCCGGGCGCCAGCGACGCCGGATCGATCTGGTGGACGACCAGCCGCCCGGACCGGATGTAGCCGTCCAGCGCCATGCCCAGGTTGCCGCTGCGGGTCAGCAGCGTGGCGACGCCTTCGTCGAACAGGTAGTAGTCGGCGCTCTCGCCGCGCTCCAGCGCCGACAGCATGCAGCGGACGGCCGTCGTCGTCTTGCCGGCGCCCGACGGCCCGAGCAGCAGCATGTTGGTGCCGGCCGCGAGCCCGCCGCCCAGCATCGAGTCCAGGCGGGGCACGCCGGTCGAGGCGAGCGGCGCATCGAACGCCTTGTGGTGGCGTGCCGCGATCAGGCGCGGGAACACCTGGACGACGCCGGTATCGACGACGAAATCGTGCCATCCGCCCTCGAACTTGAGCCCGCGCATCTTCACGACCCGCAGGGACCGGCGCTCCGCGCCGAATTCGCGCGCGTCCTGACCCAGCGAGACGACGCCGTGGGCGATGCTGTGGAGCTGCAGATCGGACGGCTGCGAGGTCTTGTCGTCAAGCAGCAGGACCGTGCATTGGCGGCCGGAGAAGAACTGCTTGAGCGCCAGGATCTGCCGCCGGTAGCGCAGCGGATCCTGCGCCAGCAGCCGCATCTCCGACAGGCTGTCCAGGACGACGCGCCGCGGGTCGATCTGTTCGACCACCTCGACCATCGACTTGATGGTCTCCCCCAGTTCGATCTCGGAGGGATGCAGGATGGTCTGCTCGATGCCCGCCATCAGGCCGATGTCGTTGCCCAGCTCCTGCACCTCGATGCCGTCGAGCGTCCAGCCGTGCGACGCCACGACGGCCCTGAGCTCGGCCGCCGTCTCCGACAGCGTGATGTACAGGCCGCGTTCGTCCGCGGCGACGCCGGCCATGAGGAATTTCAGGCCGAACGTGGTCTTGCCGGTGCCGGGCGCGCCCTCCAGCAGGTACATGCGGGACGGCGTCAGGCCGCCGCGCAGGATGACGTCGAGACCGGCCACGCCGGTGGAAACCCGATCGGTGCGATTCTCGTCAAGGCCGGCCATCCAGGCTCCCTTCGAAAAGGCCGCTCGGCGCAGACCGGCCACGCCTCGCAACGTGAAAGAGGCGCGGCCCCGTCCGGCCGCAACGTGCGCTCCTCGGCAACCGGCGTACCCGCGGCCCCAGTGTCCTAGCCGCGACCGACGAACGGCATCTTCGTGGCCATGAGAGTCATGAACTGCACATTGGCCTCCAGCGGCAGCGCCGCCATGTGCACGACCGCGTCGGCCACGCGCTCGACGTCCAGCATCGCCTCGGGCGCGATGCGGCCGTCGGCCTGCTTCACGCCGGTGGCCATGCGGGCGGCCATGTCGGTGACGGCGTTGCCGATGTCGATCTGGCCGCAGGCGATGTCGTAGGCGCGGCCGTCGAGCGAGATGGACTTGGTCAGGCCCGTCACCGCGTGCTTGGTGGCCGTGTAGGGGGCGGAGTCGGGGCGCGGCGCATGGGCCGAGATCGAGCCGTTGTTGATGATGCGGCCGCCGCGCGGCGACTGCGCCTTCATCGCGCGGAACGCGCCCTGCGCGCACAGGAACATGCCGGTGAGGTTGACGTCGACGACGGCGCGCCAGGTGTCGACGTCGAGGTCCTCGAACGCGATGCCGTTGGCGCTGATGCCGGCGTTGTTGAACAGCACGTCGACACGGCCGAAGCGCTGCAGCGTGGCGGCGAACAGGGCATCGACCTGCGCCGGCCGGGTGACATCGGTGGGCACGGCCAGCAGCGCCTGGCCGCCGCCGGCCTGGGCGGCGACCAGGCCCAGCGCGTCCGCGCGCCGGCCCGCGAGGACGACGCGGCAGCCCGCGCGCGCCAGCGCCAGCGCGCAGGCCTTGCCGATGCCGCTGCCGGCGCCCGTGACGACGGCGACCTGGTTCGTGAGATTCATGGCGTTTGCATTTTCGAGTTGACGGGATGCTGGCGTGGACGCACGGGCCCAAGCATGAAGGATGGGCCACCGGCGTCAAGCTCCGCTTAAAGTATTACTAATTTCAAGCCAGACTGCGGGTCAACCCCGATTCAACGCGGCAATTCGATTAAATAGTATTACTTTATAAAAGAGACATCCGGCTCGCGCCAGCGCGTGACGGCCCGACAACGACCGGCCTCCAAGGCCTTGCGCCCCTCATGAACGATTCCCCTGCCCGCTCTTCCCGCGTGTCGCCGGCGCGCCTGGCCACCTTGTTCGCCGCCGCGGCGCTCGCGGGAGCGATGCAGGCCGGTTGCGGCGGCGGCGGGGGAAGTGGCGCGTCGCCTGCGCCGTCGTCGCCCCCCGCGCCCAGCCCGGCGCCCGCGCCGACGCCGTCCGGCCCGCTGGCCGCCAACCAGCTGACCGGCGCGATCGACTTCATCCACGACCCGGCGGTGCTGCGCGAGGGCTCGACCTACTACGTCTACTCCACCGACGCCTCGGCCTCGCAGGGCGGCTTCATCCCCATCCGCTGCACCAGCGACAGGATCGCGGTGAGCGACTGCGGCCACGTCTTCAAGACGCTGCCGTCGTGGATCGCGGGCGCCGTCCCGCAGGCCACCGGGGTCTGGGCGCCGGATGTCTCGTACTTCAACGGCGTGTACCACCTGTACTACGCGGTCTCGAGCTTCGGCTCCAACGTGTCGGCGATCGGCCTGGCCACCAACACCACGCTGGACCCGGCCGCCGCCGGCTATGCCTGGGTCGACCAGGGCCAGGTGCTGGCGTCCGCCAGCGGCAACGACTACAACGCGATCGACCCCAGCATCGCCGTCGACGGCGTCAGCGGCCGCGTCTGGCTGAGCTACGGCAGCTTCTGGGACGGCATCTTCCAGCAGGAGATCGATCCGGCCACCGGCCTGCTGGCGGCCGGCGCGGCGGCGACACACCTGGCGCAGCGCGCCGCGTCGGTGGCCAACGATCCCATCGAAGGCGCCAACCTGGTCCAGCACAACGGCTACTGGTACCTGTTCACCTCGTGGGACTACTGCTGCCAGGCCACCGCCACGGCGTCCGACTACAAGATCGTCGTCGGCCGCGGCAGCCGCCCCGACGGCCCGTTCGTCGACCAGGCCGGCGTCGCCCTGACCGCCGGCGGCGGCAGCATCCTGCTGCAGGGCAACGCCAGCTACGGCGCGCCGGGCGGCGCGTCGGTGCTGGTCGATTCCGACACGAGCCGCGGCGACGTGATCGTGTTCCACGCGCTGGACCTGGCGCGCAACGGCGTGCCGGTGCTGTTCATGAAGCCGCTGACCTGGACGAACGACTGGCCGGTGATCGGCAACTGAAGCGCCGCGCGCAGGCGCGTCGCACGGGCGACACGCGCGCACACGCCAGTGCGCGCGGCGCAGGCCGCGTCAATAGCGCTCGTAGACCTGGCTCGCCGCCTCGGCGATGTCGCCCACCGTCTCCTCGAGCTGCACCATGGTGGCCTGGCGCGCGGCGAGCGCGTCGCGGTTCTGCAGCGCGGTCAGGATCGCCTTGTGGCGCGGCAGCGAGAGCTGGTGGGTGTTGGGCAGCCGGCTGCTGAGCTTGATGGACTCGCGCAGCGCCAGCGACAGCATGTTGCCGATGTAGGCCAGCAGGTCGTTGTTGGTGGCCTCCGCGATGCGGCGGTGGAAGGCCAGGTCGGGCTCCAGCAGCTCGTCGGCGTCGCGTGCCGCGGCCATGCCCTCGTAGGCTTGTGCGATGGCGGCCAGCTGCGCCTCCGTCGCGGTGGTGGCCGCCAGCGCCGCGGTGGCGGGCTCGAACAGGCGGCGCACGGTCATCAGCGTCTCGACGAACTCGAGCTCGGGCCGGGTCTGGATCATCCAGTAAAGCACGTCGGGATCGAGCAGGTGCCACTCGTTGCGCGGCCGCACGGTGCTGCCCGAGCGCTGGCGCGAGACGACCAGGCCCTTGGCCACCAGCACCCGCATCGCCTCGCGCAGCACGGGGCGGCTGACCTCGTAGCGGTCCATCAGCTCGGATTCGACGGGCAGGCGGTCGCCCGGCTTCAGATCGCCGGACAGGATGCGCAGGCCGAGCTCGCGGACGATGCGCCCGTGCATGCTCTTGCCGTCGGGATCCTGCCGGTAGTTGGAATGTTGGACGCGGCTGGTCATGGCTGATCGATGGGAAGGACGCAAGCCGCCGATTATGGCGACCATGCGACGAACCGGCGCGTCAAGGCGATTACGACAGCTCGAACACCACCACCGAGGCCGGCGGAATCGTCGCGGCCTGCGGCGTGCCGCGCCAGGGCGTCGGGTGCACGGCGTCCGGCGCGGCCAGCGTGTTGTGGGCGTCCAGCTGCGTCGCCGTGAGCACCTCGCCCGCGAGCGCGCCCGGCGCCAGGCCGTCCGCGCGCAGCGACAGGGTGATCGCGTGGTGCGGGTCGCTGTTGACCAGCGCGACGTGCACGCGGCCGTCCCGGCCGCGGGCGGCCGACACGCTCAGCGCGGGGATCGTCACGCCCGCGGCCGTGTAGTCCGGCGCGCCGGCGAGCGCCACCGGCAGCGCGGTCGCGTCCTGGAACGGCACGTACATGCGAAAGACGTGGTACGTCGGCGTCAGCGCCATGCGGGGGCCGTCGGTCAGCACCATCGCCTGCAGCACGTCCACCATCTGCGCGATGCTGGTCATGTGCACGCGGTCGGCATGGGCCTGGAAGATGTTGAGGTTCAGCGCCGCCACCAGCGCGTCGCGCAGCGTGTTCTGCTGGTACAGGACCCCGCCCCTGGGCGCCGGCGCGTCGTCGTACCACATGCCCCACTCGTCGACGGCCAAGCCGATCTTCTTCTGCGGATCGTTGCGATCCAGGATCGCGACGTTGTCGAGGATGTGCTGCTCCATGCGCTCCGTGTGCGCCAGCGTCGTGATCCACGCCGCCTCGTCGAAGCCGGTGGCCGGGCCCTTGTGGTCCCAGTCGCCGGGGAAGGTGTAGTAGTGGAAGCTGATGGCGTCGACGTTGCCCTTGACGCGCGCGCTGATCGCCTCCGTCCAGCTCGAGTCGTTGTCGTTGCCGCCGCTGGCGACGAACTTCGGCCGGCGCTCCTTGGCCGGCTCCAGGAAGTTGGCGTAGCGCTCGTACTGGCCGGCGTATTCCGCGGGCGTCTGGTGGCCGCCGCAACCCCAGGCCTCGTTGCCGACGCCGAAGTAGGCCACCGGGAACGGGCCGGCGTGGCCGTTGGCGCGGCGCAGGCGCGCGAGCTCGGAGCCGGAGTCGGCGGTCAGGTACTCCATCCAGTCGGCCATCTCCTGCACCGTGCCGGAACCGAGGTTGCCGTTGACGTAGGCGCGCGCGCCGAGCTGCTCGACCAGGTCGAAGAACTCGTGCGTGCCCACCGCGTTGGTCTCGGGCACGCCGCCCCACATCATGTTGACGCGCACGGGCCTCTTCGCGGGGTTGCCGATGCCGTCGCGCCAGTGGTAGCGGTCGGCGAAGCAGCCGCCCGGCCAGCGCACCAGCGGCACGTGCAGCCGGCGCAGCGCGCCC
>Ga0209759_1001881_pt1 | contig 10397 bp, 7 predicted proteins | sample AraplaCL_Col_mMS_FD_184261 | JGI IMG/M metagenome (GOLD analysis project Ga0209759, IMG submission 184261) | Arabidopsis root microbial communities from the University of North Carolina, USA - plate scrape CL_Col_mMS (SPAdes) (version 2) | ecosystem: Host-associated > Plants > Roots >...
GGGCGGCCAGCGCCAGCGCGTCGCGATCGCGCGCGCGCTGGTGCGCGAGCCGGGGGTGTTCCTGTTCGACGAACCGCTGTCCAACCTCGACGCCGCGCTACGCGCGCAGACCCGCGTCGAGATCGCGCGGCTGCATCGCCAGTACGCGCGCGCCGCCTCCGTCTACGTCACGCACGACCAGGTCGAGGCGATGACGCTGGCCGACAAGATCGTGCTGCTGCGCACCGGCAACGACGCGCTGACGCATGGCAGCGTCGCGCAGGTCGGCTCGCCGCTGGCGCTGTATCGCGAGCCCGCCAACCTGTTCGCCGCGACCTTCCTCGGATCGCCGAAGATGAACCTGCTGCAGGCGACGGTCACGGCCATCGCCGACGCGGGACTCAGGCTCGCCACGGCCGACGGCCACGTCTTGAACGCCGCCGTCGACGGCGGCCGCGTGCAGGTGGGCGAAACGCTGACGCTGGGTGCCCGCAGCGAGGAACTGCGCCTGCAGGCCGACGCCGGCGCCGACACGCTGCCCTGCCAGGTGCAATGGGTGGAGCGCCTGGGCGACATGACTTATGCCTACCTGAGCCGCTCGGGCAGCGACGCGATGCTGGTCGCGCGCCTGGACGGCCGCAGCACCGCCAACGTCGGCGACGCCGTGCACCTGCACTGGGTGCCCGCCGCCTGCCACGCGTTCGACGGGAGTGGCCGGGCCTTGCGGAGGCTCGCGCCATGATCACGCGACGTCGCCTGCTGCGGGCCACGGCCGCCGGCGCTGTCGTCCTGCCCGCGTTCGCGCGTGCGGACACGCCGGCGCTGAAGGTGTGGATCAACGGCGACAAGGGCTGGCACGGCCTGGCCGTCGCGGCCGCCGCGTTCGAGCGCGACACGGGCGTCGCGGTGCAGATCGAGCACCCCGAGGACGCGATCTCCAAGTTCGAGCAGGCCGCCGCGGCCGGCAAGGGACCCGACGTGTGGATCTGGCCCCACGACCGCCTGGGCAGCTGGTCCAGCGCGGGCCTGATCGACGCCGTCACGCCGTCCGCCGCCACGCGCGCGGCCATCGACGACCAGGCCTGGAGCGCATGGACGCTCAAGGGCCAGGCCTGGGGCTTCCCGCTGGGCATGGAGACGGTCGCACTGCTGTACAACAAGGCGCTGGTGCCGACGCCGCCGGCCACGTGGGACGACGTGCTGGCCATCGACAGGCGCCTGGCCGCGCAGGGCAGGCACGCGATCCGCTGGTGGATGACCGAGGTCTACTACAGCTGGGGCCTGATCGCCGCCGGGGGCGGCTACGCGTTCGCGCGCCGCGCCGACGGCAGCTACGACGGCCACGACACGGGCATCGCCACGGCCGGCGCCGCGCGCGGCGTCGAGGTGATGCTGGATCTCGTCCATCGCGGCGCGCTGCCGCGCACGGTGACCTACGCCGACGCCGAGGCCGCCATCAACGACGGCTCGGTCGCGATGACCTTCAACGGCCCCTGGGGCTGGGGCAACCTGCGCAAGAGCGGCATCGACTTCGGCGTGGCGCCGTATCCGCGCATCGGCAGCCACCCCGGCGGTTCGTTCGTGGGCGTGCTGGGCGCGATGATCTCCAGCGCGAGCCGCCAACGCGAGCTGGCCCACGAATTCATCGAGAGCTACCTGCTGAGCCTGCCCAGCCTGCGCGCGATCGACGCCGACGTGCCGCTGGGCGTGCCCGCCAACAAGGCCTTGTACGCCGAGCGCGCGGTCGACCCGCTGATCGCCGGCAGCATGGCCGCCGTGCGCGCCGGCACGCTGATGCCCAGCAACCCGGAGATGACCCGCTTCTGGACCGCGATGCAGGCGGCGCTGCAGAACATCATGCAGGGCCGCGAGCAGGTGCTGCCGGGCCTGGCGCGCGCGGCAGCGCGCATCGTGGGGGGCGCATGAAGGCGCTGCGCATCGCCTTGATGGCACTCGGCGCGCTGGCGCTCCTGGCGGCGCTCGCGTTGGCCTTCGCGCTGCACGCCGCCCACGCCAGCGGCTGGGCGCTGGCGGTGATCGCGCTGGCGAGCCTCGCGACCTGGGTCTACCTGAGCCCGCGCTTCATGGCGTGGCGCTACATCGTGCCGGGCGCGCTGGCGGCGGCCATCTTCATCGTCTTCCCGATGGCCTACACGCTGGGCATCAGCTTCACCAACTACAGCGGCGAGCACCTGCTGTCGTTCGAGCGCGCGACGAACGTGTTGCTGGAGCGCGGCGAGGGCGACGGCCGCAGCATGGCCTTCGCGCTCGAAGCGCTCGCCAACGGCCAGCATCGCCTGGATTTCATCGGCGATGACGGCAAGCACTATGCGAGCGCCCCCTTCAAGCTCGGCGACGCCGTGCGCCTGCCGCTGCTGGACGAGCCCGCGGGCAAGGAGGCGCCGGCGACGGACCTGCGCGCACTCACGGCCGACGTGCCCGCGCTGCGCCGCATCACCGCGCTGCTGCCGGACGGCAGCGAGATGCGGCTGCTGAGCCTGCGCCGCTTCGCGGTGGAGCGGCCGGCCTACGTGCGCGTGGGCGACGACGCGCTGCGCGCCACGCGCGACGGCGCCACGCTGACCACCGATCACGCGCAGGGCTGGTGGCGGCGCGCCGACGGCACGCCGGTGACGCCGGGCTTCCGGGCCACCGTGGGCATCGCCAACTACCGCAGCATCTTCACCGAGGCGCGCTTCTACCAGCCGTTCGCGCGCGTCTTCGCGTGGACCGTGGCGTTCGCGTCGCTCAACACCCTGTTCACGTTCACCATCGGCCTGTTGCTGGCGGTGGCGCTGAACTGGCCGGCGCTCAAGGGCAGGCCGGGCTACCGCATCGCGCTGTTCCTGCCCTACGCGGTGCCGGCGTTCATCTCGATCCCGGTGTTCCGCGGCCTGTTCAACGAGAACCTGGGCGAGATCAACCTCGTGCTGTTCCAGCTGTTCGGCGTGCGCCCGGGCTGGTTCAGCGATGCGACGCTGGCGCGCAGCATGGTGCTGATCGTCAACACCTGGCTCGGCTACCCGTACATGATGATCCTGTGCATGGGCCTGATCAAGGCCATCCCGGACGAGCTGTACGAGGCCTCGTCGCTGGTGGGCGCGGGCCCGTTGATGAACCTGTGGCGCATCACGCTGCCGCTGATCGGCCGGCCGATGGCACCCCTGCTGGTGGCCTCGTTCGCCTCCAACTTCAACAACCTCACGCTCGTCGCGCTGCTGACCAACGGCGCGCCCGACTACCTCGACACCGCGGTGCCGGTGGGCGCCACCGACCTGCTGGCGTCCTACACCTACCGCATCGCGTTCCAGGACTCGGGCCAGCACTACGCGCTCGCCTGTGCGATCGCGTCGATCGTGTTCCTCATCGTGGCGACGCTGGCGGTGGCCAACCTGCGCCTGTTCAAGGTCGGGCAGTCCGCCCGCTGAAAGATCGAGACCATGGCCGTCGTCGCTCCTCCCAACCAGCGCTGGCGCGTGATCGCCGTGCACGCCGCGCTCATCGTGTTCGTCGTGCTCACGATGCTGCCGCTGCTGATGATCCTGTCGATCTCGCTGCGCCCGGGCAACTTCGCGGGCGGCAGCCTGATCCCGAAGGCGCTCACGCTCGATCACTGGAAGCTCGCGCTGGGCATGTCCGTGCTGGGGCCCGACGGCAAGTGGGAGGCGCCGCCGTTCCCGGTGCTGCAGTGGATCGCCAACTCGATGAAGGTGGCGTTCGTCTCGGCGGCCGTGGCGCTGCTGCTGTCGGTCACCTCCGCCTACGCGTTCGCGCGCATGCGCTTCCGCGGCAAGGGCCTCACGCTCGACGCACTGCTGTTGCTGCAGATGTTCCCTTCGGTGCTGGCGCTGGTGGCCATCTACGCGCTGTTCGACCGCATCGGCGACTGGGTGCCCTGGCTGGGGCTGAACAGCCACTGGAGCCTGGTCCTCGCCTACAGCGGCGGCATCGCGCAGTACGTGTGGCTGATCAAGGGCTACTTCGAGAGCCTGCCGGTGGAGCTCGAGGAGGCCGCGGCCGTCGACGGCGCGACGCCGCTGGTCGCCTTCGTGCGCGTGCTGCTGCCGCTGGCCGGCCCGATCCTCGCGGTGGTCTTCGTGCTGGCCTTCCTCAGCGCCATGATCGAGTACCCGATCGCCTCGGTGCTGCTGCACGAGGAGTCGCAGCTGACGCTGGCCGTCGGCTCGCGGCTGTTCCTGTTCAACCAGCGCTACCTGTGGGGCGACTTCGCGGCGACCGCCATCCTCGCGGGGCTGCCGTTGACGCTGCTGTTCCTGTTCACGCAACGCTGGCTGGTGTCCGGGCTGTCCGCCGGCGCCGTGAAGGGATGAGCGCGATGCGGCGTACCGTGCTCTCCTGCCTCGCCGCGCTGCTGCTCGCGCCGGTGCTCGCGAACGCCGACGACTTCATCGCCGGCGCCGATGTCTCCATGCTGGCCGAGGTCGAACGCCACGGCGGCAAGTTCGCGAGCGCCGACGGCAAGCCCGGCGACGCACTGCAGATCCTCAAGGACGCCGGCGTGAACTGGGTGCGCCTGCGCCTCTGGCACACGCCCGTGTTCGCCGCCGACGTGGTCGAGGGTGGCCGCATGCTTGCGAAGAAGGGCGCCGCCGTGGGCGGCGGCAACAACGGACTGGCCACGACCATGCGCCTCGCCCGTCGCGCCAAGGCGCTGGGCCTGAAGCTGCTGCTGGACATCCACTACAGCGATTTCTGGGCCGACCCGCAGACGCAGACCAAGCCCGCCGCCTGGACCGACCTGCACGGCGCCGCGCTGCAGGCCGCGGTGCGCGAGTACACCGCGAACACACTCGATGCGCTGGACGCCGTGGGCGCCGCGCCCGACATGGTGCAGATCGGCAACGAGACCAACGCCGGCATGTTGTGGCCCGACGGCCAGACCTGGTCCGCCGACAAGGGCGCCCATATCGGCGGCGACGCGGCGTTCGCGGCGCTGCTGCGCGCGGGCATCGAGGGCGTGCGTGCCAACGACGCGCTCACCGGCCGCCGCCTGCCCGTGATGCTGCACCTGGCCGGCGGCACCGACCCCGACCTGTGCCACCACATGCTGGACCTGTTCGCGGCGGAGCACCTGGACTACGACGTCGTCGGCCTGTCCTGGTACCCGATCTACCACGGGACGCTGGCGCAGCTGAAAGCCAACCTCGACGAACTCGCGCAACGCTATCGCAAGCCGCTGATCGTGGTGGAGACCGCCTACGGCTGGACGCTGGAGCGTGGCGATTCGACCGCTCCCCTGCTCGACGCCCAACACGCGGAAAAGGCCGGCTACCCCGCCACCGTGGCCGGCCAGGCGCAGGTGATCCACGACGTGATCGCCACTGTCGCGGCCGTGCCCGGCGGCCTGGGGCACGGGGTCTTCTACTGGGAGCCGGCCTGGATTCCCGCGGCCGGCGCGGGCTGGCGCGCCGGCGAGGGCAACAACTGGGAGAACCAGGCCCTGTTCGACTACTCGGGCCGCGCGCTGCCCTCGATGCAGGCGCTGCGCGCACCGCATTGATCCATACGAACGATTCATAGCTCGCGCACGAAACGGAAGTATTCGACATCGCGCCGTCTCCCTATCGTTCCAGCATCATGAAGATCACCAAACTCACCACCTATCGTGTGCCACCGCGCTGGATGTTCCTCAAGGTCGAGACCGACGAGGGACTGGTCGGCTGGGGCGAACCCGTCGTGGAAGGCCGGGCGCGCACCGTCGAGGCCGCGGTGCACGAACTCTCCAAGCTGGTCGTCGGCCAGGATCCCGCGCGCATCAACGACCTCTGGCAGGCGATGTATCGCGGCGGCTTCTACCGCGGCGGCCCGATCCTGATGAGCGCGATCGCGGGCATCGACCAGGCGCTGTGGGACATCAAGGGCAAGGCCCTGAACGCGCCGGTGCACGAACTGCTGGGCGGCCGCGTGCGCGATCGCATGAAGACCTACTGCTGGGTCGGCGGCGACCGCCCGGCCGACATCATCGAGTCCATCCACAAGGTGCGCGCGGCCGGTTTCGACACGGTCAAGATGAACGGCACCGAGGAATTCGGCCTGCTCGCCACGCACGCCGAAGTGGATCGCGCGATCGCGAAGTTCGCGGAGATCCGCGCCGCCTTCGGCAGCGACATCAACTTCGGCATCGACTTCCACGGCCGCGTCGCGCTGCCCATGGCCAAGGTGCTGCTGCGCGAGCTCGAGCCGCTGCGCCCGCTGTTCGTCGAGGAGCCGGTGCTGGCGGAACAGAGCGAGCATTACGCGCGCCTGGCGGACGCCACCTCGATCCCGCTGGCCGCCGGCGAACGCATGTACTCGCGCTTCGACTTCAAGCGCGTGCTGGCCGACGGCGGCCTCGCGATCCTGCAGCCCGATCTCTCGCATGCCGGCGGCATCACCGAGTGCCACAAGATCGCCGCGATGGCCGAGGCGCACGACGTGGCACTGGCGCCGCACTGCCCTCTGGGCCCTGTCGCGCTCGCGGCCTGCCTGCAGGTGGACTGGGTGTCGCACAACGCCGTGCTGCAGGAGCAGAGCGCGGGCATCCACTACAACCAGGGCGCCGAACTGCTGGACTACGTGAAGAACCGCGCCGACTTCCGCATCGACAACGGCTACATCGCACCGAGCCGCCTGCCGGGACTCGGCGTGGACATCGACGAGGAGCGCGTCATCGAGGCGAGCCTCGGCGCTGCAGACTGGCACAACCCGCTGTGGCGTCACGCCGACGGGAGCGTGGCCGAGTGGTGAAAAGCGCCGCCACCGCCGCTCGCCTGGTCGCGCTCGACTGGGGCAGCACGCGCCTGCGCGCCTGGTTGCTGGGCGACGCCGGCGCCATCCTCGCGGAACGCCAGAACGGCGACGGGGCCTCGGTCCTCGTTGGCGGCGCGCCGGCCTTCGAGAAGGCGCTCGTGGCGCTGGCCGGCGACTGGCTGGAGACGGGCGTGCCGGTGCTCGCCTGCGGCATGGTGGGCAGCACGCACGGCTGGCGCGAGGCGGCCTACGTCGCATGCCCCGCCCGGCTCGACCGGCTGCACGAGCACCTGGTCGAAGTGCGCACGACCGCAACCCCGCACCTGCACATCGTGCCGGGCCTCATCGACGAGACCGGCGACACGCCCGACGTGATGCGCGGCGAGGAGACTCAGGTGCTGGGCCTCCTGCACGCGCTGCCGGCGCTGGCCGACGGTGCGTGCGTGCTGATGCCCGGCACGCACACGAAGTGGGTGCGGTTGCGCCATGGTGCCGTGGAAGGTTTCCGTACGCGCATGACCGGCGAGGTCTACGGGCTGCTGCGCAACGACTCCGTGCTCGCGCGCCTGATGCCGCGTGACGGCACGGGCTGGCATCCGGAGGCCTTCGAGGCCGGCGTGGAGGCGGCGCGCCGCGCCGGGGGCGCCGACCTGCTGGGACAGCTGTTTGCCGTCCGCACGCTGGGACTCACGCAGCGCTGGCCCGCGGACGCACTGCCGGATCACCTTTCGGGCCTGCTGATCGGCCACGAGCTCGTGGCGGGTCTGCGACCGGCGCAAGGACCGCTGGCGCTGGTCGGCGAGTCTGCGCTGTGCGCGCGCTATGCCCACGCGCTGAAGGTGCTGGGCGTGACGCCCGCGGCTATCCAGGGCAACACCGCGGTCGCGGGCCTGTGGCAATTGGCCCTGCAGGCCGGATGGGTGGCGCGATGAACCGCAGCATGCTCCTGGCCGCGGCGATGGCGAAGTTGCCCCTCGTGGCCATCCTGCGCGGGCTGTGTCCGCACGAGGCCGAGGACATCGGCCTGGCGCTGGAGGAGGGCGGCTTCGCGCTGATCGAGGTGCCGCTCAATTCGCCGCAGCCGTTCGACTCCATCGCCGCGCTGCGTCGCGTCCTCAAGCCCGCCACGCTGGTGGGCGCCGGCACCGTCACGCGTGTCGAGGACGTGCAGCGCCTGCAGGCGATCGGCGCCGACCTGGTCGTGATGCCGCATGCCGACACCTCCGTGATCCGTGCGGCCAAGGCCGCCGGGATGCTGTGCGTGCCCGGCGTCGCGACGCCCACCGAGGCCTTCGCGGCGATCGCCGCCGGCGCCGATGCGCTCAAGCTGTTTCCCGCCGAACTCGTCACGCACGGTGTGATGAAGGCGATGCGCGCCGTGCTGCCGGCCGAGGTGCCGCTGCTGCCCGTGGGCGGCATCACGCCCGCCAGCCTGGCGCCTTGGCGCGAGGCCGGCGCACGCGGCTTCGGCCTCGGTTCGGCGCTGTATCGCCCCGGCCTGGACGCCGCCGGCGTGGCTGCGAACGCTGCCGAATTCTTACGCGCCTGGCATGCGTGTGCCGGCGTGCCACCGAGTCCCTGACTTTCCCGAAATGCGCCGCGGCGAGGAGATGCCGCGGATGCCGATCCCGACGATAACCATACCTACGGAGACCACCATGAACCGAAACGCCCACCGCTCGACTCGCCTGCACCCGGCGCGGCCGAATGCGCTGCTGCAGGCCGTGCTGATGCTGCCCGCCGTCCTCGGCGCCGCGGCCGCGCAGGCCCAGGCCGCCGCCGCTCCGGCCGCGGCCGCAGCATCCGCCTCGGCCGCCGCGCCGGCCAAGGCGGAAGAGGTGCAGACCATCACCGTGATCGGCGTCGCCGCCTCGCTGGCCAGCTCGGTCAGCCAGAAGAACGCATCCAACTCGATGGTGGAGGTAATCGCTTCGGAAGACATCGGCAAGCTGCCCGACACCACGATCGCCGAATCGCTGGCACGCCTGCCGGGCCTGGCGGCCGGCATCGACCGCGGCAACGCGAGCCAGGTCGTGGCACGCGGCCTGGGCCCGCGCTTCATCAGCTCCACGCTCAACGGCCGCGAGTTCGCGAGCACCGAGCCGGATCGCGCCGTGCGCTTCGAGATGTTCCCGTCCGAGTCCATCTCGGGCGCCAAGGTCTACAAGACGCAGTCGGCCGAGATCGCCGAAGGCGGCATCGCCACCACGGTGGACCTGCAGACCATCAGCCCGCTGGCCTACAAGGAACGCAGCCTCACGTTCAAGGCGGACGGGGAGTACTACAAGCAGGGCGCCGACATCGAGGGCGCCAAGAAGTGGGCGCCGCGCCTGGGCGCCGTCTACGTCGACCAGTTCGCCGACCACACCATCGGCGTCGCGCTGGCGGCCAGCTACTTCGACCAGCCCGATGTGAGCGACCAGTTCCAGAACTACGGCTTCAACGGCCGGACCCCGTGGGACGTGGACGGAACCGGCGGTTCCGAGTCGGTGCCCTGGGGCTTCCAGAACCAGGTCGTCAAGGGCACGAACAAGCGCTCCAGCATGCTGGGCAAGGTCGAATGGAAGCCCGATGCCGACAGCCGCGTGACGGCGGACGTCTATACCGCTCGCTCCAACATCCATGAGAACTCGATGTACCACGTGGCCGGCGCAGGCTTCCCGTACAGCGACATCACCGTGTCGGACGGCTTCGTGACGGGCGGTACGGAGCAGAACACGTCCATGAACACGGTCGAAGGCCTGTGGAAGCAGAACCAGCGCGACTTCGCGGCCGGACTGAACGGCAAGACCAAGGTCGCCGGCTGGAAGCTGGAAGGTGACATCGCGCGCTCCACGGCCACGCGCGACACGCTGTGGTCCGGCGTCGGCCTGTGGATGCAGAGCAATGGCGCGCTGACCTGGAGCGCCCCGCACAACGGCTGGGCGACCTATTCGTACAGCGAGGACACCGGCAACCCCGCCAACTACGGCGACACGACCTACGAGCAGTGGGGCCCCAACTACGCTGGCCGCCTGAACGACTCGCTGAACTCGCAGGTGCTCAACGCGAGCCGCGACGTGGACTGGGGCGCCATCCGCACCGTGAAGCTGGGCCTGCGCACCACCCAGCGCGAGAAGTCCTACAGCCAGATCTCGTGGGACTTCGACAACCAGACGGCCGCCTTGAACACCTCGGATCTCGTGCGCGTGCACGTGGCCGGCCGCCCGGACTTCGTCACGTTCGCCGAGGGCCTCGATGCGGCGATCCCCAAGTACTTCGGCGCCGATGCCCTGAGCGCGGCCGGCCGCACCGCCACCGACAGCGACCTGGTCTACAAGGACTGGCGCGCCAAGGAGAACAACACCTCGGCCTATGCGCAGTTCGATCTGTCGGGAGGCGCGTTTGGCAAGGACTACCGCGGCGACTTCGGTCTGCGCGTTGCCCACACCAGCCAGACGGGGTATGGCTACCAGCAGGTGGACGGCGCCGCGCCCGCGCAGGTGTCCGACGGCACCGGCTACACGCGATTCCTGCCCAGCCTGAATCTGGTGCTGGCACTCGACGAGGCGGAGCAGCACCAGATCCGCTTCGGCGCGTCGCGTGCCATGTCGCGTGCGCCGCTGGACGTGATGAACGACGCCCACGTCGTCACCGTCTCGCAGAACGCGGGCACGCATTATCCGTTT
>Ga0209759_1001883_pt1 | contig 10392 bp, 8 predicted proteins | sample AraplaCL_Col_mMS_FD_184261 | JGI IMG/M metagenome (GOLD analysis project Ga0209759, IMG submission 184261) | Arabidopsis root microbial communities from the University of North Carolina, USA - plate scrape CL_Col_mMS (SPAdes) (version 2) | ecosystem: Host-associated > Plants > Roots >...
CGACCCGCCGCCGGCCGCGCCCTCGCCCTACTCGGACCTGTTCCAGCTGGGCTTCGACGCGACCTGGGAGCTGGACCTCTGGGGCAAGGCACGCCGCGGCGTCGAGGCCGCCAGCGCCGGCGTCGACTCGGCCGAACAGGCGCGCGGCGGCGCGCTCGTCTCGCTGACGGCCGAGGTCGCACGCACCTACCTGCAGCTGCGCGGCGCGCAGCGCCAGCGGGCCATCGTCGAAGCCGACATCGCCGACGAACGCGAGCTGCTCGGGCTCACCGAATCGCGCTCGCGCAGCGGCTTCGCGGCCGAGGCCGATGCGGTGCAGCAACAGGCGGAATTGTCGGCATCGCAGGCGCAGCTCGCGCCGATCGACCAGGCCGTCGCCCAGGCAATGAACGGGCTGGCGCTGCTGCTGGCGCAACCGCCCGGCGCGCTGCGGCAGCGCCTGGGCGCCCTGCCGCCGGCGGACGTCGCCCTGCCCCCCGCGCTGCCCGTCGGCCTGCCCGGCGAGCTGCTGCGGCGGCGTCCGGACGTGCTCAAGGCGGAGGCCGACCTGCACGCGGCCACCGCCCGGGTGGGCCAGGCCAGGGCGCAGCTGTTCCCGTCCATCACGCTGGGCGGCCTCGGCGGGCTGCAGTCGGTGCATGCGAGCACGCTCACCGACTGGGCCTCGCGCTTCTGGGTGGGCGGCGCCCAGGTGTCCATCCCGGTCTTCGAGGCGGGCAAGCTCAAGGCGCAGGTGCGCAGCGCCGACGCCCAGATGAAGGAGGCCGCGCTGGCCTGGCGCGCCACGGTGCTGTCCGCTTACCACGACGCCGACAACGCCATCGAGGCCTACGCCGACGAACAGCGCCATGCCGCCGCGCTCGCCACGGCGCTGGCCGACGCGCGCCGTGCCGACGCGCTGATGCGCGCGCGCCAGCGCAGCGGGTTCGTGTCGATGATCGAGGTGCTGGATGCCCAGCGCCGCGTGCACCAGGCCGAGCAGCAGGCGCTGCAGGGCAACGTGGCCGCGGCCACCGACCTGGTGGCGCTGTACAAGGCGCTGGGCGGGGACTGGAGCGAGGACGCCGCAGGCGAACCGGCCGCGACGACGCCTTGAGCCGTCCGGGCCGTCTTCAGGCGTCAGGTGCCCGCGGGATCGCGCCCGGCGTCCACCACTCCGACAGCACCATCGCCGCCAGGTCGCCGCTGGCGGACCCGGCGCCATGGGCCAGGACGTCAAGCAGGCGCAGCACCACCGTCTCCTGCGCCTTGTCCAGCGAGGCCAGCCGCGGCGGGTCGCGGTCGGGGGGGCGCAAGGACGTCAGCAGCGCGTCGGTGACCTCGCTGGGCCGGGCCACGTGGCGCAGCGCGTACTCCATCATGAACGGCAGGTAGTGGCGCCACGACGCGGCGTCGAGCCAGCCGCTGCCCCAGGGATGGGCCTGGAGGTAGTCGTCGGAGACGGCGTCGACCAGCACGTCGAACGGCGGCGCGGGCTGGTCGCGCTCCAGCGCGTCGCCGCCGCGCAGCGTCATCGCGGGAAAGGCGCTGGCTTCGGCGGAGAAGGCCGCGAAGATGTCGGCGATGAGGTCGGTATGGGGCATGGGCGGCTCGTGCGCGCGCAAGGCGGAGGGCGATGGCGATACTGTCGCACACCCCGGCCGGGGCGCCCGCTCGGCCGCGCGCCGCAAGGGCATTGCGGTCGACTTAAAATCGGGCATCAAACGACAACTTCGCATGGCCTTCTCCCTCGAACGCGCTTCCTGCCGGCTCAACACCGCCTACGGCGACTTCCAGATGCACGGATTCAAGGATCTCGCGTCCGGCCTGGAGCACGTGGCGCTGTGCCTGGGCGACGTCGCCTCGCCGCCACCCGTGCTCACCCGCATGCACTCCGAGTGCCTGACCGGCGACGCCTTCGGCAGCTGCCATTGCGACTGCGGCCCGCAGCTGCGCGGCGCGCTGCAGGCGATCGCCAACGAAGGCCGCGGCATCGTGCTGTACCTGCGCCAGGAAGGCCGCGGCATCGGCCTGCTGAACAAGATCCGCGCCTATGCGCTGCAGGAACAGGGTGCCGACACGCTCGACGCCAACCGCCTGCTGGGCCTGCCGGCCGACGCGCGCGACTACGGCGTCGCCGCCGCGATGCTGGGCGAGCTGGGGGCGCGGTCCGTCCGGCTGATGACCAACAACCCGACCAAGATCGAGAGCCTGCAGGCGCACGGCATCACCATCGCCGAGCGCGTGCCGCTGCAGGTCGGGCGCAACCGCCGCAACGGCCCCTACCTGGACACCAAGGCGCACCGCATGGGGCACCTGTTCGACGTGCTGCGCGAGCCCAGCGACGAGTAGCGGCGGCTGGCCGCGGCGTGCGCCCGAGCGCCGGCACCGCCCCGAATCAGGACGCGGACAGCAGCTTCGGATCCCCGCGCCTGAACTCGCGCGGCGAGCAGCGCAGCTCGCGCCGGAACGCGCGGTTGAAGTTCGACAGGTCCGTCCAGCCGGACGCATAGGCGACCTCGATGACCGGCAGGCGCGTGTCGCGCAGCAACGCGATCGCACGCTGCAGGCGCACGCGCATCAGGTATTGGTGCGGCGTGATGCCGATCGCCTGGCGGAACACGCGCAGCAGGTGGAATGGGCTGAGGCCGGTGGCGCGCGCCAGGTCGTCCAGGCTCAGCTCCTGCGCACCGTGCATCTCCATGTGGTGCATGGCGGCGCGGGCGCGTTCGTCGTCGCGGGCCAGCGGCGCGGTCGGCGCGGTGTCGTTCAGCGCGCCGTGGACCGCCGCGACCGTCGCCAGCGTGGCCTCCTCGAGCGCGAAGCCTTCGGCGCCGCCGTCGCGCAAGGTCTGCAGCAACGCGGTGACCCGCGGCAGCGGCGGCAGGCAGGCGCGGTCGAAGCGCGGGCGCGTGCCGGACGCGCCGAGCGCGGACAACACGCCGTCCAGCACGGCCGCGGACACCGACAGCGAGACGCAGTCGTCGCCCGTGCCGTCGCCGTCCTCGTGCGAGCACACGTAGCCGTCGCCCTCGTTGCCCAGCATGAGCCAGCCCGCGCTGAGCCGGGCGCCGCCGGCATGCGTGCGGTAGGTGAAGGCGCCACGCTCGACCAGCGTGACGGAGAACGCCGAATGCGCCTCCTCGACCGCGGGATCGTCCACGCCCGCGCAGCAGCGGCAATGCCGCAGCGCCAGGCCGCTGGCCCGCCGGACGTCGCGATATTCGCGGTCCGCGAGAGCGGTCTCGGTCGTGGCGGCGGGCATGACGGCAACTCTAGCAGGGCCGCCATGGCAGTTTTTGCAAAGTATCCGCCGACCACCCTGCCTACGCTCCATTCCCTCGACGCCATCCGCGGCGCCGCAAGCAACGACAGGAAGACACCCATGAGCAAGCCCTTCGCGGCGCGCCGGCCCACACGGGCCATCGCGCTCGCCGCCAGCCTCGCGGCCGCCACGCCCGCATTCGCCTCCGATCACCTCGACACCCCGACGGTGCTGGCCGACCCCGCCGCCGACATCGGCGACCTCTACGCCTGGACGTCCGCCGACGGACAGAGGCTGAACCTGGTGCTGGACATCGTCGGTCGGCGCTTCTCCGACCAGGTGCAGTACGTGATGCAGGTGGACAGCGGCCCGGCCTTCGGCCGCACCACGGCCAGCACGCGCGTCGTCTGCCAGTTCGACGTCGAGGGCGCCGCGACGTGCTGGGCGGGTTCGCAGGACCGCCTGCAGGGCGACGTCGCCTCGCCGCGGGGCCTGCAGGGGCGCCAGCGGCGATTCCGCGTCTTCGCCGGCCCGCGCGACGATCCGTACTTCAACAACGTGCGCGGCACGCGGGCCGCGCTCGACAAGGCCGCCGCGGCCCTGCGCAGCGGCGCGGCGACACGCGACGCCAGCGGATTCGCCCACTTCGACGCGGCCACGCTCAAGGACATCCACGACACCTGGCACCAGACCAACGGCGGCCCCGCCGCCAACTTCCTGGCCGGCTGGAAGACCAGCGCGATCGTCGTGTCGGTGGATCTGCCCGTGGTCGGCGCGGGCGGCCCGATGCTCGCCATCTGGGCGCGCACCGAGCGACGCCAGCCCGCCGGCGAGCACGGTGCCGGGCCGCCGGCCGTCGGCGCGCCGATCGATCGCGTGGGGCGGCCGCTCACCGCCAACGCCCTGCTCGCCACGGTCGGCGAACCCGACATCGCCGACGCCTTGAAGGAAGGCTACAACCGCGCCGATCCCGACGGCTGGGCGGCCTTCGCGACGGAGATCGGCCGCAATCTCGCGCTCTACGACGGCTTGGACGGCGTCGCCGGCAACCAGTGGCTGGCCGACGGCGGCAAGGACTCGCCCGCGCGCTACCAGCGCCTGGCCGCACTGCTGGCGGACGACCGCCTGTGGGTGGACAGCCGCCGCACGACCTGCCGCGAATACCTCGCGGTGGAACGCGCGGCGTATGGTGCACCCAACGCCGACTGCGGCGGACGCTCGCTCGGCGTCGACGTGAACGGCGTCTTCCGCTCGCTGCTGATCCGCGGCACGCCGGACGTGTCGGACGACGGCGTCGACCACGACGACCGCGTGCATTCGAGCGTGGCCTTTCCGTTCCTGGCGGCGCCATGAGTCGGCACCGCATCCATCGCGCGGCGCTCAGGGCCGCCTGCCTGGGCGTGCTGCTCATGGCCAGCACGGCAGCCGCACCCGCCCCCGGGCTCGGGGCCGAACCGCGCGCCAGCACGAACGGCGACATCGCGCTCGCCAACCTCGACGGACTCATCGCCCAGGCGGGGGACGGACCCGGTGCCATCGACCTGCTGCTGCTGCGTGGGCAGTTCCTCGCCGATCACGCGGTGCTGGACCGCGTCGCCGCGCTCACGGAGCCGCACGACCAGGGCGTCGCGCAGCTGCTGCTGCGGGCCCGGGCGCGCGCGGCGGCGCACCGCTTCAACGAGGCGCAGCTCGATCTCGACGCCGCCGCACGGGCGGGCGCGCCGCCGGACGCCCTGCGCGCGCAGCGGGCGTCGCTGCAGGTGGCGCAGGGACAGGCGCAGGCGGCGCTGGCCGACCTGCGCTCGCAGGCCGCGCGCCACCCCGGCTTCGGTTCGCACTGCGCGCTCGCGCTGGCGGAGGCCGCCGTCGGCCATGTCGAGGCGGCCGATACCCTGTACGCCACGGCGCTGCGCGAACTCGACACCACGTCGCCGTTCCCGGCCGCCGCGGTCTGGTTCGCGCGCGGGCTGATGTGGTCGGAGCAGGCCGGCGACGCCGGGCGCGGCGCGGCGATGTATGCCGAGGCCTTGCGCGCGGTGCCCGCGTATGTTCCCGCGAACCTGCACCTGGCCGAACTGGAGGCCGCGCGTGGCGACGTCGGGGACGCGGTCGCACGCCTGGAACGCATCGTGGCGGTCTCGCGCGATCCCGAGAGCCTCGCGCTGCTGGGAGCGCTGCACGAACGCAGCGGCGACGCGGCGAAGGGGCGCCAGGAGATCGAGCAGGCACGCAATCGCTTCGAGGAGCTCCTGCAACGGCATCCGCTGGCCTTCGCGGACCACGCCGCCGAATTCTTCATGGGCCCCGGCGCCGATCCGGAACGCGCGCTCTACTGGGCACGCATCAACCTGCTGGCACGCGAGACCCGCCGCGCCTACTCGCTGGGGATCCGGGCGGCGCAGGCGGCGCAGCGGCTCGACGAGGCGCGCGACCTCCAGGCGCGCCGGGACGCGCGCTTCGATCCGCGGGCAGCCTAGGTTTCCGGGCGGAAGCGCAGCGCGCCGCCGCCATCGGTGAGCTGGCGCAATGCGAGCGAGCGGACGACCGCTATTGCGCGGCGGATTCGCTCGCATGCTCGGCTGAGCGCACGCCCCATCTCGCCGAGTTGTTCGGCGACGACTGGGCGACCTGGCCTCCCGCAACTCTGCCCGGAGACCGCGCGGCAGGCGACCCGACGGCGCCCAGCCGGGAGCAGGCGCCCATCGCCGATCCGGCTGCATGACCGGCGCGCCGCCCAGCGCCGCGCCCGAACCGGCGCCCGGGCTTGATCCGCCTCAAGCGGCCCCGCCCGCGTGCGCCTATGGTCGGAGGACGAACCAGCCTCTCCTTGTCGGAGCACCCGCGATGAAGCTCACCTTTCTCGGCGCGACCGGAACCGTCACCGGCTCGAAGTACCTCCTCGAGCACGGCGGACGCCGCGTCCTCGTCGACTGCGGCCTGTTCCAGGGACTGAAGGCGCTGCGCCTGCGCAACTGGGCCGCCCTGCCCGTCGACCCGGCGTCGATCGATGCCGTCGTGCTGACGCACGCGCACATCGACCACAGCGGCTACGTGCCGCGGCTGGTCGAACAGGGGTTCCGGGGCCGGGTGCACGCGACGGCCGCCACCACCGCGCTGTGCGGCCTGCTGCTTCCCGATTCCGGCCACCTCCAGGAAGACGACGCGAAATTCGCGAACCGGCACGGCTTCAGCAAGCACGCGCCGGCGCTGCCGCTCTATACCGAGGCCGACGCGCGGCGCGCGCTGGAGCACTTCCAGTCGCACGACTTCGGCGCCTCCTTCGAGCCGGTGCCCGGCCTGCACGTGCACTTCAATCCCGCCGGCCACATCCTGGGTGCGGCCAGCGCGATGGTGCGCACGGAACGGGCCAGCATCCTGTTCTCGGGCGACCTCGGGCGCAGCGACGACCTGCTGATGCGGCCGCCCGCGCCGCCGGAGGGCGCCGACGTCGTGCTCATCGAATCGACCTACGGCAACCGCCAGCATGCGGACGTCGATGCACTCTCCGCGCTGGCCGGCATCGTCGGCCGCACCGCCGCGCGCGGCGGCATCGTGCTGGTGCCCGCCTTCGCGGTCGGCCGGGCGCAGGAGCTGCTGCACGCGATCCGGCTGCTCAAGGACGCGGGCCGCATTCCCGACCTGCCGGTCTTCCTGAACAGCCCGATGGCCGAGGACGTCACGCGGCTGTTCAACCGCAATCCCGAGCTGCACCGCCTCACGCCGGACGAATGCGCGGCGATGTGCCGCGGCGTGCGCTTCGTCAACAGCGAGGCCGAGTCGCGCTCGCTCAACGATCTGCGCTTTCCCGCCATCGTCGTCTCCGCGAGCGGCATGGCCACGGGCGGCCGGGTCGTGCATCACCTGGAGGCCTATGCCCCCGACCCGCGCAACGCGGTCGTCTTCGCGGGCTACCAGGCGATGGGCACGCGCGGCGCCGCGATGGTGGGCGGTGCCACGCAGATCCGCATCCACGGACGCTGGATCCCGGTGCGCGCCGAGGTGGCGAGCATCGAGGGCCTGTCCGCGCACGCCGACCGCGACGAACTGCTCGCATGGCTGGCCGCGCTGCCGCAGCCGCCGCGCCACGTCTACGTGACCCACGGCGAACCCGAGGCAGCCGACTCGCTGCGGCAGGCGATCGCGGAACGGCACGGGTGGCCGTGTTCGGTGCCTGACTACCAGGAGTCCGTGGACCTGGCAGATTAGGGCCGGGGAACTCCCCACGAGCCGTTGCTACCATAGCGCTGCCGCGAGACCGATTGCGCCAGATCAACGGCACCGACGCTCGACAGATCCCTAATGGCTCATCAAGCCACTCCAGGATCTCGTCATGGCCCCCATCGTCTTGCGGCTCCGCGCCCTGCGGACCATGCTGGCAGTGCTGCTCGCAGCGTGCGTCGCGATCCCTCTCCTGCTGCCTGCGAGCGCGTCCGCGATTCCGCTGTTCAACCGGCAGACCGGCCAGAACTGCGTCGCCTGCCACGCCGGCGGGCAGTTCCCTGAACTGACGCCGTACGGCAGGCTGTTCAAGCTGACCGGATACACGCTGGGCGGTCGCACCGTGCCGGTGTCGGCGATGGGCCTCGTCAGCCTGTCCAAGGTCGCCGACCGGTCCAAGAGCGACGATCCTGGCGCGGACTTCCAGAAGGACGGCCGCCCCATCTTCGCCACCGCCAGCCTGTTCCTCGGCGGCAAGATCACCGACAACATCGGCGCCTTCACCCAGTTCACCTGGGATCCGTACGCGATCACCACCGACTCGGGGCACTACAAGGGCCAGTTCTCGGCCGACAACATGGACATCCGCTACGCGGACCGCCTCGTCGGCGACCGGCACGACGTGATCTTCGGCGTGTCGGCCAACAACAATCCCTCGGTGGCCGACCCGTGGAACACGGCAGCCGCATGGATGCAATACGTGCCGGTGCCCAGCCCGACCGGCAGCCAGTTCATCGACGGCGCCTCGCCCTACCCCGGCCTGGCCGCCGGCGGCAACATTGCAGGCCTCGGCGCCTACGCGTTCGTCGACCAGACCGTCTATCTCGAGGCAGGCGACTACCGCACCGCCAAGGGCCTGTTCTCGTTCATGCGGGCCGGCCTGCACGACGCCGACGTCACCAAGCTGCGCGGCGACAACCCGTATCTGCGCATCGCGCTGAACCGGGCCTGGGGCGCCAGCACGCTGATGATCGGCCTGACCCGCATGAATGCGCGCGTCTACGACGACCCGCTCGACACGTCGGATCCGGCGACCGTCCATCGCTACCGCGACCTGGCGCTGGACGCGCAGTACCAGTACCTGCTGGATCCGCATGCCTGGACGGCGCAGTTCGTCTACAGCCGCGAAAGCCACGCCTACCCCGCGGCCCAGGCCGGCCAGGCGGTTTCCTTCGTGGACGCGCAGGGCAACGCGCTGGCGCCGACGTCGGCCAGCGATCGCACGCGCCTCCTGCGCGCCAAGCTGTCCTACGTCTACCAGGCGCGCTATGGCGGCAGCGCGTCGGCCTTCGACCTCGCCGGGTCCACCAACAGCGCCAACCAGACGTCCGGGCTCGATCCCGGCACGCTGACCGTCACCTCCGACCCGACGGCCGCCGCGCCGTCCCTGCGGGTCAACGGCAACCTGAGCGGCAATCCCGGCACGCGCGGCGCCACGGTCGAAGGCTTCTGGCTGCCCTGGCAGAACCTGCGCGTGGGCCTGCAGTACACGTTCTACGTGAAGTTCAACGGCGCGCGCGAGAACTACGACGGCTTCGGGCGCAACGCCCGTGACAACGACTCGCTGTTCCTCTACGCCTGGATGGCCTACTGAAACATCGCGGATCGAACCCGAAGGAGCGACCATGAAGACCTCTCTGATCATCGCGACGGCCGCCATCGGCGTGGGCCTGCTCGCCGGGTGCGCGAACCTCGAGCGCTCGCGCGATCTCGGCAATCCGGAGGTCGCCGGCCACGTGCTCGCGCAGCAGGCCTGCTCGTTGTGCCACGGCGCGCGCGGCGTCTCCGAGTCCCCGAACTTCCCCATTCTGGCGGCCCAGCAACCTGCCTATCTGACCGCGCAGCTGACCGCGTTCCGCGGCCATTCCCGCCAGGATCCCCAGGGCTTCGAATACATGTGGGGCGTGACGCGCAAGCTGACGGACAAGCAGATCGAGGACATCGCGGCGTACTACGCGGCGCAGTCGCCGGTGAGCCGGCGCCCGCAAGGCGATGCGCCGGCGATCGAGGCCGGACGCCGGCTGTTCGTCGACGGCGCGCCCGATCGCGACATCCCGGCGTGCAGCGGGTGCCATGGCGATCGAGGCCAGGGACTGGCCGCCTTCCCCCGGATCGCCGGCCAGCATGCCGACTACGTCACCAAGCAGCTGTTCGTCTTCCAGCGCACGGACGAGCGTCCTGAAGGCGCCATCATGAAGACCGTGGCGCACAAGCTCACCGCCGCCGACATCGCGAACGCCGCGGCGTTCCTGCAGTCGCTTTGAGCTGCGCGGGCCACGACCCACCCCGGCTGGCCGCCATGGAGGCGCCCCTCTCCGGACTCAGCAGCGCCGAAGCCCGCAGGCGCCAGCTCGATGTCGGGCGAAACGAGATCGAGAGCCGCGACCGCCATACGCTGTTCCAGACCTTGCGCAGCGTCGCGTCGGAGCCGATGTTCGATCTCCTGCTGCTGGCCGCCGGCGTCTACCTGGCGATCGGCGATCTCGGCGAGGGCCTGCTGCTCGGCTTCTTCGCGCTGGTCACGGTGGGCCTGGTGATCTACCAGGAGCGGCGCAGCGAACGGGCCCTCGACGCGTTGCGCGACCTCGCCGCCCCGCAGGCCCGCGTCATCCGCGACGGCCAGGCCCGCAGGATTCCGGCGCTCGATCTCGTGCCCGGCGATCTCGTCCTGGTCGCCGAAGGCGAGCGCGTGCCGGCGGACGTCGTCTTTCGGGAGGCGACGGGCCTCACGATCGACGAATCGCTGCTGACGGGCGAATCCCTCGCGGTCAGGAAGCGCACGGCGCTGCCATCGGACGAACAGCGAGCGTCGACGCCCGGCGGCGACGACGACCAGCCCTTCGGATACGCCAGCACGCTCGTCGTCGCCGGCCACGGCACCGGCGAGGTCACGCGGATCGGCCGCTCGACGCGAGTGGGCGGCATCGGCA
>Ga0209759_1001889_pt1 | contig 10325 bp, 11 predicted proteins | sample AraplaCL_Col_mMS_FD_184261 | JGI IMG/M metagenome (GOLD analysis project Ga0209759, IMG submission 184261) | Arabidopsis root microbial communities from the University of North Carolina, USA - plate scrape CL_Col_mMS (SPAdes) (version 2) | ecosystem: Host-associated > Plants > Roots >...
GTGCCCCTGCCCGAGCAGCTGACCGACAACGCACGCAACACCGCCGGCCTGGAGAACGCGGTCTTCGTCACCGCCAACGCCTTCGTCCGCACCGACGCGCTGGCCGCCGTCGGCGGCTTCGACGAGCGCTACGAACGCGCCTGGCGCGAGGACACGGACCTGTACTTCGCCCTGCTGGCCGCCTTCCCGCACGAAGGCGCGGTGGTGCCGGCGCCGCGGGCGCTGGTGGTGCACCCGGTGCGCGAAGCACCCTTCCTGGTCAGCATCGGCCAGCAGGCCAACATGGCCTTCGACGCGTTGCTGTGGAAGAAATACCCCGCGCTGTACGACCGCCACGTGGGCATGCGCCGCGCGCCGCCGAACTATGTCGGCATCGTGGCGGCCACGCTGGCCGCCATCGCCGCCGCGCCGGTGGCGCCGGCCATCGCCGGAGTCGCGGGGGCGGTCGCCGTGGGACTGATCGTGCACTTCGCGACGCGGCGGCTGCGCGGGCTGGCCAAGTCTCCGCGCCAGGTCGCCGACATGCTGCTCAGCTCGATCGCGATTCCCTATGTCTCGCTGTACTGGCGCCTGATCGGCGCCTGGCGCTGGCGCGCGAGGTTCTACTGATGCTGCCGCTTCACGCCGCCCGCCACATCCTCGTGTTCCGCGCGCTGATGCTCGGGGACTGGCTGTGCGCCTCGCCCGCCCTGCGCGCGCTGCGGGCCGGCGCGCCGGGCGCGCACATCGCGGTCTGCGGCCTTCCCGGCACCGCTGAACTCGCGCGCCGATGGCCGGCGGTCGACGAGTTCATCGAGTTCCCGGGCCATCCGCGCCTGCCCGAGCGCCTGCCCGCGCCGGGCGCCTTCGAGCGCTTCGTCGAGACGATGCGCGAGCGCCGCTTCGACCTCGCGCTGCAGATGCACGGCAGCGGCGGCATCGTCAACGACCTGGTCGCCAGCCTCGGGGCCCTGGCGTGCGCCGGTTTCGCCACCCCGGACACGCAGGATTCGCTGGACCTGGCCGTGCCCTGGCCGGAACGCGGCAACGAGATCGAGCGCTGCCTGGCCTTGACCGACGCGCTCGGCGCGCCGCGGCGGGGCGTGCACCTGGACCTGCCGCTGACCGCAGACGACCGCCGGGCCGCCGCCCGCGTGCTGTCGGACGCCGGCATCGAACCGCCCTTCGCGATCATCCATCCCGGCTCGCAGCTGCCCTCGCGCCGCTGGGCGCCGGAGCGCTTCGCCGCGGTGGCCGACGCGCTGGCGCTGCGCGGCTGGCGTACCGTCATCACCGGCACCACCGCGGAGGCCGGTCTCGCCGCCGCCGTGCGCGCGGCCAGCCGCGAGCCGCCGGTCGACCTGTGCGGCCGCACCGCATCGCTCGGGGCGCTGGGCGCGCTGGTCGAGGCGGCGTCGCTGCTCGTGGCCAACGATACCGGCCTGTCGCACGTCGCCGCCGCGGTGGGCACCCGCAGCGTCATCGTGGCTTCCGGCTCCGACGTCCAACGCTGGGCGCCGCTGGACCGCCGCGCGCACCGGGTGCTGTGGCACGCGACGCCGTGCCGGCCGTGCGCGCACGCCATCTGTCCGACGGCGCACGAGTGCGCCGAGGGCGTCCTGCCTGCCGCAGTGGCCGCCACCGCGCTCGAACTTCTCGAAAGCACACCATGCACGATCCCCAGCAGCGCCTGCGCGTCCTGACCTGGCATGTCCACGGCAACTACCTGTGGTACCTCACCCAGGTGCCGCACGACTTCTATCTCGCCACCGATGCGGCGCGCTCGACCCATCACACGGGCCGCAGCGGCACGCTGCCGTGGGGCGACAACGTCCACGAGGCGCCGCTGCAGGCCATCCGCGACATGCAGTTCGACGTCATCCTGTACCAGTCGCGCGCCGAGTACGAGGCGCGCGAGACGGTGCTGTCGCCCGAGCAGCTGCGGCTGCCGGCCGTCTACCTGGAACACGATCCGCCGCTGGAAAGCGCCACCGACCAGCGCCACTGGGCCGACGACGGCCACGCCACGCTGGTGCACGTGACCGGCTTCAACGCGCTGATGTGGGACCACCGCGAGTCGCCGGTGCAGGTGATCGACCACGGCGTCAGGCTGCTCGCACCCGCGCGCTACACCGGTGCGCGCGACGAGGGCATCGTCGTCGTCAACAACATCTCCACGCGCGGGCGCCGGCTCGGCCCGGATGTCTTCTTCGAGTTGCGCAAGCAGGTGCCGCTGACGCTGGTGGGCATGGGCTCCAGGGAGGTCGGCGGCCATGGCGAGGTGGGCAACCGCGACCTGCCGCCGTTCATGGCCGACTACCGCTTCTTCCTCAACCCGATCCGCTACACCAGCCTGGGGCTGTCGGTGATCGAGGCCATGATGGTGGGCCTGCCCATCATCGGGCTGGCGACCACCGAGATGCCGACGGTGATCCGCAACGGCGTCAACGGCTGGCTCGACACACGCCCCGAGCGGCTGGTCGGCGTGATGCGCCAGCTCATCGCCGAACCGGAGCTCGCCCGCCAGTGGGGCGAGCAGGCGCGGCGCACCGCCCAGGAGCGCTTCAACATCGAACGCTTCGTCGACGACTGGATGCGGCTTCTGGCAGGCGTCGCAGGGCGCGGGGAGATCCTGGCATGACGCTGCCCCTTCACAACCGTCGCGTGGCCGTCACCGGCGGCGCCGGCTTCATCGGTTCGCACCTGTGCAAGCGCCTGCTCGAACGCGGCGACGAGGTGCTGTGCATCGACAACTTCTACACCGGCTCGCGCGAGTTCATCGCGCCGCTGCTCGACGACCGCCGCTTCGAGCTGATGCGCCACGACGTCACGTTCCCGCTCTACATCGAATGCGACGCGATCTACAACCTGGCGTGTCCCGCGTCGCCGATCCACTACCAGCACGATCCGGTGCAGACGACCAAGACCAGCGTGCACGGCGCCATCAACCTGCTGGGCCTGGCCAAGCGCCTGCGCGCGCCGATCCTGCAGGCCTCGACCAGCGAGGTCTACGGCGACCCGGACTGCCATCCGCAGGTCGAAGGCTACTGGGGCCACGTGAACCCGATCGGCCCGCGCGCCTGCTACGACGAAGGCAAGCGCTGCGCCGAGACGCTGTTCATGGACTACCACCGCCAGCACAAGGTGGCCGTCAAGATCGCGCGCATCTTCAACACCTATGGACCGCACATGCATCCGGGTGACGGCCGCGTGGTGTCCAATTTCATCGTGCAGGCGCTCACCGGCCAGCCCATCACGATCTACGGCGACGGCCGCCAGACGCGCTCGCTGTGCTACGTCAGCGACACCGTCGACGGCCTGATGCGCCTGATGGACTCGCCCGCCGCCACCACCGGGCCGCTCAACATCGGCAACCCGTGCGAGCTGAGCATGCTGGCGATCGCAGACACCATCCTCGACCTGACCGGCAGCCGTTCGCGCATCGTGCACGAGCCCCTGCCGGCGGACGATCCGCGTCAGCGCTGCCCCGACATCACGCGGGCGCGCGAGGAGCTGGGCTGGTCGCCGAGCGTCGAGTTGCGCGACGGCCTGATGCGCACGATCGCCTGGTTCGACGAGACGCTGCAGCGGCGCGGCGCGACGGCGGCCCGGCGTGCGCTGCCGGAGCGCGTCGGCCAGTCCGACGTGCCGCCGAGGGGACAGCCGGCGGCGCCGGCCGGCGGCGGCGCCGGCCTGGCGACGGCCTGACCGCGCCTTCAGGCTGCGTCCGCCTCCTCGTCGGCGGACATCAGCACCTCCTGCCGCGCCGCCATTTCGGCTCCAATCTCCTCCAGGTCGAGCGAGGTGCTGCGCACCCGCGGAAACAGGTCGCTGCGTTCCTCCTCGAAGTGCTGGGCCAGCAGCTCATGCAGGATCTTGACCTGGGCGTCGTAGCGCGGCTCGGTCGGGTCGCCGGCCTGGATGTCGTCGATCAGCGACTGCGCGCCGTCCTGCGCGACCAACGCCTCGTCGATCAGGTACTCCTCGTCGAGCACCTCGCGCACGGCGGGATAGAAGATCTCCTGCTTGATGGCGGCATGGACCAGGACCATCGTGCAGATCTCTTCCGCGAGTTCGCGCCGCTCGTCGGCGGATGCGCCGTCCGCGGCCAGGCCGTCGTAGCGGTCGAACAGCTCGGCGATCTCGTCGTGGTCGTTGGTGAGCAGGTCGACGGCGTCCTCGTCGATCTCGTGGCGGTCGGTGCGGGTCGGGGGCATGGCGAGTCTCCTTGCGTTGTTGCGCCAGGTCGCATGCCGGGCTGCAGTCGACGAAGCGGCAAACGACATTCCGGTCGAGGGCATCGGCATTGCCGGTAATGGAAGTCCACGATGGCGTGGGCGATAACCAACCGGAGACTGAACATGAATGCAATCCTGAAGCTCACCGCGGTCGCGCTCAGCGCGGTCGGCATCGCCGGCGGCGTTGCCGTGGCGCAGACCAGCAGCACCACCACGAACAGCACGACCACCAACTCGGCGACGACGCCGTCGACCGACAACTCGGGCGCGATGTCGAACAGCGCGACGAATTCCAACCTGAATTCGAACGCGAATTCGAATTCGACCTCGACCTACAACAACGGCAGCTCGACCTACAACAACGCCAACTCGACCGACACGAGCGCGACCGCGCCGAGCCGCACCACGACGCGCCGCTCGACGACCTCTCGCGACACGTATTCGACCAACGCGACGTCGACCGACAACAGCACCCTGCGTCCGCGCGCCGACCGCAATTGACGACCACCGCGTCCTCGCGACGCGACCCGGCGACGGGCTGCCCACAGCGGCGGCCCGACTCGCCATTGCTCGGCGAGCAGGCGCTGCCGACCGGCTCGATCTGCGCCAACCATCGGCGCTATGACGCCATGGACAGGTTGCTGGCGCGCACGCCCGGGGCCGTCGCGTCCCACTGGTTCGCGGCAGCCGCTTGCGTGACGCATCCGCGCCGGGGTCTGGGGACGCTGGACGGCCCGCTGGGCCGCCTCGTGTTCCAGCCCGCGCAGACGGCGTTCCTGCGCTTCGTGCACCAGGGACTGTTCGCCGACAACCTCTCGTGGTTCGACCAGCTTCGCGGCGGCGCCACGCCGGCGGGCTTCGAAGGCCTGCGCGGACGCGCGCTGGATCATGCGCTGGTCGATGCCGAACAGCGGAAATTCAGTCACCTGGTACAGCAATATTTCCACGCAGACACGCAGCGGATCGACACCTTCATGGGCGAACTGAGTCAGCGTTTCCGCCAATCCCTGGTCCTGCGATCGCGCCTGCTGCCGCCGGCGCTGCGCGAGGCGCTGCAACAGCTGCGCGCCCAGTCGGCCATCGACATGGCCTCGGAAGCGCAACGCCGCTGCATCGGCCATCACCTGGTCGACCGGATCCGTGCCGAACGCGGCGCGGGCCGCTCCTGAGCCATGGCGGCACCCTCGGCAACCATGCCCGCCAGGCGCATCGCGTCGAACGGCGCGTGCACCTTCACGTCGTTGTCGAAGTAGCAGAACACGTCGCGGCGGGCCCTCCTGCGTGGCAGGACGCTGGACGCAAGCCGCGCATCGTCGACCTGCGTGCCGCGGCGCCAGGCCGAGATCCGGCGCGCCCAGTCGGCCAGCGCGGGGTCGCCATACCCGCTGGTGTACAGCGCCTCGTCGCCGTGCAGCCGGATGTAGACGAAGTCGGCGGTGACATCCTCGAGCAGCGGCCAGCGCGAGGCCGTGTCGGCCACCACCAGCGCCACGCCCTGGCGGCGCAGCAGCGCGATGAAGGCCGGATCGACGAAGCTCGGGTGGCGGATCTCCAGCGCGTGCCTGAGCGCTCGCTTCGGTCCCGGTTCGAGCCAGGAGCGGCCCTCGAGCCGCGCATCGTGCTCGTGCGCGAGCGCGAGTGCCTGGTGGGTGTCGCGCGGCAGCAGCGCCAGGAAGGCCTCGAGCCGATCGGCATGGAAGCCGAGGTTGGGCGGCAGCTGCCAGAGGATGGGGCCGAGCTTCTCGCGCAGCGCCAGCACGCCCGACGCCAGGAAGTTGGCCACGGGCACGCGCGCATCGTTGAGCTTGAGCATGTGCGTGATGTAGCGTGGCCCCTTGACGGAGAACACGAAGTCCGCCGGCGTCTGCGCATGCCAGGCAAGGTAGGACGAAGGCCTTTGCAGGGAATAGAACGAGCCGTTGACCTCGGCCGTGTTCATCTTGCTGGCCGCGAACTCGAGCTCGGCGCGCTGCGGCAGGCCGACCGGATAGAACACGCCGCGCCACGGCGCGTAGCGCCAGCCCGAGATGCCGATGCGGGCGGCACCGCCAGCTGGACTTTTTCGCGCGTCGGCCATGGGCTGCGGATCGGCAAGCCGCATTCCGCGCCGCAACTACCCGTCGTCGAGCTCGATCCAGACCGGTGCGTGGTCGCTGGCCTTGTCGCGCCCGCGATGTGGCGCGTCGACTTCCGAGCGCCGCAGGCGAGATGCCAGGCCCGGACTCAGCAGCAGGAAGTCCATGCGGAAGCCGGCATTGCGGCGAAAGGCGTCTTCGTTGACCCAGAAGGTGTAGAGATGGCGTTCATCGGGATGCAGCCGGCGGGCGGCGTCGATCCAGCCTTGCGTCAGCAGCCGTTGCCAGGCGTCGCGCGTCTCGGGCTGCAGCACCGCGTCGAAGCGCCACGAGCCGGCGTTGTAGATGTCGGCGTTGGTCGGCACCACGTTGAAGTCGCCGGCCAGGACCACGTCGCCCCCTTCGTCGAGAAGCGTCCGCGCGTGGGCATTGAAGCGCTCGAACCACGCGAGCTTGTAGTCGAAGTTCGGGCTCGGCACCGGGTTGCCGTTGGGCAGGTAGACCGAGGCGACGCGCAAGCCGCCGAGCTGGGCCTCGAGATAGCGCGCCTGGCCATCGGCGGCGTCCCCGGGGAGCCCGCGCCGGACCTCGCGCGGAATGCCGCCGCGCGCGAGGATCGCCACGCCGTGGTGGCGCGGCATGCCGTGCCAGAGCACGTGATAGCCCGCGGCGCGCAGGGGCTCCGCCGGAAACGTGGCGTCCCCGGTCTTGATCTCCTGCAGGCACGCGATGTCCGGGCTGGCCTCGGCCAGCCATTCGAGCAGGCGCGGCATGCGCCCCTTGACGCCGTTGACGTTGAAAGTGGCGATCTTCATTGCAAGCCGGGAAGAAGAAAGCCCGCAGTCCATTCCTGGTGCGGGCTTTCCGGTGTCCGCCGGCGCGTTTGCGTCGTCTGGACGTCCTCAATGTAGTCCGGACGCGCGCCGCCGCGTGTAGGACGAGCGCCCATTGCGTCGCGCCCGCGGACGCCGGCCCGGGCCGCGAGTTTGCTCATCGCGGCGATGGACAACCTGCTCGATCTCCTGCAATGGCCCGCGATGCTGGCCACCGTCGTCGCCTCCTGGTGCGTGGCCTCCAACCGGCGGCGCAAGCGCGTGGCCGGGTTCTGGACGTTTCTCGTCAGCAATGCGCTGTGGGCGGCCTGGGGCTGGCACACCCAGGCCGTGGCCCTGGTGGTGCTGCAATTCTGCCTGGCGGCCATGAACATCCGCGGCTTCGTCAAGGCGAGCCGCGAGACCGCCGCGGATGGGGCAGCACGGACGGTTTCGTGAAGCCCGATGCAGGCGCCGGCGGTTCGCGCAGCGCCGGCGCGTCGCAGCGGATCAGGCTGATCTCGCCATCGGCCTCGAGGTACATGCACCGCACCTGGCTCAGGTCCTCCAGGCCGTGCTCGCGCACCTTGGACATCAGTTCGGCGTCCGTGATGAACTCGCGCCGCATGTTGCGCCGCTGGCACCTGCCGTCGCGCACCAGCACCAGCCGATGCGCGGCCAGCAGCTTCTCCACCGCCTTGAAGCGCCAGCTGGCCCAGTCGATGAGGAAGTTCCAGAACACCAGCGTGGAAATCAGCACGATCGCGTCCGTGGTGGACGTCGCTTCGCCGATCATGCCGTTCTGGGCGGCGTCGCCCAGCAGCACGACGAACAGGAAGTCGGTGATGCCCATGGAGCCGACGTCGCGCCGCAGGACGAGGCGGAACACCAGCACCAGGAACCAGTACATGAGGCTGCCGCGAAGGATCAGCTCGAGCGCGGGCATCGTCATCCGGAAGACGTCGACGAGATCGCTGTGGTGCATGGACTGCCCGCCTGCGACAGGCGGCCGAGTAGCTGACAGCGCCACAAGGCAACGCCGGTGCCCGCCGCTGCAGGCCCGCACCTTGCCGCAGCCTCCGGGCGTATCGGCCCGAGGTCGAGCGGCCTGCGCCTGCACGGCCGTCCCGCCCCGATTCTTCAACCCTCAACGACCTTGAGACCATGGACCAAGACACCCAGAACCAAGCCAGCAACACCGCCAACAGCAACACGGCGTCCAAGCCGTTCCCGGTCGCCGGGCAACAGTCGACGGCATCCTCGAACACGCCCGGCACGGGCAAGCAGCAGCCCGATTCCGGCGCCGCGGCTTCGGCCGCGCCCGTCGTCGAAGGGCTGCTCAAGCGCGTGACGCAGACCGCGCACGACGCCGTCGACGGCGTGGCGGCAAAGATTTCCTCCACCGTCGATGGCCTGCAGGGCGGCGTCTCCAAGGTGGGCGACACCCGCGACGAATGGGTGGAGTCGGCCCGCGAGGCGATTCGCCAGCACCCGTTCGCCGCGGTGGGGACCGCCGTGCTGATCGGCCTGGCATTGCGCAGCCTGTCGTCGTCGCGCGACCGCTGAGGAAGGCGAGCTTCCGCTGCCGTCGCCGGTGACCAGGTCGCCGGCGACGGCGTTCCGTGATGCCGAACCGGTCCCTCGCTCGGCCGGGGGCGCCCTGCTCTCCCTCACCTGCGTCGAAGGCAACCCTCCCGTGACCGAACCGAAACCGGCCCCGCCGATCGCGAGCGCCCTGGGCTCCGCCATGAGCACCCTCGGTGGCCCGGCGGCCAGCATCGCCGCAGATGCCCAGCTCGCCGGCACCGGCCCGTCGGTCGGCGCCCTGGCCGCCAAGCAGGCCGGCACGCAGGCGCTCGCGCAGGCGATGCCCGCCAACCCGCTCAAGCCGATCGATCACGGTCTTGAAGCAGGCCACCGTCCCGTCCAGGGCCCGTCGCGGACGCCGGCGTCGGAGGCCGTCACCGCCAGCACCTTGAGCGAGGGCAACGAGTCGCCCAAGGCCGGATCGGGCGCCGTCGGCGGACTCGATGCCAGTGCCGGGTCGCTCGACAGCGCGCGCGTCGATTCAGCCGCGCAGCCGATGACGACCAACCAGGGCGTGCTCGTCGCCGACAACCAGAACTCGCTGAAGGCGGGCCTGCGCGGGCCCACGCTGCTCGAGGATTTCATCCTGCGCGAGAAGATCACGCACTTCGACCACGAGCGCATTCCCGAGCGCGTGGTGCATGCGCGCGGATCGGCCGCCCATGGCTATTTCGAATGCGACGTCGCACTCGACGCCATCACCCGCGCCGCGCCGTTCAGCCAGGCCGGCAAGCGAACGCCGGTCTTCGTGCGCTTCTCGACGGTGGCCGGCGAACGCGGGTCGACCGACACGGCGCGCGACGTGCGCGGCTTCGCCGTCAAGTTCTATACCGGCGAGGGCAACTGGGACCTGGTGGGCAACAACATCCCGGTCTTCTTCATCCAGGACGCGATGAAGTTCCCCGACCTGGTCCATGCCGTCAAGCCCGAGCCGCACCACCAGATGCCGCAGGCCTCGACGGCCCACGACACCTTCTGGGACTTCGTCTCGCTGTCGCCCGAGACGGCGCACATGCTGATGTGGGTGATGTCCGACCGCGCGATCCCGCGCAGCTACCGCATGATGCAGGGCTTCGGCGTCCACACGTTCAGGCTGGTCGACGCGGCCGGCCAGTCGCGCTTTTGCAAGTTCCACTGGACGCCCGCCGCGGGCGCGCACTCGCTGGCGTGGGACGAGGCCGTGAAGATCTCCGGTTGCGATCCCGACTTCCATCGGCGCGACCTGTGGGAGGCGATCGAGGCCGGCAACTACCCGCAATGGACGCTCGGGCTGCAGGTCTTCACCCAGGAGCAGGCGGACGCCTTCAGTTTCGACATCCTCGATCCGACCAAGCTGATCCCCGAGGAGCTGGTGCCGGTCCAGGCCGTCGGCCGCCTCGTGCTCGACCGCAATCCCGACAACTTCTTCGCCGAGACCGAGCAGGTCGCGTTCTGCACCGCGCACGTGGTGCCCGGGATCGACTTCACCAACGATCCGCTGCTGCAGGGCCGCATCCACTCGTACGTCGACACCCAGCTCACGCGCCTGGGCGGCCCCAACTTCCACCAGATCCCGATCAACGCGCCGCTGGTCGAGGTGCACAACAACCAGCGCGACGGCATGCACCGGCGCGCCACACCGCGCGGCCGCGTCA
>Ga0209759_1001891_pt1 | contig 10312 bp, 9 predicted proteins | sample AraplaCL_Col_mMS_FD_184261 | JGI IMG/M metagenome (GOLD analysis project Ga0209759, IMG submission 184261) | Arabidopsis root microbial communities from the University of North Carolina, USA - plate scrape CL_Col_mMS (SPAdes) (version 2) | ecosystem: Host-associated > Plants > Roots >...
CAGCCCGGCAATGCTCCGGGCCCACCCTGAGCATCTCGGTGCGCTACCACTCTCGGACGGGCGTGTCGGCATTCTGGAAGTACCCGGCCATACAAAGTCGCCGGCCCTCCTGAAGCTCCGCCATCTGGATGACTGGAATGGAATCCCGATCGAACTGGCGCCCGATATGCCGCATCGGATGATGGGGCGCGTCGAGACGCCCGATGGCAAGACCGTTGGTTACTTGCTGCACCAATTCAGGGACACGCTTCCGGGGTTCGATGCACGGTTGGAGATCTTCTGGCCATCGACCGCGCCCGAAGAACTCATTCATGGCCACTCGGACCACCTGATGGTCGAGTGGTGCAACTGGTTCGAGCTCTATGCCCTTTCGCGGACGCAAGCAAACGACTTGATGCCGTTGGCGCTTTCCGTGAATACATAACCGGCCCGTCGGTTCGCGTACTTCGCGCAGGCAAGTGCGGCGCGGGCCGCTTGTGCGGAGCGTCAAGCAGCGGAAACACGCTACTGCTTTGCCACGTCATCGAAGCCGTGGACCGATTGCGGCCGATGTGCGCTCAAATTTTCGATTCGAGCCCGTGGCAATGTCGCGAGGGACATCAATCCCGGACCGGCGGAGGTTCAAGAAAAACCAACGCCCCGGCGTGCACGCCTGGCAAGACTCCGAGGACAGAAGCCAAAACGGCCATCGGTCCGGTTTCATTTGATCGCCATACGTCGAGCGCCGCATAGAGGCAGACTCTTAATCAATTATTTTGTAGTCCTGGATAACTGGAGGAGACATTAAAACGTGAGCGAGATGCAAAAAATCCGCCCGATGCTGCTGATCCCTATCTCGATCGCAGTACTGGGCTTACCGCCAAAAGTGCATGCGCAAAGTAACGTCACACTGTATGGTGTCGTGGACTCCGGCGTGATGTACACGAGCCGCACCTTCGACGCTGGAGCGGGGGCGAGCGGCCCGCATCAGGTATCAGCAACGGATGGCGGGATCTCGGGTTCTCACTTCGGTATCACCGGTGCCGAGGATTTGGGAGCAGGTACAAAGGCGATCTTTACACTGGAAAGCGGCTTTACTACGAACAACGGGGCGCTGGGCAACTCGAACGGGAATCTCTTCGGGCGGCAAGCCTTCGTTGGTCTCTCCGGACACTTCGGTACCGTCAAGGCCGGCCTGCAATACTCGCCGTTCGGACTTGCGATCGTCGATACGGACGCGCGGCATGCGTCGTTCTTCGGGAGTCAGGCCGGCATTTACATGGGCAACTTTTTTGCGACCGGAATTTTCGTCGCCAATGCCGTGTCCTATACGAGCCCGACAATCGCCGGCATACAGGCGAGTGCATTGCTTGCACTGGGTGGCGATCCAAAGGGATTTCAGGCGGGGCGCCAATTTGCGGCTCGCGTGAGATACGAATGGAAAGATCTGGTCGTGAACGCGGCCCTGTTCAGTGGAAATCCCGGCGGGTCAGCCAGCATTTCTACGCCATTCCCGTCAACGATCGAATTCAGCGGTCGAACGATCGGCGCGAGCTATAGGTGGGGAGGCGCAACCTTCAAGGGATCGTACACAAGCTACAAGATCGCCGGTTCCTTCAATGAGAAAGTGTACGCTGCGGGCGGCGAATATCTGATCACGCCGACACTGTCCACCGACGTAGGCGTTTGGTACATGCGGGACAGCAACGACTCGGCGAATCATTCTTTGCTGGCGTCTGCCGGGCTGGACTACTTTCTGTCGAAACGAACGACCTTGTACGGCTCCGCGGCATGCGTGAACAACCACGGGTTGGTGCACACCGGGTTCACCGTGAATGGTGCGCTGCATGAGCCAACCGGTAGCAGTGTGGGCATCGTCGTTGGCGTTCGTCACCTCTTCTAGCGCACCCGAGAAACATATGCCGTGAAATCGCCGTCAGTGTTAGTTGCTGGCGGCGATTTCACGGATGCTTCCTGGCATTGGGGGGCGGTGTTCAAGCACGATGCGCGGACACCGCGAGTCCACGGGATCGGTGCTTCAAAGCGCGAGGACCGCGAACGTGGCCCTCGCATTGAATCAGTGGCCGGTTGCGAAATGACGTGCGGTCAATGAGCGCTTTCCGCGGCCGGCACCTGCAACACGGTTCCGTGGTTGGTGCCGAAACCGATTCGTGTAAAACCATCGCGTTCGCACCAGCCCCGGAAAATGACGGTATCGCCGTCGTCGAGGAACGTGCGGCTTTCACCATTGCCGATATCCACGGGTTGCGCGCCGCCTGCCGTGAGTTCGATCAACGCACCGGCTTCGCCCGATGACGGGCCGGAGATGGTGCCGCTTCCCAGCAGGTCACCCGGCTGGAGGTTGCAGCCCCCCATTGTGTGGTGCGCGATCATCTGCCCCAGCGTCCAGTACTGGTGCCGGAAACTGGTGCGCGTCAACGTACGCGGTTGCAGCCCTTGCGTGAGCTGACGCGCGCTGAGGATCGACACCTCGAGCTGGACGTCGAACGCCCCGGCCGTGCTGTTGTCGCCTGAAGACAGGTAATCGAGTGGCTGCGGGCGTTCGGCGACGCGTGACCACGTGGTGCGGTAAGGCAACAATGCTTCGAGGGTTACCAGCCAGGGCGATATCGTCGTCGCGAAATTTTTCGCGAGGAATGGCCCGAGCGGCTGCATTTCCCACGACTGGATGTCGCGCGCGGACCAATCGTTCAGCAGGCAGAGCCCGAAAATGTGCCGTTGAGCCTCACGCAGCGGGATTGAAGTACCGCGTGGATTGCCGACCCCGATCACTGCGCCCAGTTCCAGCTCGTAATCGAGCCGGCGACATGCATCGTGAACGGGAGAGGCGGACGGATTCGGGCGATATTGTCCCTTTGGCCGGTAGACCTGCTGACCGCTGACGCCAATCGACGACACGCGGCCATGATAAGCGATGGGTAACCAGTCGAAATTCGGGCTGATCGCCATGCCGAGCGGGCGGCTGCAGTTCACCGCATGATCGAGAGAGGTGTAGAAATCGGTGTAGTCGCCGATGCGCACGGGTACGGCGTACTCGGCTTCCGCTTGTGATACCAGCGTCTTCCGTACGCCCGACTCATGCGGACTACCGGCCCGAAGCAGTTCGAAGAGTGAGTGGCGCAGTGCCTGCCAGGCAGCCGGCCCCATATCGAGCAGTGCATTCAGCGTGGTTGCTGTTGCCGCTCGCGCGGCCTCGACTGCCAGACCGTCCATGCAGCCCACCTGCTGTAGCGCAGCGAGGTCAACGATCTGGTCGCCGATCGCGATCCCGCCGCGCCAAGTCTCGCCGCCGCCTCGGCGGCGAAACACGCCGATTGGCAAATTCTGCAACGGAAAGTCGGTCCCCGCCACGTTGGCCGCTTCGAGCCAGCTGCGTTGAGTGACGTCGTGTGTGTGATTCAGTTCCATTGAGGCTCCTCGCCTATACGGTTCGATGCAGGTCGCAAGCTGTTGCATTGAGGGCGTCGTCGAAGATCGCGACTGCGCGAGTCCAGCCAGCGGAGGCACCCCGGATTTTGTGCGGGAAGCACGAGATGAAGAAGCCGTGAGGTGGCAGCACCTCGAGATTGTGGAGTTTTTCCAGATGGCAATAGCCGATCTTGCGGCCGGCCTTGTGTCCTTCCCAGATCAGCGATGCATCACGCGTTTCGGAATATTTTTTTGCGGTATGTACGAATGGTGCGTCCCAACTCCACGCGTCGGTGCCAGTCAGGCGAACCCCTCGCTCGAGCAGGTACATGGTTGCGTCGAAGCCCATGCCGCAACCCGAGGAAACATAGTCGGGTTGTCCATAGCGCTTGCCTGCACGCGTGTTGATGACGACGATATCAAGCGGCTTGAGATCGTGGCCGATGCGCGCAAGCTCGAATTCGACGTCAGTAGCGGTCACGACGTAGCCATCGTCGAAGCCGGTGAAATCAAGCTTCACGCCGGGTTGGAAGCACCAGTCGAGCGGGACTTCGTCGATGGTTGTCGAACGCTCCCGCTCGCCCTTCGAATCGTTCATCGTGCTGTGGAAGTGGTACGGCGCATCCAGATGAGTACCGTTGTGTGTGCTCAACTGAATGTGTTCGATGGCCCAGCCTTCGTTGTCAGGCAGGTCGGTTTCCTGTAGGCCGGGAAAGAAGGCCGTAACGGCTTTGGCCGTATTCCGGTGCGTCAGATACTGAATCTTGGGGCCGTAACCCGGTGGATCGGAAATGACGTCGTTTTCCAGATAGATCGAAAGATCGACGAAGCGTCGTGTCATGTGCGGTTGCTCCTGGTTTGGGGGACTTGCCACCTACGCCGCATAGCACCGTTCATGTTATGCAGACTGTACGATCGTACAGTCAGTATTGTGTTGGTGTAAACTGGCGGCGCGTAATGAACGGAATGGCATTCGCGGTAATCGAGTCACAGGACAGCGGAGACACCATGCAATCGAAGGAAGTCACGGGACGGGCGACCGGCGTCCGGCGCGGGAAGGGAGCGCAACAGGCGGTCGAGACGAGCAAGCGCGAGCGGGTGCTCGACGTGGCAGAGCGGCTGTTCGCCGAAGGCGGTTTCGATGGCGTTTCGATGCGGGATATTGCGTCGGCGGCAGAGGTTGGGCTGCCGCTGATCGTGTATCACTTCGAGACGAAGATGGGCCTGTACCGCGCCCTGTTCGAGCGCCGCAAGACGGTGCTCGACACCCGGTTGGCTTTGCTTCGTGAACCAGTCGCCGAAGGTGAAGACCCGCTTGAGCATATCGTGCGAGCCTTCGTGCTCCCGGTGATGCAAATCCAGAATACCGAGTCCGGACTTGCGTATGCCAAACTCGTTGCGCGCGAAGCTTCCGATCCACGCGAGGCCGAGCGCGGCATCGTTGCTCAATATTTCGATCCGTTTGCGGCGGAATTCATCAAGGAAATCAGGAGAACGCTGCCAGGCCATAGCGCCAACTATGCGCACTGGGCCTACTTGTTCGCGGTGGGCGCGTTGGTGATGAGCGCGTTCGACAGTCGCATCGAGCGTATCTCGGGCGGCAAGATCAAGGCCGGCGCCCTGAAGCGCAAGGCCGAGCATCTGGTGACTTTCATTTCCGCCGGGATTCGCGCTGGCGCAACCTCTGACGCGCGTGCACCAGCCGCTTAGGCGGCACCTCGTCGTCGAACGCCACTTGCATTCCAGATGGTGTCTCGGTCCTCAACGCTTCGATGACACGGCTGGAGTCATTTAGGATCCGACTGTTGGCGTTCGACGTTTCCGTGAACCGTGACAGCAGTACCGCTAACGCGCGATTTATCGGCAGCGCCACCAGAACTCGCCGCGTAAACTACGAGACTAGGCGAGCCTAGGCTACGCTGCGGCAAGCGACAGTAGGGCGAGATCGATGGGGTTCTTGCGTGATGCAGTTCATTGAGCGAAATGCTCGCGAAATCAGAGAGATCTTTAACCGGGAATTCTTGACATGCAAATAAATCGATCTGATATGGCTGATCTGATCTATTTCCTGGCTATTGCTCGACAAAGGAGCTTTAGTCGTGCGGCGATAGAGCTCGGAGTAAGCGCCTCGACACTGAGCCATGCATTGAAGGGGCTCGAAGCTAGACTGGGCGTCCGTCTACTAAACCGTACGACGAAGAGCGTCACGCTAACCGCTGCGGGAGATGCGTTGGCAGCGTCGATCGGTATGCCATTCGAGGCGATCGACACGGCTCTGGAGACCCTGAATCGCTTCCGAGATGCGCCTACAGGCCGCATTCGGGTCAATGCGGCCGTCGAGGCTTCGACGTTGCTGTTAGCACCGGTCCTGCCGACATTTGTCGAGCGCTATCCTGACGTGGAACTGGATATCGTCGCGAGCAATCGTTTGGTCGACGTGACGGAGGGGGGCTTTGACGCGGGTATTCGCTACGGCGGAACGGTGCCGGAGGACATGATCGCGCAGCGCCTTTCGGCCAATATACGTTGGGTCGTTGCAGGGGCGCCCGATTATCTTGGCCGCTTCGGTATCCCCAATCACCCCAATGATCTGCTAGAGCATCGTTGCATTAGCAATCGCCTTGGTGACGATCGAATTTACCGATGGGAATTCAAACGCGGCGATGAGAGGCTCGAAGTGGCGGTACCGTCGTCGTTGACGGTCGATCATGCTGAAACCGGACTCGTCGCAGTACTCGGCGGAGCGGGGCTGATGTACTTTCCCGAACCGTTCGTCGCGACGTATGTCAGGGAGGGGCGGCTGCGTCTCGTGCTGAACGACTGGGCGCCTTCAGAACCGGGTTTCTACATTTACTATTCGAGCAGACGTCAGATGCCGACAGGCCTGCGCTTATTGATCGATCTTGTCCGCGAACTTCAACCGCTTGGATTGTAAGCGGTGCCGGTGACGAACACATGACTCTTGGCTCCGAGTCGCTGACGCTTGTCCATACCGGCGCGACGGGGCCCATGCCGATATCGAAAACAAGTATCGCGATCTGGTGGGGAGTACGATCGGCGCTGAGATTGCCGAGTCGTTGTCGGACCTGATCATGAATCTCGAAGAGGCAGAAAGCATTCGGCAGATAGGGAGCCTGTTCACGCGCACGCGATCTGGCGGCACCGCAACGACCATTTCACACCATCCGTGCGTGCTACGTCGCCGGAAGTCTATTCGGCATGGCCGGCCGCTTCATAGCGGGCGCGCTCACGGAAGCCGCCGCGGCTGTTCTGCGGCCGACCCCGATGGCATATGAGCAGCTCGTACCGAGAAGGGATCGCGCGTTCGTCAGGTCTGGGCGGGTTGGGGAGTATCAGTTTCGGCGCAGGCCTCATCCAGCCAGATCAGGGCCTGGGCCGCTTCGAACGCAACCAGCGACACCCCCATTCCGCACAGCAGCAAACCTTCGAGCTGCGCCTTGGTCACGCCGCGCGACAACGCGCGCAATGCATGAACCTTGAAAGGGATCTCGCGGCCCAATACCGCCAATTGCATCGCGAGCATGATTTCGCAGGTTGTTTCGTCGACATCCACGGGCGGAAACAGTTGGCCACGCATCTTTCTGTAGTGCGACATGGCGTCGGGATTGGCTTCAACAAGGCGTTGAGACGACGGTTTGCGATCGAATGTGTTCATGGCGGGTTTTAGTTGAATGTCACATATCTCTACACTCGACGGCTTCGCGAATCCGCGACCGGCACGCCAAGCGCTGGAGGGGCGTTCGGCGATGCAGATTCCATGCCACGCATGTTTGTGGTGATGTGGTCCGCTTCGGCTGCGTGCAAAGCTATGCACGGTCGAAACCGTTTCGCAGCGAGCGCGCGTCTGAACCATGTGCACGGCAAGATCGCACGACCGGATCGGTGCCACATTTCGCTGCAGACGGATACCCTTGAGCCGGCAGTTGGCGGATTCGCAATGCAAAAGAAGCGTTTCCGCGCCCCTTTCACTGATCGTTAATCCGCGAAGCCAACGATGCCCGCCGCCGCATGAATTGGCGTGTATTTCCCGCTATTCGCCATCGCACCCATGCCGACGGCGAAACTCCATTTCTCCGACGCATTTTAGGTGTTGCGAACCATCTGCACGGTAGAACGCGTTTCATTCGATCATAAAGATCGCGTAATGCCGTTGTCGACGTCGCGACTCAACGAGATTTTCAGGGAGCATCGGCGGCGTGTCTGCCTCGACGACATGTTTATACGCTTCGTCGACATGCTGACCATGCCGACGACACACATGCGAGTCGGGGGGGGCGCTTGCTAGCCGCACGGGGCGGTTATCTTGCAAACGGGTTTGGGAAGACGATCAGCGGCCGTATGGCACGGGACTTGCCGTGCGAATGCTGCTGCTACCAATTTTCCTGACGAAAAACATGAACGCATTCGACCCATTGCCCACTCTCTGCGAGAAAACCCCTTTGAAACTACTCGACGGGGTGCGCGTGCTGGACCTCACTTCGTCCGTTGCGGGACCGTACGCCACGCTGCTGCTCGCGGATTTCGGTGCGACGGTCGTCAAGATTGAGCCGCCTGGCCAAGGTGACGACGTGCGCGCTTGGGGCCCCCCGTTTCTTGATGGCGAGTCGCTTTGGTATCTCAGCGTGAACCGCAACAAGCACAGCCTAACGCTCGATTACAGCAAACCCCAGGGACTCGAGTTGCTCAAACGGATGGTTGCAAGCGCCGATGTCGTGGTTGTCAACAGGACTTCGCCAATTCAACGCAAGCTGGGTATCGACTACGCGAGTCTCCGACAGGTCAACCCGCGGCTTATCCATGCTTCGGTATCGGGTTTCGGTCTTGATGGCGAACGCAGCGACATGCCGTGCTACGACCTGATCGCCGAAGGTTATAGCGGCGTGATGGATCTGACCGGCGAGGCGGAAAGCGGTCCGCAAAAAATCGGTACGCCGGCCGCCGACCTGCTTGCCGGCAGCGATGCGGCGCTCGCGGTGCTCGCAGCGCTCGTCGATCGCAATCGTACCGGACACGGACATTGTATTGATGTCTCGATGATCGAGAGCATGACTCGTTTCATGACGCCGCGAATTGTTCCCTATCTCGGTTCCGGCGAGGCGCCTCGCCGTTTGGGGGGGCGAGACAGCGTCATCGCCGTCTACCAGGTTTTTCAGGCTGCCGACGCGCCGCTCACGATCGGTCTGGGCAATGATGGCATCTGGAAGCGATTCTGGCGCGCGGTAGGCGAGCCGGAATTCGGACAGGCTGCCTGCTACGCGAGCAACAGCGACCGCCGTCGTTTGCGTGACGAGATCGTCGAGAAGATTCAGTCCATCATCGGCACGAAGCGTCGCGATCACTGGCTCGGCATCTTCCGCGAAGCCCGTATCCCGGCCGGTCCGATCAATCGGATCGACGAAGTGGCAGCCGATCCCGAACTGCGGCGCCGCGGATTCTTTTATGTGGTCCCACGCGGTGAAGCGCAGATTCCGCAGGTCGGACTGGGCATCCATGTCGACGGAAACGCACATACGTTTCGCAAGCCGCCACCTCGCCTTGGCGAGGATAGCCAGGACGTGCTGCGTGCGTGGCTCGACATCGAAAGCGACACCGTTCGACAGCTGAAGGAGGATGGCATCGTGTGATCCCTACCGGCAGTCCGTGTCATTGGCAAGGTGGCGCGTGATTTGCGTGACTGCGACCGAGCCTCGGAACCATTCATATAAGTCCGATGGAGGAGACATGACATCGACATCTTCATTTCACCGTTCATGCGTCGTGGATGCAGCCCGCGCGTGCGAACGGCAGCCGGCTCGATACGGAGAAGTTCACCGAATCCGTCACGAGGCACACAGGGAGGCGGCATGGCGCACGCACGCGGCTTGAACAAGGACGTTTGGGGTGGCTTGCTGATGACGGGTATCGGGCTATGGGTCGCCGTCCATTCCGTTTCCTATAGCGTCGGGACATTGACCCGCATGGGGCCCGGTTATTTTCCGCTGGTGCTCGGCGTGGTTCTTGCGCTGACCGGCATTGCGATCGGTATCAAGGGGGTGAAGGCCGGTCCCGATGAGCGGCGCAGCGGGCACAGGCCAGAGTGGAAAGCATGGATGCTCATTTGCGCAGGCCTCGTCGCGTTCGTTGTATTCGCGGCATATTTGGGGCTGATTGCCGCGACTTTCGCGACCGTCTTCATATCGGCACTCGGTGACCGGAACAATTCGTGGCGTTCCGCGACCGTGCTTGCACTTGCGATGGTCGTCGTCGGCGTCGTCGTATTCGGATGGGCGCTGAAGGTCCAACTTCCGCTATTCACGTGGGGTGGCGCATGATTTGGCAAACGCTTCATGATCTCTGGTACGGCTTCTCGGTCGCGATGCTGCCGCAGAATCTGATGTGGTCGTTCTTCGGTGTGCTGGTCGGAAATCTGATCGGCGTGCTCCCCGGCATGGGGGCGCTGTCGACGATCGCAATGCTGTTGCCGTTGACCTACACGATGCATGCCGTGCCGGCATTGCTGATGCTGGCCGGGATCTTTTACGGATCCCAGTACGGTGGCGCAATAGGCGCGATTCTGCTGAATCTGCCATCTCACCCTCCGCACGCTGTGACCTGCATCGACGGCTATCCGCTGACGCAGCAGGGAAAGGGCGGCACGGCGCTCGGCATAACGATGATCTCGTCATTTTTCGCCGCATCGATCGGCATCGTCGTGATGATCGTCGCGTCTCCGCTGCTGGTGAAAGTCGCATTCGAATTCGGACCGGCCGAGATCTTCTCGATCATGCTGCTCGGATTGATCGCCGGATCGACGATGGCTCGCGGCTCTGCGCTCAAGGGAATCGCGATGACGACGCTCGGCCTCTTGTTCGGCATCGTCGGAACGGACGTCAACACCGGGGTC
>Ga0209759_1001892_pt1 | contig 10308 bp, 11 predicted proteins | sample AraplaCL_Col_mMS_FD_184261 | JGI IMG/M metagenome (GOLD analysis project Ga0209759, IMG submission 184261) | Arabidopsis root microbial communities from the University of North Carolina, USA - plate scrape CL_Col_mMS (SPAdes) (version 2) | ecosystem: Host-associated > Plants > Roots >...
GAACGACGTAATCGTCAACAGCTCGGCCTTGCCTATCTCCCCGGCATCGAGCGCGGCTTTCAACGCACTGAAGTTGGAATCGAAACGTCGATTGAAACCCATCATGACCGTTGCGCCGGTGCGGTTCACGCTCGCCTCGCACGCCCGCGCGCGCTCGAGCGACAAGTCGACGGGTTTCTCGCACAGCACGGCCTTTCCGGCTGCCGACGCGCGCTCGATCAGACCGGCATGCGTGTCCGTCGATGTTGCGATCAGCACGGCGCCGATCGTGGGATCCGCCAGAATATCGTCGACCGAGCGAGCCTGGGCGCCGTATTCGGCGGCAAGTTTTCGCGCCGCGTCGGCAACGACATCGGCTACGGCAACGAGTTGGCTGTCCCGATGGGCAGCGATCGATCGGGCGTGAACCTGGCCGATCCGGCCCGCGCCCAACAACGCAGTGTTCAGCATATGAGTAACCTCGGTGATTGTGAAATACCGGCGTCGCGATGCGCCGGAATGATTGATTAGTAGCGCTAAATGTCAGCATCGAACGACATGCGTGCGCGGCGCCTTGCGCCTCACACGGCGAACGCATCCCTGAACCGCTGTAGTGCAACCTCGTCGCTACCGCTTGCCCAGGCCTCGAGCGCGACGGTGCCTCGATAGCCGGCTTCGGCGAGCGCGCGCGCGATCGCCGGATAGTGGATTTCGCCCGTCCCGGGCTCGCAGCGTCCAGGCACGTCCGCGACTTGGATTTCGCCGACATACGGCAACGCACGCCGTACTAGTTCGATCAGATTGCCCTCCCCGATCTGCGCGTGATACAGATCGAGGTTGAGGCGCAACTGCGGGTCGTTCACCGCTGCGACGAGCGCGAGCGTATCCGCGGCGCGGGCGAACGGCACCCCCGGATGATCGACGTCCGTATTCAGGTTCTCGAGACAAAACGTGACGCCAGCATGCCGCGCGAGCTGCGCAACGTCAGTCAGTGTGCGGTATGCCGCCATCCACATTTCGCCAGTCGTCGCCACGGCCGGCGTAACGGGCAATCCTTGCGGCCCCAGGCCGGTGCCATGCAGATTCAGGCGCGGGCAGCGCAAGCGCTTCGCGACCTCGATCGACTGCCGCGCGGTTTCGAGCAATGCCGCCGCGCCCTGCTTCGTGACCAGGTCGCCGCTGACATAGCCTGTCATCGACGAGAACGCAGCGCCCGTCGCGACGAGCGCGTCGATGTCGTGCTTCGTCCAGTCCCAGATCTCGATGTGAAAACCCAGGCCGGCAATTGCGCGAACGCGCTCGACAAATGGGAGGTCGCGAAACACCATTTCGGCGCATACGGCTAGTTGGAACATAAAACGTCCTTTGGAAAAACGGTATGGAGGGCGCGGACTGCGCGGGTCCACTGCTGAGGGCCGCGGTGGCGATTCGATCAGCGGTACTTGCCGGCGTATTTTTCAACGAGCGCAACGTTCGTGCGGGTCACGAATCCCGGGCCCGTGTCCACGCCGTTGCTGACAAAATGCGGCGCGAGTCCATACATACGCACGCGTTGCACGAATTTCGGGTCGGCCTTGAGAGCGGCGCATGCTTTGGCGACATCGCGCGTGTGCTCGCGCGTCATGATTGCGAGAAGCGCTACCGGGATATAGCCCTGCAGATAGGGCTGTTGGTCGATCGCGAAGGCGGCGGTGCCCGCTTCGATCGCTTTATCGACTTCGGGCGTCAGGTCGAACGTCGCGAAGTAGATCTTGCCCGCGAGGCCGAGCTTGCGGATCGCGCGCAGCGAAGGCACCGCCGACGTCGGGCCGAGCGCGAGTACGGCCTGCGTTTCCGGGTGCGCATGAAGCGCCGCGAACACCTTGTTTTCGACCTCGGTCGGATCGTTGCCGGAATCGAGCGTGGCTTTTTTGAAGTCCACACCGATCGCGTCGGCAAAGCCGCGACACCGTTCGAAGGAAACCGGATTGGTCGCGTTGTTGTTGACGCAAAGGAAGCTCTTCACACCCGCGGCCTTGGCGCGCTCGCCAGCCTCCTTGCCGGCTTCATATTCGGGCTGCCCGACATGCAGCAGCGCACCGAGCCGGCGGCTCTGCTCGCCTGTTCCGGAGTTGAACGTGATGACGGGATCGCCTTTCTCCACGATCGTCTTTACTGGCCGCTGGATGACGTCGAAGTCGGCGATCGTCGTCGCGACGCCGTCATAGTGACGTGCTCCGGCCTGCTCGAGCAAACGTGTCATGTCGGCGAGATCGCCGTTGGACGGGTTGCGGTAGTCGACCGTCACGCCGAAATCCTGCTGCGCGTCGGCGATGCCATTTTTCACGACGTTCCAGAACGGATCGGCGTCGGGGGCATGGGTCACCACCACAAACCTTGGGCCGGCGGCCAGCGCGTGGAAACTGCACAGCAGCCATGCCGCCGCGGCCATCAGGCGAAACAGTCGTTTCATTGATGTCTCCTGTCTTTGGTGTCGTCGCCCGCCGTCACGGCATAGCGTGCCTGCATCGTATGCCGGCACCGGGAAAACGCCCGCAGCGCTCAATGTCCATTTTGGTTATTTTCAATTCAATCAATTACTTGAGTTTGGATTGACGCGCGTTTCGGCGGCCGTCGCTGCTACACTGACGCCGATAGAAAGGGGCTCTCATGCATGCACGTGACCGTCGTGCGACTCTCGCAGTCGTGAACACGCTGGCTGATATCCTGCGCGCCGAGCTCGGGACGGACGCCCCAACGCTGTGGCCGGTTCTTGCGACGCTGCTTCAGAACCACCTGGACGGCAAGGACACGGCGATCACGGCGCTCGCCGATCGGTCGGGGTTGCCGCGCACGAGCGCGCGCCGGATCGTATTCGCGCTGAAGGCCAAAGGCTGGCTGCAATTCCGCGCGCTACCGGGAAGCGGCAATCGCGCCTGCATCACACCGTCGGCGATGCTTCTCGAATGCCTCGATAGAATCACCGAGCAGACTGTGCGGCTCATCATCGAAGCCAGCGACTCTTCATCATTCGATCGCTTCGATGCCGCGACACTCGCCCCTGCATCGGAAATCGCATGGCCGCGTGCCGCCGCGGAGGGTTTCAACGACGCGATAGACCTGACGCTCGTCGCTTATGAAGACCCGGTGTTCGAGATCATCAAGCGCAACCGGCCTGATATCGAGCGTTTTCTTGGCCATCGCCTTCGGGTACTCACCTGGCCGCAGCACGCCTATCGCAGGACACTCGATCTCACGCTCGACGATCCGAGCCGGTTGGACGCCAACGCGCCGATGCTGGTCGCGGTTCCGTTTCCGTGGCTAGCGGAGCTTTGCAGAGACGACCGTCTGTGCGAGCTGCAGGCGTTACAGGCAGAAGGAAGCTTCTCAGGTGCCGATTTCTACGATGCCGTCTGGCAGGCAGGATGGGTCGGCGGGGAGCTGTACGCGATCCCGCTACAGCCAACGCTCGACTTTCTCTGGTATCGCCGCGATCTTTTTGAAGCGGAAGGCCTCGACCCGCCGAGGACTTTCGACGACGTGATCCGTTGCGCGAGCCGTCTGCAACGCCCCCGCCTCGAACGCGCGGGCATTACATGGAATGCAGCGCCGGGCCTACCGCTTGCCGAATCGTTCCTGCAGATTCTCGGCGCGCAAGGACAGATGACTTACGACGAACGAGGCGTGCTGCTCGTCGACAATGAAAGCGGGCGAAATGTGATCGAGTATCTGCGCGCGCTGATTCCCTGGTCACCGCCCAATCTGCGCAGCATGGACTGGACACGCAATGCGCAGATGTTCGGAGGGGGCAAGGCAGCGATGTGCTATCACTGGTCGAATCGCTACGGCCTGCTCGACAGCCACATGCTGTTGCAGAAAGGCGGCCGTATCGGACTGCAATTCCATCCGACGATAACGCCGAACATGACGCCGATATCGCCGCTTGGCGGAGCGCTGCTCGCGATCCCGTCGCGCAACGGAGCGCGCGCTACCACGCGTGCCTGGCGGGCGATCGAGACGCTGACCTCTCCCGAACTGATGAAGTACTTCGTGCTGCACGGCGCAGCCGGAAACGCACGCCATTCCGTTGCCGAAGACCGTTACGTTCTGCAGCGCAACCGCGTAATCGCAGTGATGGATGAACTCGCAAGGACAAGACAGGTTGCGTCGTTTCCCTCCGCGCGGGGTCCGCGCTATCACCATCTGATCGAGGTGCTCGGCAGCCATCTCGAACGGCTGCTGTTCGATGGCAATGGCAATGGCGATGGCGATGTGCGAACGGGCATTGCCCGATTGCAGGATGACCTTGCCCGAGCAGGCGACGCGCGCTCGAGTTTCGCGCGTCATAGTCAGCGATAAATTCACCTTGTGCCGGGATTCATAGTGCGAGGGCGACCAGATCGCGGTTGCTGTCACATCTGGAAGACCAGGACGTGCCGCGGGATTGGGCGTTCAGGCCACGGCACACCGCCTAACCCTCTCCACGCGCACGCTTCAACTCGAGATAATTCTTGTATGCGACAGGATCGTCCGCCCGGTATGCAACATTCGGAGCACTGCTTCCGTCCTCTCCGTTCAGGCCGGGCAATGACATGAGATGGTCGCAGAGATCACCGCCGACAATGGGAGCGATCGCCAATGGCAAGAGATACGCGTCCAGGTGCTTGCCTTGGGGATTTTCCAGTTCTCGCGTAAGCGATTCGAGGTAATCGTCTTTGCGAGACGCATTCCAGTTGATGGCGAAGCCAGCGCGATGGCAAAGCTCCGCATGAACGAGAAGCATGGTGCGACCGTTCCCGTCGAGAAAGGGATGTCCCCAGGCGAAAGCGCCCATGACCATCCCCGGTTTTTCTCGCATCGTCTTTGGATTGTTGCCGGCCGACAGTCCCCATTCGATGGCACGCTGACACAACTCCGAAGCTTCGAACTGTATTCGCTGCCCCTTCCCGACCAGCCTCCCAACACCAAGACTATGGCGATCCTGGCCCGCCCACGGGTAGAACTCGCCGAACAGGAGTCGGTGAACTTCAAGAAAGTGCACGTATGCGACTGGACCTTTGACTGCGTGAAGGTACGCCAATGCGCTCTCGAGATTCGACTCGAAGAACCCGTGTTCGATGTACTTGAGTTCGTCCAGATCCTTGATGCCGTCAACGTTACGCAGGTAGCCCCTGGTTTCGTAGTCCCCGAACGGGTCGAACACGCTTGATCTCCCTTATGTGGTTCGCCATCAATCGGGCAAACTGCCGGCCGTTAATCCGATTCTGCTTCTTGAGTGCAACCAGCAGCTTCCCCGTGAGATCGAGTTCGACATCGTCACCCGCGGCTCGTGTCACTGCTTCCGCGAAATCGTCGAGGCCCGAGCGCCGGTATTGAATGCCGTGGGCTTGCGCGAGCCGCTCAACAAACTTGCCCACATTTCGTGTTGGCAGCCTGTCGACATCTGATGGAAGCCTGAGCGCTGCGCCCGTTCGCTGTATTTGGTGTTGACCGACATACCGCACCGCGATGTTGTCCCACCCAAGCTTGCGGGAAATCCGGCTCGTGCCGGTATTAACCAGGTAAACGGAGCGACGGTTTTCGTGCTGAATTGTCACATCGCGCACCTCTACGCCCAGCTTCACAAGTGCCTCGCGCAACAGTGCCTCATTACCAACGGCAAATCGCGCGTTGCCTTCCAGATTCAGACCAGTCTTGGCATAAACGCCCGCTCCAAGTCGGATGAGGCGTCCGTCGGCAACGAGATGCTGAAGCGCCGCGCTCAGATGTGACGGACTCCCGAGGCCAGCGAGTTCGCGTCGAAGCACGACGTTACCCGACCGCTTCTTCAACGACATCAAAAGCTTACTGTCCAGATTCATTCATCACCTCCAGATCCGGCGTACGAGGTTCCATTATAAACCAGATAAAAATCCTTATATGACAAGGAGTTACCAATGCAAACCTTGCCGAACTGGCAGCATGCTTCGTCGGGCGAATGCCTCTGCGGGCACCTTAGAACTCAATGCAAAAATCGCCAATCAGTCTATGCCGAAGATGCGGAATCAAGGTCCCGTAAGGCCCGCCGCAAGACGCGGCTGCGCTCGCTGTTCTTGCTGCCGTTCGGTCCAGTCGGCTCGTCCAGCGATCGCGGAAGTAGCGCCTCGATCTCGGAGACATAGGTGGGCGCCCACGGTTCAGCGGATGCGATCGCTGGAATCAGCGCGCTGTACTGTCCGCACTGGGCAGAGCTGATGGCAGAGACGATTTTCGTCGCAAACAGCTTCGGGTCGACCTCTGCGGCAATACTGACTTTGACGAGATCAGCGCAGGCATGATCGAAAACTTGACTGACTTCCCATCCCTGTTCGGACGTGCGGTTATATACGGTTCCGGCGAGCGTGAAGAGTTGCCACATCAAATCCGGCGCAACCTTGGGCGCAGCCTGGGGCACATTCGAGACAATGGCGGCTCGTATGGCATCGAGTTCTCTGGCCAGTTCGTCAACTTGGTCTGCGTCTAGGAACGACGTTTGTTCACGTAGCTCGATGATCCACCGACGAACAGCCTCAGGCACGTTTTCGTTTTTTTGCGCAGACAGTTCGAATTGCAAGCGACGCCGCATGGACGGATTCGCCTTGGCTGTCTCCGCCAACAACGTCGCCAGGCGTACCGGTCCGAGGGCGACCAGGACGTTCACATCGATCGAATTCTCCTCGTCCGACATCGCGCCGCCTGCCAGGCATTCAACACAGTAAGACGAACTACTTCAGGGCACGTTCTACATGCCCCAACCCCAACCTACTCGTTCTCTTCGAAGTAATGCCCGAACTTGACCTGCTTCGTCCGGATATAGCGCTCGTTTTCGTCGCGCGCCGGGATTGCGAGCGCGACGCGCTCGCAAACCGGAATGCCGTGCTTCGCGAGCGTATCGAACTTCTTCGGGTTGTTGCTCATGAGCCTCACGGACGTGACTTTGAGCATCCGCAAAATCGCAGCGGCTGAATCGTACTCGCGCGCATCGTCGGGCAACCCAAGCTCCAGGTTGGCTTCGACGGTATCGAGGCCCTGCTCCTGCAGCGCATACGCCCGAATCTTGTTCGACAAGCCAATACCCCGCCCTTCGTGCCCTCGCAGATAAAGCAGGACACCATGCCCCTCCGCCGCGATGTAGCGTAGCGCCAGGTCGAGCTGCTCGCCGCAATCGCAGCGGTAGGAGCCGAGCACGTCGCCCGTCAGGCACTCGGAATGAAGCCGCGTCAGCACGGATTGCCGGTTCGCCACATCGCCCATGACCAGGGCCAGGTGTTCGGCATTTTCCGCGTCCGCACGGAATGCGTATGACGTGAAGGTCCCATAGCGGGTCGGGAGCGTCGCCGTGGCGGCGAGCGTGACACATCGTTGTTCACTGCCGTCGCCCTCGGGCAGCGGCTCAGAATGCGTGGGCATGACTTTCGAATCGGGTGGAATGCGACAAAACGTCCGGCGCCGACAATGACGCGCACAAAACGCGAGTGTACCGCTATTCGCCCGCCGCGGCCCGGCGGGCGGCCGATTCGGGCGGTCGCCGCCTCCACCGCCTATACTGCACTCTGTCAGCCGCGTCCGTGGGCGCTCGATCCGCCAACGGGGCCCGGCTGCCATTGAACGAGAGCGGAGACCCCGGCCATGACGAGCGTTGCGCAAATCCTCAAATCGAAAACCGAGCCCGAACCCGGCGAAAATCGGCCCGTCGTCACCATCACCGCCGATGCTTCGGTCTACGAAGCGGTCAAGATGATGGCCGCGCATCACATCGGCGCGCTCGTCGTCCTCGACGGCACCGAGATCGCAGGCATCGTCACCGAACGCGATTACGCCCGGAAAATCGTCCTGATGGACCGTTCGTCGAAGACCACGCCGGTGCGCGACATCATGACCCGTCAGGTCCGCTACGTCACGCCAGCCGATTCCGCGGAGCAGTGCATGGCGCTGATGACGACGCATCGCATGCGTCACCTGCCCGTGCTCGACGACGAGCAACTGATCGGCATGATTTCGATCGGAGACCTCGTGAAAACAATTATCTCGGATCAGCAATTCACCATTCAGCAACTCGAACACTACATCACCGGCGTCCATACCTGAGCGCCGAACGCGACGCGCCGTCACGCGCTCGCGAACCGCGGCAAACCCGACCGGCAGGTCGTGCCGACGGCTGCGCTACGCCAATGCGGACAGCGCAGCGCGACTCTTTCCGCTCGCCGTCGCCAGCCATCCATGACCGATTCCAACCCGTTTTGCGACCCCGCGCCCGTGCTCTCCCGACCGCAATTCCAATTGCCGAATTTGGGATTCTCTCTTTAGTCGAAAATCTAATTCACAGACTACATAAAATTAATTACTACGAGACACCGGAAATGAAGTGATTCAATTTGAAATCGATACCGCGTATCCCTGCGTCGAACCCCTACTCAAACGCGCTATTTTTGATATACCCTTGCATCTCATCAATAAGGCGATAGCCATCCTGATTTCCCGGCAAGCGAAAATACTTGACGGGCGGAGAATAAAATGCCGACCTATGCGGGTGAAACAGCAGTAACATTTTCGTGATCGAGGACATATGCCGCGTCAATTTATCGAGCCCATGGCGCCGTTATGGCGGGCAACCGACGAGCAATCCTGGTTTGATGCGCTCGCGGTCCTGGGCAAGCGATGCGGCTTCGACCAGACGTTGTTCGCCGTCATACCGCGGCCCGGCATGCGCTTCAGCGATGTTTACCTACGCAGCGATTACGCCTCCGCCTGGCGTGACACCTACGACGAACGAGCCTTCGTGCGGATCGATCCCACGGTTTCGCACTGCATGACTCAGACGGCGCCGCTGATCTGGTCGTCGTCGCTCTTCACTGACCGCGGGCAACAGGAAATGTACGAAGAAGCGCGACGCCACGGACTGTGCACCGGCATCTCGTTGCCGATTCACGGGCCCAAGCAGGAAGTCGGCATGCTGTGCTTCGTATGCGGCGACCAGTCGGCCCGCGAGCTCGACAACCAGGTGCGGCGGTATCTGCCGATGCTCACGTTGCTGCGCGATGTGGCGTTCGATACCGCTCAACGGTTCGTCGCAAGCCACACGGCGTCCTTGATACCGAAACTGACGCCGCGTGAATACGAGTGCCTGCAATGGACCGCGCAAGGCAAATCGACCTGGGAGATCGCGAAGATCTTCGGCTGCTCGGAAGCCACCGTCAACTTCCACATGGCGAACATCCGAACGAAGTTCGGTGTGAGTTCGCGAAGCGCAGCCGCAGTCAAAGCGACCCGAATGGGTTTGATAGATCCCGATTGAACATCGGCGGACGATGCGCCGCTGGGCGACGAAGGTTGACGCTCGCGATATCGTCGTCCGTGATCCGCCCCTCGAAGTAAAGCCTCAATAACATCATGACGGGCTTCGGAATATTCGCACCGAGCTCGAAGCGACTGCCTCTCGATTGCGTTACACCGAAACGAGACCAGAAAACCTTCTGGCTCTCGCGGATTTTTCGTCGATACGCCTGAATAAAGTTGCTGTCGATTTCGGTGCGAACGGGTCGCGCAAATTCGTCCGATTCCATTGGATAGCTGCCAATCGTCGTCATGGGTTTCACCTGGGTCCGTACGTGGTGCGCGAATCATCCCAATTATCGGCGCGCATTTGTACCTATCTTGCTTGACAGTTACGCACTGCACGCAAAGTGCATATCGTCTATGCGCATTAGGTAGGGCCAACCCATGGAGACGACATGAACGCAAAAATCACGATTGGGTCGCAACAGAGCTTTGGTCTCGATGCACTCGCGCAGATGTACCGCCTACGCGCCAAGGTGTTCGGCGAACGAATGGGATGGGAAGTCGCCATCCTCTCGGGCATGGAGATCGACGGCTACGATGCGCTCTCGCCACACTACATGTTCGTGCAGGACGAGAACGATACGTTATGCGGTTGCTGGCGAATCATGCCGACCGTCGGACCTTACATGCTGCGCGACACGTTCGGGCAGTTGCTTCACGGTCAGCCCGCACCGTCCTCGCATGACGTCTGGGAGTTGAGCCGCTTTGCGATCGTCGCACCGGAAACCCCCGGGTTCGGCTTCGCGGGCCTCGCCCTGGATGCCATGCGAGAAGTCGTGAAGTTCGCAGATCGAATGGGTATTTCCAGCTATGTCACCGTCACGACGACGGCGATCGAACGGTTGCTGCGGAAAACCGGCGTCGAGACGCGTCGCTTCGGACCGCCGATGAGAATCGGTGTCGAAAACGCAGTCGGACTCACGATCGAGCTCGGAGAGCAAACGCATCATGCGCTCTTCGAGCACTGCGCCGAAGCCGCCTGAAAGATCGCTG
>Ga0209759_1001894_pt1 | contig 10298 bp, 9 predicted proteins | sample AraplaCL_Col_mMS_FD_184261 | JGI IMG/M metagenome (GOLD analysis project Ga0209759, IMG submission 184261) | Arabidopsis root microbial communities from the University of North Carolina, USA - plate scrape CL_Col_mMS (SPAdes) (version 2) | ecosystem: Host-associated > Plants > Roots >...
CGTGGATCGATGACTGGCGCCTGAACACTCAAGCCGACACCGCGAACCCTTTGGCCGAAATGCACATGCAGGCCAGCGGCAAGGGCTTCAACTATCGGCTGCGACTCACCTCAAATAGGCCGTTGGTGCTGCAAGGCGAGCAAGGCTTCAGTCAAAAATCCGAACGGGGCCAGGCGTCGTACTACTACAGCCAGCCGTTCTTCCAGGCCAGCGGCAGCCTGGAAATCGACGGCACAACCTATCAGGTCAGTGGCCCGGCGTGGCTCGACCGTGAGTGGAGCAGCCAGCCGCTGACGGCGGACCAGACCGGTTGGGACTGGTTTTCCCTGCACCTGGACAGTGGTGCGCAAGTGATGCTGTATCGGATTCGACAGAAGGGCGGAGGGGTGTACCTGACCGGCAGCTGGATCAACCCGGACGGCAGCGTTGTGCAACTCTCGCGAGACGAAATCAGCCTCACGCCGTTGGCGTCTTCCGAGGTGGCCGGGCGGCGTTTGCCGACACGCTGGTCGATCAAGGTCCCGGGCAAAGGCCTGGACATCACCAGTAGCGCGCTGAACACCGGGGCCTGGATGGATTTGCGCATTCCCTACTGGGAGGGGCCGGTGCAATTGAGCGGCAGCCATGCCGGCAACGGGTATCTGGAAATGACCGGGTATTGATCCAGAGCGCCGCATACCAAACGGGTGCACCCTGGCAATCCGGGCCACGCGTCCGGTGAACGCGTTTGAAACGCTAAAATCTACAGCACCTGTTCATGCCGGATGAGCAGGTGCTGGAAGCTTTCCAGGAACACCGTTTCGGCCTGGGTCATTCTCTGCTCACGATTCCAGAGCAGCCGGATATCCAGATCCACCACACCTTCCTCAGGCGGTAGACGCCACAGCAGCCCCTGCTCGACATCTCGCCGCACCAGGTGAACGGGCAAACAGCCGATCCCGAATCCCGCGCAAATCAATCGATGAATCTCCTCGAAGCTGGTCGATGATGCGACGATCTTGCCGGTAAAGCCCTGCTGGTCGCGAAACAGCGCCAGCGGTGAAAGATTGCCGCCCAACTGGTCGCTGGTGAAGCTGACGAAGCGTTCGGCGACCAACTGTTCCAGCGTCAGGTTCTCCTGCCCGAACAGCGGATGACGCGGCCCACAGAAGTACCCGTAACGCTCGCGAAACAGCACCCGCTGTTCCAGCCGGGGTTGTGGCAGCCTGGATAAACCGACGCCTACCGTTGCCGTTTTTTGTAGCAGTGAACTGATGATGTCCGAGCTGCCCATCACCTCGATTTCCAGTTCGACATTCGGGTGGCTTTCATGGAAGTCCGCCAGGAACTCATCGTAGTGCACCGACTGGATGCCGCTGATGGTAAGGATCCGCACCTTGCCCACCACGTCATCGTGACGACTCTCCAGCACCGTCCCCAAACGGGAAACATCACCATAAATATCGGCCGCGATACGCAACACTTCTTCGCCAGTCTCGGTGAGGTCGAAGTGCCGGCCGCTGCGGGCAATCAGCACACAATCGAGCTGTTCCTCGAGGCGCTTGAGCGCCTGGCTCACCGCCGATTGGGTGATATGCAGGCGCGCGGCGGCGCGGCTCATGCTGCCTTCCTGGCCAATCACCAGGTACGTGCGCAGCAGGTTCCAGTCGAGCCGGTCATTGAGAAAGCGTCGGCTGGAGTGCGAGAGGGCCGAGGGCATGGAAACTCCATCTATTAGTACTGCTAATAGCAAAGTTAATTATTTGAAAATTGACTAATCCTAGCCCGGCCGCGATAAAGCCCACAAGCACACCGTGCTGTCGATAATCGGCGTCTGTGCTCTACCCGGTCGCCATCACGTACAAGAAGAGGTGGATTTGTGAGTAAACCTGAAGCGATGAACGCTGCTGAATGGCAAGCCCGATGCGAGTTGGCGGCCCTGTATCGGTTGGTCGCGCACTTTCGCATGACCGACCTGATCGACACCCATATCACGTTGCGGATTCCGGGTCCCGAGCATCATTTCCTGATCAACCGCTACGGGGTGATCTTTGATCGCATGCGTGCTTCCGATCTGGTGCGGATCGACCAGCAGGGCCGAATTGTCGACCCGGCGTACGCGGATCATCGAGTCAATGCCGCAGGCTTCGTTATCCATTCGGCCATCCACATGGCACGTGCCGACCTGAACTGCGTGATTCACACGCACACGGCGGCGGGCATGGCGGTGGCTGCGCAGAAGCAAGGCCTCCTGCCGATCACCCAGCACGCACTCAAGTTTCACGGCAAGCTGGCCTATCACACCTATGAAGGGATCGCCTTGTCGCTGGACGAGCGCGAGCGGTTGATTGCCGATCTGGGGTCGCACAAGGCGATGATCCTGCGCAATCACGGGTTGTTGGTAGGCGGTGCCAGTGTGGCCCATGCGTTCCAGGAGATTTATTTCCTGGAGCGTGCCTGTCAGGCCCAGGTCCAGGCACTGGCGGGTGGTTGCGAGCTCAACTTCCCGTCGCCAGCGGTGTGCGCTCATACGGCCGAACAGTTCGAGCAGGACGATGCCGAGAACATCATCGACCTGGCCTGGTCCGCGGCATTGACACTGATCGAGTCGCAACGCGAGTCCTATTGCTCGTGAAGGCCGGCAGCAAGATCTACCTGGCCGGGACCTTCAAGGACGTGGCGATTTTCGATGCCGAAAGCCTGAAGCCGATCGGCAGCCTCAAATCGCCTCGGCATGCCTCGGTAACCCTATGGAAATCAGTGCGGCGAGCAGCACGAATGTGCTGGATATCCATAGGCACGCACTCAGCCCATAGGCCTGATAAACCCACCCCGAGAGTACGGTGCCTATCAGTCGTCCCATGGCGTTCGACATGTAGTAAAACCCCACATCCAGCGACACGCCGTCTTCCTTGGCATAGGACACGATCAGGTAGCTGTGCAACGACGAGTTCACCGCAAACAGCGCACCAAAAACCATCAATCCACCCAGCAGCACCCCCTGTTGCGACAGTCCGCTATTCAATCCAAGGGCGATTGCCACTGGTAGGCCAGCCAGAGCAAGCGCCCAAAGGAATGCAGCGCGACCATCTGGAACATGCCCGCGCTTCTTGCCAGTAATGCGCGGAGCGAACGATTGCACGATGCCGTAGCCGATCACCCAGGCTGCCAGGAATCCGCCGACCTTCCAGAAGTCCCAGCCAAAAACACTGCTCAGGTATACCGGCAAGGCCACCACGAACCAGACATCGCGGGCACCGAACAGAAACATTCGGGCCGCTGAGAGAATGTTGATCGCCCGGCTCTTGGAGAGGATTTCACGAAACTTGGGCTTGGCCTTGGCTTTGCCCAGGTCTCTCCTCAGCAGAATCAGGCTGCCGATCCAGATCAGCGCCAGGACGCCTGCCATGGCCAGCAACGCACCTTTGAACCCCATGAGGGCGAGCAAGGCCCCACCGAGAAAGAAACCGACACCCTTGAGTGCGTTCTTCGAGCCGGTGAGGAGGGCTATCCATTGGTAAAGCTTGCCCTGTTGCCCATCGGACACCAGGAGTTTGATGGAGCTTTTGGCACTCATCTTGTTCAGGTCTTTGGCGATTCCTGAAAGCGCCTGAGCGCCCATTACCCAGGGAATGGTCAGCCAGGCCGGGGGCACTGCCAGCATCAGCAACGCCACGACCTGCATGCCCAGCCCGATATTCATGGTTCGGTTCAGACCCAGCCGAGCCCCGAGGTAACCTCCGACGAGGTTGGTGACCACGCCAAAGAATTCGTAGAACAGAAACAGCGCCGCGATTTGCAATGGGCTGTAGCCCAGCTCGTTGAAATGCAGCACCACCAACATGCGCAAGGCGCCGTCGGTGAGGGTGAAGGCCCAGTAATTACCCGTTACGAGCAGGTACTGCCGCACTTCTGGAGCGAGGGCTGACAACGCTTTCATGACCGCTCCTCAGACTGCCAACCCGACCATTCTGGCCAGTTCGACGGTGCGGTTGGCATAGCCCCATTCATTGTCGTACCAGGCATAGAGTTTGACCTGGGTGCCATTGATAACCATGGTCGACAGCGCATCGATGATCGATGAGCGCGGGTCGGTACGGTAGTCGATGGACACCAGCGGGCGCTCCTCGAAACCGAGGATATCCTTCAGCTCGTTTTGCGCAGCATCCTTCAGGAACTGGTTCACTTCCTCGACGGTTGTGGCGCGCTCGACTTCGAAGACACAGTCTGTCAGCGAAGCGTTGGCCAGCGGTACGCGCACGGCGTGACCATTCAGGCGACCACGCAGTTCCGGGAAGATTTCGGCAATGGCGGTGGCCGAGCCGGTGCTGGTGGGGATCAGGCTCATGCCCGAAGCCCGTGCACGACGCAGATCCTTGTGCGGCTGATCGAGGATGCTCTGAGTGTTGGTCAGGTCATGAATGGTGGTTATCGAACCATGACGAATGCCCAGCTTTTCGTGGATCACTTTGACCACGGGGGCCAGGCAGTTGGTGGTGCATGATGCCGCCGTGACAATACGATGTTTTGCGGCATCGAACAGCTGATGGTTGACGCCCATGACGATGTTCAGCGCGCCTTTTTCTTTCACCGGGGCACTGACCACCACGCGCTTCACACCCTGGTCGAGGTAAGCCTGAAGCACCGCGACGGTCTTCATCTTGCCGCTGGCCTCTATCACCAGATCGCAGCCCGACCAGTCGGTGTCGGCAATCGCCTTGTTGGCTGTCACCTTGATTCGCTTGCCGTCGATGACCATGCTGTCGCCCTCGGAGTCAGCCTGGTGATTCCAGCGGCCGTGCACCGAGTCGAAGTTCAGCAAGTGCGCATGGGTCGCGGCGTCACCTGCCGGATCGTTGATCTGCACGAACTCGAATTCTGGCCAGCTCCAGGCGGCTCGCAGAGCGAGGCGACCGATCCGACCGAAACCATTGATGCCAACCTTGATAGTCATGGTGTTGTGCTCTGTATCTGTTGTCAGTGGGGGGGCGACTGGATGTCGAACTGGCCGATGTATTCAACACGGGTTGGATGTGGGGCACGCTGTGAAGATCAGTTTCATCACATCAACGACACGGTCGTAGAAGGGAGAAGGCTTCGTGGCGGGCTTAGCAGCAGGCGGCAGCGCGCCCGGGCCTGTCGCCCATGCCCTCAAGACGTTTTGAGTTAGGGCTTAGCCAATGTTTATTGGCATCCAGCACTGTCCCCAGAATGGAGTGAACCCAATCAGGCAGGTCGGGATGCAATCGGTAGTAAACCCATTGCCCCTGACGACGATCAGTCAGCAAACCGCAAGCACGTAGCTGGGCCAAATGCCGGGAAACCTTGGGTTGGGCTTCATCCAGGGCACAGGTCAGCTCACAGACACACAGCTCTTCTTCACGAGCGATCAGCAGCATGACGCGCCCCCGGGTTTCGTCGGCGAGGCATTTGAAGACAGTGGTCGGTGTCAGGTGGATTGCCATATCAGGTCTCAGCGTTTGTTTTTCACAAGCGCAAACATTTTGATGCGCTCATGAATTTCATGAAGGGTATGGCGCAAAGCTATGCAGACGAACAAGGCGCGAGATTTTGTGGGCATTACGACATCTCTGAGGATATTCGAAAAATCGAATATACGATTTATCAGATATTTCGTAAAGCACGAGTGATGTCGATGAGAAAGCCAGGGAGCAAAGGGTCTAGCAACACGCTGGCCGGAGGGAGCCTTGACCGAAAGCAAGCCAAGCACGCGCAGAATATCCGTTTATTCATATGTATGAAAAGCGTAATCCATATGTCATCGCTGCCGGCTAGCTATCTCCTCGTCTCCCTCCACATAGGCACGTTTCTCTGAAAAGCGTGACCATGGCTCTGACGTGGATGATGATTGGCAGACGACTTTTCTGGATCGTCTGTCAATCAGTCGGTGCTGGTGCTCCTGGAATGTCCCTGGCGGGAGCACACGCGATCCACTGCTGAAGCGACCGGGCGTCTCAATACTTCTTCATCGTGTCATTGCTCATGTCGTCCTTTTTTTCCATACCGTCGCTCTTCATGGCGCCACCTTTATCCATGCTGTCTTTTTTCATGGCGCCACTCTTCGCCTTGTCGCCTTTGGTCTTGTAGTGGTGTGCTTTCTTCACTGCAGTGCCTTTCATTTCATCTTTTTTCATTTCATCCTTTTGCATCGCAGGCTTGGCCATCTGATCCTTGGACATATCACCTGTCCCGGTTTCAGCTGCAAACAGTGGGGCAGCGGCCAGCCCCAGAACAACGGCGGCAACCGCCGTAACAATCAGCTTCTTCATGTCACTACTCCTGTGTAGCTCGCGTTAACGACAGCGGCAATGCGCCGTTTTTCAGGGCAGCCGATTGCTCAACTGCCACTGAACCAGTTGTAACCCTGATCCTCCCAATAGCCACCGGGATAGTCATTGGTCACAAAAATCTCCACCACATGCTTGGGGTTCTTGAAGCCCAATTTGGTCGGCATACGCAGCCGCAGGGGGTAACCGTACTCCGCCGGCAATACCTGATCGTCATAGCTCAGGGTCAGCAGCGTTTGCGCGTGCAAGGCCGTGGGCATGTCGATGCTGGTGTAATAGTCATCGGCGCATTTCAGCCCTACATATTTGGCGCTGGTATCGGCACCCACGCGTTGCAGAAAGGTCGAAAAGGTCACGCCACCCCATTTACCAATGGCGCTCCAACCCTCCACACAGATCAACCGCGTGACCTGACTGCTGTGCGGCAACTGGCTCAATTCGGCAAGGGTCCAGCTGTGTTTATCCTGGACCAGACCGCCGACCGTGAGTTTGAAATCATCACCGTCGATGTCCGGAATGCCGTTGCGGTCGTAATAGGCGTTGAAGGGAAACGGCCGCGTCATCATCGACTCAGGATAAGTCGGTGCCAGTCTGCTCGGGTCGAACAGCGCCGCCTGAACCTTGTCATTGAAGCGCGACACCATTCTCAGCATGGACTCCACGGAGTCGCTGTCATCAACACGACAGCCCGTCAGCAGGGCAATCCCGCCCAGCGTCCAGGCATAGCGCAGAAACTGTCTGCGGGCGGGTAGATCAAGCTCCTGCGCCACCGACTGGATGATGGCGGGCTCATCCATTTTGTCTTTGCCACTCTTTCTGTTCATGAGTCAGTGCCCGCGCAGCATGGCAATCAGGGTGCGCGGCACGAGGGCCACCATCACCAGATGCACCACGATAAAGGCGACCAGCAGGGCCATGCAGACAAAATGCACGATGCGCGCTGAGTCATAACCGCCCATCAGTTCCCTCAGCAAAGGAAACTGAACGGACTTCCAGATCACCAGGCCCGACAGCACGAGCACAACAAGATCGAGCACGACAAACAGGTAGGCAAGCTTTTGCAGGGCGTTGTATTGCCGCAAGTCCGCATGGGCGAGCTTGCCCCTGAGAGCCGCCAGGAAATCATGAAAGACGTCGGTGGGGCGTATGGGGAAAAACTTGTAGGCGATGCGGCCGGAGAACACATTGAGCAGCAAGTAAACGATACCGTTGATGAACAGTATCCACATCGCCGCGAAATGCCAAAGGAGTGCCCCCGCCAACCAACCACCCAAGGTGATCCCGGCAGGAATCTGAAAGGAAAAAATCGGCGAGGCGTTATAGATTCGCCAGCCGCTCATGACCAGGATGACCACTGCGATGACATTGATCCAGTGGGTCAGCCGTAACCAGATCGGGTGAATCGTTTGGGGGTTACTCATAGTTCCTGTCCTGTCGGTACAGTACCGGCGAATCCCCCCGACCACCACGAAATGTGTTGGCTCAATCCCCCATGGTCAACCCGCAACTCCAATGGAGTCACAAACTACGCCGACCTGACGACGCATCTATCAAGACTAGCATCGGCTTGTAGACGGTGTTTCACATTATTGCGGGGTGGCAAACCGAGGGCCCTGATCTCATGGGGCTTCAGGTCTGGGAGCGAGCCTAGCGTCGCTCCCGGATCCACATCCTTCTCCAATTGATCGAGCCCTTGCCGGTTGTTGTTACTTCGGCTGAGCCACGGTGCGCAAATAAGGTTTCAACGTCTTGAAGCCCTGCGGGTACTTCTTCCTGGCATCCTCGTCGGACACCGAAGTGGGGATGATGACGTCCTCACCCGGACGCCAGTTCACTGGGGTGGCGACGGTGTGCTTGGCGTTCAATTGCAGGGAGTCGAGCAGACGCAACACTTCGTCGAAGTTGCGCCCGGCACTCATTGGGTAGATCAGCATCGCCTTGACTTTCTTGTCCGGGCCGACAATGAACACCGAGCGCACCGTGGCGTTGTCCACGGCGGTGCGTGCGCCGCCGGAGGCATTCGGGTGAATCATGTCGTAGAGCTTCGCCACGACCAGGTTCTCGTCGCCGATCATGGGATAGTTGACCGCATGGCCCTGGGTTTCCTTGATGTCACCGAGCCAGGCCAGGTGGTCACTGACCGGGTCGACGCTGAGTCCGACTATCTTGGTGTTACGTTTGTCGAACTCCGGCTTGAGTCCGGCCATATAACCGAGTTCGGTGGTACAGACAGGGGTGAAATCCTTCGGGTGCGAAAACAGAATGGCCCACTTGTCGCCAATCCACTCGTGGAAGTGGAGCGGACCTTCGGTGCTTTCGGCAGTGAAATCCGGTGCTTCATCGCCAATGCGGATTGCCATGTTCGATCTCCTTGCAGTGACTGGGAGGGAAGCTATCAGCACGCTGACTGCTGTTGCGACGGGGTTCGAATGTTTGCATCGAACCTGTCGGCGCGAATGAGTATAGGAGACGCTCCAAGATAAGGCGCAAACCTGTGAATAAACTATATAAGTAGTTGAATTTTATTATTTTTATTCGTTTTCAGCCCGACATGTCCTGCCACTTGACCCACGCCTCATTCTGCCAATGCAGCAGGCTGGCGAATGCCTGGGAAAAGTAACTGCCGCTCCTATCGTCACCCAACAGATGTGGATAAGATCGAAAGAAACAAATAGAAACGTTTCAGCGAAAAGAGATTGCGCCGATAACTGCCATGAGAAGCCACCAAGGGTCCCCGGGAACAGTTTCCCTGTCACCTGAACACCAAGAACAGAATGCCTTGTGGGGAAATGGAATGAGTAAATGGTTCGGCAATATTAGCGTCAACCTGAAACTGGCCCTGGGTTTCGGCCTGGTATTGGCACTGACCGTTGTCCTTGCTCTGACCGGCTGGACCAGCCTGGACAGGTTGGTTTGGCGCAGTGATCGAATGGGCGATATCACCCTGTTAAACACGTTGTTGGACAAAGTACGCGTGGCTCGCTTGCAGTACACGCTGACCAATGGCGATGAAACGGCTGCACAGAACGTGCAGATCAGCCTGGATGCATTCAGCACCCAAGACCAAAAACTGATCAGCACGTTCAAGAGCCCGGAATTTGTCAAGCTACTCCAGGAACAAGCGGCCATCATCGCCAAGTTCCAGCAATCCTTGAATAAAATGCATGACGCCTATCGAGTCCGCAATAGTGCACGCCAAGCCTTCGGCGACAGCGGCGAAGCGGCCTTCAAGCTGATCGAAGCGATCCGTAGTGGCGTGCTGCAAATGCCTCCAGACGACGTGGACCGTTTCGAACGCCTCCAGGCCATCACCCAAGCCAAGGAGCAGTTCCTGCTGAGTCGTTTCGAAGTCCGCGGTTACATCGCCGACGGCACTCCGAATGCCGAGCAGAAGGCCTTGAACCAACTGAACGCAACCGTTGATGGCCTGAAACAGCTTGGCGAACATTTCAGCTCGCCCCAACTGGATGCGTGGCGCCAGATGGAAACTGCCCTGGACAAATACCGAACCGCCTTTCTGTCGTTCAAAACGGCTGGCGACGTCGTCACCCTGACGGCCAAGGAGTTGGCCGACCAAGTGGGCGAGATATCGGCTCGTAGCGATGCCCTTTACCAGGGGCAAATGGACAACCGCAACAGAGAAGTGGCCCAGACTCGCACGCTGCAATTGGGCAGCACCCTGTTGACCTTGCTGTTCGGCATCCTGGCTGCCGTCATCATTACCCGCCAGATCACCCGACCGATCCGCGAAACTCTCGGCGTCGTCGAACGCATTGCCGGCGGCGACCTCACCCACAACCTGTTGGTCACCCGCCGCGATGAACTGGGCGTGTTGCAGCAAGGCATTCAACACATGGGTGAGACCTTGCGCAAGCTGATCAGCGGTATTCGCGATGGCGTCACCCAGATCTCCAATGCCGCCGAAGCGCTGTCGGCGGTGACCGAGCAGACCAGCATTGGCGTTAACAGTCAGAAAGTCGAGACCGATCAGGTCGCCACCGCCATGCACGA
>Ga0209759_1001896_pt1 | contig 10291 bp, 6 predicted proteins | sample AraplaCL_Col_mMS_FD_184261 | JGI IMG/M metagenome (GOLD analysis project Ga0209759, IMG submission 184261) | Arabidopsis root microbial communities from the University of North Carolina, USA - plate scrape CL_Col_mMS (SPAdes) (version 2) | ecosystem: Host-associated > Plants > Roots >...
TCAACGGCGGCACCGGCATCGCGGTGGGCATGGCCACCAACATCCCGCCGCACAACCTGAACGAGGTGGTCGACGGCTGCCTGCACCTGCTGCGCAACCCGGAGGCGTCCATCGAGGAGCTGATGGAGATCATCCCGGCGCCCGACTTCCCCACCGGCGGCATCATCTACGGCGTCAACGGCGTGCGCGAGGGCTATCGCACCGGCCGCGGCAAGGTCGTGATGCGCGCCAAGTGCCACTTCGAGGACATCGACCGCGGCCAGCGCCAGTCGATCATCGTCGACGAGATCCCGTACCAGGTGAACAAGAAGACGCTGCTCGAACGCATCGCCGAACTGGTTCACGAAAAGAAGATCGAGGGCATCAGCCACATCCAGGACGAGTCCGACAAGTCGGGCATGCGCATCGTCATCGACCTCAAGCGCGGCGAAGTGCCCGAGGTCGTGCTGAACAACCTGTACAAGCAGACGCAGCTGCAGGACACGTTCGGCATGAACATGGTGGCCCTGATCGACGGCCAGCCCAAGGTGTGCAACCTGAAGCTGCTGATCGCCATCTTCCTGGAGCACCGCCGCGAAGTGGTGACGCGCCGCACCGTCTACGAGCTGAAGAAGGCGCGCGACCGCGGCCACGTGCTCGAGGGCCAGGCCGTCGCGCTCGCCAACATCGACGAGTTCATCAAGGTCATCAAGGAATCGCCCACCCCGCCGGTGGCCAAGACCGCGCTGATGGCGCGCAGCTGGGACTCGCCGCTGGTGCGCGAGATGATCTCGCGCGCCGCGGCCGACAGCGCCACCGACAGCACGGCGTTCCGCCCCGACGGCCTGCCCGACCACTACGGCCTGCAGGCCGACGGCGGCTACCGCCTGTCCGACGTCCAGGCGCAGGAAATCCTGCAGATGCGCCTGCAGCGCCTGACCGGCCTCGAACAGGACAAGGTCTTCGGCGAGTACAAGGACGTCATGGCCGAGATCGCCGACCTCCTGGACATCCTGGCCAGGAAGGAACGCGTCACGACCATCATCGGCGACGAGCTGCTCGCGCTGAAGGCGGAGTTCGGCACGACCAAGCTGGCGGTGCGCCGCAGCCACGTCGAGCACAACGTGCAGGAACTGGGCACCGAGGACCTGATCACGCCCACCGACATGGTGGTCACGCTGAGCCACACCGGGTACTTCAAGAGCCAGCCGCTGGCCGAATACCGCGCGCAGCGCCGCGGCGGCCGCGGCAAGCAGGCCACGCAGACCAAGGAAGACGACTGGGTCGACCAGCTGTTCATCGCCAACACGCACGACTGGATCCTGTGCTTCTCCGACGCCGGGCGCGTCTACTGGCTCAAGGTGTGGGAAGTGCCGCAGGGCGGGCGCGCGTCGCGTGGCAAGCCCATCGTCAACATGTTCCCGCTGCAGAAGGACGAGAAGATCACCGTGGTGCTGCCGCTCACCGGCGAGTTCCGCACCTTCCCGTCGGACCACTTCATCTTCATGGCCACGGCGCTGGGCACCGTCAAGAAGACGCCGCTGGACGACTTCAGCAACCCGCGCAAGGCCGGCATCATCGCCGTCAACCTCGACGAGGGCGACCACCTGATCGGCGCGGCGCTGACCGACGGCCAGCATGACGTGATGCTGTTCTCCGACGGCGGCAAGGCCGTGCGCTTCGACGAGGCGGACGTCACGCCGCACGGCCGCACCTCGCGCGGCGTCAAGGGCATGACGCTCGAGGCCGGCCAGACCGTCATCGCGATGCTGGTGGCCGAGGACGAGACGCAGAGCGTGCTCACCGCGACCGAGAACGGCTTCGGCAAGCGAACCTCGATCGTCGAGTACACGCGCCACGGCCGCGGCACCAAGGGCATGATCGCGATCCAGCAGAGCGAGCGCAACGGCAAGGTGGTCGCGGCCACGCTGGTGCGCCCGAACGACGAGATCATGCTGATCACCGACAAGGGCGTGCTCGTGCGCACCCGCGTCAGCGAGGTGCGCGAGCTCGGGCGCGCGACGCAGGGCGTCACGCTGATCGCGCTGGACGACGGCTCCAAGCTGTCCGGGCTGCAGCGCATCGTCGAAAACGATGCCAACGTCGAAAACGGCGACAGCGCAGCCGACGGCGGCGAGGCGCCGGCCGACGGCGGCACCGAACCGCAGGCCTGACGTGATGACGCAGCAGACGCGCCCGTACAACTTCGCGCCGGGCCCGGCGGCCATCCCGGAGGCGGTGCTGCGCGAGGCCGCGGCCGAGATGCTCGATTGGCACGGCTGCGGCGTCGGCGTGATGGAGATGAGCCATCGCGGCAAGGAATTCATGCAGATCGCGGCCGAGGCACAGGCCGACCTGCGCGAGCTGCTGGCCGTGCCGGCGCACTTCCGCATCCTGTTCATGCAAGGCGGCGGCCTGGGCGAGAACGCCATCGTGCCGATGAACCTGTCGCGCGGCGGCCAGGTCGATTTCGTGCAGACCGGCGGCTGGTCGAAGAAGTCGATCGCCGAAGCGCGCCGCTACGCGGACGTCGCGGTGGCGGCCAGCAACGCAGGCAGCCCCGACAGCGCGATCCCCGACCCGGCCACGTGGCAGCTGCGCCCCGGCGCCTCCTACGTGCACCTGTGCACCAACGAGACGGTCGACGGCATCGAGTTCCACACGCTGCCCGACCTGAAGGCGCTGGGCAGCGACGCCCCGCTGGTCATCGACTGCTCGTCGCACATCCTGTCGCGCGCCATCGACTGGTCGCGCGTGGGCCTGGCCTTCGCCGGCGCGCAGAAGAACGTCGGCCCGGCGGGCCTGACGATGGTCATCGTGCGCGAGGACCTGCTGGGCCACGCGCTGCCGATCACGCCCTCCGTGTTCGACTACAAGGTGGTCGCCGACAACGGCTCGATGTTCAACACGCCGCCCACCTGGGCGATCTACATCGCCGGCCTCACGTTCAAGTGGCTCAAGGCCAATGGCGGCGTCGCGGCGATGGACGCGCGCGCGGCCGAGAAGTCGCGCCTGCTGTACGAGGCGCTCGACGCCACCGGCTTCTACGTCAACCGCGTCGCGCCCGCGGCGCGTTCGCGCATGAACGTGCCCTTCTGGCTGCGCGACGAGTCGCTCAACGACGCCTTCCTGGCCGGTGCCAAGGCGCGCGGCCTGCTCGCGTTGAAGGGCCACAAGAGCGTGGGCGGCATGCGCGCCTCGATCTACAACGCGATGCCGGTCGAGGGCGTGCGCGCGCTGGTCGGCTGGCTGCAGGAATTCGAACGAACCCATGGCTGAGAACGACGCTCCGAATCCGGACCTGCTCGCGCTGCGCGTGCAGATCGACGCGCTCGACCGCGAACTGCTCGCGGCGCTGAACCGCCGCGCCCAGCTGGCGCAGACGGTGGGCGAGGTCAAGAAGCGCGAGGGCTCGGTCGCGTTCCGGCCCGAGCGCGAAGCGCAGGTCATCGATGGCCTGAAGGCCGAGAACACCGGCCCGCTGATGACCGAGAGCGTGGCGCCGATCTGGCGCGAGATCATGTCGGCCTGCCGCGCGCTGGAGACGCCCACGCGCGTGGCCTACCTGGGCCCGGCCGGCACGTTCAGCGAGGAGGCCGCGCTCGGCTATTTCGGCTCGTCCATCGTGCGCGTGCCCTGCGCCAGCGTCGACGAGGTGTTCCGCACCACCACCGCCGGCGCGGCCGACTTCGGCGTCGTGCCGGTCGAGAACTCCACCGAAGGCATGGTCGCGCGCTCGCTGGACCAGTTCCTCGTCACGCCGCTGTTCATCATCGGCGAGACCAGCCTGTTCGTGCGGCACAACCTGCTGCGCAAGACCAACTCGCTGGAGGGCATCTCGGCCGTCTGCGCGCATCCGCAGGCGCTGGCGCAGTGCCACATGTGGCTCAACGACCACCTGCCGCACGCCGAGCGCCGGCCGGTCGCGAGCAATGCCGAAGGCGCGCGCCTGGCCTCGCTGGATCCGACGCTGGCGGCCATCGCGAGCACGCGCGCCGGCAGCGAATGGGGACTGCACGTGGTCTCGCCGGCGATCCAGGACGACGCCAACAACCGCACCCGCTTCGCGATCGTGACGCACCCCGAGCGCCACCCGGCTCCCAAGGCGTCCGGCCACGACTGCACCAGCCTGGTGGTCACGGTCTCGAACCGCCCCGGCGCGCTGCACGACATGCTGGTGCCGCTCAAGGCCAACGGCGTGTCGATGACCAAGTTCGAGTCGCGCCCGGCGCGCTCGGGGCAGTGGGAGTACTACTTCTACATCGACATCGACGGCCACCCCGACACCGACAACGTGCGCCACGCGCTCGACGAACTGCGCAAGGCCTGCGGGTTCTTCAAGATCCTGGGGACCTACCCCGTCGACGTGCACTGAGCCAGCATGCGGCGGCGCCTCAGTGGTGCATCAGCGTGTCCTTGTCCTGCTCGCTGTTGGTGAACCCCGTGGTCTGCACCGGCTGGATGCCGCGACGCGGGAAATCCAGGCGCAGCACGTAGGCCATCTTGCACGGCTGGCCGTGGCATAGCGCCGGCTTATAGCTCTCGAGCGCCAGCGCGGCGGAGACGACCTTCGTCAGTTGCGGGTCGGGCGACTTGTAGACCGTGACGTCGCCGGCGTGGCCTTGCGAGTCCACCATGACGCTGGCGACGAGCGGCCCCACCGGGCTGTAGGTGTCGGCGAACCGCACCAGCGGCTTGACCATGTGGCGCAGGCCGTTCAGCGGGTAGGGCGGCTCGTCGCCGGGAGGCAGATTCTCGTAGTCGCGCGCCAGCGTGGCCTTGTCCGCCGCCGACAGCTCCTCGTAGCGGCTGTCGAAGGGCAGCGCGGAGCGCATGACCTCCTGCGGCAGCATCGAGCCCGTGAGGGTGTCGGCCAGGTGGTAGCGCATTTCGTCGGCGCAGGCGGCGGATCCGGCCAGCAGGCCTGCGGCGCCGGCCAATGCGAGGATGGCGATGTGATGCTTCATGTCGTGCACTCCTTTGCGCTCGAGAATGATGATTCCGGGACCACCCCGGCTGCCCGGCAATGCCGCGACGGCCCGACCGCAGTCCTTGCGATTTACGCCGGCGGTGTTGGAAAGTCAATCAAGGCGCCGCCACGTGCGACGGACTGCAGCCTCAGGGGGTCAGACCGCGAAGTCCTCGAGCTTCTTGCCCGCGGCCAGGGCGGCGGCAAGCCAGCGCGGCTTCAGTCCCCGGCCTGTCCACTGGTTGCCCTGGTCGTCCCTGTACTTGGGAGCCACGGCCTTGCGTTCGGTGCCGTCGAGCTTGGTGCCTGCCTTGCGCGCGCGTGCGGGCGCGACGATGTCCTCCGACGTCAGGCCGTGCTCGGTCATGATCTTGCGAATCTCGTCGATCGCGTCCTGGCGCCCTTTTGAATTCAGTTGCGCGATTTGGCGCTCGAGATCGGCCTTTTGCCGAATCAGCTGCTGCAGGTCTGCCATACCCATCCTTAGATGAAGGCCGGGTCGAATATGCCCAGTTGCGACGCAGTTTAGCCTTGCCCGGTGTCCTGTGCCTGTCGTTCGTCGCCCGGGAATGACCGCTAATCCCCCGCCCTCACGGCGCAAATACCGCCCTCGCGCGGCGTCTGCCGGGGCCCTGCCTGCCGGATGTGCAAAAATTGGCCCGTTGGCTGCGAATGGGCGGCCATATTGATGCGTTCAGGGATCGTTTTGCCGAAATGTCTGTTACGTTTGTAACGTGGCGACAACGGCCACGACGGACGCCAAGCCGGCTGTCGTCGACCTGGAATTGCGCTCTGGCGAATATTCGCAGGCGGGGTTTGCAGCGGGTTCGACACGCTTTGATCTTCAATAGAAAAGATTCCAGATGTTCAGGCAGCTAGGGCTGATCGGTTGTGGTTTGATGGGCGGCTCGTTCGCGCTGGCGATGAAGCGCGCGGGCCTGGTCAAGCACGTGGTGGGCTACAGCAAGTCGCCGTCAACCGTGATCGCGGCGCAGAAGATGGGCGTGATCGACCAGATGGCCGAGTCGGCGCTGATGGCGGTGTCGGGGGCGGACATCGTGCTGATCGCCGTGCCGGTCGCCGCCACCGAGGCCACGCTGCGCGCCATCCGCCATCTGGTGCATCCCAACACCCTGTTCATGGACGTGGGCAGCACCAAGGGCGACGTCGTGGCGGCCGCGCGCCGCGTGCTGCGCGAGCGCCTGCCCAGCTTCGTGCCGGCGCATCCGATCGCCGGCAAGGAGGTCTCCGGCATCTCGCACGCCGACGCCACGCTGTACCAGGATTGCCAGGTCGTGCTCACGCCGGTGGTGGAGACCGACATGAACCTCATCGAGCGCGCGCGCGCCGCCTGGACGGGCGTGGGCGCGCAGGTGCGCGTGATGACGCCCGACGCGCACGACGCCGCCTTCGCGGCGGTCAGCCACCTGCCGCACCTGCTCGCGTTCGCCGCCTACCTGGGCGTCGCGCACCAGCCCGAGGGCGCGCAATTCCTCGATCTGGCCGGCCCGGGCTTTCGCGACTTCACGCGCATCGCCGCCAGCGATCCGGCGGTCTGGCGCGACGTGCTGCTCGCCAACAAGGCGCAGGTGCTGGCGCAGGCCGAGCTGTTCAAGACGACGCTCTACAAGTTCGAATCGGCCATGCGCGAGGGCAACGCCGACGCCATCGAAAGCCTGATCAAAGAGGCCGCCAACGGCCGCGCCAACTGGAAGAAGTAGGCCCGACGCTTCTCCCGTCGCCGCCCCCCGAGGGGGAGCTCGGTTAGGCTCTGGTGCGAGCCTCGCTTGCCGAGAGCTTGGGCGGGCCGGCGCCGGCCGATCCGGTTCGACCGACACTGACAACATTCGCTGAGTCTGCATGTACGCGATCCCCTTCCTCGACATCCCGCCCCTGCATTCGGCCGCCGGCCGCGTGCGCCTGCCCGGCTCCAAGAGCATCTCCAACCGGGTGCTGCTGCTGGCCGGCCTGGCCGCCGGGACGACGGCGGTGCACGACCTGCTCGACTCCGACGACACCCGCGTGATGCTGGCCGCGCTTGAGGCCCTGGGCTGCGGCCTGCGCCGCGACGGCGCCGTGCTGCACGTGACGGGCCTGGGCGGCCAGCTCGCCGCGCGCCGGGCCGAGCTGTTCCTGGGCAACGCCGGCACCGCGATGCGCCCGCTCACCGCGGCGCTGGCCGTGCTCGCGGCGCTGCAGGGTGGCCAGTTCGAGCTGTCGGGCGTGCCGCGCATGCACGAGCGCCCGATCGGGGACCTGGTGGACGCGCTGCGCCAGCTCGGTTGCCCGATCCAGTACCTGGGCAACGCCGGCTACCCGCCGCTGCGCGTGGGCCATGGCCTGCCCGCGCCGCTGTCCACGCTGGAGCCCGTGCGCGTGCGCGGGGATGTCTCGAGCCAGTTCCTCACCGCCCTGCTGCTGGCGCTGCCGCTGGCCACCGCCGAGCGTGCCATCACCATCGCGGTCGACGGCGAGCTGATCTCCAAGCCCTACATCGACATCACGCTGAACCTGCTGGCGCGCTTCGGCATCGAGGTGCAGCGCGACCCGGCCGATCCGTACGCCAGCTTCACGCTGCCGCGCGGCTCGCACTACCGCTCGCCGGGTGACATCCATGTCGAGGCCGATGCCTCGTCGGCATCGTACTTCGTCGCGCTGGGCGCCCTGGCCGGCATCGACGCACCGGTGCGCATCGAAGGCGTCGGGCTGGATTCGATCCAGGGCGACATCCGCTTCGTCGAGGCGGCGCGCGCGATGGGCGCGCAGGTCGACGGCGGCGCCGGCTGGCTGGAAGTGCGCCGCGGCGCCTGGCCGCTGAAGGCGATCAGCCTCGATTGCAACCACATTCCCGACGCCGCGATGACGCTGGCGGTGATGGCGCTCTATGCCCAGGGCACCACGCGCCTGACCAACATCGCCAGCTGGCGCGTCAAGGAGACCGACCGCATCGCCGCGATGGCCGCCGAGCTGCGCAAGGTGGGGGCCACGGTGGTCGAGGGCGCCGACTTCATCGAGGTGACGCCCCCGGCCGCGCCCGCGCGCTGGCTGTCCGGCACCATCCACACCTACGACGACCACCGCATGGCGATGTGCCTGTCGCTGGCGGCGTTCAACCCGCTGGCGGGCGCCCTGCCGCCGCGCGCGGTGCGCATCCTCGATCCGCAGTGCGTCGCCAAGACCTTCCCGGACTACTTCGAGGCGCTGTTCTCGCTGTCGCACGTCGACCCCGACCAGATCCCGGTGATCACGATCGACGGCCCCACCGCCTCCGGCAAGGGCACGCTCGCGGCCGAGGTGGCGCGCCATCTGGGCTACGAGCTGCTGGACTCCGGCGCGCTTTACCGCGCGACCGCGCTGGCGGTCCAGCGCACCGGCACGGATCCGGCCGATGCCGCCGCGGTCGCCGCACTGGCCGCCGGGCTGGACCTGCGCTTCGAAGCCGACCGCGCCTTCCTCGGCGGCCAGGACGTCAGCGAGTCGCTTCGGCTCGAGGAGACCGGCAACCTGGCCTCGAGGATCTCGGTGCATCCGGCCGTGCGCCAGGCGCTGCACGGGCTGCAGCTGGCGTTCCGCCGCCTGCCCGGGCTGGTCGCCGACGGCCGCGACATGGGCACGGTCGTGTTTCCGAATGCGCCGCTCAAGGTCTTCCTGACCGCCAGCGTCGAGCAGCGGGCCGCCCGCCGGTATAACCAATTGATTTCCCGGGGCATTCCTGCTAGTATCGACAGTCTTCTCGCAGACCTCCGGATGCGTGACGAGCGCGATCAGAATCGCACCGTCGCTCCCCTGAAGCCCGCCGAAGATGCGGTGCTGCTCGACAACTCCGGCATGTCCATCGACGAAGGCGTCGCGTTCGTGCTTGAAGCCTGGGACACGCACCGCATGTAATGCGGTTGCCGCAAGGCGCCTTTCAGACCACCGTCTGCATCCTCCACAGGCTCGCGCCTTCAGGATGCGTCGAACCCGGACTCCCCGTCCGGTTCGGGGCGGTGGATGTTCCACCCTAACCCTGCACCCTCTCCGGGTTGCACACCGCCGGCAGCGCTCGTTTCATTCGTCGCACCACGCCGGCCCTCAGGAAATCACATGCCCAAGACCCAAGCCATCACCGACTTCGCCCCCGATTCCTTCGCCGCGATGTTCGAAGAGTCGCTCAAGAGCAGCGAAATGCGCTCCGGCGAAGTCATCACCGCCGAGGTGGTGCGCATCGATCACAGCTTCGTCGTCGTCAACGCCGGCTTGAAGTCCGAAGCGTACGTGCCCATCGACGAATTCAAGAACGATCAAGGCGAAGTCGAAGTCCAGGTCGGCGACTTCGTTTCCGTCGCGATCGACGCCGTGGAAAACGGCTACGGCGACACCATCCTGTCGCGCGACAAGGCCAAGCGCCTGGCCTCGTGGCTGTCGCTGGAGACCGCGCTCGAGTCCGGCGACTTCGTCACCGGCACGGTCAGCGGCAAGGTCAAGGGCGGCCTGACCGTCCTGGTCAACGGCATCCGCGCCTTCCTGCCGGGCTCCCTGCTGGACACGCGTCCGGTCAAGGACATGAGCCCGTTCGAGGGCAAGACCATGGAATTCAAGGTCATCAAGCTCGACCGCAAGCGCAACAACGTCGTGCTGTCGCGCCGTGCCGTGGTCGAGGCCTCCATGGGTGAAGAGCGCGCCAAGCTGCTCGAGACCCTGTCCGAAGGCGCCATCGTCAACGGCGTGGTCAAGAACATCACCGAATACGGTGCGTTCGTCGACCTGGGCGGCATCGACGGCCTGCTGCACATCACCGACATGGCCTGGCGCCGTGTCCGTCACCCGTCGGAAGTCGTGACGGTCGGCCAGGAGCTGACCGCCAAGGTCCTGAAGTTCGACGCCGAGAAGAACCGCGTCTCGCTGGGCCTGAAGCAGCTGGGCGATGACCCGTGGATGGGCGTTGCCCGCCGCTACCCGACCAGCACCCGCCTGTTCGGCAAGGTCACCAACATCGCCGACTACGGCGCGTTCGTCGAGATCGAGCCGGGCATCGAAGGCCTGGTGCACGTTTCGGAAATGGACTGGACCAACAAGAACGTTGCCCCGTCCAAGACCGTCACGCTGGGCGAGGAAGTCGAAGTCATGGTGCTGGAGATCGACGAAGACAAGCGTCGCATCTCGCTGGGCATGAAGCAGTGCCGCGCCAACCCGTGGGAAGAGTTCGCCGCCAACGTCCATCGCGGCGACAAGGTGCACGGCCCGATCAAGTCGATCACCGACTTCGGCGTGTTCGTGGGCCTGGCCCAGGGCATCGACGGCCTGGTGCACCTGTCCGACCTGTCCTGGCACGAGCCGGGCGAGCAGGCCGTGCGCAACTAC
>Ga0209759_1001897_pt1 | contig 10289 bp, 8 predicted proteins | sample AraplaCL_Col_mMS_FD_184261 | JGI IMG/M metagenome (GOLD analysis project Ga0209759, IMG submission 184261) | Arabidopsis root microbial communities from the University of North Carolina, USA - plate scrape CL_Col_mMS (SPAdes) (version 2) | ecosystem: Host-associated > Plants > Roots >...
AGGATCGCGGCGAGGGAAGCGGCGGCAATACCCTTGCCGAGGGAAGATACTACGCCGCCGGTGACGAAAACATATTTGGTCATCGCTGGATGCTCGCGGGAAAAACGGATTATACCGTAAAGCAGGGCCCCAACCCCAGCAAAATCCTGGCGGCATCCGCACGTGCGCACACCGCGGCGGCGGCCGTTGCCGCGCGCGGATCATGCACCGTTTCTTGCGCCGCGGGCCGGCGCGGCGCGCTATGGCCGGCGTCGCGGCGCATGGCTGATGCTGCCGCCGTCGCCGTCAGCGCTCAAGTCCGCGCCAACGTCCGCGCGTGAGTTCGCGTCAGCCGCGCTGCTCCAGTTCATGCAACATGCTTTGCACCGCGCGCGCGGTTTCGACGGGTTTTTCCATCGGAAAGAGATGACTGCCCTCGATCCATTCCACATGGCCGCCGGTCGCGCGGCGGGTGGCGTCGAGACCGGCCTGGCGGATTTCCTTCGAACGCGTGCCGGCGATGAAGCCCACCGGCACCGGCGCGCCCCGGGCGAGCCGCGAGCCGAGTGTGTGCGGCAAGGTCTTATAGATCTGATATTCGGTACGACGGTCGAAGGCCAGCGAGCGCGAGCCGTCGGGCGAAGTCTGCGGAATGCCGAAGTCGATATAGTCGGACAGCATGCGCTCGTCCCAGCGCGCGAACGCCGGCTTCGAATGGAAATGGCGCCACGCTTCGTCGCGGCTTGTCCACTGGGTGCGACGCGTGCGGGTGGCGGCTGCGGGCGAGAGCCGCTCGTCGAGGCCGGTCCATTGCGACACGCGCAGCATGCTGCTGCGCCAGCCGGCGATCACCGGCGAATCGAGCATCACCACGCCGCGCACCCATTGCGGCTTCTTGAGCGCGGCCATCAGCGACAGATAACCACCGAGCGAATGTCCCACCAGCCACACCGGGTACTCGTAAGTCCGGCGGATGTCGTCGAGCAACTGTTCGACCAGATGCGGCCAGTCCTGCGTCACCGGAAAACGCGCGTCGTGCCCGATCCGCTCGATGGAGCGCAGTTCGTAGTCGTCGGCGAGCTCGGCGAAGATCGTGCGATAGGTCGATGCCGGAAAGCCGTTCGCGTGCGAGAAGTGAATGATGTTTTTCAACTGCGGCTGTCTCCGTTCTGTTCTTGCGTGCGGGTCGTGACACACGCCTGCGGGTAGTCGACATGCCCGGCGCGCGCTTCTTTTATCTGTGCGGCCGGCAATTCACCAATTAACCGGTCAGCGATCCATCCAGTAGCGGCGCTGCGTGTCGCGATAGCGCTCGAGCGTGACCGTGGCGCGGCTGCCGGCGGCGTCGCTTGTCTCGCCGCCCGGGTTCACCTCGACACGCACCGCACCGTCCACGTCGCTGCGCCCGAGCTCGATCCGTCGCGCCTGGTAGCGCTCGAACACACCCGCGTTCGGATGATGAAAACGGTTGCGATAGCCTACCTGAAATAGCGCGATGAGCGGATCGATAGAGTCGAGGAACGGCTCGGTCGACGAAGTCTTGCTGCCGTGATGCGGCACGACCAGCACTTGTGCGCGCAACGCCTCGCGATCGCGCGCGAGCAGAACGCGTTCGACGGGCGCCTCGATGTCCGCCGTCAGCAAGGCCGTCATGCGCGGCGGTTCTGTATGAGTACGGCTGATCGACGGGCTTGCGGCGGTCGGCAAAGTGCTGACCCGTAGCACGCAGCAATGCGCATTCGGCTTGCCTTGCAGCGGCCCGGCGTCCGGCCATAGCATTGCGAACTCCACGCCTTCCCACTGCCAGCGCTGACCCGCCGCACACGGCAGCGTGTCGGCGCCGCGTTGCCGCGCGTTCGACCAAAGCGCATTCGACGGCGCCAATGCCGCCACCATTTGATGCACCTCGATCGCGTCCAGCACGGCGGGCGCGCCGCCTGAATGATCGGAGTCGGCGTGGCTCACGATCAACGTATCGAGCGCCGTCAAGCCACGCGCCTGTAAAAACGGCACGACCACCCGCTCGCCCGCGTGAGTCGACTCCGGTCCCGGTCCGGTATCGAACAGCAAAGTGTGATGCGCCGTTTCGATCACCACCGAGGTGCCTTGACCGACATCCAGCGCGGTTAAACGGAAACTGCCGTGCGGCGGTCCGGACGGCGCGGGTATCAGCAGCGGCAGCCAAGTCAGCGGCGCGGCCCAGCGCAGCGGCCAGCCGCGCGGCGCAAGACACCAGAGCACGCCGACTGCCGCCGCGGCCAGCGTCCATGCATCCGGTTGCGGCAGACGCCAGAGCGTCCAGGCGGGGCCGGATAGCGCTTGCAAGCCCACGGCCAGCAGGTCCAGCAACGCGTGTGTGACATGCCAGGCGTAGGCGTCGAACGGCGCGGGCAACGCGACGCCGGCCAGCACCGCCGGCGTAACCAGCAGGCTCACCCACGGAATCGCGAAAGCATTGGCGAGCGGACCGATGAGCGGAATCTGCGCGAACCAGTAGATGGTCAACGGCGCAAGCGCGATCGTCACGGCGAACTGAACCTGCGCGGCGCTGTGCAACCTCGCGCCGGCATCGCGCAAGCGGCGGCGCAAAACGATAACCAGCCTCGACCAGCGGCTCGCCGCAGCGCCATCCTCCGCTGTTTCGTCGCGGCGCTGTTCGTGATCCTGCACATGCGGCCGCCCCGACATGGCGTACAGAATCGCCGCCACCGCGCAGAACGACAACCAGAATCCCGCCGACACGACTGCCCACGGATCGACCACCAGCACGAGCCCCAAGGCCCACGCGAGCACCACCGAGCGCGGCACGTTGCGCCCGCTGATAAACGCGAGCGCGACGACCCCAGCCATCCATAGCGCACGCTGTGCCGGCACGTTGAAGCCGGCTAACGCGGCATGCAGCGCGGCGAACAGCGCGCCGCCCGTCACCGCGACGACTTGTGCCGGCAGGCGCAACGGCCAGTTGCGGCCGATCCATCCGGAGCGCCGCCACACCGCGCCGGCCAGCCAACCCGCAAGGCCCGCGACGAAGCCAATATGCAGCCCCGAAATCGCCACCAGATGACTCGTACCCGTGCCGCGCATCAACAGCCAGTCCGCGGCGCTGACTTCGTCCTGCGCGCCGATGGCAAGCGCCACGACGATCCCACGATGCGGCGCGTTGGCGAGCACTGCATCGATCCGTTCGCGCAGCGCGGCGCGCCAGCGGTCCACCGTCACGCCGACGCCGCGCGCCGTGCCGGACAATCGCACAGCATGAGCCGGCGCGCTCACATAACCGGTGGCGCGCACGTTGCGTGCGAGCAGAGTCGCTTCAGCATCGCGCACGCCGAAGTTGGCATTGCCATGCGGACGCTTGAGGCGCACGGCCAGCCGCCAGCGTGAGCCCGGCTCGAGCAAAGGCGGCGGCGCATCTTCGGCGATCCACGAGAGCTGGATCACGCGCGGGAAAGCGTCGATTGGCGCTTCGGCCGACTCGACGTCGAATAGAAAACGCGCGCCATTTTCATCATGTGACGGCAAACCTTTGATACTGCCGACGACCTCGATATCGCGCCCTTCCCACGCGCTCGGCAAGCTCACCGCAAGACGCATGTCCGCACGGATCGCTGCGTAGCCAAAGCCCGCGCACATGGCCGCGCACCACACGGCGCTCCAGCCCAGGAAGGAACGCACGCGCCGGCTGAAGCGGATGCGATGTACGAGCGAAGCGAGGGTCGTGTCACACGCGTGCTGCCAATCGCCGGGTGCCACCGTTGACCGTGTCGCGACCCCAACTCGCGGCAAGGTTCCAACCTCAGTGTCAGCGTCAAGCTCCGCTATAGCCGGAGCTCCATCTGCATTCGTAGTTCCGGCCTCAGCCGAAACGCTCGTTACGCGGGTCATCGCATGATCCGCACCGACCGCCGCGCGGCTATCCTCGCCCAAACCCCACACCGCCGCCACGACCGCGGCGCAAGCAAGCATCACCAACCCGCACAACGCCGTCCAGTCCGGCAACACCGCCTGCCGTTGCAGCCCGATCACGCCCAACGCAAAACCACACCACCATGCCCGCATCCGCCCTCCGCCAGCAATCGCCGGACGACGGAACACTCGACGCGCGCGCGTCAGCGAGCCCGCCAGGCGTGGGTATCGCCCGGCGCGAACCACTCAGACCATCGGGTTCAATTATGCAGAGGAAAGTGCCAGCCGCGGCAGCGCGGCGAGCGCGTTAGCCGTTGTGCCTAGGGCGGCTTCGTCGGCGGCCATGCCGCGCAGTTGCGCGAGGCCGGCGCCGATTGCGGGAATCTGCTCCGGCGTGTTGCGCTGCTTGTAGATCCACGACGGCGCGATATCCGGCGCGTCGGTTTCGACGACCAGCGCGTCGAACGGCAACTGCTCGGCGAGACGGCGAATTTGCCGCGCGCGCTCGAAAGTCAGATTGCCGCCGAAGCCGAGATGCATGCCCTGATCGATATACGCCTGAGCCTGCTGAAAACTGCCGTTGAACGCATGCGCGATGCCGCGATGAATCTGATGCCGCCGCAGTCCTTTGATGACCTGATCTTGCGATTTGCGCACATGGCAGATCACCGGCAGATCGAACTCGCGCGCGAGCTGCAACTGGCCGTTATAGAAGAATTGCTGGCGCGCGTCGTCGAGCCCGTCGACGAAATAATCGAGTCCTATCTCGCCGATGCCGACAAACAGCGGATCATCGAGACTCGCCTCGATTTCCATGCGCAACAGATCCAGATCGCTTTCCTGCGCGCGAGGCGTGAACAGCGGATGAATGCCAAGCGCGTAAGCACCGCCCTCAACCTGGTGTGCCAACTCACGCACCGCCGCGAAATTCTGCCGGCCGATCGCCGGTATCACGATTCGCCCCACGCCCGCGCGACGCGCCGCCGCCGCGACTTCCGCGCGGTCGGCGTCGAATTCCGATGCGTCGAGATGACAGTGCGTATCGATCCACATCACAGACCTCGCGAGCGGCGCGGCATCCACGCCGAATGGACGGCCATTAAACCGGCACCGGCGGCTCTTCGTGCAGCACGCCGTCGCGCAGCCGCATGATGCGGTCGCAACGTCCCGCGAGTTCGGGATCGTGCGTGACGATCACGAAGCTCGTGTCGAGCGTTTGCGACAGTTCGAGCATCAGATTGAACACGGTGTCGGCGGTGCCGCCGTCGAGATTGCCGGTCGGTTCGTCCGCCAGCACGCAGGCGGGCTTCGTCACCAGCGCCCGGGCAATCGCCACGCGCTGGCGCTCGCCGCCCGACAGCTCGCCCGGACGATGCTTCGCGCGATGCCCCATGCCGACGCGTTCCAGCACCGCGAGCGCTTCGCGGCGCGACGCCTCGGTTGTCATGCGGCGGATCCGCAGCGGCATCGCGACGTTATCGAGCGCGGTGAACTCCGGCAGCAGATGGTGGAACTGATACACGAAACCCAGCGCGCGATTGCGCAGGTCATTGCGTTCGCGCTCGGAGAGCTTGGTGAACGGCTTGCCCATCACCGAGACATGGCCGGCGCTCGGATCGTCGAGGCCGCCGAGCACGTGCAGCAGCGTGCTCTTGCCGGAGCCCGACGCGCCGACGATCGCGAGCTTCTCGCCCCGCCGCACGCTCAGCTCGGTGTTGTTGAGCACCGTCACGTTCAGACCGCCCTGCACGAACGACTTGGAAATGCCGGTTGCTTCCAGCACGTAGGGATGCGGCACGGTGTCGGAAGAAGCCATGGACAGATTAGCGGAACGGTCATTCATAGCGCAGCGCCTCCGCCGGACGGACTTTGGCACCACGCCAGCTCGGGTACAACGTGGCCAGCGCGGACATCACGAAGGCGATGACGCCGATTCGCGCGACGTCGGCCGGAACCAGTTCGGACGGCAGTTCGCTGATGAAATACACCGACGGCGGCAGGAACTGCACGCCGAGCAGATGCTCGATCATCGGCACGAGCCATGGAATACTCCACGCGATCAGGCAGCCGAGCGCGACGCCGGTGGCCGTGCCGATAAAACCGATCGTCACGCCCTGCACCACGAAAATCTTCATGATCGAACCGGGCTGCGCGCCGAGCGTGCGCAGAATCGCGATGTCGGCCTGCTTGTTGGTCACCGTCATCACAAGCGACGACACCAGATTGAACGCCGCCACCGCGATGATCAGCGTGAGGATGATGAACATCATGCGTTTTTCGATCTGCACCGCCGAGAACCAGGTCTTGTTCTGCTGCGTCCAGTCGCGAATGTATAAATCGCCGGACAGCGTGCGCGCAAGCTGATGCGCGACTTCCGGCGCGCGCTGCATGTCGGTCAGGCGCAGCCGCACGCCGGTCGGCGCGGGCAGCCGGAACAGCGCCTGCGCGTCCTTGATGTTGATCAGCGCGAGCGTGCTGTCGTATTCGTAGTGACCCGACTCGAAGATGCCCACCACCGTGAACTGTTTTAGCCGCGGTAGCATGCCGGCGGGCGTAATGGTGCCTTCGGGCGCGACCAGCGTGATCTTGTCGTTGACCGTCACGCCGAGATTGGTGGCGAGGTCGGCGCCCAGCACGATGCCGAAGTCGCCCGGCACCAGCGCGTTCAGACTGCCGCCTTTCATCTCCTTACCGATATCGGACACCTGCGGCTCCAGCGACGGCTCGACGCCGCGCAGCGCCACGCCACTCACCGCGTCCTGGCGCGTGAGCAACGCCTGGGCTTCGACATACGGCGCCGCGCCGATCACTTCCTTGTTCTGGCGGGCCTCTTTGGCGGTGAGCTGCCAGTCGGGCATCGAGCCGGTCGGCGAAAAGATTTCGACGTGCGCGAGCACCGACAGCATGCGGTCGCGCACCTCTTTCTGAAAACCGTTCATCACGGACAACACGACGATCAGCGCCGCGACGCCGAGCGCGATGCCCGACATCGACACGAGCGCGATGAAGGAAATGAAGCCGTTACCGGTCGTGCGTTTGCCGGCGCGGGTGTAGCGCCAGCCAATCTGCCATTCGTAGGGAAATTTCAAGCGAATCCTTTTCTGCGTTCTTCGGCTTTGTGCCGCGCACGAAGGCGTGAAGCGCCGTTCGTGCGGCCCGAGCGTCGTGATTGTTGGTGTCGTTGCGGCGCGGATGGTTCCGGTGCGGCGCGCCGTTGCGTAGCAATGCGCGCGCCGGCGCGGTCCGCGGCCGGCTGAAAGGCAGCTCCGGTCGTCGCCGCCATTACCGCCACCACTAATCACGCGCGAAGTTTGCCATACAATTCGGCCCGCTCGCGCAAAGGGAGTGTGGACGGGACCTCGAACAGAAACGCCGGCCCCCTGCGGCCAAGTCAGCTCGGCGGCGGCGTTCTTGATCGGCGCCGTGTCGCCGTGCGCCGGGTCCGGGCGCTGTGCCGGCTTCGTCTAACGGAGGTTGTAGCGCCCGCGCAGCTCGTTGATGATGCCCGCGGCGGCGCTGCTGGCAATCTCGGCGACGTCGGCGTCCTTGCGGTCACGGTGCAGATGACTGATGTCCCAGTTGCAGCCTGTCTCGTCGTCCACGGTCTCGTGGAAGCCGGTCGGGATCCAGCCGGCGGTAGCCGGGTTCGCATCGAGCGCCTTGACGACCAGCGCTAGCAATTCCTGCTCGGTTCTGAGTTCACGCGACATGCCGCTCTCCTCGTCATGTGCGCGGTGCCGCCGCGCGCGGCTGTTGCTCCCAGCGGCCGGCCGGCGGCGAACCCCCAGGTCCGCTGCCGCCGGACGACCGGGAGGGACGGAAGCCCATACATGGCCGCAACCGCGTGGGAGTGTTTCTAGAGGGAGCCGGATACAGAACCGACCCTGACGGATCCGCGTACACAAGGTCCCGAAAAGAGGACGGATGCAGAGATGCGCCAGCTTGAAGCGTAGCGCAAGAACGGCCAAGGGACTGGCTTACTGCTATGCGGTCTGCGAAATCCTCAGACGTCTATCAGATCTTGATGTAAACTGCCCGCATTCCGGGGATAAAAATAATGTTTGATCAAATAAAAGAATGGCCGCCGCTTAAGCGCGCCCTCTTCGTGGCGGCAATGGCAGCCTGGGTCAAGGCTATGTTGATTGTCTTCACGACCCGTGGTTGATTCGGAGCCAAGATGAAGCTTTGGATCACCTACTCGCTGTTGGCCGCCCTGGCCATGGCAGCAAACATCTGCGCGCAAGACTTAATGCTCATGGCATACGCCGGGCCATTCGCGCTCCCAGTTTCCGTCGCGGCCGGAACTGGCGTAGGCCTTGTTCTCAAGTACGTGCTCGACAAGAAGTTCATATTTCGCTTCCGGGCCAACAGCGCAGCTCATGACGGCGCCACATTCGTTCTTTACACGATGATGGGCCTTGCTACCACCGCCATTTTCTGGGCCACGGAAGCCGCATTTCAGGCTGTGTTTCACACCGACTTCATGCGATATCTGGGCGCCGCGCTCGGACTGACGGTCGGATACCTCGTTAAATACAATCTCGACAAAAACTACGTATTCAGGAATGCGCTTAACGCTTCCTGATCATCTCCTTATTGCTCCAATGATGAAAGAATCGAACGGCGGCCACGCCGACGCGGCCTTGGATGTTGCCGTTTTTTTGCTCACATATATCGTCGGCACTGCGGCGCTATTTGCCTTATTGCAGGGTATCCATGCGCCGGCCGGTCTTGCGGGGTGTGCTCCAATTTTGGGCGCCGCAGTCAGCACAGCAACAGCATTTGCGGGCAGTAAAGCGCGTGCAGCGTGGGTCACAATCGCGGCCTTGCTAGCGGTCGTTGCGTCAATGGCTGCCGCCAATATCTACTTCGATTTCTCATCGGATGGCCTCGGCTATCACGCAAATGCCATCCATGAACTCGCCGACCATTTCGATTTTCTGAAGTCGTCTTTAGAGGGGCATTATGCGATATACATTAATAACTACCCGAAGATTTCTTGGTTCTATGCTGCGTCATTATTGAAATTGACCGGTAATTTCGAAATTGGCAAAAGCATCAACTTCATTCTGATGCTGGCTTCTGGCCTCGTTACTTTCTCGGCTCTAAGAGGCCACGGCGTATTGCCGCGATCCCTCGCAGCGATCTGCGTAGCACTAAATCCGATCGCAATCCTTCAGCTATTCACGCACTACGTGGACGGTTGCATGGCCGCTTTCCTCTCGATTCAGATACTGTGCATCTACGGCCTGTTCTGGAACAACGGCTCGCGGCGCTTGACCATACCGTTATTGCTGGCTTCGATCGGCGCGGCGACGTTGAAGGACACCGGCCTGGTATTTTCGGCCGTGCTTCTCGCCGGTGCATTCTGCATTTCGCGGATCCGGAGAGTGCCCATCGGCGTTGGGTCGAGCGCCACAACTACGCTTCTGCTGACGTTTGCCGTTCTGGCTGTGAATCCGTACGTTAAAAATCTCGTCGAGGGGCACCACGTCTTCTACCCGGTGATGGGTGCAGGACGCGTGGAAAACCTCATTTCCGGGCAGATCACGCCGCAGTTTCATTCCCTTGATCGCTTTACACAACTCGGATTGAGCGTCATGGGAAAGACCAGAAACGAAAATCCGTTTGACCTCGCGACACCACGCCTCCCGCAACTGAAGGTGCCTTTCACTATCGACGCCGTCGAGCTCACAACAGCTGGCGGTGTCGATGTGAGGTGGGGCGGCTGGGGACCACTCTTTGGCGGTGCGCTTCTGTTAGCGATCGCGGCGGCGGTCTGGTCCTGGCGATCAACCTGGCGCGCTGCACCACTGCTCGCTGTCGTCGTTGTGCTGTGCGTAATTAGCCCTGAGTCATGGTGGGCACGCCTGAATCCGCAACTCTACGTGCTTGTGTGCCTACTGACGATCTTTGCACTCCAGGAAAAGCGGATCATCGGTTACGTGCTTGTGGCCGTGCTGATGATTAATTCCGGGATCGGCGCGTATGAATCGTCGATCATGATCCGGAACGCTGTCGGCTACCTAAAACAGGCAACCATCGAGCTATCCGACGATCACCGCAAAGTCCTTTACTGGAGTGAGCGGTACGAGAATCTGCAACCCATGTTCGACCGCCTCAAGGTCAACGTCAAACGCATCGGACCGAACAGCGCGAGCCAACTCGACATGTGGCCATGCAAGCAATTGCTCGGCGAGTGGGTGTGTGCGAGACCATGATGATGATTTATCGCGCCCGGCGGGCTATGCCAGCGAATCTGCTTTTTATAGAGGAAGTGACCCGTCCTGAAATAGGTTGACACTTTTTCGACGAATCGAAGAGGTGCCAAGTGGAGCAAGGGATCAAGCGGACGCAGCGGGATTACAGCCTGGCTTTTAAGCTGTCGGTGGTGGAGCAGGTAG
>Ga0209759_1001898_pt1 | contig 10286 bp, 7 predicted proteins | sample AraplaCL_Col_mMS_FD_184261 | JGI IMG/M metagenome (GOLD analysis project Ga0209759, IMG submission 184261) | Arabidopsis root microbial communities from the University of North Carolina, USA - plate scrape CL_Col_mMS (SPAdes) (version 2) | ecosystem: Host-associated > Plants > Roots >...
CGATCTGCCCCGCGCCCGCGCGTGCGTCATGTGCCAGCCGCCGTCGCGTGCCGGGAAGAAGTCGAAGACGCTGAATTGAGCATGCCCGGTCCCGTGTCGAGCAATCGAAGCAACACTTGCAGCGGATGCGTCAGCTCCGCTGCGTCGACTGCCTTCACCTGGCAGCGGCAGGAGTAGCCTGACGCCATCAGTCTGCCGCCTGCCGCGTGCCGCGCCACGGCGGGCGCCCAACTCATGGCGTAAATCGTCTCCGAAGTCGCGCGGTTGCGCGCCTCGTGGCCGTAGGTGCCGGACATCCCGCAGCAACCCGTCGACAAGACATTCAACCGGGCGCCGAAAGCCGCGAAAACCTGCTTCCAGTCATCCATCGCATTCGCCGCGTTCGTGCGCTCGGTGCAATGCGCAAGCAGCACGTAGGCCTCGGCATCCTGCGCGACAGCGCGAGTCCCGGATCCGAGCGCTTCGGCTAACCACTCCTGCAGCAGATGGACCCGGGGCACGCTCGCTTCGCCCAGCGCCTCCTTGTACTCCGAGCGATACACCAACGTCATCGCCGGATCGATACCGACCAGCGGCGCGCCCGCCGTTTCGAGGCGCTCGAGCATTTGAACGTTTCGTTGCGCGGTACGGCGGAACCGGTCGAGAAACCCGTGCACATGCAAAGGCTTCCCGTTCGGTAATAGCGGCGCCAACAGCGGATGAAAACCGAGCTTCGCCATGAGGCGCAATGCGTCGATGACGAGCCCCGTTTCGAAATGACTGGTGAACGTGTCCTGCACGACGACGACAGGCCGCAGCCCACGGGCTTGCGCGGCTGCGATGCGCTCGGGCGTTGCCGTCGCGAAGCCGCCTCGCCTCGCCTCGGCGGCCAGATCGACGCCACTCAGCGTTGGAATGCCGACGAGACCGATACCACGCAGCGACCATCGGCCCGCGGAGCTCGCCAGGATCGCATTCACGAGCCGAGGAACCTTGGCCATCCAGGGCAACGCCGGTTCGAGACAGGCGAGCACCCAGTCTCTGGCCGGGCGCAGGTAGCGCGTGTGGTAGGCGGCCAGAAATTTGGCGCGAAACGCGGGCACGTCGACCTTGACGGGACATTGGCCCGCGCAGGACTTGCAGGCCAGGCAGGTATCCATTGCCTCTTTGACCTCATGCGAGAAGTCGTACTCGCCCCGGCGGAACGCTCGCGTGTTGCGGATTTTTTGCGGCAGCGAGACGATGCGCCGCAAATTGCCGGGCACGCGCCCATCGAGATGATGTGCCTGTCCGCGCTCGCTGATCAAATAGAGCCATTCACGCAATAGCGATGCGCGGCCCTTCGGCGAAAAACGGCGATCGCGCAGCGCTTTCCAGGAAGGACACATTGCATCGTCGGGCGAGAAATTGAAACAGGCCCCGTTGCCGTTGCAATGCAGCGCATCCGGGAAAGAGCGGCGCAATACAAGCGGTATGACACGGTCGCGTTGCCCCCGCGTCGGGACTTCATCGAGACGCGTCAGCGCCTGTCCCGGCGGGGTCGCGATCTTGCCCGGATTGAGCTGGTTGCGCGGATCGAACGCGGCCTTGATCTGCTGCAGCCGCGAATACAGTGGGCCGAAGAACGCCGGCGCATATTCCGAACGCAAGCCCTTGCCATGCTCGCCCCACAGTACGCCGCCATATTTGCGAGTCAACGCCACCACGTCGTCGGTAATCGCACGTATCAGGCCCTCCTGCGCGGGGTCCTTCATATCGATAACCGGACGCACGTGCAGGACGCCCGCATCGGCGTGCCCGAACATCCCGTAGACCAGTCCCCTGCTATCGAGCAGCGCGCGGAACTCGGCGATGTAGTCGGCGAGGTGCTCGGGAGGCACCGCGGTGTCCTCCACGAACGGAATCGGGCGCGCCTCGCCTCGAAGGCGCCCCAGCAGGCCGACCGCGCGCTTGCGCATGGCCCAGATTTTCCCCACTTCAGCATGGCCGTTCGCGACCGCATGGCCCAACACGCCGCGCGCGTCGTCCGAACCACCCAGTAAGGCAACGCCCGCGCTGAGCGTCGCTTCGAGCGTATCGCGATCGTGGGCGGTGAACTCGACCAGATTCGCCGCTTCAAGCGGCGCGGCGGCATCGGGAAAGAACCGTCGGATTGCCGGCCAGGTGTTGTCTTCGCGCGCCAGACGCAGCACGACGGAATCGATGGTCTCGATCGAGGCCGCATCGATCTTCAAGAGCCGCGGCGCATCGCGCAGCGCCGCATCGAAGCTGGCGTAGCCCACCACGATCAGCGCCGTAAACTTTGGAATGGGGAGCAAGTTGACCTTGGCTTCGCAGACCAGGCCGAGACTGCCCTCCGAACCGCAGAGAATGCTGTTCAGATCGAACCGGCCGCGGCTATCGCGAATGTGAGCCAGGTCATATCCGGTCAGGCTGCGATTCAGCGTCGGAAAGTGCTGTTGAATCAGTGCGGCATCGCGCTTCTGGATGTCGTCTACCGTTCGATGCACGCATCCGACCAGATCGTCGCGCGCGCTGATGTCCGCCAGCGTTTCGTCGTCGATCGAAGCGGAAGTCCAGACGGTCCCGTCGGTCAGCACGGTGACCAGTTCGAGCACATGATCGCGCGTCTTGCCGTACCGGCATGAGCCCTGCCCGCTCGCGTCGGTGTTGATCATGCCGCCGAGGGTGGCTCGGTTCGACGTCGAAAGCTCGGGCGCGAAAAAAAGGCCGTGCGGCTCCAGCGCCGCTTCCAACTGGTCTTTGACGACGCCGGCTTCGACTCGCGCCCAGCGCTCTTCGACGTTGATCTCGAGAATGCGATTCATGTGGCGCGACAGGTCGACCACCACGCCATCGCCGAGCGATTGCCCGTTCGTCCCCGTGCCACCGCCCCGCGGGAAAAGACGCAGCGCATGAAAACGCGGATTCGACGCGAGGCGCGCGATCCTGACCAGATCCTCTCGCGTCGCCGGAAACACGACGAGCGCAGGGAGTATCTGATAGACCGAGTTATCCGTGGCCAGCGCGGTGCGACTGCCGTAGCTGTCGCGGATGTCTCCCTCGAAGCCGTGCATCCGCAGCTCCGTTGCGAAGTCCAGATAGAGGCTGCCGCTCTGGGGCAGGCGATCGAGACGCGGAATCATGGGGCTCCCGAAGACCGTCGGCCGGCATCGCACAGCATCGTCGACGCGTCGAACGACGGCATATAAGTCATGAATCCCAAGTCTAGATTGCTTCCAGCATCGGAAAAAGTGTATTGTCTTCGGGTCTTACATGAGTTTTATGAATGAATCCGCGCACGTTGACTCCATCGATGTCTCTGCTCCTGGCGTTCGAGGCTTCGGCCCGGCACCAAAGCTATACGCGGGCGGCGGAAGAACTCTCGTTGACGCAAAGTGGCGTCAGCCGCCAGGTACAGGCCCTCGAGGCGCTGCTCGATGTGCGGCTTTTTCTACGCAAGGGGCGCCGGATCGTATTGACCGATGCTGGCCGGATGTATATGCGCGAGGTGGGCGCGGCGATTGCGTCGATACGCAACGCGACGTTGCAAGCCATTGCGTATCGGTCGGGCGGCGGGAACCTGAACCTCGCGGTGCTGCCCACCTTCGGCGCGCGCTGGCTGATGCCGCGCCTGCATTCGTTTTATGCAGCCCATCCGAGCGTCGTCGTCAATATGCATTCGAGAATCGGCCAGCTCGATCTGGAAACGGCGGGCATGGATGCCGTGATCGGCGTCAGCGATAACGACCTGCCGGGGCTGACCTCTCACTACCTGCTCGAGGAAGAACTCGCGCTTATCGCCAGTCCCGATCTGCTACGACGGCACCCGATCAAATCGGCCCGGGACGTCGATTCGCTGTTGCTGCTGCGCGTCGCCACCCGGCCGAACATCTGGCGCGAATGGTTCGATGCATGCAAGGTCCGGGGACGCACCCTGCGCCCCGGGCCCATCTTCGAATTGACCTCGCATTTGATTCAGGCAGTCGCAACGGGCATCGGAGTCGGCCTCGTGGCCCGATGCCTCATCGAAGACGAGCTCGAGTCAGGAAAGCTCGTTGTGCCGTTCGATTCGCCCTACTCGAGTGGGATGCGCTATTACTTCGCCTATCCCGCCCATAAATCGGAGCTGCCGTCCGTCGCCGCGTTTCGCGATTGGCTGTTGGCCTGCCGGTAAGACCGTTCGACACCGGGCTCAAAGACGGTACACACGGGCGGCGTTGTCGTGGAAGAGCGCGGCGCGCTCCGCCGCTGAAAAGTGGCGTGTGATCGACTTGAAGGCATCAAAGAGGTCGTCGTAGCTGCTGAACAGCTTGTCGACCGGAAAGTTCGACGCAAACATGCAACGCTCGACGCCGAATGCGTCCAGCGCGTCGAGGACGAACGGGCGAATGCTCTCCACGGTCCACTTCCAGTCGCCCATACCCAACCCCGAAATTTTGCAAGCAACGTTCGGCGCGCCCGCCAGCGTCCTCATCGCCTTTTTCCACGCCGCGATTTCCTCCGGCGCGCGATCTACCGGCATTCCCGTGTGATTGAGCACGATCTGCGTATCAGGGAAATCGCGCGCGAGCGCGCTCGCCTCTTCCATCTGCGTGTAATAAAGCTGCAAATCGAATGAGAGCCCATATTGCCTCAGCAAACCGTACCCGCGGCGCCACTGGCTGTCGCTCATCAAATGCGGGTGGTCGATAAAGGTCTTGACCGGATCGCGATGAAAATTCAGGCATTGGCGAATGCCCTTGACGTTGGGGAACGCGCAGTGAGCCTCGATGATCGATTCGACATCGCGCGACGCAAGGTCCGCGAACCCAACGATACCGTGCGGGTATCCATGCTTGTCGGCTACGCTTTGCAACCAGCGCGTTTCGGCAACGGGGTCGTTGTGATCGTATTCCACTTGCAGATGAACGGATTTGACGACGTTCTGATTCCGGATATCGTCGAGGAAATCCTCGATCAGGTAGTCCCGGCGAATCGCGGAATAGTCGCCGAAAACACGTTCGAGCATCGGTCCCTGCAACCAAGGATAGCGGCCGGTTTTGAGATCGTAGAGATGGTGATGCGGATCGATGATGGGCAGATTGTCCATGGCGTTTTCCGAGCCGAATGTCGTTTCAGGAAAGCGGGCCCGCCAGGCATCGCGCGGCGGGCACGCCCACTTGCTTCAGTTCGCGTTAGTAGTTCCCCGCGGACGGCGGGTACACGCGCTTCACCGTCGCTCGCGCCTCGGGACTGTCGATCGTCTCGCGCGTCACAAGCGGTTCCTTGAGCGCAAGGTCCTGCGTGGTCGGTTTGTGGTTGAGCGCGTTGAATACCTGACTGGTCGCATCGATACCTTGTCCCACGGCCTCCTGCAGGAATATTCCCTGAATCGCGCCATCGCGCAGCAAGCGGATCGTGGTCGGGCTGCCGTCGGCCGTCACGACGGCGACCTTGCCGGTGAGGCCGCGCGTTTGCAAGGCCTTGGCGGCGCCGGTCGCGGCTTCGTCGTACATGCCGTAGATCGCCTTCACGTCGGGGTGCGCGGTGAGGATATCGTTGGCCTGGGCTACCGCCTCGTTGACGGTCAGGCCATGCGTTTCAAGCACCTGTACCAGTTCGCATCCATCGCTCTTGAACGATTGCTGCGCGCCCTTCATGTATTTCTGCGCGTTCTCGCGATCCTGTGGCAGTGACAGCATGGCCACCTTATTGCCGCCGCGTTCCTTTGCGAGCTTGCATACGTATGCGCCCTCGGCCTTTCCGGTTTCGTAGTTGTTTGCGGTGACCGCCGATGTGTAGTCGGTCTGCCCTGACTGCGGTCCGATGCCGGCAAATGCGACGGGCACCGATTGAGATTTGAGCAAACGCAGCACGGGCGGCGTACTGGTGGAGCTGACCGGGCCCATCACGATCGCGCTCACGCCGCGCGTCAATGCAGTGCGCACATTGTCCATCTGCTTTGCGGGAGAGTTTTCCGAGGTGAACTCGACGTAGTTCATGCCGAGCTCCTGCGCACGCTGCTTCACGCCATAGGCCACCCACTGCCAATATGAAATATCGAGCGACGGCGCGATATACGCTACCGTGGGCTTGCTCTGCGCGAGGGCGAGCTGCGGCGTGGCCGACGAGGCAGCGGCAACGGCTGCAGCCAGCATCAGCCGCATGACGAACTTCGGGCCCCAGTCCAACATGTTCGAATTGCGATCGGGTGTAGACATCACGTCTCCTTTTATCGATGTGATTCGGCTTAGCGCCGCGCTTTAGTCACGCGGTCGACGAGGACCGCAATGAGAATGACGATTCCCGTGACGGTGCCCTGCCAGAAGCTGTTGACGCCGATGAGGTTCGCACCGTTCTGGATGATCGTGATCATCAGCGCGCCGAGTAACGCGCCGATCGCCGAGCCCGTTCCGCCGAACAGGCTTGCGCCGCCGATCACGACTGCCGCGATCGCCTGCAGCATGAGGCTCGATCCCGCCGTTGCCTCGGCGTTGCTGATATACGAAATGCTGAGGATGCCGGCGAACGACGCCAGCAGGCCCGACAGCAAGTAAGCGCAAAGGCGAATGCGGTTGACGGGAATGCCGATTGCTCGCGCCGACGAACTGCTGCTGCCGACCGCATAAAGCCAGCGGCCCGCAACGAGCTTGTTCAGTCCGAGTTCGATGCTCAGAAGCAGCAACACGCACCAAAGCGCATAGTTCGGAATCCCGGGAACGATAGTTCCCGAATTCAGCAACCAGTAATTCGGATCGGAGATGGGCAACGAATGGCCGTCCGTGACGATGAAAGACAAGCTGCCCGCGATCGCATAAGTACTCAACGTCACGACGAACGGCGCGAGCCCGACGAACGTCACCAGTGCGCCGTTGACGGCGCCGACGAGCAGTCCGATACCGAGTCCCGCGAGAGAACTCACGAGCGCGCCGCAACCGTGCGCCATGGCGAGCCCCGTGACCATCCCGGTCAACGAGAACACCGAGCCCACGGACAGATCGATGCCGCCTGTGATGATCACCAGCAGCACGCCGAACGACATGATCGCGAGCGGTGCGGCCGCTTGCGTGACGTTGGCGAGGTTACCGACCGACAGCGCCGCCGGCACGATCATGCCGACCGCGAGTTCGATGACCACGATGGCGATCGCTATCGCGATTTCCGTTCGGTAACTCGACGCGATCCGTCGCCTCGTTTTCGAAGGCGGTTCGCGTTCGGCCGAGATCGCTTGTGGCAGCGTCTTCATAATGTCTCCTGCGTGGAAATGATGCGTTCGCGGTTCGCTCGCGGTTTGCTCGCGGTTCGCTCGCTCAGGCAGCCATGCCCGTTGCGTCGGCGAGCGTCGATTCGTCGATGTCGGCGTGCTCGAGCACCTTGGTCGGCTGTCCGTTCGGATCGAAAGCGAGCACCACGTCGCACAGTTCGACGAGCTCGACATATTCGGTAGACCACCAGACGACAGCGCAGCCGCGTTCCGCCAATCGGCGGACCAGACCATAGATTTCCCGCTTGGTGCGAATGTCCACGCCGCGCGTGGGCTCGTCGAGCACCAGCAGTGTGGGATTGAGCATCAGCCAGCGGGCGACGAGCAGCTTTTGCTGTGTGCCGCCGCTCAGTGTTGCGGGCAGGTCCCAAAGCGAGCCCGCGCGAATATTCAACGTTTCGAGCAGTTGCGCGCCGTGGGCTGCCTCCGCACGCCGTGCGAAATACCGGCCGCGAACGACGCGCTCCGCTGCGCTCAGATTGTCGACGATGGGCAGGCTATGCAGGATGCCCCTGTCCGCGCGGTCTCCCGAAATGAAGCCGACGCCGTCCCGCGCGGCCGCGGACGTGCTTGCATAGTGCAGCGGCTTGCCCGCGCGCAACAGCTCCCATTCGCCAGGCGCCGCGAGCCCGGCCAGCGCATCGATAAGGCTCGCCGGGCCAGCCGGCGCTCCGGCGAGGCCCACGATCGTGCCGGGATAGACATCCAGGCGAACATCCGCCCTTCTCAGACTCAGCAGCGGAACGCCGGCACCGGTGCTCGCAACGGCGCGCGATGCGCTGGGATGCGAAGCACGCTGGGTCGAGTCTTTTGCTGGCCCGTCCGTTGTCATGAACTGGCCCATCGATTCCACAATGTCGCGATCGCTGATCGATGTGAGCTTCGCGCGGTCGACGGCCGTCTTGCCATCGCGAATGATGGTGCAGACATCGGCAACCTGGCGGATCTCGCGCATGCGGTGCGAGACGAACAACACAGCGAGTCCCGTCTCGGCAATGAGGCGACGCACAACCGAAAAGAGCCGCGCCGTCTCCGCGGCCGTCAAGTTCGCCGTGGGTTCGTCGAGCAGCAGCAGTTTCGCGCCCGAGCTCAGTGCCCGCGCGATTTCGACAAGTTGGCGCTCGTGCAGCGTCAGATCGCCGACGAGACGATCGACGGATTCATGAGCGAATTGTGGATCGATGAGCGATAACGCATCGGTAGCCATCGCTCTCGCGATGCGTTCGCTGTATGTGCGCGCGCCGTGCCGAAGCCGCGGCAACGCAATGTTTTCCGCGACGGAAAGATGCGGCAACAAGGCCAGTTCCTGATTGACGACCGCAATGGCGCCCGGATCGACATCCGCCGTGATGGAGGTTCCAACGGGTCTACCCTCGAACTCGATAGCGCCGTTATCGCGCTGATGTTGCCCGGAGACGATCTTGATGAAAGTCGACTTGCCGGCGCCGTTGCCGCCGAGGAATGCGTGGACCTCGCCGCGCGCGACCGACAGGTCGAATCCGCGCAACACAGTCGTCGGTCCAAAGCGCTTCTCGATCGAACGCGCGGACAACAAGTATTCCGACATGCGTGTCTCCGTAACTTCTTGTGTTTTTACTGCGCCGCATCGTGCAACAGCCCGGAGCGCGCTATATTCGTCGTAACTGCCACTTCGGCAACTCATCTTCAGGGATTGCACGCTGGCTGCTTCGCGCAAAGTGTTTCCAGCATGGCAGTGCCCGCGCTTCCCGGACAAGGCGGTTTCGTTCAACTGCGACTGAAAAAAATTTAACTATGCGTATCCCCCCTCTCAAAGCGATCCTCGCGTTCGAAAGCGTCGCGCGCACGGGCAGCGTGAATCGCGCCGCGGAAGAGCTCGGATTGACCGCCTCGGCCGTGAGCCACCAGATAGGCAACCTCGAATCGATGATTGGGCGGGACTTGTTCGTCAGATCGGGACGCGGCTTGGTATTGACCCCTACGGGCAAACGCTATCTGTCCGATGTCACGGGCTCGCTCGCCGATCTGAGCCGCGCAACGGAACGAGCGTCGAACGTCAAGGGGCTGGAAATACTACGCGTGCATTCCAGTCCAAGCTTCGGCCTCATGTGGCTGCTGCCGAGGCTCGCGTCGTTCCAGGAAGCCAACGGCGATATCCAGCTCAATCTCGCCTGCTCGTATGAGAACGTGTCGTTTTCGAATGGCTATTACGACATCGACATCCGGCACGGTTACGGCAATTGGACGAACCTCGAGATCAAGACGCTGCGCGGCGAGTTCATCGCGCCGCTCGCGTCGCCTCGCTATCTCGAACAACACCCGGTCAGCAAGCCTGACGATCTGCTGAACTGCAGGCTGATCTATTCGGAAACGCCGCTCGTGCAATGGAATCAATGGTTCGGCAGAACCGGCGTCTCCGCCGCGCACAAGACCTTCGATTTTTCGTATGACCGTTCATACATGTCGCTCGAGACAGCCGCCATGGGGCTCGGCATCGCACTTGAATCGCTGATGCTCGCCTCCGTGCGCATCAAGGAAGGGGTACTGGTGCCCGTGTTCGACGAAAGCTTCGCCGTCGAGGTCAGTGCCCATCATCTCGTCTACCCGTCGCAGAACGCGGATTTGCCCCGAGTCGAGCGATTCCTCGCATGGATGGACACTCAGCGCGCCGCCAGCTGATCGAACCGCATGGCGCGGCGATCACGCGCTGCCGATGATGCGATGCATCATCGCCTCACCTGAATATTTCTCAATCGATGTTGAGCGATACCGCGTTGATGCGTGCGCTCCGAACACCGACACTCCAGCCATCGTTCAATTGGAGACAAACGATGTTGCTCGAGAACAAGATCGTCATGGTGACTGGCGCCGCATCCCCGCGCGGCATAGGTAAAGCCACCGCCCGCAAGCTCGCGGCGCAAGGCGCGCGAGTCGTCGTGCTCGATTTGCGCGAGGAAGATGCCAAGTCGGCCGCCGCGGAGCTCGGCGAAGGACATCTCGGTTTAGCCTGCAATGTGACCGACAAAGCAGCGTGTGTCGCCGCTGCGCGCGCAACGTTCGAGCACTACGGACGAATCGACGG
>Ga0209759_1001901_pt1 | contig 10270 bp, 8 predicted proteins | sample AraplaCL_Col_mMS_FD_184261 | JGI IMG/M metagenome (GOLD analysis project Ga0209759, IMG submission 184261) | Arabidopsis root microbial communities from the University of North Carolina, USA - plate scrape CL_Col_mMS (SPAdes) (version 2) | ecosystem: Host-associated > Plants > Roots >...
TGCTGGTCGCGCTGTTCGAGATCGGCGCCGACACCGCCGGCCTGAAGGTGCTGCGCGGCGACGAGATGCTCTACGACCGCGACCAGACCTTCGGCGGCGCCCAGTTGACGCAGCTGATCTCGCGCCAGTACGGCTTCTCGTTCGAGGAGGCCGAGCAAAAGAAGCTCGCCGGCGACCTGCCCGAGGACTTCGAATCCACGCTGCTGACGCCTTTCGTCGACAGCCTGGCGCACGAGATCGGCCGCGCGCTTCAGTACTTCTTCACCAGCACGCCGCACCACAAGGTCGATTACGTGATGCTGGCTGGGGGCACCGCGTCGCTGTCGGGCCTGCGCGAGCGCGTCAAGGAGGTGACGGGCTTCGCGTGCCGGGTCGTCAATCCGTTCGAGAACATGAAATTGGGGAGCGCCGTGCGCGAAGGCAAGTTGCGGCGGGAAGCGCCGTCGTACCTGACTGCCTGCGGATTGGCGATGCGGAGGTTCGTGCAGTGATTCTGATCAACCTGTTGCCGCACCGCGAAGCGCGGCGCCAGCAACGCAAACAGGCGTTCTTCGCCGGCATCGGCATGGCCGTCGTGGTCGGCGGGGCGATCGTCGGTGGCTGGTACACCGTCGTGAAATCCCAGATTGACACCCAGGAAGAACACAACCAGTTCCTTTCGAGCGAGATCAAGCGCCTCGACGCGCAGATCGCGGACGTCGCGACCCTCAAGACCGAGATCGAGGCCTTGAAGGCGCGCCAGAAGGCGGTCGAAGACCTGCAGGCCGACCGCAACATGCCGGTCTACCTGCTCAACGAACTCGTCAAGCAGACGCCCGAGGGCGTGTACCTGACGAGCGTCAAGCAGAGCGGCCAGCAGGTGGCGATCACCGGCGTGGCGCAGACCAACGAGCGCATCTCGGAATTCCTGCGCAATGCGGCCAGCAACTCGCCGTGGCTCGAGAGGCCGCAGCTGGTCGAGATCCGCGCGCAGACGATGCAGGTCGCGGGCAGCCGCGACCAGCGCCGGATGTTCTCCTTCATCATGGGCGTGACGCTCAAGCGTCCGCCGGCGCCGGGATCGGCCGCAAGCGGCGCCGCCGGGTCGGCATCCGGCGCGGTCGCCGCGGCGGCGGCCACTTCGACGGCGGCGAGGTAAGAATGGCTACTCAGGCAAAAGACCGAGGCGCGGATTTCCTCGCCGCAATGCGAGGCGGGCTCGGGCAGTTCCGCGATCTGAATCCCAACCAGCCGGGCCAGTGGCCGTTCCTGCCTCGCCTGACCGTCTGGGTGATCGTCGCGATCGCCGTGGTGGTCGCGGGATGGTTCATCGGGCTGAGCTCCCAGGCGGACGACCTGCAGGCGGCGCGTGACAAGGAGCCGGCGCTCAAGAGCGAATACCGCAACAAGCTCGCGCAGGCCATCAACCTCGACGCGCTCAAGAAGCAGAAGGAAGAAGTCCAGACCTATGTGACGCAGCTCGAGAAGCAGCTGCCTGGCAAGGCGGAAATGGACGCGTTGCTGACCGATATCAACCAGGCCGGCGTCGGACGCGGGCTGGTGATCGACCAGTTCATCCCGGGTCAGACCGAGACCAAGGAATACTACGCCGAGCTGCCGATCGCCATCCGCGTCAGCGGGCGCTTCCACGACATCGGCGCGTTCGCGGCCGACATCGCGGCGTTGTCGCGCATCGTCACGCTGCACAACCTCTCGATCAGCCCGGCGGACCCCAAGTCGACCGGCGCAAGCCTGGCCATGGAGGCCACGGCACGCACCTATCGTTATCTGGATCCGGCAGAAGTGGTCGCGGCGCGCAAGGCGACCGGGCCGGCCAAGGACAAGAAATGAACCGTCTCATCTGCATCACGGCGGGTGCGCTGATGTTGTCGGCGCTTGGTGCCTGCACCGCCGACAACGACGAGCTGATCCAGTGGATGGAGCAGCAGCACAAGGAAATCAAGCCGAACATCGCGCCGATCTATCCGCCCAAGAAGTTCGACCCGCAGGCCTACCTCGGCGCCACGGGTGTCGAGCCGTTCGGCGCGCAGAAGCTCGTGCCCGTCGGTACCCCGGCCAGCACCCAATCCAGCGCACTGCTGACATCGGCCAAGGCCCATGCGGCACAGGAGCTGGAATCGTATCCGCTCGACAGCATGTCCATGGTCGGCTCCATGGTGCAGGGCGGCAAGGCGCATGGATTGATCATGGTGGACAACCGCCTTCATGACGTGAAGGTGGGTGACTGGATCGGCCAGAACTACGGCCAGATCACCGCCATCACGGACTCACAGATTACCTTGCGGGAAACCGTGCAAGACCCAACGGGTGAATGGATAGAGCGCACCAGCACCCTCCAGATGCAGGAGAAGGCGCGATGAACAGCAGTCAGGAGAATCGGACTATGCGGAGTTGGACCGCGGGAGCAGCGCTCGTGTTGGCGTTGGGATTGGCGTTTCCGATGGCGTCGTGGGCGCAGCCCAGGATCACTTCGGTCACGGGCTTGCAGCAAGGCGGCACGGACGTCGTGCGCGTCGAGCTGAGCGAGCCGTTGGCCTCGGTGCCGGCGGGCTTCGTCGTGCAGGCGCCGCCGCGCGTCGCGATCGACCTGCCCGGCGTGAGCAATTCGTCCGGCAAATCCAACATCGAGGTGAACCAGGGCAACGTCCGCTCGGTGAACCTGGCCAGCTCGGGTGACCGTACCCGCCTGGTGCTCAATCTGAAGGTGCCTTCCAACTACCGCGCCGAGATCCAGGGCAAGTCGCTCCTGATCTCGCTCGATTCGGGCGCGGCAGCGCCGTCCGGCGCGACGGCGGCCGCCGCGACCACCGCGACCGCGAGCACCACGTCGTCCGAGACCCACTTCGCCAACAGCCAGAACGCCGACGTCCTCGACCTGCGCGACATCGACTTCCGCCGCGGTGCCGACGGCGCCGGGCGCATCGTCGTCAACCTCGCCAGCACGCAAGTGGGCGTCGACCTGAAGCAGCAAGGCAAGGACCTGGTCGTCGACTTCCTGCGCTCCTCCGCGCCGGCGCGCTTGCGCCGTCGCCTGGATGTCAGCGACTTCGGCACGCCGGTGCAGACGATCACCACCACGCAGGCCGGCGACCACGTCCACATGGTCGTGACGCCCACCGGCGCCTGGGAGCACAGCGCCTACCAGACCGACAACCAGTTCGTGCTCGAGGTCCGTCCTGCGAAGAACGACCCGAACAAGCTTGTGCCGGGCCAGGGCTACACGGGTCAGCGCCTGTCGCTGAACTTCCAGAGCATCGAGATCCGCGCCCTCCTGCAGATCATTGCCGACTTCAGCGACTTCAACGTCGTGACCAGCGACTCCGTCAGCGGCACCGTCACGCTGCGACTCAAGGACGTCCCCTGGGACCAGGCACTCGACATCATCTTGCAGAGCAAGGGCCTGGACAAGCGCCGCTCCGGCAACGTGCTGCTGATCGCCCCGAAGGACGAACTGGCGGCCAAGGAGCAGGTCGACCTCGAGGCGAAGAAGAAGATCGCCGACCTGGAGCCGATGCGCACGCAGGCGTTCCAGCTGAACTACACCAAGGCCGCCGACGTCGCCGCCGCGCTGCTGGGCAACAGTGCCAGCGGCTCTTCTGGCTCCGCCAGCCGATTGCTTTCGACGCGCGGCACCGTGCTGGCCGAGCCGCGTACGAACCAGCTGTTCGTCTCCGACACCCCGGCCAAGCTCGAGGAAGTGCAGGCGATGATCGCCCGCATCGACGTCGCCTCTCGCCAGGTCATGATCGAGGCGCGCATCGTCGAGGCCAGCGACAATTTCGGCCGTGCGCTGGGCGTCAAGCTGGGCGGCAACTTGTTCGACTCTGACCGTTTTGGCGGCAGCATGGGCGGCGTGGGCATCGGCGGCAACTACAACGCCGTAGGGTCCAACGGCAACTCCCCCAACGGATCCCTCGCTTACGCCGATTCGAAATTCGTCAACTTCGGGGCGAATGCGGGTGCCGTCAGCAGCTCTGGAACCGCGGGCACGATCGCTCTGACGCTGTTCAGCGCGGGTGTCAGCAAGTTCCTGAATCTGGAGCTGTCCGCGCTCGAGGAAGACGGCTCCGGCCGCATCATCTCCAGCCCGCGCGTCATCACGGCTGACCAAGTGCAGGCCGTCGTCGAAGCCGGCGAGGAACTGCCCTACCAGCAGGCCACTTCGAGTGGCGCGACCTCGGTGACGTTCCAGAAGGCCCAGATTCGCTTGCAGGTGACGCCCCAGATCACGCCAGAGGGCAACGTGATCCTGGACGTCGATGTCAACAAGGACAGCGTGGGTCGTTCCACGAGCGCGGGTTTCGCCATTGACACCAAGCACGTGAAGACGACTGCTCTGGTCGAGAATGGCGGTACTGTGGTGCTGGGTGGCTTGTTCCAGCAAACCGAGAGCAATACCGTCGACAAGGTGCCGCTGCTGGGCGACATCCCCTTCCTGGGCTACTTGTTCAAGAGCACGACGAAGCTGACCCAGCGCTCCGAATTGCTGATCTTCATCACGCCTCGCGTCATCTCGGAGCGGGCTATCGCGCATTAAGTGCCCGGTGATCGAACGTGTCGGCCGCGTCCCGGCCCAGTCGAATTGAGAGGGGGTCGCGAGATGCCGAGGGCTGTCCCGCTGAGGACGGGCGACACGCCGAAAAAAGGCGTCTCCAGCATCCTTCTCATCGGCATGCCCGGTTGTGGTAAATCCACGATCGGGCGACAACTGGCGCGCTTGCGCCAGTTGCCGTTTCTGGACTCCGATCACGAGATCGAGCGCTTCCTGGGCTGCTCCATCCGCGAGTTCTTCGACCGCGAAGGCGAGCTCGCCTTTCGCGACATCGAGCAGCGGGTGATCGCCGAGACGCTGGCCTCAGGGCAGCCGCGCGTCATTGCCACCGGAGGCGGCAGCGTGCTGCGGCCGGCCAATCGCGAGGCGATGAAGGCCGCTTCGACGGTCGTCTACCTGCACACCCAGCCCGAGGACCTCGCACGCCGTCTCAGCCGCGACACGCAGCGTCCCTTGCTGCAGGTGGCGGACCCGCGACAACGCCTGCGCGAGCTGTATGCGGTGCGCGACCCGATCTATCGCGAGGTGGCCGATGTCGTGGTCGACACGGCCCACAAGTCGGCCACCATGCTGGTGAACCTGATCTCGATGCAGGTCGACATGAGCGCGGGGCCTCGCGAGGACGCAGAATAGCGGTCGATGCCGACCTTCACCGACTCCCCCGACCCGAGACAGCCCGCTCCGATCGAAGTGCAGATCGCACTTGGCGATCGTAGCTATCCCATCCTGATCGGCAGCGGCCTGCTGTCCGACCCCGCAACCTGGGCGCCGCAGGCCAACCGCAAGGCGGTGGCGCTGGTCGTCACCAACGTCACCGTCGACAAGCTCTACGCCGCCACGCTCGTGCAAGCCCTGTGCGCGCACTTCGCGCGCGTGCGCGTGCTGGCGCTGCCCGATGGCGAGGCCTACAAGGACCTGGCCCACCTGAACCTCGTCTTCGACGAGCTGCTCGGCCAGGAAGCCGATCGGCGCACGGTGCTCTATGCCCTGGGCGGCGGCGTCGTCGGCGACATGACCGGATTCGCGGCGGCTTGCTACATGCGCGGCGTGCCGTTCGTGCAGGTGCCCACGACGCTGCTGGCGCAGGTCGATTCATCGGTCGGCGGCAAGACGGCGGTCAATCACCCGCTCGGCAAGAACATGATCGGCGCGTTCTACCAGCCGCGCCAGGTGGTCTGCGACCTGGCCGTGCTCGATACGCTGCCCGACCGCGAAATGTCCGCCGGACTGGCCGAGGTGATCAAGTACGGCGCCAGCATCGACATCGACTTCCTCGGCTGGCTCGAGCAGCACATTGGCGCACTGCGGGCGCGCGACCGTACGGCACTCGCGCACGCGGTCAAGCGCTGTTGCGAGATCAAGGCCCATGTCGTCAGTGCCGACGAGAAGGAGGCCGGCCTGCGCGAGATCCTCAATTTCGGCCACACCTTCGGCCACGCGATCGAGGCGGGCATGGGCTACGGCGCATGGCTGCATGGCGAGGGCGTGGGCTGCGGCATGGTGATGGCCTCGGAGCTGTCGGCGCGGATGGGCCTGGTGCCCGCTGGATTCGCACGACGCGTCGAGTCGCTGGTCGAGCGCGCGGGCCTGCCCGTGCGCGGGCCCGCGAGCCTGGCACCCGAGCGCTACCTCGAGCTGATGCGCGTCGACAAGAAGGCGCAGGGCGGCGACATCCGCTTCGTGCTGCTGGATGGCGAAGGCCACGCCACGGTGCGCAGCGCGCCGGAGGCCCTGGTCGCCGATGTCATCGCGGCGCTGACATCGGCCTGAAAGCGAGGTTCGACGTGATCTCCAGCCCGCTCGTCGAACGCCCCCCGTATGCCAGCGACCCCGCGCAGTCGCGCGGTCGCCGCCGTCCCGAACCGGCCGCGCCCACGCGCACCGAATTCCAGCGCGATCGCGACCGCATCGTCCACAGCACCGCGTTTCGCCGCCTCGTCTACAAGACCCAGGTCTTCCTGAACCATGAGGGAGACCTGTTCCGTACCCGGATGACGCATTCGCTCGAGGTGGCGCAGCTCGGGCGCTCGGTGGCGCGTTCGATGGGCCTGGACGAGGATCTCGTCGAGGCGATCGCCTTGGCGCATGACCTCGGCCACACGCCGTTCGGCCACGCCGGCCAGGATGCGCTGGACGACTGCATGCGTGATCACGGCGGATTCGAGCACAACCTGCAGAGCCTGCGCGTGGTCGACGAGCTGGAGCTGCGCTATCCCGAGTTCGATGGCCTGAACCTGACGCTGGAGACCCGCGAGGGCATCCTCAAGCGCGTCACGCTGGCGCAGGCGCGCGCGCTCGAGCAGATTGAGCCCGGCGGCGTCGGCCATCGCTTCGTCGCGGGCCTGCAGCCTGGCCTGGAGGCGCAGCTGACGAACGTGGCCGACGAGATTGCCTACAACTGCCACGACGTCGACGATGGCGTCCGCTCAGGCCTGCTCGACCCGGCTCAGCTCGAGGACGTGCCGCTCTATGCGCGGCTGCGCGCGCAGGCGCTCGACGCGCACCCGCGCCTGCACACCTTGCCCGTGCGCCGGCTGGTGCACGAGACGTTGCGCCGCATGCTGTCGCAGATGATCTATGACCTGATCGCCACCAGCCAGGGCGCCATCGACGCAGCGGCGCCGTCGAGTCCCCAGGCCGTGCGCGAGCTCCCGCTGCTGATGCGCTTCAGCCCGACCATGCGGCACGAGAGCAGCGAGTTGAAGCGCTTCCTGTTCGCCAATCTGTATCGCCATCCCGTCGTGACCGCCACGACGGATCGGGCGCGCGACGTCGTGCGGGCGCTGTTCGCGATCTACCTGGACCGGCCGTCCGAGATGAGCGAGGAGTTCCAGCACGCCGTCGAACGGCCGCGCGCGGTCGCCGACTACATCGCGGGCATGACCGATCGCTTCGCGCTGAAGGAGCATCAGCGCCTGACCGGCGAGGTGCTGTTCGGCACTTGGTCGTCGCTGGGTCGAGCGCCGACCTGAGCCGCGCCTGAACCAGTCCAGGCTGGGGGCGGCAAAACAATGGGGGCCAGCTAAACTGGGTGGATGGCCCGCCTGACTCGCCTGTCGCTGCCCGGACTGCCGCATCACCTGATGCAGATCGGGAACAACCGCCAGGCGATCTTCGTCGACGACGAGGATCGCCTGGCGTGGTGCGCCCACCTTCGCGAGGCGAGCCTGGTCGCGCGCGTGGATATCCACGCCTACGTGCTGATGGCCAACCACGTCCACCTGCTGGCGACGCCGCGCGACAGCGCCGACGGTCTCAGCACCATGATGCAGTCGCTCGGGCGCCGCTACGTCGCGGCCTTCAATCGGCGGCATGCGCGATCCGGCACGCTCTGGGAAGGGCGCTTCCGCGCAGCGCTCGTCGATCCCGAAGACTCGTTGCTGCCGTGCATGCGCTACATCGACAGCCATCCGCAGCGCAGCGGGCTGGTCGCCGACGCGGCGGACTACCCCTGGTCGAGCTGCGCCCACCATCTGGGCCGGCGGCGTGATCCCTTGATCGTCGATCACGCGCGCTATTGGGCCTTGGGCAACACCCCGTTCGAGCGCGAGGGCGCGTTCCGCAGCCTGCTCGAAGAAGGCGTCAGCCTGCGCGAGGCGCAAGCGATCTCGCAGGCCACCCGCCGGGGCTGGCCCATCGCCGGTGCCGAAGGCCAGCGGCGGCTCAGTTCGCAACTGGGGTGCGCCATCGTGCCGCGCCCGCGCGGACGGCCGCGGCGCGGCGAGCCCCCGCAGGCCTGAACGCGCGCTGCGTCCGGTGGCCTGTCCCCCAGGTCAGGCCATACCCGAGCAAAACACTCTGACTGCCTGAGCCCCGACAGGGCCTCAGAGGGCGCCGCCGCGAACAAAAATCCAGCAATCGACTGCGGTGACGGCAGGAAACACCAACTCGGTGCACGAAAATCCAGTTTGACCGAAATTATCAACTATGACCCCAATATATATGCACCACAACGATGCGAATAAAATAAACAAGCCTGACCCCATATGAATTGGTTTGCCCCACTCACGACGCTGGTTTAGTCTTCGGGTTTTCCAGCGCTGAAAAGGACACGCCATGAGCACGGCCGATCAGGGGCAACCCACCTCGATGACCGACATCGCCTCCGCGGCCGCGGGCGGCCTGTATGACGCCGCCAACGAGCACGACGCCTGCGGCGTGGGCTTCGTGGCCCACATCAAGGGCCAGCGCGCCCATTCGATCGTCACGCAGGGCCTGAAGATCCTCGAGAACCTCGACCACCGGGGCGCCGTGGGCGCCGACAAGCTGATGGGCGACGGCGCCGGCATCCTGATCCAGATCCCGGACGAATACTTCCGTTCCGAGATGGCCGCCGCCGGCATCGAGCTGCCGCCGCCGGGCGAATATGGCGTCGGCCAGATCTTCCTGCCCAAGGAGCACGCGTCGCGTCTGGCCTGCGAGCAGGAACTCGAGCGCGCCGTCAAGGCCGAGGGCCAGGTGCTGCTGGGCTGGCGCGACGTGCCGGTGGACCGCGAGATGCCGATGTCGCCCACCGTGCGCGCCAAGGAGCCCGTGCTGCGCCAGATCTTCATCGGCCGCGGCGCCGACGTGATCGTGCCCGACTCGCTCGAGCGCAAGCTGTACGTGATCCGCAAGACGGCCTCGGCCGCCATCCAGGCGCTCAAGCTGACGCACAGCCGCGAGTACTACGTGCCCAGCATGAGCTGCCGCACCATCATCTACAAGGGCCTGTTGCTGGCCGACCAGGTCGGCAAGTACTACAAGGACCTGGCCGACCCGCGCGTGGTCTCCGCGTTCGCGCTGGTGCACCAGCGCTTTTCCACCAACACCTTCCCGGAATGGCCGCTGGCCCACCCGTACCGGATGGTGGCGCACAACGGCGAGATCAACACCGTCAAGGGCAACTTCAACTGGATGCGGGCGCGCGAAGGCGTGATGAAGTCGCCGGTGCTGGCCGACGACCTGCGCAAGCTCTATCCGATCAGCTTCGACGGCCAGTCCGACACCGCGACCTTCGACAACACGCTCGAGCTGCTGACGATGGCAGGCTATCCGCTCGCGCACGCCGCGATGATGATGATCCCGGAAGCGTGGGAGCAGCACAGCGTGATGGACCAGCGCCGGCGCGCCTTCTACGAGTACCACGCCGCGATGATGGAGCCGTGGGACGGCCCGGCGGCGATGGTGTTCACCGACGGCAAGCAGATCGGCGCCACGCTGGACCGCAACGGCCTGCGCCCGGCGCGCTACATCGTCACCGACGACGACCTGGTCGTGATGGCCTCGGAGTCGGGCGTGCTCGACATCCCGCAGAACAAGATCATCAAGAAGTGGCGGCTGCAGCCCGGCAAGATGTTCCTGATCGACTTCGAGCAGGGTCGCATCGTCGACGACGAGGAACTGAAGAACCAGTTCGCCTCGGCCAAGCCCTATCGCCAGTGGATCGAGAACGTGCGCGTCAAGCTCGACGAGATCCCCGTCGTCGCGGAGCCGGCCGGCGCGGCGCAGGCGGCGACCACGCTGCTCGATCGCCAGCAGGCCTTCGGCTACACGCAGGAAGACCTGAAATTCCTGCTCAGCCCGATGGCGGTGCTCGGCGAGGAAGGCACGGGCTCGATGGGCAACGACTCGCCGCTGGCCGTGCTCAGCGACAAGAACAAGCCGCTGTACAACTACTTCAAGCAGCTGTTCGCGCAGGTGACGAACCCGCCGATCGACCCGATCCGCGAAGCGATC
>Ga0209759_1001902_pt1 | contig 10266 bp, 7 predicted proteins | sample AraplaCL_Col_mMS_FD_184261 | JGI IMG/M metagenome (GOLD analysis project Ga0209759, IMG submission 184261) | Arabidopsis root microbial communities from the University of North Carolina, USA - plate scrape CL_Col_mMS (SPAdes) (version 2) | ecosystem: Host-associated > Plants > Roots >...
CGCGGCCGCGTCGCTGGTGTCGCCGCAAGCCAGCCGCAGCAGGTCGGCGTCGACCTCGTGCTGGTCGGGAAGGATCAGCGCCCCGGCCGATTCGACGACCGCCTTCAACTCGCGCACGTTGCCGGGCCACTCCCGCGAGGTCAGCCATGCCAGCGCGCCGGCGGTGAAGCCGGTGCGCGGGGCGACGCGGTGCAGGAAGCGCGTGGCCAGCAGCGGCACGTCGGCCGGGCGCTCGGCCAGGGCCGGCGTGCGCAGCACCACGCCCTTGAGGCGATAGAACAGATCCTCGCGGAACGTGCCCTCGCGCACCATGGCCTCGAGGTCGCGGTGCGTGGCGGCGACCACGCGCGTCTCGGCTCGCTTCTGCACGCGGCCGCCCACCGGCACGAAGCTGCCTTCCTGCAGGAAGCGCAGCAGCTTGACCTGCATCGGCGGTGGCATCTCGCCCACCTCGTCCAGGAACAGCGTGCCGCCGTGCGCGGCTTCGACCAGTCCCGGCTGGTCGCGATACGCGCCGGTGAAGCTGCCCTTCATGTGGCCGAACAGCTCGCTTTCCAGCAGCTCGGCCGACAGCGCGCCGCAATGGATCGCGACGAAGGGCCCGGCGCTGCGCGCGCTGCAGCCGTGCAACGCGCGGGCCACCAGTTCCTTGCCGGTGCCGGTGGGCCCGAGCACCAGCACGCTGACCGAGGTCTGAGCGACGCGGCGCACCATGCCGCGCAGCTGCGTCATCGCCGGGGCCTGGCCGACCAGTCCGAGGTCGTCGGTGGCCGTCGTGGCGCGCAGCGCGGCGACCTCGGCATCCAGGCGCGCCTTGCGCAGCGCGCGGGCGACGACGAAGCGCAGCATGTCGGGGTCGATCGGCTTGGTCAGGAAGTCCCAGGCGCCCAGTTGCGCCGCACGCAGCGCCAGCTCGTGCTCGCCATGGCCGGTGAGCACGACCACCGGCACGCCGGGCAGGCGCGCGATCATCTCGAGGCCGATCTCGGGATCCATGTGCGGCGGCATCGCCAGGTCGAGCAGCACCAGCTCCGGCCGCTGGCGCTCGAACGACGCCAGCGCCTGCTCGCCGTCGCCGGCCACCGTCACCGTGTGGCCCAGATCGCGCAGGAACGAGCCGCCCAGGCGCTGGAAGGCGGGCTCGTCGTCGACGAGCAGCACGTGGCCGGTCTCGGGGGAATCGCTCATGAGGGCATCGGGAAGCTGAGGGTGAAACAGGTGCGCCACGGCGCGCGCTCGGTCAGCGCCACCGAGCCGCCGTGCGCGTGCATGATGCGCGCGACGATCGCCAGGCCCAGCCCGGTGCCGCCGGGGCTGCGGGATGCGAAGGGCTCGAACAGGCGTGCGCGGATCTCCTCGGGCACGCCGGGGCCGTCGTCGCACACGTGCAGCAGCAGCGCACCGGGCACGGCTTCGGCGTCGACGTGCACGTGGCCGGCGCCGGCCTCCGATGTCGCGACGCGCGCGTTCTCGAACAGGTTGGTCAGGGCCTGCTCGACGCGCCGCGCATCGGCGTCGACGACCAGCTCGCCGGCCAGGCTGTCGCCCAGGCTCACGTCGGGCAGCCGCAGCGCGGCGCGCCGCACCTGCGCGGCCAGGTCGATGCGCGCCGGCGCGAGCTTCCACGGCTTGGCGTAGTCCAGCAGGTCCTTGGTCAGGTTGGAGATGCGCGCCACCTGGTCGGCGACCTCGCGCCGCGTGTCCGACGGCGCACCCGCGACGGCCATCGCGATGATGTTGAGCGGGTTGCGGATGTCGTGCGCCACGGTCGCCGCGAGCGAACCGAGTTCGGCCAGGCGCGCCTGCAACTGGCGCTCGCGTTCGCGTGCGGCGATCTGCTGCGTCTGTTCCACGCGGGCCGCGGCCTCGGCGACGACCGAGCCGAACAGCTCCGCGACGTGGCGCGGCCCGGGCGGGGCGGCATCCCAGCCCGAAAGCTCCGACGTCCAGCCCTCGGCGCCGCGACGCGTCGCGAGCAACGGCACGGCGGCGTCGGGCGCCGCCTGGTCGCCGATCGTGACCTCCACGCGCGTGCCGATGCGCCGGCTCAGCACCGCGCAGGCCTGCCGGGCCAGCACGTCCGCCGTCTCGGCCGATTGCAGCGCGCGGCGCCAGACCTGCAGGTCGCCTGCGCTCACCGTGCCGCCGGGATAGATCAGGCGCTCGGCGAAGCCGCGGATCGGCCCGTTCAAGGCAAGGCAGCTCGCGGCCACGGCCAGTCCGCCGACCCAGCGCGATTCGAACGGCAGCAGGGGCGTCAACGCGACGACGGCCGCGCCCAGCGCCAGCAGCAGCGTCCACACCAGCGCGCGCCGCGCCCAGGCGTTGGCGACGAACACGCCGTAGCGCAGGATGCCGTAGACGAGGATCAGCGGATAGAACGGCAGCCCCAGCAGCGGGAACGGATAGCACGGCAGGTCCAGCACCGCCATGCCGTAGCCGGTCAGGCACACGAAGCCCCAGAGGCAGGACGCCGCGACCGCCGCGATCTGGCTGAAGGCCGGCCGCCGCGCGCGCGCGAGCGAGGTCAGCAGCACCGCGATGCCGGCCCCGCCGAGGATGACCCAGGCGCTGCTGGCGATCCAGCCGGCGGGCAGCGGCAGCGCGATCCAGCCGATGTAGCGGTTCGGCACCAGGTAGGCCGGCAGCATCCACTCGGATGCCAGCGTCGCCACCGTTCCCAGCGCATAACCGGCGGCGATGCCGCGCGGGCCGATGCGCACGCCGCAGAACACGACGACGAAGTGAAAGAAGAACGCCGACGTGACCGGGGCGGTCGCCAGCAGCGCCATGGAAGCGCGCTCCATGTCGTGGCCGAACCAGTTGGGCAATTCGTTGCCGACGATCCAGACCGCGATGCCAGCCAGGAACGCCGCCAGCAGGCTCGCGCCGGCCACGCGGTCGGCCCATGCGAGCAGCACGCCGGCGAGCGCCAGCGTCTCGAACAGTGCGAAGCCGAGGGTCAGGTGGATCAGCATGGCCTGTCAACGTCGTTGACGACTGGCGGTCTGCGCACTGTATCCCAAGTATGCAGGGCGCATCGCAAATCCTAATGGAATCAACGACTTGCGATGGCCAACTCGGCTGGCGCGGTTTTCGCAGAGACAGGTGCATCCGACCTCGAAACGAAAGCCGCCATGACCATTTCCCCCACCGCCCCGCTGCGCGCCAGCGACGCCCCGCGCAGCCTGGACCTGCCCGCCCTCGTCGGCAGCGCCGGCTGGATGCGTCTGCCCGCCGCCGTGCGCCGCCGCTTCGGCGTCGACCACGGCGCCGCGACTTACGTCGGCCGCATGCAGATGCGCTGCTCGCCGGCGGGCCGCATGTTCGCCGTGCTGGCCCGCCTGTTCGGCAGCCCGCTGTGCGGTGCCACGGCGACGGCCGTCCCGACCTCGGTACGCGTGTTCGACGACGGCCGTGGCGGCATGGTGTGGGAGCGCAGCTTCCACACGGGCGGCGCCGGCGCCCCGCACGTCGTGCGCTCGACCAAGCAACTGGGTGGCGACGCCAGCCTGGTGGAACGCACGGACGGCGGCCTGGCCATGGCGCTGGAGGTGTTCGAGGAGCACGGCGCGCTGGTCTTCGAGAGCCGCCGTTTCGCGCTGATGCTGGGCCGGCTGCGCCTGCCGGTGCCGGCGCTGCTGACGCCCGGCACCTGCCGCGTGACGCACACGGACCTGGGCGGCGGCCTGTTCCGCTTCGACCTGGACATGGTGCACCCGCTGTGGGGCCACACGTTCCACCAGTCCGGTGTCTTCGCCGACCCGGTCGTCACCGAAGAAGGGAGCGCGCAATGACCGCCGTCTTCGCCATCCTGGCCGTGCAGGCGCTGCTCGGCGGCTTCGACAACCTCTGGCACCACGAACTGCATGCCAGGCTGCCGCAACGCGCCTCGGCGCGCCGCGAGCTTGCGCTGCACGCGGCGCGCGAGGCCATCTACGCGGTCGTCTTCCTTGGCCTGGCCTGGACGCAGTGGCACGGCGCGCTGGCCTATGCGATGGCCGCGCTGCTGATGATCGAAGTGGGCATCACGCTGGCCGACTTCCTCGAAGAGGATCGCAGCCGCAAGCTGCCGCCGTTCGAGCGCGTGCTGCACACCGTGCTGGCCGTCACGTACGGCGTGTTCCTGGCGACGCTCGCGCCGCATCTGGCCGCGTGGGCCGCGGCGCCCACCGGCCTCGTGTGGACGCCTCACGGCGCCGTGTCGTGGCTGTTCAGCGCCTGTGGCGCCGGGGTGCTCGCATGGAGCCTGCGCAACGCGCTGGCGGTGCGCGCGCTGGGGGACGCGCAAGTCGAACGTCCTGCGCAGGCGGAGGCCGGTCCGCGTGACGACCGCATCCGGCCCGCGACACTGGTCACCGGCGCCACCGGCTTCGTCGGCTCGGCGCTGGTCGAGCAGTTGCGTCGCGACGGCCAGCGCGTGATCGTGCTGGCGCGCGATCTCGTGCAGGCCCGCGCGGCGTTCGACCCCGGCGTGTGGGTGGTCGACAGCCTCGAAGCGATTCCTTCGGAAACCGCGATCGACGCGGTCGTCAATCTCGCCGGCGCGCGCGTGCTCGGACAGCCCTGGACGGCGGCGCGCCGGCGCGTGTTGCTGGCCAGCCGCGTGGGCGTGACGGCTCAGGTCGTCGGCCTGATGCGCCGGCTGCAGCAGCGTCCGCGCGTGCTGGTCAGCGCCTCGGCCGTCGGCTTCTATGGCGCCTCGCCGCAGCGGTCGTTCGAAGCGTGCGACGAGCGCAGTCCGGCGCGGCCAGGCCAGTTCCAGTCCGACCTGTGCGCGGCCATCGAGCACGAAGCGCGGCGCGCCGAGGCGCTGGGCGTGCGCGTCGTTCGCATGCGTTTCGGCGTGGTGCTGGGGCGGGGTGACGGGGCCTATCCGATGCTGGCGCTGTCGGCCCGGCTGGGGCTGGGCGCGGTGCTGGGCTCGGGCCGCCAGCCGGCGCCCTGGATCCATCTGCATGACGCCGTCGCGCTGATCCGCCTGGCGATGGCCGACGCCAACCTGGCCGGCCCGGTCAACGCGGTGGCGCCGCAGACCCCGACCCAAGCCGAATTTGCGCGCGCGCTGGCCGCCTCGTTCGGCCGCAGGGTGTGGCTGCGCGTGCCCGACGCTCTGCTGCGCCTGGCGCTGGGCGAGATGGCGGAGTTGTTGCTGGAGGGCCAGAATGCAGTACCGGCGGCGGCGCTGGCAGCAGGGTTCCGGTTCCGTCATCCGACGCTGGCCGGGGCGCTCGCGGCGCTGGCCCGTCATGAGGACGTCGCCCCCGCCCCGGCGCGCCTGCCGGCCTGAGACCGCGTTTCCGGCGGCTTTTAGGGGCATTTGCCCAACAAGCGCGGGCGGCCGCACGGGTTCTTGCGGAGATAGGCACAATGCCGCCTCGCGCTGCGTCGGCGTCCCATGCCGGGATGCCGGTGGGCGCGTCCAGCCCCCAAGGTCTCGCCATGAGCGCCCATTCCAGCCCCGCCGCCTCCACCGTCCGTGCCGCCGTCACCTTGCCCAAGCTGCGCGAGATGCGCGCCCGCGGCGAGAAGATCGCCATGCTCACCTGCTACGACGCCACCTTCGCGCAGGTGCTCGACGAGGCCGGCGTCGACACGCTGCTGGTGGGCGACTCGCTGGGCAACGTGTTGCAGGGCCGCACCAGCACGCTGGCGGTCACGCTGGCCGACATGGCGTACCACACCGAATGCGTGGCCCGCGTGCAGCCGGCGGCCTGGCTCATCGCCGACCTGCCGTTCGGCAGCTACGAGGGCGGCAAGGGCCCGGCGCTCGACGCCGCGGCCACGCTCATGCGCGCCGGCGCCCGCATGGTCAAGCTCGAGGGCGGCGGCTGGACGGCCGAGATCGTGTCGCACCTGGTGGCGCGCGGCATCCCCGTCTGCGCGCACCTGGGCCTGACGCCGCAACGCGTGCACGCGATCGGCGGCTACCGCGTCCAGGGCAAGGACGGCGACAGCGGCGCCGTGCTGCGCCGCGAGGCCCGCGAGCTGGCCGAGGCCGGCGCGGCCATGATGGTGTTCGAGATGGTGCCGGCGGCGCTGGCCACCGAGATCACCAGCGAGAACCCCGAGCTGATGACCATCGGCATCGGCGCCGGCGGGGGCACCTCCGGCCAGGTGCTGGTGCTGCACGACATGCTGGGCCTGGGCTCGGGCCGCAAGCCGCGCTTCGTGCGCAATTTCATGGCCGAAGGCGGCTCGATCGCCGCGGCCGTCGGCCGCTACGTGGCGGCGGTCAAGGACGGCAGCTTCCCGCAGGCCGACGTCCACACCTACTGAAGGCAGCGGGTACCACGATGCAAGTCATCCACACGATCGCCGACCTGCGTGCCGTGCTCGCCGGCTCGACCAGGACCGCGCTGGTGCCCACGATGGGCAACCTGCACGAGGGCCACCTGGCCCTGGTGCGCGAGGCCGCGCTGCACGGCTTTCCCGTGGTGGCCACGATCTTCGTCAACCGCCTGCAGTTCCTGCCGCACGAGGACTTCGACCAGTACCCGCGCACGCTGGAGCGCGATTGCCAACTGCTCGAGGCGGCCGGTTGCGACATCGTCTTCGCCCCCAGCGAGCGCGAGCTCTATCCCGAGCCGCAGACCTTCAAGGTGACGCCGCCCTCCGCCGTCGCCGACCTGCTGGAAGGCGAATTTCGCCCCGGCTTCTTCACCGGCGTGTGCACGGTGGTGATGAAGCTGTTCCAGTGCGTGCAGCCGGCCGTCGCGGTCTTCGGCCAGAAGGACTACCAGCAGCTGATGGTGCTCAAGGCGATGGCGCGCCAGTTCGCGCTGCCCACCGAGGTGATCGGCGCACCGACGATTCGCGCCACCGACGGCTTGGCGCTGTCCTCGCGCAACGGCTATCTTGGCGCCGACGAGCGCGCGGAGGCGATCGCGCTCCCGCGCGCGCTGCGCGCGGCCGCGGCCGCGCTGCGCGAGGGCGCGCGCGACATCGCCGCCGTCGAACAAGCGCAGATCGACGCGCTCACCGCGCGCGGCTGGCAGCCCGACTACATCGCGATCCGCCGCCGCACCGACCTGCTGCCGCCCACGCCCGACGAACTCGCCGCCAAGGTGCCGCTGGTCGTGCTCGGCGCCGCGCGCGTGGGCAAGACGCGCCTGATCGACAACCTCGAGATCGAACTCTGAGGCCCACGGCCTTCAGGCCGCGAACGCCCGCTCCAGTTCGTCGATCAGCGAGTCCACGTAGGCGACGGCGCCGCGGATCGGCGCCTCGGCGCCCAGGTCGACACCCGCCAGCTGCATCAGCTCCAGCGGCTTGCGCGTGCCGCCGGCCTTGAGCACCTGCAGCCAGCGCTGGACGGCGACGGCGCCCTCCTGGTCCACCTTCTGCGCCATCGCGGTGGCGGCGACCAGGCCCACTGAATAGGTGTAGGGGTACAACCCCATGTAGTAGTGCGGCTGGCGCATCCAGGTCATGCGCGCGCCGTCGTCGATGGTGACGGCGTCGCCCCAGAACTCCTCCAGGATCTCGCCCTTGCATCGATCGAGCAGCGTCGCCGTGACCGCCTGGCCGGCCTCCGCCATGCCGTAGACGCGGTGCTGCAACTCGGCTTCCAGCAGGTGGGTGACGAAGTTGTGGTGATACGTGCCCAGCAGCTGCATGATGACGCTGCGCCGCGTGCGCTGGTCGTCGCTGCGCGCGAGGATGTGCCGCGCCAGCAGCATCTCGTGCATGATGGACGGCGCCTCCACGAAGGGCATGGCCGGACGCAGGTTGACGTACCGCTGGTGCTTCATCGCCAGCCCGAAGTGCGCCGCATGGCCCAGTTCGTGCGCCAAGGTGAACATGCTGCGTCCCGTGCCGGCCCAGGTGACCAGGATGTACGGATGCACGCCATGGGGCGACGAGCAGAAGGCGCCCGTGGACTTGCCCACGTTGTCGGCACGATCGACCCAGCGCCGGGTCAGCGCCGCGCGCACGAAGTCCACATACTCGGCGCCCATCGGCTCCAGCGAGGCGAGCAGGGTGTCGCAGGCCTCGCCGTAGGGAATGTGCGGCTCGAAGTCGGCGTCGAGCGGGGCCTTGAGGTCGCAATGAAGCAGCTTGTCCAGCCCCAGTACGCGGCGCCGCAGCCTGGCATAGCGTTGCATGTGCGGCGCGAGCTCGGTGCGGATGATCTGCCGCACGTTCGTGTACAGGGCGTGCGGCACCTGGTGCGGCTGCAGCAGATAGTCCTCGGTGCTGGGGTAGCCGCGCAGGCGCGCGATCGCCACGTTCTTCTTCACCTCGGTGGCGATGGTGGCGGCGTAGGTGTTGTTGTAGGCCTTCAGGCCCGCGCCGAACGACTGCCAGGCGCCGCGGCGCACGCTGGTGTCCGGGTGGTACTCGTAGCTCGTCTCGTACAGGCTGAACGAGTTGGGGTGCTGCGCGCCGTGGGCGTCGGTGAAGGGGGCGAACTGGATGTCGCTCGCCTTGGACCGCTGGTAGATCATGTAGGGCGCGCCCAGCACCTCGCCCAGCGACGCCAGCACGCCCTCGGTCTCGGCGCCCAGCCGGTAGGGCCGGGTCTCCAGCAGGCGTTCGAGCGGCACGCGGTGCGCCGCCAGCGCCGTGCTCTCGCCGAGGAAGCGCTCGATGGTGCCGTCGGGCAACGCGAGCGTCTCGGCGTCGATGAACGCGAGGCTCGCAGCCACGCGGGCGCCGATGGCGTTCACGCGCGCCGACGCCGCCTGGTGCTCCGGGTCGGTGCCGTCCTGCGCGTTGCGCAAGTAGGCGTAGGTCTCCAGGCGCATCAGGCGCACCCGCAGCGCTTCGGCGACATCCAGGCATTGCGCCAGCGTGGCCGCCGATTCGTCCAGGCGTCCGCCAAACGGCTCGACCTCGGCGCGCGCCGAGTCCAGGGCCGCGTACTCGGCCTCCCAGGCGGCGGGCGAGGCGAACAGATCGCCCAGGTCCCAGGTCATGTCCACGGGCACCTCGGCGCGGGCGAGACGGTGTTGCATGTCGGTTCGTCCTGTTCAGGTCTGGGTCGACACTCTACCCAGTCGCCGGCCGCGCCGGTCGACGTCGTGGAACCCGAGCGGCAAGCCGGGTCAATCGGGTAGGGCAGAATTCATGGATGAACGCATCCGTCTCTCCCATCCACATCCAGCGCCGCGACGCGGCGCCGGTCGACACGTCCTGCGGCCACGCGCACACCGAGCGCTGGAGCGTCGATGCGGTCGAAGCCCTGTTCGACCTGCCGTTCAACGACCTGATCCTGCAGGCGCAGACGGTGCACCGCCAGCATTTCGCGCCCAACCAGGTCGAGCTGGCGACGCTGCTGTCGATCAAGACCGGCGGCTGCCCGGAGGACTGCGGCTACTGCCCGCAGTCGGTCCACTACGACACCGGCGTCGATGCCACCAAGCTGATGGACGTCGAGGCGGTCGCGGCCGCTGCCCGCACGGCCAAGGAACATGGCGCCACGCGCTTTTGCATGGGCGCCGCGTGGCGCGCGCCGAAGGATCGCGACATCGAGGCCGTCTCGGCCATCGTGCGCGAGGTCAAGTCGCTGGGCCTGGAGGCCTGCTGCACGCTGGGCATGCTCACCGAGCCGCAGGCGCAATCGCTCAAGGACGCCGGTCTCGACTACTACAACCACAACCTGGACACGGCCCCGGAGGCCTACGGCCGCGTCATCACCACGCGCGACTACCAGGATCGCCTGAACACGCTGGGCCACGTGCGCGGCGCAGGCATCAACGTCTGCAGCGGCGGCATCGTCGGCATGGGCGAGAGCCGGCGCGAGCGTGCCGGCCTGGTGGCCCAGTTGGCCAACCTCGATCCGTATCCGGAGTCGGTGCCCATCAACGAGCTGGTGCGCGTCGAAGGCACGCCCATGGCCGAGGAAAAGCCGCTCGACCCGCTGGAATTCGTCCGCACGATCGCCGTGGCGCGCATCACGATGCCCCTGGCGCGCGTGCGCCTGTCGGCCGGTCGCCAGCAGATGAGCGAGGCCGTGCAGGCCTTGTGCTTCCTGGCCGGTGCCAACTCGGTGTTCTACGGCGAGAAGCTGCTCACGACGGGCAATCCGGACGTCGAGAAGGATCGTGCCTTGTTCGCGAAGCTGGGCGTGACGACCGCCGCGAGCTGACAGCGCGAAGCGTTGTCACCCTGCGCGAAGTCGCAGGGCCCATCCCCGCCAAGGCGGCGCCCCGGCTGGGGTGGGTTCTGCGACTCCGCTTTGCTCCGCGCAGAATGACCGCTGGGCGTGACAAGCGTTGTCACCCTGCGCGAAGTCGCAGGGCCCATCCCCGCCAAGGCGGC
>Ga0209759_1001903_pt1 | contig 10264 bp, 4 predicted proteins | sample AraplaCL_Col_mMS_FD_184261 | JGI IMG/M metagenome (GOLD analysis project Ga0209759, IMG submission 184261) | Arabidopsis root microbial communities from the University of North Carolina, USA - plate scrape CL_Col_mMS (SPAdes) (version 2) | ecosystem: Host-associated > Plants > Roots >...
CGCGCATTGCCCTCCTTGAGCATCGCGACGACCTGATCGGGCGTCATCGCGTCGCGCTGCTCCTTGGTCAGCGCTGCAGCCTGCGCCAGGCCGGGAAGCAACCCCGTCGTACCACCGACCGCCGCAAAGGCCGCCACGCCCACAGCCGACTTCAACAGCGCACGCCGGGAACCGTCCGTTGCGCCAGCGCAACAGCTTTCGCCCTGCTGATCCATAACGCCCCCAAACCGCGGAATGAAGCGCTTACTTCGCGCCGGGGGCGATGAAACCGGTGTGAACCCAGCGCGCTTGCCGATGCAGGAGCGCTCCCTATGCGCGACCCGGCAATCTTGCGGCGCAGCTGACCTGTCGTGCGGTGGTGGAGCGCACAGGGTGCGCCCCGCCAGGACACGGGCTAGCGCGTCGGCAAGCCCATTACCTTGAGCAATTGCGGCGCCGGATAGACCTTGTCCATCAGCCAGCGCATGTAGCGCAAGTCCACATGAATGGCGCGCTTGTAGCGCGGATCGAACATCCAGCTGGCGCTCACCGCCTCCCAGTTGCTGTCGAAGTTGAGGCCCACCAGCTCACCTTTGGCATTGAGCACGGGCGAACCCGAATTGCCGCCCGTGGTATCGAGGTTGCTAAGGAAATCGACCGGCATCAGGCCGGATTTCGCATCGGCATAGCCTTCGTAGTCGCCCTTGGCGATGGCATCGAGTAGCGGTTTGGGCGCGTCGAAAGGTTCGGCGCCGGTGTTCTTCTCGACGATGCCAGCCGTGGTGGTGAGCGGCTCGTACGTCACCGCGTCGCGTGCTTTCAGCGGCGTGACCTTGCCATAGCTCACCCGCAACGTGGCGTTCGCATCGGGATAAACCGCGCGTCCCTCATGTTCGCGGTAGGCGATCAATGCGTCCATGTAGGCCGGGCGCAGTCGAAGCAGGTCGCCCTCGCGCTGCTTGCGCTCATCCTCGATGCGCAGCAACGCGGGCTGCAATTGCGCAGCCAGGGCCAGCAGCGCGTCGCTCGATGTGACAACCGATGCCGGCGTGGCGGTTAGCCACGCCAAGCGTTGCGACTCATCGTCCAGATGCGTGGATGCGTAGACCTGATCCAGCTTCTGCTTCAGCGATGCAGGCGTACGACCGAAAGCGGCGTCGAATTCCGGCACACGCTGCGCGTCCGGCAGCGCCTGGTAGCGGCCCAGCAACACGGTCAGCAGGCGTTTTTCCACGGAAGGGTCGTAGCGTCGCTGCACCTGCCGCAGCATGCCGGCGATGAGATCTTCATCGCGCGCCTGATAACCCGACTCACGCTGCGCATCCGGCTTGCCATGCTCGTGCGCAAGCCGCTGCAAGGTCAGCGCCGAGCGCATCAACTGCGTCTGGCCCTGCATCAGGCCGAGCAGCAGGTCGCGTTCGCGCATGGCGTTGCCGCCGGCGACCAGGCGATTCACCTCGTCGATCTGCGGACGCAGCGCGCCGGCCGTCGGCTGCGGGAGCAACCACGCCAACATGGCGTCCTCGTCCTTGCGCCGAATGTTCACCGCATCGCTGCGCTTCAGGCCATCCAGTTCGCCCTGGAAGCGCTTGATGCTGTTCTTCAGCGACTGCAATTGCGATGCATAGCGAATCGCCGCCGGCTTGTCGTCGCGACCGGTGTCCTCGATGACCTGCTGAAGCTGCAGCATCACCTGCACCGTGGTCGGTAGTCGCCAGCCCACCTGGTCGGCAAATTCTGCCGCGGTGCGATGCCGGTAGGTGATACCGGGATAACCCGCCAGCATGACGAAATCGCCGTCGCGCACGCCTTCACGCGCCACCTGCAAGTGCGCCGGCGGGCGGTAGGGCACGTTGTCCTTCGCGTAATCGGCCGGCTTGCCATCAGGGCCTACGTAGGCACGCAGCAAAGTGAAATCGCCGGCGTGACGCGGCCACACGAAGTTGTCCACCTCATCGCCGTAATTGCCGATGGCGCGCGGCGGCGCGTAGACCAAGCGCAGATCGCGCAATTCGAGCTGCTTCACCAGATAGAAGTCGCGCCCGTAGAACATGTTGACCACGCTGCAGCGCACGCCTGGCTCGCGCTCGCATTCGGCCACCAGCGTCTTGCTGATGGCATCGATGGCATCGAAATACGCGCGTCCCGTCTTGCCTTTGGCGGCGGCCAGCACCTTGTCGCTCACCTTGTCGAAGCCGGTGGTGATGCGCAGGCGGAAGTCCGGATTGGCCGGCAATTCTTCCGATCGCTCGTGCGACACGAAACCGTTGTGGATCAGGTCGCGCTGCGCGTTGCTGTTGTACTGGATCACCCCGAACGCGACGTGGTGATTGGTGAGTACCAGGCCGTCATTGCTGACGAACGATCCCGTCGCGCCACCTACTTTCACCACCGCGTTGAGCGGCGCCTTGGTGAGATCCGCAAGATCGGCCGGGTTGCCCTGGAAGCCCGCGGCGCGCAGCTGCTTGCCGATCGCGGGCAGTTGCGAGGGCATCCACATGCCTTCGTCGGCTTTCGCGGCCGGTGCCAACACCATGGCCATCGCCAGGCCCAGTTTCCTCAAACGCATGTCGTCCTTCCTTCGAGGTGTCGCAACAACTTGCGACCATAGAACGACACGCTTGCTACGGCAACGCTGCGCTGCACATCCACCGACATCGGCGCCCGCCCCGCGGCGGGCGCCGATGGATTCAATGGCAGGTGGCGGCCATGTCGGCCGGTGGCGGCAACGCAAGGAACACCGTGCTCCACAACTGCGCCGCGTTGGATTCGTCTTCGTCCGCACCTTGTGCGCCGAACGGCTCGATGCGGTATCGACCGTTGGCGTACGACCACGACCAGAGTTCGGACGTGCGCAACGCGCCCGCGGCACAGATCGCGCGCCACAAACCATGCTGCGCGGCAAGCAGGTGTTCGCGTGTGGCCAGGGGCAGATCTTGTCGCGTCAGCTGGCGCTGCAGCCCGGCAACCATGAGGGCCTGTTGCCACGCCCATACCACCGTGCCGTGATACGCGTTGTTGCCGAAGCGCGACCACACATCGCGATCGGCATACGCCGGGTTGGCCACCACCATGCCGGCATCGGTCATGAGGCCCGCCGGGAACGGGCGCATCAGGCCGACAATGTCGCGATCGAGCGCAGCAGCGTCCGGACGGCTGAACAGCAGGCGGAAGCCTTCGTCGGAATTCAGCACGGGCACCGGCTGCCCCTGCGCATCCAACGAAATGGCCGGAAACTCCAGCGCCGCGCCATCGAGTGACTTCAATGCGCCCGAATCCGAAACGCCGATGGTTGCCGCGTAATCGCGTACCTGCTTCACCGCGCTCTCGTTCAACAGCTTCACCGAGAACAAGGCGCCGGCATGCTGTTCCCACACGTCCGCGCCATGGGCCGCGGCTTTCAGGCGCTGCCGTTGCGCTGGCGTGGTGTAGTCATCGAGCAACCCGGCATCGAGGAACTGGCCGATCGCGCGCAGGGAGGCCGGCATCCAGACCACGTTGACATCGTAAGGATAGCGACCGCGACCGATGCCTTCGTTGCTGTCGCGCCACTGCCCGACCTTGCTGCCGGACTTGAGCGCAACCAGGTTCGAGTACACCGGCTGCCGCGCGAACGCTTCGCTGCTCGCGGCGACGTAAAGCAGGTTGCGTACGAGCGCATCGCCGTGGCGCTGGCCATCGGCGCGACTGGCCAGGAAAGCCTTGGCGCCTGCGCGACCGCGCGCATCGTCCAGCAACCATGCGGCGGCCACCGGCGGCAGGATGTAGTTACCGTCCACCATCACATAGTCGTAAATCGGGGCATCGGACGGTTTGCCCTGCTCTTTCAGGTGCTGCAGCACCGCGAACTCGCCGATGCCTTCCTCATGCGCCACCTGGCCATCCGGCGACAGGCGCGCCAGCACCGATGCGATGCCTGCATCCACCGCTTGCGGTTGCAGTACCGGCATCAGCAGGCGCAGCGACATCAGCGTGTCGCGACCGAAATAGGTGTCGAAGCGCCACGAACCGGCGAGGAATTTTTCGCGGTAGCTGAGGAACTGCAGCGCCTCGCGGCTGCGCGTATCCGGTTGAGCCTTGTCATTGAGCAGGTGCGCGAACGGCGTCAGCCGTGTCTCACCCGTGCTGGCTTCAATGCGCACGTGCATGGCCTTGCCGGGATGCTCAGGATGAAGCGCAATGTGTCCGCCTTCGCGACGGAAGCTGCCGTTCTGAACGTCAAGGGCAAGCGCGTAACCCGGCGCGCCGTCCAGTCGCTCACGCTGCCAGCGCACGCTGTGCTCGGCAAGCTGCGGTTCGGCGACGAGCCGGGGCGCGGCCTGGACATCTGCGTCATAACCCCGCCCGAGCTGGTAGTCGCGCAGCACACGGATGCTGCCGAGCACGGCATCCTTCAGCACCAGGTTGTCGCCGCTCACGGTGGCTTCGGCCACGATGCCGTTCAAAGCGTGACCATTTACCGTCCGGCGTTGACCCGTCACCTTCTCCAACGTCCACTGCACCGGTGTCGGCGTGGGCTCGAACCACACGCCCACGCCGCTGTTACCGGCTGGAAAGGCCACCAGCACGCGCGGCTTGTCGCCCGAGCTGAGCAGGAGATGGGCGGCGATGTCGCCGTCCTGGTAGAACGCGTTCTCGATGCGCCCCTCGGTGATGCGGAACTGGAGCGGCCCGGCGGGCGCGAGGTCCTGTGCCTGGGCCGGCCAGCTCGCGGGAAAAAGCGCCAGGCCAGCCGCCAGGGCCAGCGAAGCCATTGCGAAACGTCGGCGATTACCTCGCGCCGTGGCCCTTTTCGGCCCCATCGTCGTCTTCAAACGCATTCACTTACTCCATTCAGTGACACAAATTTGCGGCAGCAGCCTCTTGCGGAAAGGGGCGACGCTGCACTGCACGAAGGCACCGCCCGGCCCGGCCTCCTATAATGTCTGTTTTCCCGCCCTTCCCCACGGAAATCCCATGCCTCAGATGATGAAAGCCCTGGTCAAGCGCAAACCCGAACAGGGCATCTGGATGGAAGAAGTGCCCGTTCCCGAGGTCGGCGCCAACGAGGTGCTGATCAAGCTGGAAAAGACCGCCATCTGCGGTACCGACCTGCACATTTATAAGTGGGACGATTGGTCCCAGCGCACCATCAAGCCCGGCCTCACCATCGGCCACGAGTTCGTTGGCCGCATCGTGGAGATCGGCCCGGGCGTGACCGGCTACAAGATCGGCGACCGTGTGTCGGCCGAAGGCCACATCGTGTGCGGTCACTGCCGCAACTGCCGCGCAGGCCGCCAGCACCTGTGCCCGAACACGGTGGGCATCGGCGTGAATCGCAACGGCGCCTTCGCCGAATACATGACCATGCCGGCCTCCAACCTGTGGCCGATCCCGGACCAGATCCCGTCCGAGCTGGCCGCATTCTTCGATCCGTACGGCAACGCCGCACACTGCGCGCTGGAGTTCGACCTGATCGGCGAGGACGTGCTGATCACCGGTGCGGGCCCCATCGGCATCATCGCAGCGGGTATTGCCAAACACGTAGGCGCGCGCAACGTGGTGGTAACGGACATCAACGACTACCGCCTCAAGCTCGCCGCCGACATGGGCGCCACGCGCGTCGTGAACGTGGCTAACCAGTCGCTGAAGGACGTGATGAAAGACCTGCACATGGAAGGCTTCGATGTGGGCCTGGAAATGAGCGGCAACCCGCGCGCCTTCAACGACATGCTGGAATGCATGTACCACGGCGGCAAGATCGCCATGCTGGGCATCATGCCCAAGGGCGCGGGCATCGACTGGGACAAGGTGATCTTCAAGGGCCTCACCCTGCAGGGCATCTACGGGCGCCGCATGTACGAGACCTGGTACAAGATGACCCAGATGGTGCTGACGGGCTTCCCGCTGCAGAAGGTTTTGACGCATCAGATCCACATCGACGATTTCCAGAAGGGCTTCGACCTGATGGACGCCGGCAAGTGTGGCAAGGTCGTCTGCTCCTGGACCTGAGCGACGCCTGTCACATATCGAGTTTTCCTACGGAAAACCGCTGCTGAAACGTCGGTCGCCCTAGTACACTCGGACGAAGGCGGCCGACAGAATCGCTGGGATTGTGAAGGTACGCGGCCCAAGGGCCATGTACGGTCGGCACGCGATGTCATGGGAGCATCGTGATGGCGGGCCTTTTCAATCATCCTCGCGTGGCCGCGGGACGCGACCGCGCCCTGGCCGTCTATAAATCACACCGCACGCGCAAGATCGTCCTGGTCGTTGCCATCGTGCTGGTCGTGTTCGGCATCTTCGGCTTTCTCGCCGCGCCATCCATTATTCGCAGCCAGATCGAAAAGCGCGCCAGCGCGGCCCTTCAGCGCCAGGTGACGCTTGGCGCCGTGCACCTGAACCCGTACACGCTGCGGCTGGAGCTGGATCAACTGCATGTCGCCGATGCCGACGGCAAGTCAGCCTTCATCGATGTCGACCAGGCGGTGATCAATGCGTCGTGGGGTTCGGTGTTCCGCATGGCGCCGGTGCTTGACCAGTTGGACCTGCAGCGTCCTCGCATCCGCATCGTGCGTACGGCCGACCAGCGTTTCAACTTCAGCGACATCATCGACCGCATCAATGCGACGCCGTCCGATCCGAAGGCACCACCTTCGCGCTTCGCGCTGTCCAACATCAGTGTGCACAACGGCGACATCCAGTTCGCCGACGAAGCACTGAAGACCAGCCACCACGTCGAGAAACTCGAGCTGGGCATTCCGTTCATCGCCAACCTGCCCAGCGACACCGACGTGTTCGTCAAACCACTGCTGTCGATGAGCGTGGATGGCAGTCCGCTGCACATGGAAGGCCAGACCAAGCCCTTTGCCGATACGCGCGAATCGACGATGAACTTTCATCTCGATCGCCTCGACCTCGCCCGCTACGTCGGCTACGCACCCACCACCCTGCCGGTAGCCATCCCGAAGGGGTTGCTCAGCGGCGATCTCGTGCTGCATTTCGTGCAGGCCAAACCCGCGCCGCAACTGCAGCTCACGGGTTCCCTGCAGATCGACGACTTCGTACTGAACAGCAGCAACGGCCAGGCCATTCTCAGCCTTGGCAAGGGCACGGCCCAGCTATCCGACGTGCAGCCACTGCTCTCGCGTTATGCGATAGGCGCGCTCACGCTGGACCGGGCGCAGCTTTATTACACGGCCGGTCCGAACGGCGGGAGCAATTTCGACTCGCTCACGTCGTCGCCGTCCAAGCCCGATCCCGACAAGAAGGCCCAACCGGCCGATCTGCGCATTGCTTCGATGACGCTGACCAACAGCGCCATCCATTACACCGATGCCGCCGGCAGCAAGATCGACATCGGCAACCTGCGCGGCAACCTGCACGGATTGAACATGCTCGCGGCACCGGCCGCGAACCTCGACGTGACCGCGCAGTTCTTCGGCGGCGACATCGGCCTGAAGGGCACGGTGGACATGGCGAAGAATAAGCTAGTCGCGGCGCTGAGCGTGAAGCAGGTGGACATGGCGCCAATGCAGGCGGCGACCTATCAAGGCTTGGCGGCACGCGTAACGAAGGGCAAGCTCGATCAGACCGGGCAACTCGAGGTGGATTGGGGCAAGCCGTTCAACGTGCGCCTTACCAACGCCAAGGCCACGGTCACCGACTTCGCCATGGAGCCGCAGTTCAAGGGCCATGCGTCGCCGGTCGCGTGGAACACCATGGAGGCGGAGATCAAGCAGATCGATCTCGCCTCGCAGGAGGCGCAACTGGGCACGGTGAAGGCCACCGGCCTCGCGCTGGATGTGCAGCGCGACAGCCGCAAGTACATCAGCCTGGTTGATCTCTTCGCGGCGAAGAACGCGCCCGCCAAGAAGCCCGCCGCGAGCGGACCGCCCTGGCACTGGAGCGTCGAACACCTCGCGTTCGACAACGCGGCGGTTGCCTTCACCGACATGGCGGCCGGCGACAAGCCGGTGAAGATAAAGATCGATTCGCTCAGCGGCGGCATGGATCACCTGAGCGACAAGCTCAATGAGCCGCGCGACATGAAACTCGCGGGCACTATCGACAAGGGCAGCTTCACCGCCAGCGGCAAGGTGCAACCCATGCCGACACTGGCCGATCTGCAGATCGATACCAAGCGGTTGGATATCGCCACGTTCCAGCCGTACATCACCGTGCCGCTGAACGTGACCATCTCCAGCGCGCGCGTAAGCAGCAGCGGCAAGGTGCACTACGACGGTCGCAGTACGGAGCCCAAGCTCACCTACAAGGGCAACGCCGCGCTCGAACAGGTGCGCATCCAGGACAAGCTGACGGGAGACGATTTCCTGCGCTGGCGAACGCTGAGCGGCACCAATCTCGACGTCTCCTACGGCTATGGCGCCACGCGCATGCACGTGGGCAACCTCGTGCTCAGTTCGTTCTACGCGCGCATGATCGTCAACGCGAACGGCACGCTCAATCTCGCTGAGGTGGTGGCCAACCCGGAGGCCGCGCCCGTCTCGGTGACACGCGCCGACAACGAGCAACCGGCCACCTCGGCGAAGCCAGCCGCCGCCACGTCGGCACCGCCTCCGCCCCCGATCCGCACGCCGGGCCCGCAGACGAAAACCGTTCCCGCCGCCAATGCCATCGCCACGACGACCGCCCCGGAAACCGACATCCACCTGGGCGGCATCACGCTGCTCAACGGCCAGCTCAACTACACCGACAACTTCATCAAGCCGAACTACACGGCGAACCTCACCAAGGTCACCGGCAAGATCGGCGCGTTCGGCACCAAGCCTGGCGACCCGCCGGCCGAGCTGTCGGTGCAGGCGGCGCTCAACGACAACTCCCCGGTGGACATCGACGGCACCATCAACCCGCTTCAGCCGGTGGCCTTCCTCGACATCAAGGGCAAGGCCAACGAAGTGGAGCTGACCGGGCTCAGTGCGTACTCCACCAAGTACACCGGTTACCCGATCACCGCCGGCAAGCTCACGATGGACGTCCACTACCAGCTTGACCAGCGCAAGCTCAACGCGGACAACCACATCTTCATCACCCAGTTGACCTTCGGCGATCGCGATGAAAGCCCTGGCATCAAGCACCTGCCGGTGAAGCTTGCCGTGGCGTTGCTCAAGGACACGCAGGGCAATATCGACGTGAACGTGCCGGTCTCCGGCTCGCTGGACGATCCTCAGTTCAGCATGGGCGGGCTGATCTGGCGCGCCATCGGCAACCTCATCGCGAAGGCTGCCACCGCACCGTTCCGCCTGCTGGGCGCGGCGTTCAGCGGCGGCAGTCACGAGGATCTTGGCTACATCGAATTCGATCCCGGCTCGGCCGTGCTGGACAAGAACGCGCAGGACAAGCTGGGCAAGGTCGTAGCCATGCTCAACCAGAAGACATCGCTGAGCCTGGACATCATCGGCCGCATCGATCCGTCGAAAGACCAGGACGGCCTGCGCAAGGTGACCGTGGAAAACCTGGTACGCAAGCAGAAGCTGCTCGATCAGGACGGCAAGAACGCCGACACCTCCGACGCCGCGCTCGCCGCGGTGAACATCACACCGGACGAATACGAGAAGTACCTCAGGCGCGCTTACAAGGACGACGACTTCAAGGGCAAGCCAAAAAACATCATCGGCCTCAAGAAATCGCTGGAGCCCGATGAAATGCGCAGCCTGATGGAAACCAATGTTTCGGTCGACGAGGCCGCCATGCGCGATCTCGCCCAGCGCCGCGCCGCCGCCGTGCAGGGCTGGCTGAAGGGCAAGCTCGACGACAAGCGCATGACCATCAAGGACCCGAAGCTCGACACCAAGGACATCGACGACAAGGGCAAGACCACTCGCGTGGAGTTTGGGCTGCACCAGGGGTGAGGTGGCGTGTGGCGGCGTCCCAGCGTTTATGCACCGCCGGCGTGGTGGCTAGCCCAGCCGTCACGACGGCACAGGCCGGATGCCAGTGACAGTGACGCCGGGTTGCGTACCCTGCTCAGAGGCTTTTGGATGGAGTTCCCGGCAAAAGCCCTTCCATCACGCCACTGGATTCCGGCCCACGCCGGCATGACGAGCCCGGGGCTTATTGCAGGTCGGTGGGCTCATTCCCATTCGCTCAGCCCACGCGTTCCTTCCCACCCTGCCTCCGAGGGGTCAAAATAGCTTTTTGACTCCTCGGAACATTCCCCATGAGCTACCCCGGCCAGTCGCGTTTTGCCAGCGAACTCGAATCGATCCGTGAGCAGGGCCTGTTCAAGGCCGAGCGCATCATCGTCTCGCCGCAGTCGGCGAAGATTCGGCTGGACAGCGGCAAG
>Ga0209759_1001907_pt1 | contig 10238 bp, 8 predicted proteins | sample AraplaCL_Col_mMS_FD_184261 | JGI IMG/M metagenome (GOLD analysis project Ga0209759, IMG submission 184261) | Arabidopsis root microbial communities from the University of North Carolina, USA - plate scrape CL_Col_mMS (SPAdes) (version 2) | ecosystem: Host-associated > Plants > Roots >...
CTGCAGCCCCGCCTGCAGCAAGGTCCATGCGACGCCCAGCGTCAGCGGCAGCAGGGCCAGCATGGCGCCCGCAGCCGCCCAAGGGGGCGCGAAACGCAGCGCTGCGGCAGCCAATGCCAGCGTTCCCAGCGTCAGCAACGCCGCCTCCATCGGCGTCGCGGCACGCAGGTTGCGCCCCTCGCGCAGCCCGATCAGCGCCTGTGCCGAAATCTCGACGCCGGGCATCAATGCGTCCTGACTGGATACGGGCGTCGGGTAGGCGTCCATCAGTCCCGGCGCGGTTGCGCCGACCAGCACGATCGCGCCATGCAAGGACGTCGACGGAATGCGGCCTTCCAGCACGTCCAGATACGACACGCGCCGCACATGCCCAGGCGGGCCCGCATAGGGGACAAGGTAGCGCTGCTCGCGGCGCCACCAACCCGGCGCGCCGTCACCCGCCTGGACGCCCGGAGCCCGCAGAGCGCCCGCTTCACCGGCCACCGCCAGCAGCGCCGACGAGAAGTGGTCCCACAGCACGTTGCCAAAGCCCTCGCGCAGGAAAATGCTGCGCGCCACGCCATCGGCATCGAGTTCCACGTGCAGGTGACCCAGGCCGGCCGCAGCCGCGGCCAGCGGCGGCACCGGCAGCGAGACCATGGCGTCGCCCGACTGCAACGGAGCCATGCGCAGCGGCAGTACCACGCGTCCGTTGCGCCGCATCGAGGCGGCGAGCACCGCGTCGCCCTGCGGGTCCGGTTCGGAGAACATCAGGTCCAGGCCCACGGCGCGCGGCCCGGCCGCCGTGAGGACGTCCAGCAGGCGCGCATGCACCGCGCGCGGCCAGGGCCAGCGACCGAGCGCCGCCAGGCTGCCGTCGTCGATCCCGATGACCACGACATCCTGAGGCGCGGCGCGCCCGCTCCAGCCGAGCAGGCGGTCCGCAATCAGCGCATCGATGCGACCCAGGCCATCGAGCGCGCCCAGCGCCGTGACCACGGCGGCGAACAGCAGCAACGCCAACTGCGCGCGCCGCCGGCGATACAGGCTGCGCAGCCGGCGAACGCTCAGCAAGCGCGCCATCAGTGGCCCAGTTGCACCCGTTCGCCGCTCGATTGCTGCACGGGGCTGCCATCGTCGGTGCAGACGCCGGCGCCGGTGTTGACCAGGCGCGGCGGCGAGAAGGCGGAGCGCCTGCCGTGCTCGTCGATGGCCTGCATGCGCAGCGCATAGGGAGCGCAGCGCGCAGGCAGTGCGAGCGGCAGCCGGCCGGCGCTCACCTCTTCGTCTTGCACCACGGTGCCGAAGGCCGGATCGGCGGCCACCTGGACCCGGTACCGATAGCCGTTCCTGGCGAGCCAGTGCACCTGCTGGCCGTCGGCCACGATGTCGTCGGCACGCGGCACGGGTGGCAGCGGCACCACGACGAAGGGACTCGGGTCGCTGAACGGGCCGCGCTCCAGCCGGCCATCGCTCTCGGCGGCGAGCGTGGCGACTCGCCAGTACATCTGACCGGGAGCCAGCTCCCGCAGCTCGAAGCGGCAGCGGCCACTGGTCCGCTCCTCTCGCAGCGGTGGCTCGAAGCGTGGATCGGCCGCCGCCTGCAACAGGTAGGCGGCCGCCTGCGGCACCTCGGTGCATTCGATCTGGACGCGGTCCGGCCCGACTGTCTCGCCCGGCCGTGGCGCCTGCGCCAGGGGTGGCACCGGCGTGGTCTTGATCCACAGGCTGCCGGAGGCTTCCGCCCCCAGCAATCCATCGGAATCGCTGGCTCGCGCCCGCAGATGGTAGCGCCCGTCCGGCAGGCCTTCGAACATCAGCGGCAACGGGCCCTCGGTCGACCACAGCACCCGCGTGAACGCCTCGTCGTCCGCGATCTCGACGCGGTAGTGCGCCGCTCCGGCCATCGCCGCCAGCGGAAGCGCCGCCGGCACGCGCTCGACGCGTTCGTGCAGGCCCGAAAGGTCGGGCGCCGGCAACAGCGGCCTGCGCACGGGGTCCACTCCGCTGCGCACGACCGCTCCCTGCCCGGCATCGATGGCGACCGGCACGTCGAACCCATGCGCCGCGGCTTGGACGTCGACCCGGCCCTCCACGACATCGGCCGACGTCCGCGCCGCCTCCGCAGGCACCGACACGCCGAAGCGCGTGCCGCGCACGCCTGCGGTGGCCAGGGGCGTCTTCACCTGGAAGCGCGAACCAGGCGATTGCTTCGCGACGTTGGCGTCGACCCGGCCCCGGTCCAGCTGGATCAGCGTGTTGCGGCGCTGTCCCACCGGCAGGTCGCGCAGCCGCAGCAACTTCGAGTGGCTGTCCGCCTGCAGCTGCAGCAGCGATCCGTCGTGCAGACGCAAGCTCACGAAGCCTTGCGCGCCGACATCCAGCGATGCCCCCTCGGTCACCGCGTCCCCGATGCGCAACGCAGCGCCGTCGGCGCGCACCGGCCCGCGCACATACTCCACCCGCGCGGGCACCGCCGTGCCCTTGAGCAGCGAGGCGGGCAGCAGCAGGCGCTGCCCGGGCTGCAGGCGCGATGGGCGTTGCAGCCGGTTGATCCGGGCGACTTCCGGCCACTGACGGGCGTCCTCGAGCAGCCGCTCGGCGATGACATACAGCGACTCGCCGCGCTGCACTTCGTAGGCCACCATGTCCTCCGATGCGGCGGCAGCCGTCACGACAAGGGCGGCGGCGGCGGCCAGCCACTGCAGCTTCATGCGGCGCTCTCGGAGCCGGAACCCGGCATGGCGACGGCTTCGAGCCTGTACCCCTGGCCGTACACCGCACTCAGCCGATAGCCGCGTTCAGGCCGCAGGCCCAGCTTGCTGCGGACGGCGGAGACGTGGGTGTCGAGGGTCCGAGTCGGAAGCTCGGCATCATGTCCCCAGACCGTCTGCATCAGGAAGGTGCGCGTGAGCAACTGGCCCAGGCGGGTGAACAGGCAGTATGCGAGCTCGAATTCGCGCTGCTTCAGCTCGATGGCCCGACCTTGGTAGTGCACCGAGCGCAGCGACGGTTCAAGCAGGAAGTCGCCGTGCCCCAGCCCTGCCGCCTGCTGGGGATAGGCACGGCGCAGCAGCGCGAGTATCCGAGCCTTCAGCTCCGCGCCTCGAACCGGCTTGACGACATAGTCGTCGGCACCGGCGGTCAACGCCTGCACGACGTCGCGCTCGTCGTCGCGATGGGTCACGAAGATCACGGGGCTGCGCGTGCGGTGCCGCAGGCGAAGCGTGCGCAGCACCTCCAGCCCGGGCATGTCCGGCAGCTCCCAGTCGATCAGGAACAGGTCGAACGTGGCTTGCTGCAAGGCGTGGAGCAACTCGGCTCCGCTGCTGAAGCGGCGGCAGCTGTGTCCGAGCCCCTGGACAGCATGTGAAAGAAGGTCGAGCTGGTGGATGTCGTCATCGAGAACGGCGACCTGCATGGGGTATCGAACCTGAAGAAAGGCGACGGCAGCTCAACGACAGAGATGCAGGTATCGCGGGCGCTTGTCGAACGATTCGACCACAAATCGCGCATTGAAAAATGACCATCGGATGACCAACAGCCGACTCGCGCACGTCGACCCGGAAAGTTGCGCGGCGATTGTAGGGCGATGCTTGCGCGGCTCATGAGGCCGCTCATCGCTGCGCGTCGACCACCCGCTGGTTCTGCTCGCCCAGGCCCTCGATGCCCAGCCGCATGACGTCGCCGGCGCGCAGGTAGAGCGGCGGCTTCTGGCCCAGGCCGACGCCGGGCGGCGTGCCGGTGGAGATGACGTCGCCCGGCTGCAGGCTCATGAAGCGGCTCAGGTAGCTCACGATGTGCGCCACGCCGAACACCATCGTGCGCGTGTTGCCGTCCTGCATGCGCCGGCCGTTCAGCTCCAGCCACAGCGCCAGGCGTTGCGGATCGGGCACCTCGTCGCGCGTCACCAGCCAGGGGCCGATCGGGCCGAAGGTGTCGCAGCCCTTGCCCTTGTCCCACTGGCCACCGCGCTCGAGCTGGTATTCGCGTTCGGACACGTCGTTGACGACGCAATAGCCGGCGACATGGCGCAGCGCGTCCTCCTCCGCGATGTGGCGGCCGCCCTGGCCGATGACGACACCGAGCTCGACCTCCCAGTCGGTCTTCATCGAGCCCGGCGGAATCTCGACGTCGTCGTCCGGCCCGACGATGGCGCTGGTCCACTTGCCGAAGACCACCGGCTCCGACGGGATGGGCATGCCCGATTCGGCCGCGTGGTCGGCGTAGTTCAAGCCGATGCAGACGAACTTGCCGACAGCGCCGACACACGGCCCCAGCCGCGTCCCCGGCGCCACGAGCGGCAGCGTCCGCGGGTCGAGCGCGCGCAAGGCGGCCAGCCCGGCATCGGTCAGCGTGGCGCCGGCGATGTCGGGAATGACGCCCGCGAGGTCGCGTACCTGCCCTTGCGCATCCAGCAGGCCCGGGCGTTCATGACCGGCGGGGCCGTGGCGAAGGAGTTTCATGCAAGTCTTTCCTCAGATGGTGACGCCACCGTCGACGGACAGTGCCTGTCCGGTGACGAAGCGCGATTCGTCGCTCGCCAGATAGACGAGCAGCGGCGTGATGTCGTCGACGACCGCCAGCCGGCCCATGGGCTGGCGCGCGATGAAGTCGCGTTCGGCCTGCGCCGGGTCGGCCGCGGCGGCGATGCGGCCGCGCAGCGATGGCGTGTCGACGGTGCCCGGACACACCGCGTTGCAGCGGATGCCCTGGCGGACGAAGTCGGCGGCGATGGCCTTGGTCAGGCCGATCACCGCCGCCTTGCTGGCGCCGTAGACGCAACGGTTCGGGAAGCCCTTGATGCTCGAGGCCATCGAGGCCATGTTGATGATGCTGCCATGCCCGGCGGCCAGCATGCCGGGCAGCAACACCCGCGTGACGCGGTGCATGCTGCCGACGTTGACGTCCATGCTGCGTGCCCACGCGTCGTCATCGCATTCGAGCAGCGTGCCGTGGTGGACGATGCCGGCGCAGTTGAACAGCACGTCCACCGGCCCGGCGGCGCCGGCGACGCGGCGCACGGCCTCGCCGTCGCAGACGTCCAGCACGTGGGTCTGGATGCCGGGCCGGGCCAGCGACTCCAGCGCCGCCGCATCGACGTCGGTGGCGATCACGCGCGCGCCCTCGGCGGCGAATGCGAGCGCCGCGGCGCGGCCCATGCCGTTGCCGGCGGCAGTGATGAAGGCGATCTTGCCCGCGAGTCTCATGGTCGGTCCTTGATGGCGAGGAAGGTTGGCGCGGGCTCGGTCGCAGCGGCCGGCGCGCTCACCCAGCGCTCCTCCGAGGCGCGCAGGTGCGTGAACATCGCGGCCGTGGCCGCCTGCGGGTCGCGCGCCTCGAGGGCGCGGTAGATGCGCTCGTGCTCCGAAAGCGCGACGGTCCAGGTCTGCACGGTCTCGGCATGGCCGCTCATGCGCGAGGAAATGGGGCTGTGGCGGCCGTCGAACAGCTCGCCCACCATGCGCACCAGCACCGTGTTGCCGGCCAGTTCGGCGATGCCCAGGTGAAAACGGCGGTCGGCCTCGACGGGCATGCGGCCGCGCGCGTGCTCGCGCTTCATCGCCGCCAGGCTCTCGGCGACGCGATCGAGGCCCGCGCGCGTGACGCGCGCCGCGGCCAGCGCGACCACCGCGCCCTCCAGCGTCGCGCGCGCCTGCATCAGCTCGGTCGGGCTTTCGCCCAGCGCCGGCGTGCGCCGTTCGGCGGCGACCGCCGGGGCGCACACGTAGACGCCGGAGCCCATGCGGATCTCGACGCGGCCGTCGATCTCGAGCGCGATCAGCGCCTCGCGCAACGACGGGCGCGAGACGCCCAGCTGCAGCGCCAGCTCGCGCTCGGGCGGCAGGCGCCCACCGACCTCGAACCGGCCTTCATGGATGACGGCCCGGATACGGTCGGCGACCTGCTGGTAGAGGCGGCGCGTGTCGGCCGGTTTCGACAGGGCGGTCATGGACGCTCCGAACTGGAAAGGAGGATGGGGTCGGCCCGGATGCGGCCTGACCACAGCGCCTCGCGATGCGATCGGCCACCGCGCGGCCTCTCCTTGCACCGCAGTCTCGCTCATGGCGTGGGCCGCCGTTCCCCGGGTTTGTACTGGTCAGGCCGCCTCAGGTTGTGTGGCAAATTGGCATGACCAGTTTGGCCAGGCCAATCCATCGCGATCCCATGACTCCGCCACCTCCCGCCACGCCACCGCTGCTCAGCCTGAGCGGCGTGACGAAGCGCTTCTTCAACGTCGTCGCGCTGGCGGACGTGCACTTCGACGTCCGGGCCGGCGAAGTGCATGCGGTCTGCGGCGAGAACGGCGCCGGCAAGTCGACGCTCATGAAGGTGATGAGCGGGGTCTACGTGCCCGACGAAGGAACGCTGAGCCTGGACGGGGTGTCGCTGTCCTTCGCCTCGCCGCGCGATGCGCAGGAGCGCGGCATCGCGATGATCCACCAGGAGCTGAACCTGGTGCCGCACCTGAGCGTCGCGGAGAACATCTATCTCGGTCGCGAACCGCTGCGCGGCTGGCTGGTGGACCGGCGCAAGCTGCGCGCCGACGCCCAGGCCTGCCTCGATCGCCTGGGCGTCGCGGTGTCGCCGGATGCGCTCGTCTCGGCCCTGTCGGTGGCCCAGCAGCAGATGGTGGAGATCGCCAAGGCGCTGTCGATGCAGGCCCGGCTGCTGATCATGGACGAGCCGACGTCCTCGCTCACCGATGCCGAGACGACGCAGCTGTTCCGCGTCATCCACGAGCTCAAGCGCGCCGGCTCGGGCATCGTCTACATCTCGCACCGGCTCGACGAGCTCGAAGGGCTGGTCGATCGCGTCACGGTGCTGCGGGACGGCCGCTACATCTGCACCAAGCCGTTCGCCGAGACCTGCATCGCCGAGATCGTCGCGCTGATGGTCGGTCGCACCCTCGACGAGAAGTTCCCGCCGCGCCGCCGCTGCCCGACGGGCGAGACCGTGCTGCAGGTGCGCGGCCTGCGCCGCGAGGGCGTGTTCGGGCCGGTCGACTTCGAGCTGCGGCGTGGCGAGATCCTGGGCTTCGCCGGCCTCGTGGGCGCCGGCCGCACCGAGGTGGCACGCGCCGTCTTCGGCGCCGATCCGGTCGACGGCGGCAGCATCGCGCTGGCCGGGCGCACATTGGCGGTGCGCTCGCCGATCGACGCCATCCGCGAAGGCATCGCCTACCTGTCGGAAGACCGCAAGGCGCACGGGCTGGCGGTGAAGATGTCCGTCGCACAGAACATCACGCTGGCCAACACGGCCGCGGTGACCGACCGCCGCGGCCTGATCCGCGCCGGCGCGGAACTCGCGGTGGCGCGCCGCTACATCGAGCAGCTGGGCATCCGCACGCCGTCCCCGCAACAGGTCGCGCGGCTGCTGTCGGGCGGCAACCAGCAGAAGGTCGTCATCGCCAAGTGGCTGTTCCGCGAATCGCGCGTGCTGTTCTTCGACGAACCCACGCGCGGGATCGACGTCGGCGCCAAGGTCGCGATCTACGAACTGCTCGACCAGCTGGCCTGCGCCGGCATCGGTGTCGTCATGATCAGCTCGGAGCTGCCGGAGATCCTGGGCATGACCGACCGCGTCGCCGTGTTCCATGGCGGCCGCATCACCAGGGTGCTCGACACGCACGCCACCTCGCAGGAGGAAATCATGCATTTCGCGTCGGTGTCCGCACCGTCGGCCGCCGTGCCGCAAAAGGAATTGCTCGCCTCATGAACGAACGCCAGAAGGATCTCGTCCAGAAGTTCGCCGCGCTCGGCGGGTTGTTCGTCCTCGTGACGGTCTTCTCGCTCGCCAGCCCGGCGTTCTTCAGCCTGGGCAACGGCATGACCGTCGCCCTGCAGGTGACCTCGATCGCCTACCTGGGCATCGGCGCGACCTGCGTGATCATCACCGGCGGCATCGACCTCTCGGTGGGCTCGATCCTCGCGCTTTCCGGCGTGGTCGCGGCACTGTCGGTGCGCGGCGGCGTCAACGTGCCGCTGGCGATGCTGATGGGCTTGCTGACCGGCGCCGCCTGCGGGCTCGTCAACGGCTTGTGCGTGACGCTGCTGCGCCTGCCGCCCTTCATCGCCACGCTGGGCATGATGCTGGTGGCGCGCGGCATCGCGCTGCAGATCACCGACGCCAAGGCGATCGGCGGCCTGGGCGACTCGTTCGCCGAACTGGGCAACGGCTCGCTCTGGCGCGTCGTGCGCATCGGCGCCGACGGCTTTCCCGACGTCGTCTTTCCCGGCATACCCTACCCCGTACTGCTGATGATCGCGCTGGCGCTCGGCGCCGGGCTGATGCTGGCGCGCAGCCGGCTCGGCCGCCATCTCTACGCCGTCGGCTCGAACTGCGAAGCGGCGCGGCTGTCGGGCATCGACGTGAGCCGCGTCACGCTGTTCGCCTACGTGCTGTCCGGCGCGCTCGCCGGGCTGACGGGCTGCGTGCTGATGTCGCGCCTGGTGACCGCCCAGCCCAGCGAGGGCCTGATGTACGAGCTCGACGCGATCGCCGCGGCGGTGATCGGCGGCACCTCGCTGACCGGCGGCATCGGCACGGTCTCGGGCACCGTCATCGGCGCCTTCGTGATCGGCATCCTGCGCAACGGATTGAACATGACGGGGGTCTCGGCCTTCGTCCAGATGATCATCATCGGCCTCGTGATCCTGGTCACCGTCTGGATCGACCAGTTGCGCAACCGACGTTGAAGCGCGGCGGGTGCGTCTCCTCCCGCGGACCCTCGAGACAAGGTTCTCCCACTTCCAAGAAGGACAAGCCATGAAAAGACTCATCCACGCAGTTCTCGCCTCCGCCCTCGCGCTCGCGGGGGCCGCGGCCACCGCCGCCGACAAGGAGATCGCCGTCATCGTCAAGACGGCCAATTCGGACTTCTGGCAGAACGTGCGCAAGGGCGCGACCCAGTCGGCCTCCGAGCTCAAGGGCTACACCAGCAGCTTCCAGGGCGCCGCGTCCGATACCGACCTGGCCGGGCAGGTGGCGCTGGTCGAGAACGCCGTCAACCGCAAGGTGGCGGCGATCGTGCTGGCGCCGTCGGACCCCGAGGCGCTGATACCGGCGATCAAGAAGGCCTGGGAAGCGCACATCCCCGTCATCCTGATCGACTCGGCCGCGGCCGACAGCGGCAAGGCCTACTACCAGTCCTTCCTCGCGACCGACAACAACAAGGCCGGCGAGCTCTGCGCCCAGGCCCTGATCGACAAGATCGGCACCACCGGCAAGATCGCGATCATGTCGTACACCGCGGGCTCGGGCTCGGAGATCGGCCGCGTGGGCGGCTTCCGCAAGTACATCGAGGCGCACTCCAAGCTGCAGATCGTCGGCCCGTTCTATTCGAACTCCCAGATGGGCACGGCGCTCAACCAGACGACCGACGTGCTCGCCGCCAATCCCGACCTGAAGGGCATCTTCGGCGCCAACGAGCCCACCGCCATCGGCATGGGACGCGCGCTGGTGCAGTCCGGCAAGGCCGGCAAGGTGGTCGCGATCGGCTTCGACGGCAACGCCGACCTGCAGGGCTTCGTCAAGGACAGCACGCTCGCCGCGATCGCGGTGCAGAGCGCCTACCAGATGGGTGCGCTGGGCGTGAAGACGGCGGTGGACGTCCTCGACAAGAAGCCGGTGCCCAAGTTCCGCGACACGGGCGTCGTGATGGTCACCAAGACCAACATCGACACGCCCGAGGCGAAGAACGTCCTGTACTGAGAAGGACCATGAAGGCCGCAGATCGCCGCCCGGTCGCCCACGGCCGCCTGCGCCTGACCGCGCTGGGCCTGGGCGGCGCCGCGCTGGCGGGCATGTACGCGCCCGTGGAAGCGCAGCAGGCCGCCGACACGCTCGCCGCCGCCTGGGACGCGGGCCTGCGCTACATCGACACCGCGCCCTACTACGGCTACACGCTGGGCGAGCATCGCGCGGGGGCCTTCCTGCGCGAGCAGCCGCGCGACGGGTTCGTGATCGGCACCAAGGTCGGCCGCCTGATGCGGCCCGACGCGTCGGTGGCCGCCGGCAGCGACGGCTGGGCGCGTCCGCTGCCGTTCCGACCGGTGTTCGACTATCGCCGCGACGCCATCCTGCGCTCGGTCGAGGACAGTCTGCAGCGGCTGGGGCTGGACCGCGTGGACATGCTGCTCGTGCACGACATCGGCCGCGCCACCCATGGCGCCGCGCACGAGCTCCACTGGGACGCGCTGACGCGCGGCGGCGGCTTGCGGGCGCTGGAGCAGTTGCGCCGCGACGGCGTCGTCGCG
>Ga0209759_1001908_pt1 | contig 10225 bp, 10 predicted proteins | sample AraplaCL_Col_mMS_FD_184261 | JGI IMG/M metagenome (GOLD analysis project Ga0209759, IMG submission 184261) | Arabidopsis root microbial communities from the University of North Carolina, USA - plate scrape CL_Col_mMS (SPAdes) (version 2) | ecosystem: Host-associated > Plants > Roots >...
GAGCCAGCACGACGCCCAGCTGGTCGCGCTGCTGCGTGCCAACTCGGTCGCCTGGTCCGTGGGTTACCTGACGCAGGTCGCGCAGCGCCACGGCTTCGTGCCCGGCGCGGTGCCGGGCCGGCTGGTGCTGCCTGCCATCGAGGAAGGCGCGCCGCCGGTGCTGGTGCTGGGATTCGACGCCCAGGCCGCACTGGCCGACGACCCCGGCCAGGCGGCCGTGCGCGAGCTGTCGCTCGGGCTCGACGTCGCGCAGACCGAGGAGCTCGCCGAGCCGTTCGCCGCCTGGCACGGCGCCGCGCGCAAGCTGGCCGACGATCTGGACGCCGCGATCGTCGACGACCAGGGCCAGACGATCACGCTGCACGCGTTCTCGGCCATCCATGCCGAATTGACGCGCCTGTACGAGGCGCTGATGGCGCACGACCTGGCCGCCGGCTCGCCCGGCGCGCGGCGGCTCTTCAGCTGACGGGCCGGCATGTCGCCCGTGGTCTTCGAGTGGCGCCGCGCCGGCGGCAAGGACGTCTACACGCTGGCGGCGCTGTACCGCGACGCCGCGCTGCGCCTGGGCCCGCGCGTCTACACGCCCGAGCAGGCCCGGGCCTGGGCCTCGTTCGCCGACGATGAGGCGGGCTTTCGCAAGTACGTGCTGGAGGCCGACACCTGGATCGCCGAGCGGCCCGGCGACGGCCGCGCGCTCGGCTTTTGCGGCGTCAGCGCGGACGGCGAGCTGCGCGAGGTGCACTCGCTGTACGTGACGCCGGCACGTACCCGCCAAGGTATCGGCAGCGAGATGCTGCAGCGCACGCTGGAGCGAGCCATGGCCGAAGGCGCGAGCCGCTTCGCGGCCTGGGCCACGCCGTTCAGCCTGCCCGTGTTCCAGGCAGCGGGCTTCGCGCAGACGCAGACGGTCACCGCGCCGTTCGCAGGGACGTTGTTCCAGCGCCACCGGCTCGAACGATACTGATGAGGCGACGCGCCGCGGGAAGGCAAGCCGGGCCGGGCCCCAATCGTGCTCTTCCCGCCCGTGGCAGCCGGCCGCGGCCGCAGCACCTCGTCGTCACTCATGGAGCCAGCGAGTCAGCAGATGAGTTCCCGCACCGCCACCACCTCCGCACGCCTGCCACGGCGCGCCGTCGTGCTGGCCTTGCTGCTGGCCTGCAAGCCGGTGCTGGCGCAGGCGAGCGCCTCCGAGGCTGAAGTCAAGGCGGCCTACCTGCACAAGTTCGCGGGTTTCGTCGAGTGGCCGGCGGATCGCTTTCCCAGCGCCTCCTCGCCCTATGTGGTCGCCATCGCCGGTGACGAGGCGGTGCTCGAGGAGTTGCGCCGCATCGCGCGCGGGCGGCTGGTGCAAGGGCGGCCGGTGGCGGTCGTCCCGGCCGCGGTGGGCGACGTGCCGCACGACGCCAACGTGCTGTTCATCGGACGCGGCGCGATGCGCGACGCGCCCGCGCTGGTGGCGGACGCGCGCAGCGATCACGTGCTGGTCGTCACCGAGGCGCCGTCCGGCCTGGCGGCCGGCGCCACGCTGAACTTCGTGGAGCAGGACGGGCGCGTGCGTTTCGAGGCGTCGCTGGCGTCCGCCCGCGCCGCCGACCTGCGGCTGAGTTCGCGCCTGCTGGGCGTGGCCACGCGCGTCGTGGAGGCCCAGCCATGAAGCGGCTGACGCTGCGCACCCGGCTCGCCCGCGCCGCCCTGGCGACGACGCTGGCCGCCTTGCTGCTCAACGCGGCGCTCGTCCTGGCCTATGAGTTCGACCGCTATCGCGAGGCCCGCTCGAACGACCTGCAGACCCAGGCGGCGATCCTGCAGCAGTCGATCGCGCCGGCGCTCATCTTCGACGATCCCGAGTCGGCGGAGCAGCAGCTCAAACCGCTCAGCCAGAAGCGTGAGGTCACGACGGCCGCGGTGTTCCGCGCCAACGGAACGCTGTTCGCGCGCTACGCCGCCAGTCCTGACGACCACACCGCCACCGTCACCAACCCGATGCCCGCCACCGGCGTGCGCTTTTCCGCCGGCACGCTGGAGCTCTCGCACGACATCCTGCACGACGGCGAAGTGGTCGGACGGGTCTACCTGCGCGCCAGCTACGACCTCGCGCGGCGTCTGGAGTCGTATGCGGCCATCGAGGTGATCGTCATCGCGCTGTCGATGGGACTGGCCGTCTTCCTGTTCGGCCGCCTGCAGAAATCCATCACCGGCCCGGTCGCGCGCATCGCCGAGGTCGCGCAGGAGGTCGTTCAGCGGCGCGAGTGGGGCCTGCGCGCACCCACCTCGGACAGCCGCGACATCGGCACGCTGGTCGATGCCTTCAATCGCATGCTGCAGGAGATGGAGACCACGACGCTGGAGCTCCATCGCGAGATGGCCGAACGCGAGCGGGCGCAGGACGAGCTGCGCCGCGCCGATCGGCGCAAGGACGAGTTCCTTGCGACGCTGGCCCACGAGATCCGCAATCCGCTCGCGCCCATGATGAATTCCATCTCGCTGCTGCGGCGCGACGTGCCCGAGGAGCTGCGCGCCAAGAGCATCGCGATCCTCGATCGCCAGCTGCGCCATGTCGTGCGGCTGATCGACGACCTGCTGGATGTCTCTCGCATCAGCACCGGCAAGCTGTCGCTGCACAAGGAGGACGTCGACCTGGTGTCGGTGCTGCGCAGCGCGCTGGAGCTGATCGAGCCCGTCGCGCGCGAGCGCCAGCTGGCGCTGGTGTGGCGCCCGAACGAGACCGACTGCGTGCTCGAGGCCGATCCGGCACGCCTGCTGCAGGTGTTTTCGAACCTGCTGAGCAATGCCTGCCGCTACACGCCCATGGGGGGCAGCGTGACGGTCGCCGTCCAGTGCCTGCCCGGCAACGTGCAGGTCGTCGTGGAGGACACGGGCGTGGGCATCGACGCCTCCATGCAGGAACGCATCTTCGAGCTGTTCGAGCAGGGTGACAAGAGCCTGGAGCGCGGCAATACGGGGTTGGGTATCGGCCTGACCCTGGCGCGCCAGCTGGTGACGCTGCACGGGGGAACGCTGCGGGTCGAAAGCGACGGTCCGGGCCGCGGCTCGCGCTTCATCGTCGGCCTGCCGCTGCCCGCGCGGGGCAAGCCGGCGGCGGTGCGGGCGGCGCCGCAGGAACCGGCCCGCGGCGAACGCCTGCGAGTGCTGCTGGCCGATGACAACGTCGACTATGTCGACAGCATGCAGACGCTGCTGGAGGCGGCCGGCCTGGCGGTCACGAGCGTCTACGACGGCCTGGCCGCGGTGGCGGCGGCGCAGTCCGATCCGCCCGACGTGGCGATCCTGGACATCGGCATGCCCGGCCTGAACGGCTACGAGGTCGCGCGCCGCCTGCGGGCGGCGCCCGCCACCGCCGCGGCCGCGTTGATCGCCGTCAGCGGCTGGGGCCAGGAAAGCGACAAGCGCGAGGCCTTCGCAGCAGGCTTCGATCGCCATCTGGTCAAGCCCGTCAGCGTCCAGGTCCTGCTCGAGACGCTGGCGACCGTGCGTGCGGGCGGCAGCCACCTCGCCGCGCCCGCCAACACCACCGAGGATCGTCCCGCATGAACGCCCGCCCGTTGCCATCCGAATGCCGGTTCCGGCTCACGCTTTGCGGCTTGCTGGCGCTGGCCGTCGTCGTTCCCGCGCAGGCGGAGGCCCCGCCGGCCTCCGTGGCCGATCTCAGCCTCGAGCAGCTGGGCACGATCGCCGTCACTTCGGTCACCGGCCGGCCGCAGTCGCTGCATGACGCGGCGGCTTCCATCTTCGTGATCACGGCGCGCGACATCCGCCGCTCGGCCGCCACCAGCCTGCCCGAGGCGCTGCGCCTGGCGCCCAACCTGCAGGTCGCGCGGCTCGATTCCGGCGAGTACGCCATCAGCGCGCGCGGCTTCAACAACGCCATCGGCAACAAGCTGCTGGTGATGATCGATGGGCGCACCGTCTATTCGCCGCTCTTCTCCGGCGTGTTCTGGGATGCGCAGGACGTGATGCTGGAAGACGTCGAGCGCATCGAGGTCATCAGCGGGGCCGGTGCGACGCTGTGGGGAGCCAACGCGGTCGACGGGGTCATCAACGTCATCACGCGCGACGCCGCGCTCACCCCGGGCGTGCGGGCGACGGCCCATGGCGGCGCGACGGGCGACGAGGTCGCGCTGCGCTATGGCGCGCGCGTCTCCGAAGCGCTGGCCTGGCGCGTCTATGCCATGGAGATGGATCGCCAGGCGACGAGGCTGTCCTCGGGCGCGCGGCGCGACGACGCCGCCACCAAGCAGCATGCCGGCTTCCGGATGGATTGGGACGCCGGGGGCGACCACGCCACCGTGCAAGGCGACGCCTACCAGGGCGGCGGCGACAAGTCGCAGCCGATCGCGGCGGCCGTCTCCGGCGCCAACCTGCTGATGCGCTGGCGGCGCGAGGCGGCCGATGGATCGAACTGGCAGCTGCAGGGGTACGTCGACGAAACCAAGCGCGTCGAGCGCATCGAGTTCCAGGACGACACGCGCACGCTGGACCTGCAGTTCAGCCAGGTGCCGTGGATGTCGGAAGATCACCAGCTGATCTGGGGCGGGGGCTACCGCCGCGCCGTCAGCGACACCCGCGCGACGCCGCTGGTGCTGTTCGATCCGGCCGTCAAGACGCTTTCCTGGGGCAACGTGTTCGCGCAGGACGAGCTGCGCCTGAGCGACCGCCTGCACGTGACCGCGGGCGCCAAGGTGGAGACCAACGTCTACACCGGCGCGGAGTTCCTGCCGACCTTGCGCGCCGCCTGGGCCGCGGGCGATGCGGCCACGGTCTGGGCGTCGGCCTCGCGCGCGGTGCGCGCGCCGGCGCGCCTGGATCGCGACTTCTACTTTCCGGCCAAGGCGCCGTTCGTCATCGAGGGCGGCCCCACCTTCGAGTCGGAGGTGGGCAACATCTACGAACTGGGCCTGCGCGGCCAGCGCCTGCCCGGGTTCAGCTACTCCGTCACCGCCTTCCACGATGTCTATACCCGGCTGCGCGCCGGGCGCGCGGCGCCGACGACTATCGACAACCTGGCCGGCGGCAGCATCTCGGGCCTCGAGGCCTGGGCCAGCGTGGACCTGGGTGCGGACACGCGCCTGAGCGCCGGCTGGATGGGCTTGTCCGAGCAACTGCACGCGAACCCCGATGCCGGTGCTCATTCCGTCGCCAACCTGGGCGACGATCCGCGCAGGCAATGGTCGCTGCGCCTGAGGGCCCGCCCGTTCGAACCGTTCGAGGTCGACGTGTCGGTCCGCCACGTCTCGGCCTTGCCGCAGCCGGCCGTGCCCGCCTACACGGCGGCCGATCTTCGGCTTGCCTGGCAGGCGCTGCCCAATCTGCAGATCAGCCTGCTGGGGCAGGACCTCGGCCGGCGCCATGTGGAATTCGATCCGGCCAACTCCAGCCGCTTCGGGCCGACGGCGTTCCTGAAGCTGGACTGGCGTTTCCGCGGCTGACCGGACCGCCCGCGCGTGCGCGCGGCGCGAGCGCCGCGCGAGCGTTCAGCCGCGGCCTTCGGCGAGGAACCATGCGGACAGGGTGCGCGCCATCTCGAGCACGACGTCCGCATCCTTGCGCCCGGAGGACGCGCGCACGTGGAAGGAATGATCCGCGTCGTCCACGAGTTGCAGCGTGGCGCGCGGGGCGAGCGGTTCCACCACCGCCTTGAGCAGGGGCACTTCGGCCAAGGCGTCTCGGGTACCTTGCAGGAAGAGCATCGGGATCGTCACGTCCGCCAGGTGACGGGCCCGCTCGACGCCGGGCTTGCCTGCCGGATGCAGCGGGAATCCGACGAAGGCGAGGCCGCGCACGCCTTCCAGGGGCGCGAGGGCCTGCGCCTGCGACGTCATGCGGCCGCCGAACGATCGCCCGCCCGCGAAGAGCGGCAGGCGCGCGAAGCGACGACGGGCCTCGGCGACCGCGGCGCGCACGGCGGCGTGCGCCACGGGCGGCGCGTCCACCCGCTTCGAGCCCCGTTCCATGTACGGAAACTGATAGCGCAAGGTCGCCACGCGCACGCCGGCGAGCGCGTCGGCCAGCGACGACATGCCCGCGTGCTGCATCCCCGCCCCGGCGCCATGCGCGAAGACGTAGAGCGCTGCCGCGTCCTGCGGTTGTTGCACAAGCGCGGAGACCTTGGTGCCGTCGGGCAGTTCCAAGGAAAGCGGTTCGGGGGTGTTCACGGCGGGCTGATGATCCGGGGCGAAGGCCGATTCTGCGCCTGCGGTTGAATTCGCCGTCGATGCCGGTCAGCGCGCCAGGCGCCTGATCCACGCGCTGACGAGATCCAGGCCTGCGGGGGGCGCTTGCCAGGTCGCGCCGCAAAGGATTTGCGAGCCGCTGGCGACCGTGTAGGTGGTCTTGATCGTGCCCGCCACCGGCGTGATGGGTGGGCCCGCATCGAGCGGGGGCACGTCCATCTCGAATTTCACGACGGTGTAGGCCGGGATGGGCTGGCCGCTCGTCAGGCCGACGCCGCCCTCCGAGATGTTGCGAACCTGGAGTTCGACCAGGTGCCCGCTCTCCAGTCGCATGCGTGCCTGCCATGAGACGTCGACGCGCAGATCGGTGCGCGACTCGGGCGCGTCGTCGGCGAAGCCGCCGTCCTCCATCGCGGCGGCGAGTTCGGCCGCCAGCGCCGCCTCTTCGTCCTCGAGGGTCGACTCGGCCCGCGGCTCGTCCGCGGGCGGCGGCAGGTCGAACATCGCCGCGACATCGTCGGCGCTGGTGGTCGGCGTCATGGTTCGAGCAGGCAGGAGTCGATCTGCGGGGCATCCTAGCTCGAATGAGCGCGTGGACGGACGCCGCCCGCAAGCAGTTTTGCCAAGTTGTGCGCGCTGTCGGCGCCATCAGGCGCCGCGTGGCGAGCCAGGCGCCGCGCTTGCGTTCGCGGCACGCGCCCGGTCAGAACGGCGCGTCGTGGGCGAACGGGACTTCCTCGTGCCGCCTCGCCGGCCGCGGCGACGATTCGCTCCAGCCCGCGCCGTCCGGAAAGCGCACCGGAATCCCGATCAGGGCGTCGGGCCCGAACAGGCGCATGTTGACGCCCATGCGCGGGGGATCTTCCGGTTCGCCGACGGCCGTCCATCCGACGGTGGCCCCGCAGCCGGGGCAGAACGGAACGGCCAGGCACACCGGATCGATGTCGGTCCGCACGAACGACCTGGTCGTGCCCGCTATCGTGACCTCCGACGGATTGAAATAGCCCGTCAGCGTCCCCAGGCGGAAGCACAGGGAGCAGTTGCAGCTGTTGAGATAGTCGGGGCGGCGGGCGACCGTCACCGTCACGCCACCGCACGGACAGGAACCCTTCATCATCTGGAACTCCCTGGCAAGTTGATGCGGCGAGTATGCCGGGCTGGCGCTCAACGCGCCGCGAGCACGCGGTACGCGGGCGGCGATCCGCCGGCCGATTCGGCAAGCGCGAAGCCCGTGGCGAGCCAGTCCAGTGGCAGCGGCGCGGATGGCAACTCGACGCCCGCGGCGCTGCGTGCCAGCGTGACGTGAGGCGAGTAGGGCCGGGCGTCGAGCGCGACGCCGCAACTGCGCAGTGCGGCGCCGGTGTCCGCGTGCAGGCCGGCGAGCGCGCCGTCGCCCTGCAGTTGCAGCACCACCGTCCCGCCTTTCCAGATCGCCAGGCTCGTGGCGATCAGGCGAACCGGCGGAGCCCGAACCTCGTCCAGGGCGGCCCACAACGCCGGGATGCGTTCGCGGTCGAGGGCGCCGATGAAATGCAAGGTGGCATGCAGGTTGGCGTCGCTGAGGGCACGGGCGCCCGCAGGCATTCGCAGCGCGTCACGCTGCGCGGCCAGGCGCGCACGCGTGGCCGCGTCGGGCCACAGGGCCAGGAACAGACGCGCGCTTGCCTCAGGTCGGAGTGCCGGGCTTTCTTGCACCGGGCGAGCTTACCCGAGAGCCGCCGTGCGGGCTCGGCTGCGCCTGCGCGAGAGTGCAGCGCCGCATCCGCCCGGATGGATGGACTCGCACGCGCGGACGGCCTACCATTCCCGCATGCGCCGCTCGGCCCTCCTGCTGTGCGCGCTGGTCCTGTGGCTCGCGACCCTCGCCGGCGCCCAGACTTCTCCCGCCGTTCCCAGCGTGGACAGCGGCGGTGGCGTGCTGTTGTTGAGCGTCGATGGCGTCATCGGGCCGGCCAGCGCGGACTATGTCGAGCGCGGCCTGCAACGAGCGGCCGTGCGCCGCGCCAGCCTCGTCGTGCTGCAGCTCGATACCCCCGGCGGCCTCGACACCTCCATGCGTGCGATCGTCAAGGCGATCCTGGCGTCTTCCGTGCCGGTGGCCACCTTCGTGGCGCCGGCGGGCGCGCGCGCCGCGAGCGCCGGCACCTTCATCCTGTACGCCAGCCATGTCGCCGCGATGGCGCCGGCGACCGCGCTGGGCGCGGCCACGCCGGTGCTGATCGGGGTGGCGCCCGACCCCACGCCGGCCCAGCCTGCGGCGAGCGGCGCGTCTGCAGCGCCGCACGACGCGTTGGAGGCCAAGCGCATCAACGACGCGGCCGCGTCCATCCGCTCGCTCGCGGCGCTGCGCCATCGCAATGCCGAGTGGGGCGAGCGCGCGGTGCGCGAGGCGGCGAGCCTGTCGTCCTCGGAGGCGCTGGCGCAGCAGGTGGTGGACGTCGTCGCCAATGACGTGCCTGATCTGTTGCACCAGCTCGATCACCGAGCCGTGCGGCTGGCGGATGGCCGCATGGTGACACTGTCGCTGGCCGGTGCGCGTGTCGAGGCCTGGGATCCGAGCTGGCGCGACCGCTCGCTGGCCGTCCTTGGCGATCCCAGCCTCGCGCTGCTGCTGATGCTGGCGGGCTTCTACGGCCTGCTGTTCGAGTTCTCCAGCCCCGGCATGATCGCGCCCGGCGTGGTCGGCGCGGTCTGTCTGCTGCTGGCCCTGTTCGGGCTGCAGACGCTGCCGGTCAACGGCGCCGGCATCGCGCTGCTGCTGTTGGGGCTGGCGTTCTTCGCGGCCGAGGCCTTCGTGCCCAGCCACGGCGCGCTGGGCATCGGCGGCGTCGTGGCGTTCACGCTCGGCGCGCTGATGCTGATCGACAGCGACGCGACCGGCCTGGCGGTGTCGCGACCGCTGATCGCCCTGTTGGCGCTGGTCTCGCTCGCGTTCGTGGGCCTGCTGGTCACCCTCGCGACGCGGGTGCGGCGGCGGCCGCCGGTCAGCGGCCCGTCGACCATGGTGGGTATCGTCGGCGAGGTCGTCGAGGCCGACGGGCAGGACGGATGGGCGCTGCTGCAAGGCGAACATTGGCGCGTGCGCAGCGAGCGCGCGCTGCACGCCGGGCAGCGCGTGCGCGTGGACCGCGTCGACACCCTCACGCTCGGCGTCAGCGCCGAAGGAGCCTCTCCATGATCGGATCGTTCATGTCGGCCTTGCTGCTGATCCTGCTGCTGCTCGCGCTGGCCGCGTCGCTGCGCGTGCTGCGCGAATACGAACGCGGCGTGGTCTTCATGCTGGGGCGCTTCCTGGCGGTCAAGGGGCCGGGCCTGGTGCTGCTGATCCCGGCGCTGCAGCAGATGGTGCGCGTCAGCCTGCGGCTGGTGGTGATGGACATTCCCAAGCAGGACGTGATCACGCGCGACAACGTGTCGGTCAAGGTCAACGCCGTGCTTTATTTCAAGGTGGTCGACCCGGAGCGCGCCGTGATCCGGGTCGAGAACTTCCTCATGGCCACCAGCCAGCTGGCGCAGACGACATTGCGCGCCGTGCTCGGCAAGCACGACCTGGATGCGCTGCTGTCCGAACGCGACCGGCTGAACCTGGACGTCCAGAAGATCCTCGACCAGCAGACGGACGCCTGGGGCATCAAGGTCAGCAACGTCGAGATCAAGGACGTCGACATCGACCTGACGATGGTGCGCGCCATCGCCCGCCAGGCGGAGGCCGAGCGCGAGCGGCGCGCCAAGGTGATCCATGCCGAAGGCGAGCTGCAGTCCTCCACCAAGCTCAGCGAGGCCGCCGAGATCCTGGGCCGCCATCCCCAGGCGCTGCAGCTGCGCTACCTCGAGACCTTGACGGTCATCGCGGCCGACAAGAATTCGACCATCGTGTTCCCGCTGCCCCTGGACATCGTCGGGCCGCTGCTGGAGGCGGCGAAAGGATTGCCCAAGCCGCCGCCTCCGACCTAGTGGGATGCCCGGCAGAGTTGGACTGCCGCGAGCATCTTTGGGGGGTGGATCCTGCGACTGCGCGCAGGATGACGGAGTCG
>Ga0209759_1001909_pt1 | contig 10225 bp, 8 predicted proteins | sample AraplaCL_Col_mMS_FD_184261 | JGI IMG/M metagenome (GOLD analysis project Ga0209759, IMG submission 184261) | Arabidopsis root microbial communities from the University of North Carolina, USA - plate scrape CL_Col_mMS (SPAdes) (version 2) | ecosystem: Host-associated > Plants > Roots >...
GGTATCTCGACGCCGAGCGGGCGGAAATGGGCCACCTGGACGCGCCGCTGGAAGAAACCACCTGGCTGGACCTGCCGCCGCTCAAGCACGAATACAGCCAGACACTGCGTGACCAGCTGCCGGACAGTCGCCTGTCGCATCGCCTCCCGTTGCCGCAGGTGCTGGGCGAAATGCGTCGTGCAGAACTCGCGCCCAAGCCCGTGCTCACCTTGCACGCGCTCACGCGGCACGCGCGTCTCGCCGCCGGCACGCCGCCGCTGGCCTATGCGCGCCTCGCCTTCGACTATGCGGGCGAGCGCCTGCCAGGTCGCGGTGGCGAGCCGCTGGTGCGCCGCGTGCGCAACGGGCACCTCGTCGAGATCCAGCGTCGCCGCGCGGAAGAGCTCTCCGCCATGGAACAGCTCGAACGCGCCGGCCTCACGCCTGGCGTCGACACCGAAGGTCTGCCCTGGGATTTGGCCGATACCTTGCCCGACGACGCCTGGCTGTTCCCCGGCAAGGGTTACGCCGGTGCGCTGGAAGTGAACACGCCGGCACGCTGGCTGGCGCTGCGGCCCAAGCTGGAAGCGGAAGGCTTCGTGCTCGATTACGCGCCAAGCTTCCCGTTTGAAGTGCTCGAAGGCCCCGTGCGCTGGTACGGCAACGCGGTGGAAGACACCGACGATCACGCCTTCGATCTGGAGATCGGCATCGAGGTGGAAGGCAAGCGCCACAATCTGCTGCCCGCCGTGGCGCAGGCGCTGGCCGACCACCAGTTGAACCTGAGTCCGGTACCGAACGAGCCCGAAGATGCCGTGTGGTACGCCCCGGTGGACGAACGCCGCCGCGTTCCCGTGAGCCTGAAGGAACTGCGCGGCTTGCTGGCGCCACTGGCCGAGTACCTCGAACGTCCGCGCAAGAAGCTTCACCTGCCGCGCGTGCAGGCCGGCCGATTGGAGGAACTCGTCGAGGCGCTGCCCAGCGGTGGCGAACTCGAGGCACCTGACGCCTTGCGCGGTTTCACGGCGCGCCTGCGCGATGCCGCCGAGCGCGCCAGCGACGCAGTGCCCGAAGGACTCACCGTCGAACTTCGCCCTTACCAGCGCGAAGGCCTGCGCTGGCTCAACGCGCTTGCCGAAGCGGGCGTGGGTGGCGTGCTTGCGGACGACATGGGCCTGGGCAAGACGCTGCAGCTCATCACGCACCTGCTGGCGCTGAAGGAACGCGGTGCGCTCTCGCAGCCCGCGCTTGTGGTGGTGCCCACCAGCCTCATTCCGAACTGGCTCGCCGAGGTCGCGCGTTTCGCGCCGGCATTGCGCGTGCTCGCGCTGCATGGCCCACAACGCAGCGGCGACTTCTCGCAGCTGGGCACCAACGACGTGGTGCTCACCAGCTATGCGCTGCTGCCGCGCGATGTGGTGCAACTGCGCAAGCAACCGTTCTCGCTGATCGTGCTGGACGAAGCGCAGCAGGTGAAGAACCCGCGCACGCAGGCTCGCCGTGCCGTGCTCAGCCTGCGTGCGCCACGCTGCATCTGCCTCACCGGCACGCCGCTGGAAAACCACCTGGGCGAACTGTGGTCGCAGGTCGATCTCGCCGTGCCGGGACTGCTTGGCGATGAAGGCGCGTTCCGTCGTCACTATCGCGTGCCGATCGAGCGCCACCGCGACACCGATTGCCAGGATCGCCTCAATCGCCGCCTCGCGCCCTTCATCCTGCGACGCACGAAATCGCAGGTGGCCAACGAGCTACCGCCGAAGACGGAAATCACCCGCCGCGTGGTGCTGGAAGGCCGCCAGCGCGAACTCTACGAAAGCCTGCGCCTGTCCCTTGCCGAAGAGCTGCGCGAGGTCATCGCACAGCGCGGCATCGCGCACAGCGGCATCGTGGTGCTCGATGCGCTGCTCAAACTGCGCCAGGTCTGCTGCGATCCGCGACTGGTCAAGCTGGAAGCCGCGCGCGGCGTGCGCGACTCGGCCAAGTTCGAACTGCTGATGGACATGCTGCCCGCGCTGCTGGCCGAAGGCCGCAAGGTGCTGCTGTTCTCGCAATTCACCGAAATGCTCAAGCTGATCGCGCACGAACTCGATCGCCAGCGCATTCCGTACGTCACGCTCACTGGCGAAACGCGCGACCGCGCCGAGCCCGTGCGCCAGTTCCAGGAGGGCGAAGCGCCGCTGTTCCTGCTGTCGCTCAAGGCCGGCGGCGTGGGCCTGAACCTCACCGCCGCCGACACCGTCATCCACTACGACCCATGGTGGAATCCCGCAGCCGAAGCGCAGGCCTCTGATCGCGCGCATCGCATCGGCCAGGACAAGCCGGTATTCGTGTTCCGTTTGATCACCGCCGGCACGGTCGAAGAACGCATCGAGGAGTTGAAGGCGCGCAAGGCGGAATTGGCCGAAGCCGTGCTGGAAGGCGGCGGCACGCGCGAGAAACTCAGCTTCGACCAGGCCGACCTGGACGCGTTGCTGGCACCGGGCTAAGCGCTAGGTGTTGGTGTAAGAGCGCACCCTGTGCGCGACAACACGAAGCGACAAGACGGGCATGAGTTCGGTCACGCATGGGGCCTGTCCCGGGCGTGATCCGGGAGTGCGTGACTACATCACGGGTGAGGTCATTACATCGCCGGTCGCGTACGCAGCAGCGAATCCACCGCCTGCTGCCATTGCGGCGAACCAGGCTGCGACTGCGGTGCTTCCTGCCCCAGCTTGTGCTGCACGGCGCTGTTCCATTCGGCCGATCCGCGATCGGGGCCGTGTCCCTCGGGGCTGATCCCTAGACGGCTATCCACCCATTCGTACCACTGCGGCGAACCGAGTTCGGCATTCGTGGGCGCGGGCTGCGCCGAGGCCTTGGGTTGCGGTGGTTTCTGCTCCGGCGGCGGCGACGCGGGTGAACACGCGACGAGCAGGGCGAGAGGAAGCATGGCGAGGAAACGGCGCATGTCGGCCTCCAATGCATGAATCGTTCCGCGAGACTAACCGCAATGTTCCGCGTGGCGATGAATCGCGCGAAAACATAAGGAGCACGTTAAGAGGTGCCGTGCATCACGCACATAGGTAGGAGCGCACCCTGTGCGCGATCGCATCGATGCACCTTGTCGTTTCGTGGGGTTGTCGCGCATAGGGTGCGCTCCCACAAAGGAGTGCTGCTTAGCTGCGTGCGACCACTTCGTCGATGTGCCTGAGCAGGTCGGCGGGGTCTTCGTACACGCGGAAAGCGCCGGCCTTTTCCAGTTCTTCCTGGCCATAGCCGCCCGAAAGCAAGCCCACGCCAAGCGCGCGTGCGCGTTGCGCGGCCAGCATGTCCCAGATGCTGTCGCCGAGCACCAGGCTGAAATGGATGTCCACGCCCAATCGCTGCGCAGCCGTGACGAAAAGATCCGGATCGGGTTTGGCATGACGAACCTGATCGCGTGTCACCACCGGCACCTTCGAAGGATCCACGCCCAGCGCTTCGAGATTGTGTGCTGCCGTCGTCATGCGCCCGCTGGTGGCGATGGCCCACGGGATCTCCGCATCGGTGAGGAAGGCGAGCAGTTCGCGCGCGCCCGGCAGTGGCCGCACCGAGCCTTGCATGGCTTGCCGGTTGTACGCCTCGGCGTGCCATGTGCGCAGGCGCGCAAGGCGTTCCTCGGTGATCTCCATGCCGGTTTCGCGTAGCAGGATGTTGGCGAACAGGCCCCCGCTCATGCCGATCTTGCGGTGAATGCGCCACACCGAAAGATCCACGCCCTCGCGATCGAGTGCCTCCTTCCAGGCCAGGACGTGCTGGTAGACGCTGTCCACCAGCGTGCCATCGAGATCGAACAGAAAGGCAGTGTCGGCGCGGCGCATGAGGTGGATTCGCTTCAAAAGGGAGGCGCCGAAGCGTAGCACCGGCGTTGTCGATACCGAAAAAAATGCGCGGTGACGCAAAAAGCGGTGTAGGCCTGCCGGTGGATGACAGACAAGCGCGTTGCGCGCCGCTTAGTCTGCACGCGTCGAGCGAACGCGGGCGCCGGGGGGCGAGTACGCGGGTGGCGGCGACGGCCAGTGTGTCGTGTGGCCGTGCTCATCACCGGCTCATCGATCAGGCAACTATTCCCCGGCAGAAGGCACGCTCGGCGTACCTATCATCCAGTAGGGGACACACTATGACGCGCAAATTTCTGCTTATCGCCGCTCTCGCTGTTTTTGCAGGCTCCGCCGGTGCGAACAGCGGCTCCCAGGCCTCTCTCATGTTCGTCGGCAGCATCGCGCAGGGAGGCTGCGATAGCGGCCAGCCGACATTGGGCATGCAAGGCGGTATGGGCGGTTGCGGCAAGGGTGCCACGCGATCGGTTTACGCGGAGCGCACCACGAAGGCCGCAGACGGCACTGGCGTGGCGATGCTCGATTACTTCGCAGACCGATCCGACGGCGCGCGGAAATACGTGGTGACGCGTCAGTATCTGTAGCTTCGGCGCCCGCCCACGACTGGCCAGCGTCAGCCGTGGGGAAGCAGCGGCTTGCCGGCGTCGAGCACAGCCAGTGCAGCGGCGCCGAGCAGGCCCGGATCGGGGTGCATCATCGCCACGGTCGGTACCTGCTCCATGGTTTCGCGGAAGCGGCCCTTCGCCTCGAAGCGCTCGCGGAAACCACCATGCTTCAACCATGGCAGCAGGATCGGCAGCATGCCACCGGTGAGATACACGCCGTCCCAACCACCGAGGTTGAGTACCAGGTCACCTGCCACGCTGCCGAAGATGCCGGCCAGCGTCTCCACCGTGCGCACGCACAGCGGATCGGAACCGGACTCGGCGCGCGAGGTGATGTCTTCGGGCGTGTATTCCTCCGGCGGCTGTCCGGCGATGTCGGCCAGGGCCAGGTAGAGGTTCACCAGGCCGTTGCCGCAGATCATGCGCTCGTTGGAAACGCGGCCAAAGCGCGCGTTGAGGCGATGCAGGATCTCCACGTCTTCCGTGGTGTGCGCGGCGAAGCCGGCGTGGCCGCCTTCGGTTTCCAGGACGATCCAGCGGCCCTCGCGACGCATCAGGCCGGCGACGCCCAGGCCCGTGCCCGGGCCGACCACGACGAACGTCTGCGTGTCGCGCGTGCCCAGCGCCGGCATCGGCTGCGGGCCTACGGAAGAAAGCTGGCTGGCTGCGTGCAGTGGCACGGCCATGGCCTGCGCGGCGAAATCGTTGACCAGGTGCACCGAGTCCATGCCTAGTTCGGTCTGCAGCGCATGCGCTGCCACCTGCCACGGATTGTTGGTGACCTTCACCGTCTCGCCTTCGCTCACGCGGCCGGCGGCGGCGATGATGGCGCGCGACGCGGTGTAGCCGGTGTCCTTGAAGTACTGGCGCATCGCTTCGGCGAGGGAATCGTGATCCTTCACCCGGTAGCGACGCACGCTGTCGTCCATCAGAGGGTTGGCGCGACCCGTGTCAGCCAGCGCGAATCGCACGTTGGTGCCGCCGAGGTCGGCGAGCAGGGTCGGGGCGGCGCGCTCTGGTGTTCTCATGGACGGTCCTGCACTTGGGGAGACGGTAAGCGTGACTCCCTCGGGCTTTTTCGTCCAGTACTGCGATGCAGCGAAACGCCAAAATATTCGCCATTCGTCGGCGAATGGGCGGCATTCGGCCGTCCAATCGCGGCCGGGGCACGAGCCCTCGGCCGCGCGGACGTCGATCAGCCGCCGAGATAGGCTGCGGGCGTCGCGTTGAAGCCGGCCTTGACCAGGCGCGAGGTGTCGTCGGCAAGAACTTCCGAGTCGCCGCGCTCCAGCGCTTCCAGCGTGCGCGTGGCGATGTCCGCCGGGCTGGTCTTGGGTGCATCGACGTGCGCGACCATGTCGGTATCGATATAGCCGGCATGGATGCCGAGCACCTGCGTACCCTGTTCGCGCAACTCGTTGCGCAGGCTATTGGTGAGCGCCCAGGCCGCCGCCTTGGTCACGGAATATGCACCCGTGCTCGGCAGGCTTAGCCAGCTCAGCGCGGAAAGCATGTTCACCAGCGCGCCGCCGCCGTTCTTCTTCAGCACCGGAGCGAACGCGGCGCTCGTGTGGTAGATGCCGTAGAGATTGGTTTCCATGATGCGGCGCAGGTCGGCTTCGCCGTCCTTGCCATCGAGCAGCGCGACGCCGCCAATGACGCCGGCGTTGTTGACAACGATGTCCACGTCCGCGGCGAGCGCGGCGGCGGCGGCGACATCCTGCGGGTTGGTCACATCCAGCTTCACGGGGATGACGCCGGCCAGGGTGACCGTGGACGGGTCGCGTGCACCGGCATACACCTTGGCCGCGCCAGCGGCGAGGAAGGCCTTGGCGAAGGCGAGGCCGAGGCCACGGTTGGCGCCGGTGACGAGAACGGTTGAGCCTTGGATCTTCATGGTGAGTCCTTTTGCGAGAGCGGTGGAAGGGCACGGGTCGTTAAAATGATAACAATCATATAAAGAACACCCCGACCGCTTTCAAGCCCGCCCGCGCACTTTTTTTTAGGGCCACGACTTCACCCCGGCATCACGAAAAGTCACTTGCATTTCGCAAGTAACGATTTATATGATGAACATCATGTAAAGAAGAACAGGCCGCGAACGTGCGCCGTACCAGCCCGCTCAACTCCCAATGCCCCATCGCCCGCGGCCTGGACCGTGTCGGCGAGTGGTGGAGCATGCTGATCATGCGGGACGCCTTCTACGGCATCACCCGCTTCGACGATTTCCAGGCCAGCCTGGGCATCGCGCCGAACATCCTCAGTCGCCGTCTGGCGACGCTGGTGGACACCGGCATGCTCGAGCGTCGTCGCTACAGCAACCGTCCGGTGCGCCACGAATACGTGCTGACCGAGCGCGGCCGCGATTTCCGCCCGGTGCTGCTGGCGATGATGAGCTGGGGCAATCGCCACTTCGCGCCGGAAGGCCAGGCCATCGAGCTGGTCGACCGCCAGACCGGCAACGTCGCCGACCCGGTGCTGGTCGATCGCCACACCGGCGAGCCCATCACCAACGAACGCCACGAAACACGCGCCGGCCCTGCCGCCACGGAGCGCATGCGCGCACGCATCGAATTCAGGAATTCCCGGGCGCAGGCGCGCCAGACCCTTTCCCATCCCAAGCTTCCGGAGCCACTTCCATGAACGTCGCTAGCGCCGCCGAACGCGCGGACATACCCGTCATCGTCCAACCCGAATCACCCAGCAAGAAGAAACTGCTGCTGCGCATCGCCATCGGTGCGGCCATCGTGGCCGGCGTGGTGTACGGGGGACACTGGTGGACGGTCGGCCGTTTCATCGAGGACACCGACGATGCCTATGTCGGCGGCGACGTCACCGTCATTGGACCCAAGGTGCCTGGCTACATCGACAAGGTCGCCGTCACCGATAACCAATTCGTGCATGCCGGCGACCTGCTGGTGAAGATCGACGATCGCGACTACCGCGCTGCGCTGGCCAAGGCCGATGGCGCCGTTGCCGCGCAGGAAGCGCTGCTGGCCAACCTCGATGCGAACGAAGCGCTGCAGCAGGCAGTGATCCGTCAGGCGCAGGCCGGCGTGGCCGCCGCCGCCGCCGAAACGCAGCGATCGCGCGACGACGAAGCACGTTATCGCGATCTTTCCAGCCGCTCCGCCGTTTCCATCGAAAGCGCACAGCGCGCCGACGCCGCGTACAAGACCGCGCGTGCGGGATCGGACAAGGCGCAGGCCTCGCTGATCGCCGCGCAGCGCCAGATCGACGTGATCGATTCGCAGAAGCAGCAGGCGCGCGCGGCCTTGCAGCAGGCCAGGGCCGAGCAGGACATTGCACGCATCAACGAGGGCTATACCGAACTACGCGCGCCGGTGGACGGCGTCGTCGGCAACCGGCGCGCACGCGCGGGTGCCTATGCGTCGGCGGGTTCGCAGTTGCTGTCGGTGGTGCCCGCGCATGGCCTGTGGGTCGATGCAAACTTCAAGGAAGACCAGTTGGCACGCATGACGGCAGGCCAGAAGGTCGAGATCCGCGCGGATGTGCTGCCGGGCCGCGTGTTCCACGGCCATCTTGCGAGCCTGGCGCCGGCCACCGGTGCGCAGTTCAGCGTGCTGCCGCCAGAAAACGCCACCGGCAACTTCACCAAGGTCGTGCAGCGTGTGCCCGTGCGCGTGGTGCTGGATCATGCGGATGGTGATCTCGGCGTGCTGCGCCCGGGCCTTTCCGTGGTCGCCAACGTCGACACGCGAGTGCAGGCCGCCACGCCATGAACGCCATCGTCTCGCGCCTGCCCATGCCGGCGCCGATGGATCCGGCGACGCTCAGCATGGCGCAGAAAGTATTCGCCTTCGCATCCATGTGCGTGGGCATGTTCATCGCGTTGCTGGACATCCAGATCGTGTCGGCCTCGCTGCGCGACATCGGCGGCGGCCTCTCGGCGGGCACTGACGAAACCGCGTGGGTGCAGACGAGCTACCTGATCGCGGAAATCGTGGTGATCCCGATGTCCGGCTGGCTGTCGCGCGTCATGTCCACCCGCTGGCTGTTCGTGGCCTCCGCCGCCGGCTTCACCCTCACCAGCCTGCTTTGCGGCGCGGCGTGGGATATCCAGAGCATGATCGCGTTCCGCGCGCTGCAGGGTTTCCTGGGCGGATCGATGATCCCGATGGTGTTCACCACGGCGTTCGTGTTCTTCGAGAACAAGCAGCGTGTGATCGCGGCCGCCACCATCGGCGCCATCGCCTCGCTGGCGCCCACGCTCGGCCCCACGCTGGGCGGCTGGATCACCGACAACCTATCCTGGCACTGGCTGTTTTTCATCAACCTCGTGCCCGGCATCTTCGTTACCGTGGCGGTGCCGCTGCTGGTCAACATCGACAAACCGGACTGGTCGCTGCTGAAGAACGCCGATTACCTCGGCATGCTGCTGCTTGCCGTGTTCCTGGGCTGCCTGGAATACACGCTGGAAGAAGGCCCGCGCTGGAACTGGTTCAGCGACCGCGTGATCTTCGCCAACGCGTGGCTCTCCGGCATCGCGGGCGTCGGCTTCATCGCGCGCAGCCTCACCTATGCGCAGCCGGTGGTGGATCTGCGCGCGATGAAGGATCGCAACTTCGCGCTCGGCAGTTTCTTCTCCTTCGTCACCGGCATCGGCCTCTTCGCGACGATCTATCTCACGCCCTTGTTCCTCGGTCGCGTGCGCGGCTACAGCGCCCTGCAGATCGGTGAAGCGGTGTTTTCCACCGGCGTATTCCAGATCATGACGATCCCGCTCTACACGTTCCTCGCCAAACGCTACGACCTGCGCTGGATCATGATGGCCGGGCTGGCGCTGTTCGCCGTCTCCATGTGGGATTTCGCGCCCATCACGCACGACTGGGGCAGCCGCGAACTGCTGCTTCCGCAAGCGCTGCGCGGCATGGCGCAACAACTGGCGGTACCTCCGGCGGTGACGCTGACGCTCGGCGGACTTGCGCCAGCGCGCCTGAAACTCGCCTCCGGCCTGTTCAACCTCATGCGCAATCTCGGGGGCGCCATCGGCATCGCGGTGTGCGCCACCATTCTCAATGACCGCACCAATGAGCACTTCTACCACCTCGCCGAACGGCTGAATGCGAGCAACGAGGCGATGAACGGCTGGTTGGCGACCACCACGGGGCACCTGTCCGATCTGGGCCAGAACCTGGACGCCGCCGCCGACGGTTCGTTGCATCAACTGTGGCAATTGGCATTCCGCGAAGCATTGACGTTGTCCTTCGCCGACGCGTTCCTCGCTATTGGCGTGTGTTTTGTCATCGCCACCGCGATGGTGCCGCTGATGCGCAAGGTCGCGCCGCCGACCAAACCGTCCGCCGACGCGCACTGATTCTTTTCCCACACCTTCCCTGAGACATCACGATGAACACTTTGCATTCGTCCTCTCGTGGCGTGCCGCGATCATCGTCGCGTCGCGCTTCGCTCCACCTAGGCGCCATCGCCGCCGCGTTGATCGGCCTGGCCGGGTGTGCCGTCGGTCCGGACTACGTTCGCCCCGACGTAAAAACCAACGCCAGCTACGCCAGCCAGCCCATGCTCGATGCGCGGGACGCCGCACGCGCCGCGCCGCAACTCGACGCGTGGTGGCAGGGCTTCGACGATCCGGAACTCACGCGCATCATCGGTCGCGTGATGAGCCAGAACCTCGACCTCGCCGCCGCGATGGCGCGCGTGGACCAGGCACGCGCCGCGGCGCGCGAAGCCGGTGCGCAGCTGGCGCCGAAAGGCAGCCTGGATGGCCAGCTGGCGCAAGAGCATCAGTCCACCAAAGGGCCG
>Ga0209759_1001911_pt1 | contig 10217 bp, 9 predicted proteins | sample AraplaCL_Col_mMS_FD_184261 | JGI IMG/M metagenome (GOLD analysis project Ga0209759, IMG submission 184261) | Arabidopsis root microbial communities from the University of North Carolina, USA - plate scrape CL_Col_mMS (SPAdes) (version 2) | ecosystem: Host-associated > Plants > Roots >...
CCTTTATGCGAAACATAGACGAGTCCCGGGTATAGAGCCGAAAGCGACGCGTAGTCGAGTCCGCGCTTGGCCATCAGCCCGGGGCGGAAATTCTCGATCATGACGTCGCAGGCCCCGATCAATTCGATGGCGGTCCGCCTTCCCTCGGGCGTATCGAGATCAAGCACGACGCTCTTCTTGTTCCGGTTGAACGAGCGGAAAAAGCCGATGCCGAGCCCCGGCAACTGTCGCGTTTTGTCGCCTCCCGGCGGCTCGATTTTGATGACCTCGGCGCCGAGGTCAGCGAGGATCATTCCGCAGGTCGGCCCCATGACCATATGCGTGAATTCGATCACGCGCACGCCTTCGAGCGGGAGGCGGCCGTTGCAATGGGTCTGACTGCTCATATTGCCTCGTCAATGCGCATAGCTACAGGCACTGTATCGGTTCCATATCGGCGTCAAAAGCGGTATTTTGGCAGCGTTATCGTTCCGATCCGGAATGCCATGTGCCGCGCACGCGGCATCGAGGAGCCTCGTCCGATGCACGACATCGATATCAAAACGCTGCGTCTTTTCGTCGCCGTGTGCGATCACCGCAACATAGCGCGCGCCGCCCAGGAGGCCCATATCGAGCCATCGGCGATCAGCAAGCGCATTGCACAACTCGAGAGCGAGCTTGGGGTGCCGTTACTCTCGCGCTCTCGTCGCGGCGTCCATCCGATGCCTGCCGGGCTCGCGCTTCTCGAGCATGCGCGGGCGGTGCTTTTCACGATGGAACGGATGGAGAGCGATGTCGCCGCGCTGGGTGCGGGGCTGCGTGGCAGGGTCAGTATTTGCGCTTCGCCTTCGGCGATGGCCGAGAGTCTGCTCGACGATATCGCATCGTTCATGCGTGAGCCCGAGAATCGGAATATCCGTGTCGATATAGAGGAGCGGATGTCGACCGATCTCGTTCGACAAGTGCGCGAGGGAACATCGGCGATTGGCGTTTGCTGGGACAACGTCGATCGCAGCGGCCTGCACGCGCAACTTTATCGGCGTGATCGCCTTGCGATTGCGGCGCATCGCGATCATCCGCTGGCGAGCAAAAGGTCGATCGATTTCGAGCAGACGCTCGAGTATGACCACGTAGGGCTGCCGCCCAACTCCTCGGTGCATACGATGCTCAGGCGAGCGGCGGCGAACGTCGGGAAGACCATAACGTACAGGGTCATCGTTTCGAACCTGGATGCCACATTTCGCGTGGCCGCCGCGGGATTGGGGATCAGCGTTGTGCCGGCGGAGGTCGGCCGAACCTATCGCCGCGCGCTCGGGCTGCGGATCGTTCCGCTGAACGACGCATGGGCATACCGGCGTTTCGTTGTCTGTTGCAAGGATTTCGATGCGTTGCAACCGCCGGCTCAGCGGCTCGTGAAGTATCTTGGAACGCGTGCGGAAAGTGAGTGAGGCTTGAAAATCCGGATTCCTCGTTCCTCGTTCCTCTTTCCTCTTTCCTCTTTCCTCTTTCCTCTTTCCTCTTTCCCTGTTCAGTTCAGCGACTGGCGTAGCGGTGTGCGCGGCGCCAGGGCGATCTCTCGAACTCTCGCCCTCAACGCTTGAATAGGCCGATCAACAAGCAATACGATGCAAACGCCGAGGCCGACTGCGATCACGTAACCGATTAAAAATACCCACCAACTCCGCATGGGCGACCCGATTCCGATGATATGCCATGCAATGAATGCTCCAAGCCACTGACACAGAAAAACAGGGTACGAAAGGTCGCCGAACCATAGCGATATATTCTTTGTTATCCCATGATATTTTTTGCCATGAAGGATAATTACGGAAACACATGCCAGTATATTGTTGACGTAGTAAAACAACCCGTAAAACGGACTTGCATCGAACCGTAGAGCCAGGCGCCAATTGACCACGAATACCGCAATAACTGATATCAGAATTGCCAGTTGATTCACCGTTGATGCATGCTTCCTCGACTTCGATCGACTGAGCATCTGTGTCGCGAAGTAAGACGCCGCCCCGAGACTGAACGGCAACATCGCCGCTGCGACAGGAAAATAGTGAGATCCTTGATCCGCCCCAACATGGAATTGATAGGCCTGCCATAGAATGGCAAGCCCTACGCTGGAAATCGCCGTCCATGCGCGGCGCGAAACGAAAAGCCAAAGAAGGAAGTAACAGCAAATTTCAACGGCTACCGACCACGTCGTCGGGGAGATTCTGAAATGCTGGCTCGGTAGAAATGTCCAAGGGAAAATCAGAATATTGCCAATCCAGTCCTGCCATTGAGCGGTTCCCCACAAAGGATGGAAGGATTGCGCATTTGACAATCCCCACAGGAACGGTATAGATACCATGCAAATCGCAAGTTGAGCCGGATAAAGTCGTAGAGCCCTGTTCGAAAAAAAGCTTACTGGATTGAATCGGTACGTCTCATGCAGGACCAGCGTCATCAAGTACCCACTGATGACATAAAAAAAATTGACCGCCAGTATTCCGATGGTCGGCACACTGCCGCTGAAATGGAAGACGACAACGCAACTGGCGAGAAAAAATCTTAGGATGCCTAGCATGGCTTGAATGGGTGTGTCGACTGGACCGACATTTTACATCGTCGATCAAAGGATGCAGTTCAGGATGTTTCGAGCTAGCTCGCCGGTGCCGACCGCGTAGGTTGCCGCTCGGCGGCGAGCTTGGAAAAAGCGATCGATGGTTGATCGATGAACCGTTCGTACACGCTTGCAACGAAGAACGTGAGAGGCCAGGCGATGGCGCACGACAGTGCTATCGACCAACCATATCCTAGATGCCGCGCGGCAATCGTCACGACGGCAGACGCCACGGTAAAAAGTATTGGAAAGTGCGTCAGGTACAGGCTGAACGATATTTTCCCAAACCACATTGGCACACGACCGCGCAGAAATGATCGACAGCTCGGTGTGATGCACATTCCCAAGAGGGTGGCCAATGCGGCGACGGAAAACTGAAATTGCGCGCCATCGACACTTTTTGTCAAATTCACTTTGGCCAGCACATCAAGTACCAACTGAAATTGCTGATAGTGACGTGTGAAACTCAGTGTGACACCCAGCCCGAGCAGCGCATAGCCTACGGTGGACCACTGTGCGCTGTTGCGACACAACAGTCGATGTCTGCCAATATAAGCAGCGAAACCAGCGAGAAATAACGAGTATTTGCTCGTTCCGGTCGCGAACAACAAGACGACGAAGACGAGCCAAAACGCGGGCCTTGGCAACCGACGATAAATGGCGGATAGAGCAATCACCAGCATTGACCCCCAGAACTCGGCATGGAGCGACCAGAGGGGAATATTGGCTGCGATGCTGAACGGCGTTAGTGGGAATACGTCCTTGAGGTAGGGTGTGTGATCAAATATCGACGCACCACCGTAACCGGTCAGCATTGAGCTCAGCAGCGCTTCACTGAAGAATGAATGAGGTGTGAACGGGTCGAGCGACAATCCCGCGAGCCAACTCGACATGCTGACCCTCGCCGCATCGGCGTGCACCGACGGCATGGACCAGAGCAGCAGCGTCGCAAATATAACGGAACATACGATCGGCGGGTACAGGCGCAGGAATCGTTTCGCAATCTGCGACGGGATACCAAAATTCGACTTGGTGAATGAACCGGCGAGCACAAAGCCGCTCATGGTGAAGAACATATATACCGCCACGGTCCCATTGATCAGCGAAAATACCGGCGTGCCCGTGATCCACGTCTCCCATGAGAAATGAGGCGGCGTCTTCGCGACGCGGGCGAAAGCAGGAAGGAAGGCGGAACAGTAATGCGCTAGAAGCACCATGATCGCAGCAATCCCGCGCATGCCCTCGATAAATTCGAATCTTTCTCCTGCGCTGTTTTTTCGACCCATCTCTCGTTCTCATTTTTAGAATACCCCGATCTTACGGTATAAATGCCTGTCTCATGGTCCGCTTCGTCTTATGGGCTCTCGCCGCCGCCCCAAATGACAGAAAACGCGATTAAAGCTGCAACGAGTGGCACAGCGCGGCTTTTATCTGCTCACGCGTCCAGACACCAGGGAAGTTGTGATTCCGAGACTTGCGTAGCTCACGATCGAACGCGCAGGCTCAGTACGCCTAGGTACCGATGGGCGATCACCCCGCATAACAGCGTCACCAGCGCACAAGGCGACGCGTGGGGTCTGTCAATGAGCGGCGGCGCGATGCGCCCTAGCGCGCGTGAGTATTGTGCCTGCGCCCCATACGATCAGGGCGGCAATGATGAAGATCAATGCGAGCAGCACGCCGAGCAATACGGTTTCCTCGCCCTCGATGCCTACCGCGCCGAACAGGCGGAACAACGGCGCAAGCGCGGACCACACGGCTTCACTGCCGACCCAGCGCGCGAGCGGATCGATGCGCGAAAGCCCGAAGAAAACCGGGCCAGTCAGCACAAGCGCAATCACGAATCGCAGAATCAGCTTCATCGGACGTCCACCGTTCCGTAGTAGGGGGTGCTCGTACCCGGAATGGGCTTCGTCGGCTGTGAGAGTAAGTAGTCGCGCAGACGATCGAACTGGTGTTGTGACACGAGCGTTATGCAGCCGTCGCTCACGCCCCATCGGCCGTTCGGATGCAAGCGGAAATTGCCGCGCCTCACACCTTCCACGAAGGTCCAGTCGTCGATCTTGCCGTCAGCGCTATAGAGCGCGAACCACGTCGCGCGCTCGCTATTCGACCACATATCGAGCCCGAGATCTCTGAGGCGGCCAAGGCGTCCGCCCGTTTCACGCTTGATAATGTAGTAGCGCCCCTTCGGGATCGGCCTGCGTTGGGGACGGCCGTGGCGGTGGGCTGGTCGACGTATGCGCCGTTACCGGAGAATGCAGCGACCGCGCCGAAGCCGGCGCACGAGAGCAGCGAGGTGTTCTTGCTGTTGAGGGTGAAAACGCACTGGGCTGGCATCATTGTCCTTGGTGGCGGCGGCGACCCCCGTAATGTATGACGAGAGCCACTGGGCGTGCAATCTAGCAAGCGAACGTCGGACTGTGGAGCGCGGCGCACTGTGTCGACATCGTATTAAGCTCCGGCCCAACCCGATGGAAGTGACTGCGCCATAGCACCGACACATGAGCAGTTTGCCTAATTGAGGTTCTGAGATGAGCCGGATGTAGATCGAGCGCAATGTCAACCAGCCTCGCGGCATCGTCAAATTCGCTCTTGGGGTGGGCCCGTCTTTCAGGAAGTCAATGAGGCACGTGCGCGCGGCGTCTTGTTTGATAGGTTTTTTGCTCATGCTCAACGACTAGTCGGAATTCACCTCGATGCACGAGGATGTACGCTCCCCAACCGCGCGAGTTTCCGACGTTTAGGCAATGACTAGGCAACACACGCCGAGAACCGACGATGATGGCGCGGGAAGGCCAAAAACGAAAAACCCGCGTCAGCCTTGACTGACGCGGGTTTTAATCTGGTCGGGGCGAGAGGATTTGAACCTCCGACCACCTGCACCCCATGCAGGTACGCTACCAGGCTGCGCTACGCCCCGAAAGCATGAAAGTATAACAGACACTTTCACCGAAAAGAACTACACCTCATCACTAATGACGCAACAACTCGATGACACCGCGCAACTCCTTGCGCAGCCGCTCGATATCGAAAGCCGGCGCAGCGCTCGGCGCTGGCTGCGCCGCCGGCGCTACATCGGGTTGCGGCGCATCGCTGCCCTCTTCCATCACCGCACCGCGCGCATCGAGCCGATTGCGCGCACCATTGATCGTGAAGCCCTGCTCATAGAGCAATTCGCGAATCCGCCGAATCAAAAGGACTTCGTGATGCTGGTAATAGCGCCGATTACCGCGCCGCTTCACCGGACGCAACTGCGTAAACTCCTGCTCCCAATAACGCAGCACATGCGGTTTGACGCCGCACAGCTCGCTGACTTCACCAATCGTGAAGTAGCGCTTCGCCGGAATCGGAGGCAAGACGACTTTTTCGACCGTCGCTGTCATCGTCAGTTAACCGTCGTGGTGAATGGGCGCGACACCGCGCCTTTCGCTCGTCAGCGCGGGAAAGTCGCTTCGACTCCGTTTTCGACGAGCGCCTTGAGCTTTTGACTTGCGTGGAACGTCACGACGCGGCGCGCGGCAATCGGAATCGCCTCGCCTGTCTTCGGGTTACGACCGGGTCGCTGCGGTTTGTCCCGCAACTGGAAATTGCCGAATCCCGACAGTTTCACGCCATCGCCGCTTTCGAGTGCGTCGCGAATCACGTCGAAGAAAGCCTCGACCATATCCTTCGCCTCACGCTTGTTGAGCCCGACGTTATCGAACAGCAACTCGGCCAGCTCAGCTTTCGTCAGCGTCGGCGTTTCGCTCGAAACGCCCGCGGGCGGGGTCGGAATTTCTCGAATCATGGCGCCACGCTGCGCCGAAAGAAGGGCTTCGAAATCACTCGAGTTCATTTCGTTCATATCTAAAAACAGCGGCCATCCGATGCCAACGCGCAGCGCCGGCATCGTTCCGAAGCTGTTCGCGCTTACCCCCGCAACCGCGCACCGTAGACTCGAGCCAAACGATCCACCAAGGCCTTGACGGCCGCATCCACCGTCTCGTCCTGCAGCGTGCCGCCAGTATCTTGCAGGGTCACGCGGAAGGCAAGGCTTTTCTCGTGCGCAGCCAGGCCACCGGAAGTATTTGATTTTGCACGAAATTCATCGAAGAGCGCAACCCTTTGCACGAATTTGCCGGCACCCTCGCCCAGTGCCTTTTGCATCTCGTCCAGCAGCGCCTGCGTCTCGATCTTCTGATCCACCACCACGGCAATATCGCGCCGCACCGGCGGAAATTTCGATACTTCGGCGGGCACCGGCAACGCGCGCGCCATCACCGCTTCGGCGTCGACCTCGAAAACGATCGGCGCCTGCGGCAAATCGTATTGCCTCATCCAGCGCGGATGCAGCTCGCCGATGAAACCGACTGCGCGACCGTCGAGCTCGATGCGAGCACTGCGTCCTGGATGCAGCGCGGGATGCTCGGCCTTCACGAAGCGCGCAATGCGCGGCGCAAAAAGCGCCTCGACATCGGCCTTGACGTCGAAGAAATCGACCTGGCGTGTCGGGAGACCCCACTGCTCTTCCGCCACGGGCCCATAGGCAAGCGCACCGATACGCTTGGGCTGGATGTACCCTTCGACGGCATATTCGCTGGCCTCCTGCGCCGCATCGCGCAGGAATACGCGCCCGAGTTCGAACACGCGGATACGCTCGGCACGCCGATTGAGGTTGTGGCGAAGCACGTTCACGAGGCTGCCGACGAGCGTCGTCCGCATCACCGACATCTGGCTCGCAATCGGATTGACGAGCCGCACCGGATTATCGTTGCCGGCGAAATCGCGCTCCCACGATTCGTCGACGAAGCTGAAGTTGATCGTCTCAGAGTAATCGCGGGCGGCCAGTGCGTGGCGAATCGCGTGAATCGAGCGTTGCGTCTCGTTCGTCGCGCGCATTGCGTTGGCCGCCATCGGCGGGCGCGCCGGAATCTTTTCGAAACCGTAAATACGCGCCACCTCCTCGATTAGATCCTCCTCGATCTCGATATCGAAGCGGTACGGCGGCGGCATGACGGAGAACCGCTCGCCGTCGAACTCGAACGCGAGCCCAAGGCGCTCGAAAATACGAGCCATCTCGTCGGCGGGAACCGGCACGCCGATGATGCGCTGCGCACGCGCCACACGCATCGCGACCGGGGTGCGCTTCGGTACGTTGACCGTTTGATCGTCGACCGGACCGGCCTTACCGCCGCAAATATCGAGAATCAAACGCGTGATGTATTCAATGTGCTCGACCGTCGTCGAGTAATCGACGCCACGCTCGAAGCGATGGGCCGCGTCGGTCGAGAAGTTGTACCGGCGTGCACGCCCGCGGATACTGTCGGGCCACCAGAACGCCGCCTCGAGATAAATGTTCGTCGTATCGAGCGTGACCGACGTACGCTCGCCACCCATGATGCCCGCCAGGCTTTCGACTTGCCGATCGTCGGCGATGACACCCACCGTCTCGTCGAGCTCGATCGTATTGCCGTTCAGCAACTCCAGGCTTTCGCCGCGGCGGCCCCAGCGCACTTCGATGCCGCGATGAATCTTGTCGAGATCGAACACGTGCGTCGGCCGGCCGAGCTCGAGCATCACATAGTTCGAGATATCGACGAGCGCGGAAATGCTTCGTTGTCCTGAACGCTCCAGCCGTTCGACCATCCATTGCGGCGTTCTCGCGCGCGCATTCACGCCGCGAATCACGCGCCCGGAAAACCGGCCGCACAAATCAGGCGCCGCGATGTCGACCGGCAGCGTCTCGTCGAGTCCGGCCTGCACCGGCTCGATCGCGAGGGGCTTCAGCGGCGCCCCCGTAATGGCGGACGTCTCGCGCGCGACTCCAAAGACCGACAGGCAATCGGCCTTGTTCGGTGTCAGCTTGATTTCGAAAATCGTATCGTCGAGGTTCAACGTCTCGCGAATATCCTGACCCACCGGCGTATCGTCGGGGAGGATCAAAAGGCCGCTGTGGTCTTCCGAGAGTTTGAGCTCGCGCGCGGAGCACAGCATGCCCTGGCTTTCGACGCCGCGCAGCTTCGAGAGCTTGATCGCGAACGGCGAGCCGCCCTCCTCGGCCGGCGGCAGTTGCGCGCCCACGAGCGCAACAGGAACCTTGATGCCCGGGGCCACGTTCGGCGCACCGCATACGATGTTGAGCGTCGCGCCGGTGCCTGCATCGACCTGGCAGACGTTGAGCTTATCGGCATCGGGATGCTTGACGACTTCGAGCACACGCCCGACGACGATCTTCGACGTGGGAGGAGCGGCAGGCCGCAGCGATTCGACTTCAAGGCCAGCCATCGTCAGCGCGTGCGACAGCTCTTCGGTCGTCAGTTGCGGATCGACGAATGCGCGAAGCCAGGATTCAGGGAATTGCATGAGTGTCTACGTTCGAATGAATGAGGTCCAGCCGGGGCAATGCCGAGCGCGCGCGGCGTCAGGCAAATTGCCGCAAAAAGCGCAGATCGTTTTCGAAAAAGAGCCGCAAGTCCTGCACGCCATAGCGCAGCATCGTCAGGCGCTCGAGCCCGCTGCCGAACGCGAAGCCGATATAGCGTTCGGGATCGAGGCCCATGTTGCGGATGACGTTGGGATGCACCTGCCCCGAACCCGAGATCTCGAGCCACTTGCCGGCATTCTTGCCTTCCTCGAACTTCATGTCGATTTCGGCCGAGGGCTCGGTGAACGGAAAGTACGACGGCCGGAACCGCACCGAGATATCGTCGCGCTCGAAAAACTTCCTGAGGAAATCGGTATAGACGCCTTTCAGATCGGCGAAGCTGATGTGCTCGTCGATCCACAGCCCCTCCACCTGATTGAACATCGGCGAGTGCGTCGCGTCGCTGTCGACGCGATACGTGCGTCCGGGCACGATGACCTTGATCGGCGGCTTGTTGGTACGCGCATATCGCACCTGCATCGGACTCGTATGCGTGCGCAGCAGCAAGGGGCGCCCCGTTGCATCCGTGCCGTCGATGTAAAACGTGTCCTGCATCGAGCGCGCCGGATGGTTTTCCGGGCTATTCAACGCGGTGAAGTTGTACCAGTCCGTCTCGATCTCCGGGCCATCGGCCACATCGAAACCGATCGAGCCGAATATCTGCTCGACCCGTTCCCAGGTGTGCATCACGGGGTGCAAACTCCCAGCGCCGTTGCCGCGGCCGGGCAACGTGACATCGACCGCCTCCGCGGCGAGCCGCTGATTCAACAGCGCCTCGGCCAACGCATCGCGGCGCGCGGACAGCGCGGCTTCGACTTGCTGCTTCGCGACGTTGATACGCGCGCCCTCGGTCTTGCGCAGGTCGGGATCGAGCTTGCCGAGTCCCTTGAGGAGCTCGGTCAGCACACCCGCCTTGCCAAGGAAGCGCGCCTTCTCGTTTTCGAGCGTGACGCCATCGGCGGCTTCGTCAAAGGCCCTTTGCGCCTCGGCAACAATCTGGTCCAGATCCATTGATCCCATCATTTCAACGTCGAGGAAAAATTACGAGAGAAAGCGCTCGACCAACAAAAACGGGGGCTCGGTGAGGAGCCCCCGTTTTTGTCGCGGCGACACCGGCTTTTACCGATACCGCCGCCACGAACCAAGCAGTACTAATTTCGCAATTAGGCTGCGACGGCGGCTTTCACCTGCTTCACGATCGCGGCAAAAGCAGCCTTG
>Ga0209759_1001914_pt1 | contig 10202 bp, 6 predicted proteins | sample AraplaCL_Col_mMS_FD_184261 | JGI IMG/M metagenome (GOLD analysis project Ga0209759, IMG submission 184261) | Arabidopsis root microbial communities from the University of North Carolina, USA - plate scrape CL_Col_mMS (SPAdes) (version 2) | ecosystem: Host-associated > Plants > Roots >...
CCACGACGGACAGTCCAAAGAGCGCGAGTTCGCACGCGAGGAACAGGCCGACGGGACCGGCCCCAGCAACAATGACGTCATGGGATGTCGGCGAATGGCTGTGCATGAGTAGCTCCCGTGTCGATACGATGTTCGACCGGAGCGTTCCTCGAACTGGAGAACCCTGCGGACGAATGATGGGATGCGGGTGCATCCGATATTCGTCGCGGGGATCTCAAGCACGAAGCCAAAGACCAGAGCTTTCGTTACCGAAAGGACTTGGGCTTACCAAACCAAGTCTGCCTTTTCCGACTGGACCACGTTAACACGCCATCAGGCAGAGAGCCATTCGACGACCGCTGAGGGTGCGCCCTTGTGCGTCAGTGAACGGATACTCCCTGAGCACCGCCAAGCGCGCACCTCTGCGATTGAAGGCGCACAGAAGATGAAGACTTGCCTATCACCATGTGCCGAACATGGCGTGGCCTTTTTCAAACCACCCATCCGTCGCGATACTCGCGACTGAGGAACGCGTTGGCCTCGGGCATATTGGTAACGCGCATGTTCGCTGCGTCGTATTCGATCCTGCCGCCGGCGCGTAGCGATACGACGCCCAACAGCATAACCTCCGTCAACTGGGCGGCATACGAGAACGGCGAGGATGCTTCCGCCTTCCCCTTGCAGGCGTTCACCCAGTTCATCTCGTGCGAAGTGTTAATGCGCGCAAATTTCTGGGGAGGCGTACCCACCGACTCATGCAACGATTGCGGCAGAAGGCGTGGATTCGCGCCGTAGGTCTCGTGGATCAGTTCGCCCTTGTCTCCCACGTACAGCACACCGCCGTCCTTGCTCATCTGTGCAGCGCCCAGCGCTTTCAGGCCGGGCGGGAGCAACGCGCCGTCGTACCAGGTGAGCTTCACCGGCGGCCGGTTGCCGCGTGCCGGGAAGTCGTAATGCGTCATCGTCGCCACGGGGTATGACGCCTTGTTGAATGGCGTCGAGACCGTCTCCACGGAGGTCGGAAAGCCGAGGTCCAGCGACCAGAACGGCGAGTCGATGAGGTGCGCTCCCATGTCGCCGATGGCACCCACGCCCCAATCCACCCAGCCGCGCCAGTTGAATGGGTGATAGACGGGGTGATAATCGACAACAGGGCCCGGACCGAGGAAAAAATCCCACTCCAAGCCTTCCGGCTTTGGGTAGTTGCCCACCATGGCGTTGGCGAGCCGATCCATCACCGCGCCCTCGCTCCAGTTCGAGGCGTCGGGCTGCGGCCTTGCAGTGGGGCGCGGAATTCCCTGCGGCCAATAGGCAAGCGGGCGATTCGTCCAGACATGCACTTCGCGAACATCGCCGATCGCTCCTGCCGCGATGTACTCATTGATCAACCGGGCATCGTCCGTCGAATGTCCCTGGTTACCCATCTGCGTGACGAGCCTGGGATTGTCCTTTGCCTTCCTGGACAGTTCGCGGGCTTCGTAAATGGACCAGGTGAGCGGCTTCTGCAGATACACATGCTTGCCGTGGCTCATCGCCGCGCTGGCGATCACCGCGTGCAGGTGATCCGGCGTTGCTATGACCACCGCGTCAATGTCCTTCTGCTGATCGAGCATCCGGCGATAATCGGTGTGGCGCTTGATTGAGCCGAACTTGTCGGCAAGCAGCTTCGTCTGCACGATCTCGTCATGCAGCTCCTGGCGCTCTTTGGCCGTCTGTGCCTTGTCGAGTCGCGCCTGCGCTTTCCCGAGGCCATCGACCATGCCGCGGAAGGACTTCTCCGTATAACGCCAGTCCACATCGCACAGGGCAACGATGTTCTCGCCCGCCAGAGCACGCATGTTGTGCATGCCCATGCCGCCGACGCCGATGCCCGCAATGTTCAATCGATCGCTGGGCGCCGTGTGGCCGGGCCCGCCAAGTACATGGCGCGGCACGATCATCAGCCCGGTAGCGGCGATGGCCGTGCCTGCGAGAAATTCGCGGCGCGATATCTTCCCGCTCGTGCTCGTATCGCCAGCAACTATCCCACTGCCCTGGCCCTGCGTCTCTTTCGAGATGTTCGACTTATCCGTCATGGGTGCTGCAACCCTGCGTTGGAAATCGATATCCGATCCTCGGCATTCTTGCCGCAACGCGATCCATGGATCAAGGCAACCGGCTTGGGATGGCGCACAGACCAGGAACTACGCAACCGCTTTTTTGCCGCGTTGCGTCACTGCTGTTTGTCATCGAAGGTCGCGGAGATCCGCGTACGCAGCACGTCCCGATCACATAGGAACAACGGCCAGCATGACCCATGACGATCGACACATGACCGATGGCAGGGATGCCTTGAATCGTCGTCGCGCTTCGGAGGAAGCTGCGAACTCGATCCAATGACATTGTCGGCGGGCTCGCCTGAGCAGGCGATCGCGATGGGGCTTGACCATGGAACTTACTCGACGGCAATTTCTTGCCCTGGCTGCAGCGTGCGGCGCTACGGCCGTCTGGAGCGGCGACTCGTTCGCTGCCTCACGCGCTGTATGGCGCGAATGTCGTGACCGCTACCCGCAAGGCGTTGCATCCGGCGATCCAAGCAAGGACAGCGTTCTGCTGTGGACGCGCTATCCAGCAAAAAACGCCGTCGACGTGCAAAAGCTTCATGTGGAAGTGGCTGAAGATGCCTCGTTCCAGCGCGTTGTGGCCAACGGCAGCGCTCACGTATCGGCCGCCTCGGACTGGACCTGCCGAGTTCTGATCGGCGGCCTGAAACCCTCGCGTGAGTACTGGTACCGATTTACGGACGACGAAGGCAATGGCAGCCGCATCGGCCGCACCCTTACCGCGCCCGACGCAAACGACGACAGGCCAGTGCGCTTTGCCTTTGTTTCGTGCCAGAACGCCAACGTTGGCGCGCAGAACGCGTATCGCCGAATGATCTACGAAGACGAGCGGGCTTCGACGGAAGATCGCATCGACTTCGTACTGCACCTGGGCGATTTCATCTACGAACTCGTCTGGTATCCGGAAGACCGGCCGCAAGGCATGTATGACCGCACCATTCATGACATCGTGCGCTACCCGCACGGCGAGAAGATCGACGACTTTCATGTCCCCACGACAGTGGATGATTACCGGGCGATCTATCACGCCTATCTGAGCGATCCGGACGTGCAGGACGCCCGTGCGCGGTTTCCGTTTGTGGCCATGTGGGACAACCACGAATTCAGCTGGCAGGGCTGGCAGGGCCTGCAGGTATTCGATGGCGTGACGCGACCCGCCCAGACGCGCAAGGTGGCAGCGAATCAGGCGTGGTTCGAAATTCACCCTGCCCGCGTGAAAACGCCGGCAGACTCGCTGGAACAATTTCACCCGCCGCGCGTGTCGGACGCACCCATTGCGCATTTCGATGACACGGGCTTGGGACAGGAGGCCAACAACCTCGCCGCACTCGCCAGCCTCACCGGATACCGCACGCTTCGTTGGGGCAGGCATGTCGATTTGATCATTACCGACCAACGGAGCTACCGCTCGGAGGAGCCCACGGGGCTTGCTCAGGCGGATGTGTTTTCAAGCAAGGACTTCCCCGAATTCGTTCCGCAGGAAGCACAGGAGATCCTGGACGCTGGCCGCGCCTACGACGGCGGCAAGCCGCCCACGGTTATCCGCTATGGAGACAAGGACGTGCCGAATTTTCGACACGACAGCCCGCCACAAACCATTCTTGGCGCCACGCAGAAGGCATGGTTCCTGGATCAGCTCAAAGCGTCAAAGGCAACCTGGAAAATCTGGGGCAACACCACCGCCACGCTGGACATGCGCGCCGATCCACAGAACCTGCCGCCGGGCCTGACCAAGCCATGGCCGGGTGCTGGCTATGCCGGCTTCGGCGGTGGCGACCACAGCAGTGCCTACATCGAACGCGCCGAGATCTATGACTTCGTCGCGCGCCAAGGCATCACCGGCTTTGCCACCGTTGCCGGCGATCGTCATAGCTTCTGGGCGGGCCTGGCAGCCAAGTCACTCCCGCCCAAGGCATTCGAGCCAGTGGGTGTGGCCTTCGTGGTGGGATCGATTTCCGCACCGGGCATGGTGGAAGCCATGGAGCATAAATTTCCCAAACAGCACCCGCTTCGCCCCTTGTTCCTGGCAGACCGCAATGGCCATGGCAGGCCGGATCCCACCGTCAACATGCTGCTGCGCCACGGCGTACGCAGCTGCCTGGAATACGCCCGCAGCGGTGACCTGTCGAAGGCGCGCGCGCTTTCCAACCCGGACAATGCGCCTCACCTGTCTTTCGTGGACATGGGCGGCCACGGCTATGCCCTGGTGCGGGCATCGACACACGCACTGGAGACCGAATTTGTCTGCATACCGCGCCCCATCCAACGCAGCGAGAGTGCCGACGGCGGCGCACTGGTCTATCGCGTGGTGCATCGCGCACGGGCTTGGAAGAATGGTGAGCGTCCGCAACTGGAACAACAGATGCTCGAAGGTGATGCGCCCTTTTCGGTTTGACGCGTTCGGCTTGCATCGGTGCCGCAACGGAAGCGCCTCAGAAGGCTAACTGTTTGCGCGATGCCGGCGCAGGAAGATCACAAGGATCGCAAGCACGCTGCCCATGGTGGCAGCCAGCATATCGCGCTGAGCATCCCAGGGATCGCCCTGGGTACCCAGATAGGCCATCCCGAGGTTTCCTCCGAACACCGTGGCGGCGAGCCATTCCACGAGTTCGTAGAACAGCGAGTGCGACATGATGAAGCTGACCGGAAGCACCCAGCGCCACACTCCCTTCGGCTGCGCCACGCGTGCCATCAGTTCGAACGCGGCAGGTGTCATCAGCAATCCATAGAGAAAGTGCACGAGCCGGTCGAAGTTGTTGCGCTGCCAAGGAGGAAGCGGAAGGTGCCACCGGGTCAGCCAGGCCTCATAAGGCACCTCCGAGTAGGTGTAATGAGCACCCACTTCGTGAGCCACCAGGAACAGGAAGACGCACACGTACGCCACGCTGGAAAACATCATCTTGCGGTAGCTGAGGATCAGCGCGGGCACCGCGATGAAGACCAGCACGTTCTCCAGCAACCAGTCCTGGCGATACCGGGGAGCCATCGCCATGGCCAGCCAGAACGCGCTGAACGCCACGAGCAGCACCAGTGGCAACCGGGTGGCAATCCGCCGTTTGAGACCCTGCGTCATGGATCCGATTCCTGGTCGCGGGATATGCATTCGCCCTGCTCCCCGCGCGAATTCCCCAACTTCCAGCCATAGACTCCGGCAAGCGCTGACGTTGAACGACCACCCCGGGCATATGCCCGCCGATCACTGCGACTTGCCGCAGCGTGGATCGCGCTTCGCGGGCACCGCATCGCGCCTACCTTGCGGAAACGCCACCCTGATCTTGCTGCACGAACTTTCCATGCAGCTTGAAAGTGGCTTCCACGCTTCGGATGGCCGCCCATTCGATCCACGGCAAGATGAGCATGACAACTATCGTCGGCATGACGATCGGCAAGATGACAAAGCACGAGACGATTAGAAGAGAGCTCATGATCGCAGCCGCGCGACTCACCTTGGAACCAATGAAGTAGCCGCAGGCGACGAAACAGATCGACATGCCGATGATCCATGGCGCGGTCGAGCCCAGCGCGACGACGGCCAATGCTCCAGCGCAGCCGTAGTAGAGCCATCCCGTCCACAAGACGACGTCGACGGCAACTTGCCTGTCTTCGATTCGGCCGACGATCATCTTGCGTATCGCATTCATGGAACAAGAGCCCTTTCGATGGTGCGCAACGGCTCGTCCTTCGATAGCCACCCCTGCTCCATCTACCGGGCGAGACGCGCATCGCGCGTGCTCATTCGCCCGTGAACTTGAACATCGACAAGACAGCACGGTGGCCCGCTGCAAGGTGGGCGACCGTCGCCGTCAGATGAAGCACAAGAAAAAACCAAATGATGGATCCGGTTGCCTCATGGATTTCCTTGAAGACATCCACGATCGCCGGTGACGCACCTGCTTTTGCTGGGCTGAAGAACATGGCGGCGCCGCTGAGCGCGAGCACCGTGGCCAGCAACAGCAGCAATCCCTGGATAGCGCCTCCCAGATGCGCCTGCTTTGATGGGTCACGCCAGGCCAAGCCAAGGCCCGCGGTGAGGTCTCCAAGAACATCGCGCATCCTTGCCTTGGAAAACCAGGGGAAGTAGTGCCCAAGCCCATGAGGCACATAGCCCAGGGGAAACAGCGCCCAACGAAGCAGCAATGCCGCCAGGACCACCATTCCCACGATTTCATGCAACTCCATGCCCACGCGACCAAGGACGCCATCGGCGCCGGGCCCGTCCTCGTCCATGACCAGACCCAGCAGCAGTTGTATCACCACCCCCGCTGCGAGCATGGCGTGATTGATGCGGAGTATGAGTGGATATTTCACCGCGTACCTCGCGTGGCGAAAACCAGATGCAGGGCGATCCGATTCCAATCATCGTCATGCTCGAAGGCATACCTGATTGGTTTGGCGCCGTTGCATTCAAAAGTTACTGTCCTTCAACCGCGTCACATTGAGGGATATCAACAAAATGTCATGCGATTCGGCCGCCACCATCGCCCCTGGCGCCTTCGCTCCTCCGGTCATTGAACAAGACATCGGAGGAGCGAAGGGGCTGGCGCGATGGAGCGTGGCTGGACATGCAAATGCGCACGCCGTTGACGACGATGCTTCGCTCACGTCCTGGCAGGCGCGGGTCGATGCGACATCCACGCGTAGTACAGGACGGGAATGACCAGCAGGGTAAGCAAGGTAGACACCAGTATTCCGAAAATCAGCGACACGGCCAGGCCCTGGAAGATCGGGTCGTCGATGATGAAGAATCCGCCGACCATGGCCGCCACGCCAGTCAACACAATGGGTTTGGCGCGTACCGCCGCCGCCTCGACGACCGCCTCCGCCAGCGACTTGCCACCTGCGACGGCATGGTTGATGAAGTCGATGAGCAGGATCGAGTTGCGCACGATGATGCCTGCCAGCGCGATCATGCCGATCATCGAGGTGGCCGTGTACTGCGCGCCGATGAGGGCGTGGCCCGGCATGACGCCAATGACCGTGAGCGGAATCGGCGCCATGATGATCAACGGCACAACGTAGCTCTTGAACTGGCCCACGACGAGCAAGTAGATCAATACCAGCCCTACGGAGTATGCGAGACCCATGTCACGGAACGTTTCATAGGTGATCTGCCACTCGCCATCCCATTTCACGGCGACGTCCGAGGTGTCTTTCGGTTGCGCAATGAACTGCTGGCCTATCGTCTCGCCAGCCACCTTGTCGTGCCGAAGTTTTCCGACCAGCGAAAACATGCCGTACAAGGGACTATCCGTGCGCCCGGCATCATCGCCAATGACGTACGCATAAGGCAGCAGGTCTTTGTGATAGATCGCATTCTCCCAGGGAGAGACCCCGACGTGGACCACTTCCGACAGCGGCACCAGCGCTCCACTCTGCGAACGCACACGCAGTGCGAGCAACTGCTGCACCGATGCCTGATCGCCGGCGGGAAGGCGCAGTCGTACAGGAACGGCGTACTTCGCGTGCCCGTCCATAAGGTACGTGGCATCGTCACCCGTAAGCGCTGTGCGGATAGCCTGGGTAATGGACGCCTGGGTCAGCTCGAGCTTTGCGGCGCGCTCGCGATCCACCACTACCACTTCGCGTGGCGCGTCGGCTTCCACGCTCGTGTCTATATCGACGATATCGGTGTTGCCACGGAATGTCGTCTCAAGCCCTCGGGCCACCTTGCTCACCGTGGTGTAGTCGGGGCCATAGACTTCCGCCACGATGGGAGCAAGCACGGGCGGGCCGGGCGGCACTTCCACCACTTTTACTGACGCCCCGTAGCGCGCGCCGATCCGGTTCAATTCGGGGCGAATCGCAAGGGCAATGGCGTGGCTCTGGCGATGACGCTCCTTCTTGTCGACCAGGTTGACCTGCAGGTCTCCCACCAAAGGCCCGGTGCGAAGGTAATACTGGCGAACCAGGCCGTTGAACGTAATGGGCGAGGAAACACCCGCGTAGCCTTGCCAGTCGCGCACTTCAGGTAGCTTGGAAACGGCCTGCGCCAGTTCCGCCAGCAGGCGATTGGTCCGCTCCACGGTGCTGCCTTCCGGCATGTCGACCACCACCTGGAACTCGGACTTGTTGTCGAACGGAAGCATTTTCAGGATCACCGCCTTCGCCGCCACCAATCCCACCGCCACGATCACCAGAAGCGCCATCGATGCAAACAGCCAGCGACGCCTGCGATGTGCCCCGTCGCCCCGAATGAAGGGAGACATCAGCCTGTTGAACAGGCGGTGCAGCCATCCAGCCGCCGGCTCGCCATGACCGCTCTGGGTGCCATCGCCTGCGCTGTGAAAAAGAAGGCGAAGCGACAGCCATGGCGTAAGCACCAAGGCCACCATCAAGGAAAGCAGCATGCCAGCGGAGGCATTGATCGGAATGGGCCGCATGTAGGGGCCCATCAGGCCGGACACGAAGGCCATGGGCAGCAGTGCGGCAATAACCGTGAACGTCGCCAGGATGGTGGGCCCGCCTACTTCACTCACTGCCTCCGGAATGGCCTCGCGCAGGGTCCGCCCACCCAGTGCCATGTGCCGATGAATGTTCTCCACGACCACGATGGCGTCGTCCACTAGGATGCCGATGGAGAAAATAAGCGCGAATAGCGAAACGCGATTGATGGTGAAGCCCATCGCCCACGACGCGAACAAGGTAAGCATGAGGGTGACGATGACCGCGCTTCCTACCACTACCGCCTCGCGCCAACCGAGCGTGAGCAGCACCAATGCAACCACCGACAAGGTGGCAAAGATAAGCTTGTGGATGAGCTTGTCGGCTTTGTCCGTTGCGGTCTGGCCGTAATCACGCGTCACCACCGCATGAACGTCGGACGGAATCAGTACATCCTGCAGGCGCTTGAGGCGCACGGCGACGTCGCGGGTGATGTCGGCGGCGTTGGAGCCGGGTTTCTTGGCGATGGCAATCGTCACCGCAGGCGCCTCGCCGGCAACCGGCGCCTGCTTGCCCGGCGGCGCGCCGTACCAGGCGTAACTGGTTGGCAGGTCGCTGCCCTGATGAATGCGCGCCACATCCGATAGAAATACGGGCTGGCCATTCTTCAGCCCGATCACCAGGCGAGACACATCGGCCGCATCGACCAGGAACGTCCCCGCGGTCACCGGCCTCACCCGATCGCCGGCAATGCGATCGCCGGCTTGCGTCACGCTGTTGGCCATCTTCAGCGCACCCGACAGGTCGCCCACGGCCATTCCGTAGGAGGCCAGCTTGGCCGCGTCTAGTTCCACCGTCACGGCGCGATCAGGTGCGCCCAACGTATACACGTCGCGCGTGCCGGGCACGCGCTTCAGTTCCGTTTCGAGCGCGTGCGCGACTTCGGCCAGCTGCGTGGGCTCTTCTGCGGGGCGATCGCTCCAGAGCGTAACCGCCATCACGGGTACGTCATCGATGCCCATGGGGCGAATCAAGGGCGGACCCACGCCAAGCCCGGGCGGAACGAAATCCTGGTTCTGGAATACCTGGTTGTAGAGGCGAACGATGGCCGTCTGGCGCGGCACGCCCACCTGGAATTCCACGGTGATGATGGCCATGCCCGGTCGGCTCACCGAGTACACGTGCTTGATGCCCTCGATCTCCGAGAGCTTTTGTTCCAACGGAAACGCGACGAGATTCTCGACGTCGTGAACTCCCGCCCCCGGGAAAGGCACCATGACGTTGGCCATGGTCACATCGATTTGCGGCTCTTCTTCGCGTGGCGTGATGAGCATGGCCGTCAGCCCAAGCAACACTGCCGCCAGCGCCAGAATGGGCGTCAGCGGCGAAGATTGGAAGGACTGGGCGATGCGTCCGGAGAACCCGAGCTTTTGCCCGCTCATGCGCCACTGCCCTGCCGCTGCTCCGCCAGCCAGCGCGCAGCGGCCACGGGATCGAGCGCGATGCGCTCGCCGGTGTCGAGGCCCGACAGCAACTCCACGCGGTCGCCATAGCGATCGCCGACGCGCACCTGACGCAAAGCGACGCCCGCATCGGTCATCACGTAGAGGCCAAGCAGCTCACCCCTTCGAACCAGCGCGCCGGCCGGAACCAGTAGCCGTGATACCTCGCCCGTGGCGAACGCGACCTTCACCGTCATGCCCGGATACAAGCCCGTGCCCTCGCCAGGAAGCTCCGCGC
>Ga0209759_1001915_pt1 | contig 10197 bp, 9 predicted proteins | sample AraplaCL_Col_mMS_FD_184261 | JGI IMG/M metagenome (GOLD analysis project Ga0209759, IMG submission 184261) | Arabidopsis root microbial communities from the University of North Carolina, USA - plate scrape CL_Col_mMS (SPAdes) (version 2) | ecosystem: Host-associated > Plants > Roots >...
TCGCCGCTGCCTGCGGGCGCCTCTGTCAGCAGTGCCAGTGGTGAGTTTGTGACCTTGGTGCAGGACGGCAGCCAGGTCTTTCTGCCCAACGTACTGGATCAAACGACGCTGTGGATAACCACACCCCAGGGAGGCCGTTGCCAGTTGCACTACCAACTGGCAGCCAAAGCCGACCCGTCGGTGTACTTCGAATCGGCTCCCGCACGTTGCCGCGTACCTTGAGGATTTCTGTCATGCCCCTTGCAACCTGTATGCGCTCACTCTGTATGTGGCTACTGCTCGGCATCGCCGGCACGGCCCAAGCCTTGGAAGAATGCCAACTGAACGTCAGCGAAGCTCAGGTTGATTTCGGTCTGATGAACCGTCTTGCGCAACACGACGGCGCGCCGGAACGCTTGCTCGGTGAGCGCCGCCTGAGCGTGAACGTCAACTGCCCCCAGGCCGAAGACCTCAGCCTCTTCTATCGTGCGCTGGCTGCCACCCCGCAGCGCCTGCAATTTACCGAACACGGCAGCTATGCCATCGAGGTCGGCAATGCCGTGCTCGACGGTCGCGCCGTTGAATTGGGCTTGCTGACCGCTGCCGGCCAGCCCCCCGTGATGAGTGCAACGGTACTGGAGTGGCGCCCCGGGCACGGCATCGCACCGATTGAACAAGGTGCCGTACTCATGGGCAACACCCTTTCGTTGCAACTGACGCTACGCGCCTGGGCCGGTGTGGCGGCAATACAAGCCAGAGACGCAACTACCTGGGAAGTCTCTGGAATGCTGTACGGCGCAAGCCACGGCCGCTACCGGGAACTGACGCTGCGCGCGCACTTTGCGCCCGTTGCTTGCCTGCCGACACTGTCGGACCACGGCGTGGTCGACTATGGCACGTTGTACGCCAAGGACCTCAGCGCCACCAACGAAACACCCCTGCCCACCCGTACGCTGCGCCTGAACGTGAGCTGCGACGCGCCGATCCGCTTTGGCCTGCGCATGAAAGACAACCGCGACGGTTCGGCCACCGGCGGCACTGATGAAACGGCCTATGGACTGGACTTGGACGCCAGCCGTAACAAAATCGGGCGTTTTTATTTGACCATCGACCCGGGGGAATTCAGCGCCGATAGCTTTCCCACCTTGTACCGCACCGACTCCACCAGCAATGGCGTGGCGTGGAGCAGTTCCACCGCCCGGCAGATCCCCATGGCGGCCAACAGCCTGCTGGGTTTTACCGACAAGACAGGTGTCACCACCGGGCCGGTGTCCATGCAGACACTGACCGGCACGATGCGCATCAAGACGTATCTGGCGCCCATGCAAAGCCTGGATCTGCGTGATGTCGTGCGCATCAATGGGTCCGGCACTCTCGAAATTGTCTACTTGTAGGAGTTCGCATCATGAAAAGACACCTTCTTTGCAGCCTGCTTTTATGCGGCAGCGCCCAGGCACTGGCGACCTCCACGGTTGACCTGAGCGTCCAGGGCCTGATCATTCCCGCCGCCTGCTTGCCACAACTCTCCAGCGGCGGCCTGATCGACTACGGCAAGATTGCCCAACAAGATCTGAACCTGGAGACCGCCACGCGCCTGCCTGTCAAGAACCTGCACATCGGCATTGCCTGCAACGGCCCCGTGCGCTATGCCTTGCGCATGGCTGACAACCGCGACGGCTCGGCCATGGTCAACAGCGAGATTTACTACGGGTTGGGGTTCGATAACAGCGGTAACCGCCTGGGAGTCTACTCCATGACCTTCGACCCTCGGCAGACGCAGGCCAGCAACACCGCACAGATCTACGGCACTGAATCCACCACCGGTGGCCTGGCGTGGCGAACCTCCAACCTCAACCCCATCGACATCGGCTCCAGGAGCTACCTGGGCTTCACGGACGTCGAGGGCAGCGTCAGCGGGCCCACGGCGATCGGTATCCTGGGAGGCATGGTGACGGTGCAGACCGTGATCAATGCGCGCAAGAATCTGGACTTGAGCGTAGAAACACCGCTCGATGGCTCGGCCACGCTGGAAGTGGTGTATCTCTAGACTTTCTCGCTGGTGACTTGCACATAGCGCGCACGGCCGGCGCCGAGGCCCGCGACGATGGCGCCCAGGCCGATCACGGCGAAGATCCAGCCGATAGCCGTCCAGCCGCCGGTCCAGTCATGTACCAGGCCGACCGCGAAAGGGCCGAGGGAGGCCAGGGTGTAGCCAATGCCTTGGGCCATGCTCGACAGGTTGGCCGCCACATGGGAATCGCGTGAACGCAACACGATCAGGGTCAGCGCCAGGCTGAACGTCCCGCCCTGCCCCAGGCCCAGCACAATCGCCCAACCCCACAGGCCATCCAGCGGCGCGTACAGGCACCCGAACAAGCCGCCGAGCGTCAGCAGCATCACCACCACGATCGCCAGACGCTGGTCCTTGCCCCGCGTCGCCAGCCACGGCGCGGCCAGGGAGCTGAGCAATTGCACGATAATCGAGCCCGACAGCGCCAACCCGGCTTCGGTCGCGCTCAGGCCGCGGCCGATCAGGATCGACGGCAACCAGCCGAACACGATGTAGGCCAGTGACGACTGCAGGCCCATGTACAGGGTGACCTGCCAGGCCAGCGGATCGCGCAGCAAACCGCGCACACGGTAGGCCACGTGGTGGGCACCGTGCTTGTGTCCCACCTGCGGCAACCAGAAAATCCCCGCCACCAGCGCGGGAACCACCCAGAAGCCCAGGCCGAGCGACCAGCGCTCGCCAAAGTGCTGGCTCAGCGGCACCGTGGCACCCGCCGCCAGGGCCGCGCCCAGGCACAGGGCCATGGTGTAGACGCCGGTCATGGTCCCGGCCTGCCGCGAGAAGTCGCGCTTGACGATGCCGGGCAACAGTACGCCGATCACCCCGATGCTCGCGCCGGCCAGCACGCTGCCGGCAAACAGGCCGAACTCGCCCAGCGAACTGCGCAGGATGATCCCGCCCGCCAGGGTCAGCAGAATCCCCAGCACCACCCGCTCGCTGCCGAAACGCCGGGCCAGCAACGGTGCCAGGGGCGCCGCCAGGCCGAGGCAGAGCACCGGCAAGGTGGTCAACAGGCCCGCTTTGGCCGCCGACAGGCCCAGGCTGCGGGACACCTCGCCGAGCAATGGCGCCATGCTCGACAACGCCGGGCGCAGGTTCAGCGCCACCAGCACCAGGCCCAGCAGCAACAACCAGGGACGGCGCAGCACCGGCTGGCTGTGCTGGACCTGGTCGTCATCGGCCTCGGCGTCGATCAACAGTCGGTCGAGTTCGGCAGACCGAGGGGGAGTACGGGTTTCTACAGCAGAACGGGACATGGGACGCTCGGTTTCAAGGTTCATTGATCAAGGTCCGGCACAGCGCCTTGGCGCGTTCAGGGTCCTGTTGCTCCACGGCTTCGAACAGGGCGACATGCAGGTCGAACACCGATTGGCGACGGGGGGAGATATCCAGGGTCTGGCGCAGGGCACTGGCGATCACGCTGGAAAAGTAGCGGTACAGCTCGCTGAGCATCGGGTTGTGCGCCGCATCGATCAGGCGCTGGTGAAACACCAGGTCGCAGCGGATGTAGCTATCGAGGTCGCCGTGGTAGTGGTCGCCGCTGATATCGAGGGCCTCGCGCAAGCCCTTGAGGTCCTCCTCGGTACGCCTCAGGGCCGCCAGGCCGACGGCCTCGACCTCAAAGCTGTGCCGCGTCTCGCGGGCCTGGTCGAGGGAACAGCGCGACAGCGCCTGCATGGTCGCCAACGGATCGATGGTCGCCCGCAGGTAGCTGCCGTCGCCCTGGCGGATCTCGATCAACCCGGAAAAGGCCAGCACGCGCAGGGCTTCACGCATGGTATTGCGGCTGATGCCCAGCTCCGCGGCCAGCTCCGGCTCGGTGGGCAGCCGTGCGCCCACGGCCCAGGTGCCACGGCTGATGCGTTCGCGCAATTGCTCCAGGGCCTGGTCGACCAGGGAGCGCTTGATGAGGGGAATACTTTGAGACATGGAAATCGCCCTAACATCCAATCATAGGATGAATTTGAAAAAGGTTACTCCAAACCTGACTGTGTGTTCAAGAACCAACGATTTCTACGAGAGATGGAGAAGCCGAACAACCACTCACCTGATTGTTAAGACGCAGGCAAAAAAAACCCGGACCAGGTCCGGGTTTTTCATTCAACGCCTGCCGATCAATGCAGGATCTGGCTCAGGAACAGCTTGGTCCGCTCGTTCTGCGGTTTGTCGAAGAAGTCGTTCGGCGCAGCCTGTTCGACGATTTCGCCCTTGTCCATGAAGATCACGCGGTTGGCCACGGTGCGGGCGAAGCCCATTTCGTGGGTCACGCAGAGCATGGTCATGCCGTCTTCGGCCAGGCCGATCATGGTGTCCAGAACCTCTTTCACCATTTCCGGGTCGAGCGCCGAGGTCGGTTCGTCGAACAGCATGATTTTCGGCTTCATGCACAAGGCACGGGCAATCGCCACACGCTGCTGCTGACCACCGGACAACTGGCCCGGGAACTTGTGGGCCTGCTCCGGAATACGCACGCGCTTGAGGTAGTGCATGGCAATTTCTTCCGCCTCGCGCTTGGGCATATTGCGTACCCACATCGGCGCCAGGGTGCAGTTCTGCAGGATAGTCAGGTGCGGGAACAGGTTGAAGTGCTGGAATACCATGCCGACTTCACGACGGATCGCTTCGATCTGCTTGAGGTCGTTGGTCAGTTCCACGCCATCGACCACGATACGGCCCTGCTGGTGCTCTTCCAGGCGGTTGAGGCAGCGGATGGTGGTGGACTTGCCCGAACCCGACGGACCGCAGAGGACGATACGCTCGCCCTGCTTGACGTTCAGGTTGATGTCTTTCAACACGTGGAACTGGCCGTACCACTTGTTCACGCCCTGCATCTGAATAATGCCTTCAGGACCCACAGGCTGTTTGATAGCTTCACTCATGAAAAAACTCCTAACGCTTGTGGCCTGTGTCCAGCTTGCGTTCCAAATGCATGGAATAGCGGGACATACTAAAACAGAAAATCCAGAACACCGTGGCGGCGAACACGTAGCCTTCGGTGGCCATACCCAGCCATTTCGGGTCGGCGCCGGCTTGCTTGACGCTGTTGAGCAGGTCGAACAGGCCGATGATGATCACCAGGCTGGTGTCCTTGAACAGCGCAATCAGGGTGTTCACGATCCCCGGGATCACCAGTTTCAAGGCCTGCGGCAGAATCACCAGGCCCATCGAGCGCCAGTAACCCAGGCCCATGGCGGCAGAGGCTTCGTACTGGCCCTTGGGAATGGCCTGCAGGCCACCGCGAACCACCTCGGCGACATAGGCCGACTGGAACAGGATCACCCCGATCAGCGCCCGCAGCAACTTGTCGAAGTTCATGCCTTCGGGCAGGAACAACGGCAGCATCACCGAGGACATGAACAGCACGGTAATCAACGGCACGCCGCGCCAGAACTCGATGAAGGTCACGCAGACCACCTTCACCGCCGGCATGTTCGAACGCCGCCCCAACGCCAGCATGATCCCCAACGGCAAGGCCCCGGCGATACCGACGGTGGCGATGACCAGGGTCAGCATCAGGCCGCCCCATTCGGTGGTGGCGACGTTGTCCAGGCCCAGGTAACCGCCTCGCAACAGGGTGAAGGCAATGATCGGGTACAGCACCAGGAAACCCAGGCCGTAGATCGCCTTGCGCGGGACGCGCGGAATGAACAACGGTGCCACGCCGAGTACCGCCAGCCACACGGTCAGGTCCACGCGCCAGCGCAGCTCGGGCGGGTAGTAGCCATACATGAACTGGCCGAAACGCTGCTGGATGAACACCCAGCAGGCGCCGCTCTTGGTGCAGTCGGCGCGGGTGGTGCCGACCCAGTTGGCGTCCAGGAAGGCCCAGTGCAGCAGCGGCGGGATGATCAGGTAGATCAGGTAGAAGGCGAACAGGGTCAGCAGCGTGTTCAGCCAGCTGGAGAACATGTTGGCCCGCATCCACGCCACCGCGCCGATGCTGTTGCTCGGCGGTGGCATGTCGGGTTTGAAAGTATGCGAACTCATGGGCGTTTCCTCACCGCTCGATCAGCGCAATGCGCTTGTTGTACCAGTTCATCAGCAGGGAAATGCTGATACTGATCGCCAGGTACACGCTCATGGTGATGGCAATGACTTCGATGGCCTGCCCGGTCTGGTTCAGCACCGTACCGGCAAACAACGAGACCATTTCCGGGTAACCGATACCGGCGGCCAGGGACGAGTTCTTCGCCAGGTTCAGGTATTGGCTGGTCAGCGGCGGAATGATCACGCGCAGGGCTTGCGGGATGATCACCTTGCGCAGGGTCGGACCGTTGCGCAGGCCCAGGGAGCGCGCCGCTTCGGTCTGGCCGTGGCTGACCGACTTGATGCCCGAGCGCACGATCTCGGCGATGAACGCCGCGGTGTAGATCGTCAGGGCCAGGGTCAATGCCAGCAATTCAGGGATCAATACCCAACCGCCAACGAAGTTGAACCCTTGCAGTTTGGGAACTTCCCAGTGCACAGGCGCTCCGAAGATCAGGGCGCACACCGCCGGGATCACCAGGAACAGCGCCAGGCCGACCCAGAACTTGTGGAACGGTACGCCGGTTTCTTCGAAGCGCTTGGTGGCCCAGCGGGCCATCAGCACGATCGCCACGATGGCCAGCACGACGCTGATCACGAACGGCCAGAAACCCGCCGAGGCAATGGCTGCCGGCATGTTCAGGCCACGGCTGCTGACGAAGAAGGTGTCGCCGAAGTTATGGCTGTTGCGCGGTCCCGGCATGGTCAGGAACACCGCGAAGTACCAGAACAGGATCTGCAACAACGGCGGGATGTTACGGAACACCTCGATGTAGACGGTGGCCAGCTTGTTGAGCACCCAGTTCGACGACAGTCGCGACACGCCGATGATGAAACCGAGCAGGGTCGCCAGGATGACGCCGATGAAGGTGACCAGCAGGGTATTGAGCAGACCGATGACGAATACGCGCGAATAGCTGTCCGATTCGGTGTAGTCGATCAGGTGCTGGGCGATACCGAAACCGGCACTGCGCTCAAGAAAGCCGAAACCCGAGGTAATGCCCCGGTGTTGCAGGTTGGTCTGGGTGTTGTGAAACAGGTACCAGCCCAACGAGACCACCGCGACAATCGTGATGATCTGAAATAGCCACGCACGCACTTTAGGGTCGCTGAGACTGAGTCTCTGCTTGGGTGCGCCGATTTGATTTTGCATGGAGTGCCCCAGGAAAAACGGAACAGGAACATCGCCCGGCAGTTGGCCTGCCGGGCGATAGGTCAATCAGCGCACAGGAGGTGCGTATTGAATGCCGCCTTTGTTCCACAGAGCGTTCATGCCGCGGTCGATTTCCAGCGGAGTGCCCTTGCCGAGGTTCTTCTCGAAGATCTCGCCATAGTTACCGACCTGGGAAACGATCTTGACGACCCAATCCTTCGGCAGTTTCAGGTCCTTGCCGTATTCGCCGTCGCCGCCCAGCAGACGAGCAACGTCCGGGTTCTTGGTGGACTTGGCTTCTTCCACGACGTTTTTCGAAGTGATACCGGCTTCTTCGGTGTTGAGCAGCGCGTAGCCGACCCAACGGACGATGGCCAGCCACTCGTCGTCGCCGTTGCGCACGACCGGGCCCAGAGGCTCCTTGGAGATGGTTTCCGGCAGTACCACGTAGTCTTTCGGCGAAGCCAGCTTGCTGCGCTGGGCGAACAGCTGGGATTTGTCCGAGGTCAGTACGTCGCAACGACCGGATTCCAGCGACTTGGCGCTTTCGTCGGAGGTGTCGAAGGTGATCGGGGTGTACTTCAGGCCGTTGGCGCGGAAGTAGTCGGAGACGTTCAGCTCGGTGGTGGTACCGGCCTGGATGCAGATGGTCGCGCCATCCAGTTCCTTGGCACTCTTCACGCCCAGCTTGGTGTTGGCCAGGAAGCCGACGCCATCGTAATAGGTGATGAAGCCTGGGAATTTCAGGCCCATGCCAGCGTCACGGGAGCTGGTCATGGTGGTGTTACGCGAAAGGATGTCGATTTCGCCCGATTGCAGCGCGGTGAAGCGCTCCTTGGCGTTCAACTGGCTGAACTTGACCTTGGTCGCGTCGCCGAATACGGCAGCGGCCACGGCACGGCAGACGTCTGCGTCGATACCGACGATCTTGCCGGTAGCATCAGGCACCGAGAAGCCCGGCAAGCCGTCACTCACGCCACACTGAACAAAACCCTTCTTCTGTACGGCATCCAGGGTAGCGCCTGCTTGCGCGAAACCGCTGACGCCCAGTACGACCGCTGCAGTCACGACTGCCAGGGTGGATTTCAACATCTTCATTCAAACCTCCAGTTGCTCTTGTTGTGTCGGAGCTAGAGTCTAGCCGCACCCTTATGAGGCGCTGTTAACCCGTGCTGGCTTTTTTTTGGGTCAAGCGGCTAAAGACTTGAGCTATGAGTTTAGTAGGAGAAAATCTCCCGTCTGAAAAACTCACCGCCCACCAAATTGGCCGAACGGGCCTCAGCCCTTTCCAGATTCGCTAAAGCCCTGCCGGCCCTCGGCGAACGTGAAGCAGAACCCGCCTGAACGGATTCATGTGCTATCCCACGGCCAGCGGTAGACTGATAGTGTTACCGCCAGGGGTGAATGCATTCACTCGGTTCTCCCATAGCAAAGCCCGTACCACAGTGGCGGCTAAAGCGATTCAGCCACGGGTCAATAGAAAAACAGTCAATATTGCGACACTTTATTAACGAATCCACTCGTTACGCACCGTAACCGCGCACGCATCTGGCGCACACGCACACTAATGGAGCACACATGACCGAGCCGCTGATCATCCACCCCGCCAAGACCGCCGACGCCTGTGTTATCTGGCTTCATGGGCTGGGCGCCGACCGCTACGACTTCCTGCCGGTGGCCGAGGCGCTGCAGGAAAGCCTGACGAGCACGCGCTTCGTCCTGCCCCAGGCGCCCACCCGTGCCGTGACCATCAATGGCGGCTACGCCATGCCCAGTTGGTACGACATCAAGGCCATGAGCCCGGCGCGCTCCATCAGTCTAGAAGAGCTTGAGGAATCGGCAGCGACCGTCATCGAATTGGTGGAAGCCCAGCGGGCCGCGGGTATCGACCCGTCGCGGATCTTCCTCGCCGGCTTTTCCCAGGGCGGCGCCGTGGTGCTGCACACCGCCTTCCTGAAGTGGCAAGGTGCCCTGGGCGGCGTGCTGGCGTTGTCGACCTACGCCCCGACCTTCAGCGACACACTGCAACTTTCGGCCAGCCAACAGCGGATTCCGGTGCTCTGCCTGCACGGCCACTATGACGAAGTGGTCCAGAACGCCATGGGACGGACCGCCTATGAGCACCTCAAGCGCCTTGATGTCACCGTGACATGGCAGGAATACCCAATGGGCCACGAAGTGTTACCCGAAGAAATCCAGGACATCGGTACCTGGTTGGCCGCTCGTTTGCGCTGATCGCGGTAACGCACTACGCCGCGCCCGATTCTTGCATTACACTGGCCGGCGTACATTCCTTAACCAAATTAATGAGATGACCGTGCTCAAAGCACTCAAAAAAATATTCGGTAAAAGCGAGGCTGAGCAGCTCGCGCCAGGCTCCAGCGCCCCAGTCCCAAGCGCCGATAGCCGCAGTCACGGCCACCCCGCGGAGCGCGCCGAGCCTGCCGTCAAACCGAAAGCCCCGGCCGCGCAACCCGCGCAGCCGGCAGCCGCGGCTGAAGCGCCACACGCTGAACAGCCGAAAGCCGCCCAACCGCGCCGTGAACGAGCGCCGAAGCCGCCCGTCAAGCCGTGGAAGCTCGAGGACTTCGTCGTCGAGCCGCAGGAAGGCAAGACCCGCTTCCACGACTTCAAGCTCGCGCCGGAACTGATGCATGCCATCCACGACCTCGGTTTCCCCTACTGCACGCCGATCCAGGCGCAGGTCCTGGGCTTTACCCTGGCCGGCAAGGACGCCATCGGTCGCGCCCAGACCGGTACCGGCAAGACCGCCGCCTTCCTGATTTCGATCATCACCCAGCTGTTGCAGACCCCGCCGCCGAAAGAGCGCTACATGGGCGAGCCGCGGGCGCTGATCATCGCGCCGACCCGGGAGCTGGCGATCCAGATCGAGAAGGACGCCAAGGCGATCGGCCGCCACACCGGCCTGCGCAGCGCGCTGATCTACGGCGGCGTCGATTACGACAAG
>Ga0209759_1001916_pt1 | contig 10194 bp, 9 predicted proteins | sample AraplaCL_Col_mMS_FD_184261 | JGI IMG/M metagenome (GOLD analysis project Ga0209759, IMG submission 184261) | Arabidopsis root microbial communities from the University of North Carolina, USA - plate scrape CL_Col_mMS (SPAdes) (version 2) | ecosystem: Host-associated > Plants > Roots >...
GGCTGAACCCCTCTTCAACGGCCTCTCCGGTACGGATGAATTTTTCGAGCTGACCGTGAAAAAAACGCGCCGCACTTGAAGCAAGCGCAGCTTCGCGCAAGCTCTTGCCGACCAGATAGGCCAGAGGCTGGCCGAGTATGTTTTGCGCCGCAGGGTTGGCGTACAAGAAGCGACACTGCAGATCGAAACGGGCGATCACGTCCGGGGTGTTCTCCACCAGTGCGCGGAACTCCTGTTCGTGGGCCTGCAGGACATGTTGCGATTGCGCCATCCGTGGGGTTACAGCGTCCGCTTCCATAGATAGCAGCATCTGTACTTCTCAATATGTGACGATTTCAGTGGTGCTGACGCAGAACAGGATGGCGAATTTCACCTGGGAGACCGAGCGTCCAGGCCGATCAGCCATGATCTCCTGGGGCAGCCGCGCGTCGACCTATCATGACCCTCGAGTGATACGCGTGGAGCGCAGATCCACGCTCGACCTGAAATATCCATCCCGCAACAGCTATCAGCTCTGCCCAGGGCGTCGACCACCGCGCCAAAGAAATAACACCGTTATTGATAAACATAACACCGTTATAGTATGGTCGCAATACGCCCTCCTCTCTTGCAAGAGTTTTCCGATGACGCAGATGACCCTCGCCGATGCCGAGTACGACGGCAAGCGTAAGCAAACCTACACGGAGCTGTTTCTGATCGAGATGGATTGGGTAATGCCATGGAAACGCCTGATCGCCCTGGTGGAGCCGTACTATTTCAAAAGCGAAGGAGACCATTCGGCCTACCCATTGATGGCGATGCTGCGTATTCACCTGATGCGCGATTGGTTTGGGTACAGCGATCGGGCGATGGAAGAGGCGCTCTACGAAACTACTATTCTGCGCCTGTTCATCGGGCTGAACCTGACGTGCATTCCGGATGCAGTCGCCATCCTCAGCTTCCGTCGCCTGCTGGAGCAACACAAACTGACTGTTGTTATCCAGATAATGATCAATAGCAGCCTGGGCAATCAGGGGTTGTTGCTATGTCCAGGCACCCACGTCGACGCCAAGTTGGTCCAGATGTCGGGCGCACGCCAAGTAAAGACTCAGAAAATTTCAGGTCAATCGTAAGAGTACCGATGCGCCACGTACTACCAGAACCTTTCCAGGAATGAACGGGATGGGTTCTCACTTCAATAACACTGACAGACGACGATGAAGATGACACCAAAGCTGAGCGTAGGACAGAAGTTAGGGTTGGGGTTTTCTTTTGTGCTGGTTTTGACACTCGCTGCCATGATCCTGGCAATGAGTCGCGTTAAAGAAATCAAGGACACCCTGACGCTGATCAATGACGTCAACAACGTGAAAAGTCGAGAAGCCGTCAACTTCCGAGGCAGCGTACACGACCGTGCGATACTCTTGCGAGATATCCTTCTGCTTGAGAAAAAATCGGACATTGACGGTGCACTCGAAAAAATAAAACAACTGGGTGCCAACTACACCCAGGCCGCCATTGGCATGGACACAATATTTTCCTCCCGTACGGATATAACAGATGAAGAGCGGGCAGCGCTCGCCAAGATCAAAGAGGTAGAGGCAAGAGCCTTACCCTTGATTGATAAGGTCGTGAACCTGCGAATGAGCGGGCAGATTCCCCAGGCTACGGAAGTGATGCTTAGCGAAACCCGACCGGCGTTTGTGGAGTGGCTGCGGGTCGTGAATCAGATGATCGACCTGGAAGAAAAAATGAACCAGAGCGCCGCTGCCTATGCCCGGGGCGTTGCCATATCCTTTAATGCGCTGATGCTGGGGCTTGTGCTGGGGGTCGTATCGCTAACGATCGTCATGGCCTGGCTACTGACTCGCAACATTACGCACCCCCTGCGGATGGCTTCAGCGTTAGCCCAGGATATTGCCAACGGCAACCTGTCCGGGACGGTAAAAATCAAAGGCAAAGACGAACTGGCAGAGCTACTCAATGCACTACTCAGAATGCAATCCAGCCTCAGTAACACGATAAGAACGATCTCGACCACGGCGGACAAAGTCGCGGATTCAGCAGAACAAATGCAGACAGCCACGACCCAAAGTGCCGAGCACATGCAGAAACAGAGCGAAGAGGTGATCCAGGCCGCTGCAGCGGTCAATCAGATGACGACCGTTGTAGACGACGTCGAACGAAATGCTGTCTCTACCTCCGAGTCATCGATCATCGCCAATCGCTCCTCTCAACAGGGCCGTGACAGAGTCATTGCCACCGTCGACGCCATTCAGAATATGGCGGATGACTTGAGCAAAACCTCCGTCCTGGTTCTAGATCTGGCGGACAAGAGCAACGAGGTGGGCCGCGTGCTGGATGTGATTCGTAATATTGCCGACCAGACCAACTTGCTGGCGCTCAATGCCGCCATCGAGGCTGCCCGCGCGGGCGAAAGCGGCCGCGGCTTTGCGGTGGTGGCTGACGAGGTACGGGCTCTCGCACGCAGAACACAACAAGCAACGATTGAAATCGAATCAATGATTACCGGTATTCAAAGTTGCGTCGATGGCGCCACACATTCCATGAACGAGTGTACGCAGCGAGCAGGAAATACCCTATCGACGGCCAGTTCAGCCGGAAGTGCCCTGGACGAAATTGCGTCTGCAGTCGAGCTGATCACTGAGCGTAACCTGCTCATTGCCAGCGCTGCCAGGGAACAAGCAGAAGTGACGCGTGACGTTGATCGCAACCTGGTCAATATTCGTCAACTGTCCATGCAATCCGCCGAAGGTGCTGACCAGTCGAACGTTGCCAGCGTCGAACTCTCCAAACTGGCCCAGGGATTACGGGAAATGGTACTGAAATTTTCACTATGAACTGCCCCTTCCTTGTTGGGTCGAATCACAGGGATTTTCCAGATCGTTTCCGAAGCCATCCGCCAATGCGTCCTCTCCGAGGTTAAGTTCGAGAACATCACCGCTCGAACGAAAAATAGCTGACACAATGTAATCTGGACGACGTTTCCCACCAGTAACGCCCCCTACCATCAACTCCGTAAGCGCCTTTGCCATAACAATAATCCAGGCGCTACCGGAGATCGTTCATGAATGCACCAAGACTCGCCAATCTCTCTCCTTTCCCCGTCCCACGGACGTCTCATCCCACGGCCAAGGCTGTAAACAAGATCATTCTCCAAGGCACTTTCGCTCTGGCCGCCTGCGCGCTGTGCGCCACCGCCGCAGCCAACGGTCTTGCCGTCAACGAGCAAAGCGCCAGCAGCGCCGGCACGGCCTATGCCGGCCGCTCCTCTTCGGCGCTGGATGCCAGTACCCTGTATGGCAACCCCGCCGGCCTGAGCAAGCTCAAGCGCACCGAGATCAGCGGTGGTTTTGCGCTGATCAGTGCCAAGGACGATATCAGTGACGCCCAGGGCAGCGCCCCGGGCACCAACAAAGGTAACTCGGTGCCCCTGATTACGGTGCCATTCGGCTACTTCTCCACGCCGATCAATCAGGACTTCACTTTCGGCATCGGCATGTATGCCCCCATCGGCCTGATCAACGATTATGAAAGCAACTTCCAGGGCCGCTATCACGGCACCTATAGCAAGGTACAGGTGGCCACCTTGCAGCCAACGCTCGCTTATCGCATCAACGACCGCGTTTCCATTGGTGGCGGTCCGACGATCAACCACATAGAAGGCAATCTGCAGAACAATCTGGCCACGGGCGCACTGAATGGCGGCAAAGATACCCAGATCACGATCAAGGGCAACGACACCGCGCTCGGCTATAACCTTGGCCTGATGGTCGATCTGAGCGACGCAACCACCTGGGGCATCACTTACCACTCCAAGGTCACCTATCGCCTCAATGGCCACACCGAAGTGAGCGACTCTCCGAGTTTGTTCGGTCTGAATGGCAAGTACAAGGCGTCGCTGGATACGACCCTCCCGGAATCGGTGGACACCTCTTTCACTCATCATTTCAACGAGCGCTGGAGCGGTTACCTGGGCACCACCTGGACGCGCTGGAGTCGTCTGTCGAAGCTCGAGGCCGTCAATAAAGATGTGCCCCCCCTCGGTCAGCAACTCGGTTTCAACACCATCGGCGAAAACCTGAACTGGCACGACACCTGGTCGGTAGCAGTGGGCACCTCCTATCAGCTCGATCCGAAATGGGTGCTGCGCGCAGGCTTCTCCTACGATCCGTCCCCCACCACCAACGCCGACCGGGAAGTACGGATTCCCGTGGGCAATCGTCGATCCCTGAACCTGGGGGTTGGCTACTCGCCCAACGCGGACCTCACCATTGATCTCGCCTACGCCTACCTCTGGGAAAGCACCAGCTCCGTCACCCAGGCCGATACCACCGGACTCCAACCCGCCTATAGCGCCAAGTACAACAACAGCGCCAACGGTCTGGAAGCGCAACTGACGTATCATTTTTGAGGACAGCGCAAGGTCCAGTCCGGCACGGGTTTGCTCTTGATAAGCAAACCCGTGCCAACGTTCCACCCGGCATGTGCCTCCTCCCCCATCACACAGAAGCCGAGCATCACTGACAGCTTGCTCGACCAGTGAAAGCCGCCCTGTGAGCCATCAGTAATGACACCTCTCCAGACAATTTTCACCGCAGCCTCAGTCGAATAACTATATTTTTCGTATAGCATTTAAGCTATACGAATAGTATAGTTAAATCATCAAGACCTCCCCGAAGGCAGCGAGCACTACATGAAAACGACCGTGAGATCAGCGGCAGAAGGCGTAGCGCCGCAACCGTACCCCACCGCGTTTCGGCCGAGCGGAATACTGTACAATGCGCTATGACAAACAAAACCTACGGTCAACTCTGCCCAATAGCCCGGTCGCTGGACGTACTGGGAGATCGCTGGACGCTGCTCTTGATTCGCGAATTCCTATTGGGACCGAAGCGATTCAAGGAGCTGCTCGCGGTCCTGCCTGCAATGGGTACAAACCGGCTGTCCGAACGCCTGGCCATGCTGGTGCAGAACGGCGTCATTCAACAAATCACGCTACGCACTCCCCCCGCCGCGCCAGCTTACGAGCTGACAGTTTTGGGCGAACAACTGCGCAAGCCGGTGATCGCACTGGGATTCTGGGGGCTGGGTCTACCAATCGACGAGCGCATCGATCCATCCAGTGCTCGTGCGGAGCTCATAGCACTGTGCCTGACGGGCGCGAACGATTCGACAGCCAGCGCCGGCTTGCAAGAGTTGTACGAGTTCCAAGTGGGGACGGAGATCTTCCACATTCAAGTCAACGACGGAAACCTGCTGGCGCGGTCGGGACCGAGCGCGGAGCCCACCGACGTCAAGATACAGTGCGACATGGAAACCTTCATTGCACTGGTCCTGGGCCAGATCACTCCGACGCGTGCGCTACGCGAAGGGCAAGCAACGCTGCTTCAAGGGGACAAACCAGCGTTTACACGGGTGTTCAAAGTACTCGAGTACAAGTCCTAAGGCAGCACGCCCTCCTCCCCCTTTTCTCGCCTCATACGAACCCTGGGAAGACCGGCCCGAGTGAACGGGTTGGTCGGCTCCAACAACCGGCTTTGCGCTTTCAGCCCCGCCCCCTTACCCCGAGAGCTGTCAAACAACTGCAGCCCCGTCAGCCGTACTTATCGAACCTTACCCACCAGAACCCGGTGTTTCCCGGAGGTGAGTCTGTGCGCGTCGGGCGCTCATACGGCAAGCAACCCATTCAGAAGCAACTGCCCGGTAACGAGTATCCGAAGCACCACCACAAAAATAATAAGGAGACGCCGCATGACTCGTTTATTCACCCACAAACGCAGCGCTTGCCAGGGCGGTACGCGATGAATCCCTCTTTCGATTTCGACTATATCGTTATCGGTTCCGGATTCGGTGGCAGCGTGTCCGCCTTGCGGTTGACGGAAAAAGGCTATCGCGTTGGCGTCATGGAGATGGGCCGACACTGGACGGCCGAAGACTTTCCCTCGTCCAACTGGGATACACGTCGCTGGATGTGGCGACCTGGACTGAAAATGTTCGGTTTCTACAACATGCGCCTGTTCCGCCACGTGATGATCGTGAGCGGGCACGCCGTCGGTGGAGGATCCATCACCTACGCGAACGTCTTGCTGACACCACGCGACAGCGTATGGAGCGAGGGCTCCTGGGCCGGCCTGGCGGACTGGAAGCGGATCATGCCGCAGCACTACGCCACGGCGGAGAAAATGCTCGGCGTGACAGAGAGCAAAATCATGGCCGAGGCCGATTTTCGCCTCAAGAAAATGGCGGATCTGCAAGGTGTGGGCCACACCTTTCACGCCCCCCGCGTAGGCACCTTCTTTGCGCCCGATGGCGAAGAAGGTGGCAAGACCTACCCAGACCCCTACTTCGAGGGTGAGGGCCCGGAGCGCGGGACCTGCACCGGTTGCGGCGGCTGCATGATGGGCTGCAAGCACAACGCCAAGAACACGCTCGACAAGAACTACCTTTATCTCGCGCAAAAACGTGGTGCCCAGATCTTCGCCGAGACCAAGGTCGTGGACGTACGGCCGCTCAATGGCAAGGAAGACGGCAGTGACGGCTATGAGGTTTTCACCGAGCACTCGTCCGCCTGGCTCAACAAACGCCGCCGCAGTTTCCGCTGCCGTGGCGTGGTCTTCGCCGCATCGTCGCTAGGCACCATGGAGTTGTTGTTCCGGCTCAAGCAAAAAGGGTCATTGCCGCACATCAGCGACGACCTCGGAAAGCGTGTGCGCACCAATGCCGAATCCCTTATCGGCATACGTTTTCCAGCAACGGACAAGAGCATGTCGCCGGGACTGGCCGGGGGCGGCAGCATCTATCTCGATGAGCACACCCATATCGGGGTCGTGCGCTACCCGGAAGGCTCGGATGCAATCGGCTTGATGATGACCTTGCTGTGTGGTGGGCGTGCCGGGTGGACGCGGATTTTTACCTGGCTGTGGACGCTGCTCAAACATCCACTGCAAGCACTGCGCGTGCACAACCCCGTCGGTTTTGCACGTCAGACCATGCTGTTGCTGGTGATGCAGTCCGTCGACGCCTCTCTCAACATGCGCCTCAAGCGGCGCTGGTTCTGGCCATTCACCAAACAGCTCGGCAGCGAGGGCGGCCCCATCCCCACCTTTATTCCAGAGGCGAATGCCTTTGCCGAGAAAGGTGCAAAAGCCCTCGGTGGCATACCCACGACCTTTCTGTCCGAGATTTTATTCAACATCCCGACCACGGCGCACTGCATGGGGGGTTGTGCGATGGCGGACTCACCTGAGCGTGGCGTGATGGACGTACAAAGCCGCGTCTTCGGCTATCAGAACTTGCTGGTCTGCGACGGTTCGATGCTCAGCGCCAATCTCGGGGTCAATCCAAGCCTGACCATCACCGCGCTGGCCGAACATGCCATGTCGTACATCCCAACAAAACACACGCAGCCCCAGCCAGTGTCAGCCCCCCTCCCACTGCACCTCCTTAAATCTTGAAACCGCCCTTGAAGAGAATTGACCATGACCACCCCCTCCTCACCTGAAACCAATCTGCTGAGCCAGCCTTTACAACTCCCGAACGGCAGCGTTTTTCGCAACCGTCTTGGCAAGGCGTCCATGAGTGAAACGCTGGGCACCTACAACAACCATCCGACGTTGAAACTGGTCGAGTTGTACCGGCGCTGGTCCGCGTCGGGCATTGGTCTGCTCATCACCGGAAATGTGATGATCGATCGGCGTGCACTGGGTGAACCCGGCAACGTGGTGATCGAAGATGAAGCGGACCTGCCAGTGCTGCAACAATGGGCCCGCGCGGCAACCGAGCAGGGAGCAGCGATCTGGGTGCAGCTCAATCACCCTGGCAAGCAGTCGACCAAAGGCCTGAATGACAGCAACCTCGCGCCATCGGCCGTCCCGTTCCGCGAGGACATGGCCGCGCTCTTCGAAACCCCACGCGAAGCTACCACCGCCGAGATCGAAGACATCATCCGGCGCTTTGGACGCAGCGCGGCTATCTGCAAGAAAGCCGGCTTCAGCGGCGTACAAATCCATGGTGCGCACGGTTACCTGATCAATCAGTTCCTTTCGCCACACCACAATCGGCGTACGGATGCATGGGGCGGCAGCCCGGAAAAGCGTCGGCGTTTCGTGCTGGCCGTTTATGCCGAGATCCGTCGCCAAGTCGGCTCCGAATTCCCCGTCGGCATCAAGCTCAACTCAGCGGACTTCCAGCGTGGAGGCTTCACTGAAGAGGAATCAATGGAAACGATTCATGCACTCGCCGAAGCAGGCATCGATCTGATTGAAATTTCGGGGGGCACCTACGAGGCACCCGCCATGAGCGGCGGCCTCCAAGAGACCAAAAAAGCCTCCACCGTAGCGCGCGAAGCTTACTTTCTTGAATTTGCTGAAAAGGTGCGCGCCTCGATCAAGGTGCCCCTGATGGTCACTGGCGGTTTCCGCAGTGCCGCGGCCATGAACGCGGCGCTGCGTTCCGGAGCGCTCGATGTCATCGGCCTCGCGCGGCTATTGGCCATTGATCCCGAAGCACCGGCAGCCCTGCTGCAAGGACAGGACAGCCCACAGCAGGTACGGCCGATCACCACCGGCATCAAGCAAATTGATCAGATGGGGGTCATGGAAATCTTCTGGTACACGCTGCAGCTCAAACGAATCGCCAACGGCGGTAATCCGCGCCCCAACGAAAGCGGGTTATGGGCGCTTTCAAAATCGGTGATGAAGAGCGGCTGGGGCACATTCCGTACACGGCGCATGCGGGCATGAGCCCAACGCCAAGACATGACAATATCCACCTGGAAGACACCAACATGACCGATACCCATTTCACCGCCCCCACTCGCTTCGTGGACGTCGATGGCGACACATTTGCCTATCGCCGCTGGGGCAACAATACGACCGGGCAGCCCCCCCTGTTCCTCCTGCAACATTTCCGCGGCGGCATGGATCATTGGGACCCACTCATGACGGATGGCCTGGCTGCCGGACGCGAGGTCATTCTCTATAACGGTCGCGGCATCGCCTCTTCTTCCGGCAAGCCGCGTAACCGGATTGAAGACATGGCCGACGATGCTGCCGCAGTGATCCGCGCGCTGGATCTATCCAAGGTCGATCTCTTAGGTTTTTCACTCGGCGGCTTTCAAGCCCAGGACCTGACACGACGTCATCCCGACCTCGTCCGCAAGCTCATGTTGCTCGGCACAGGTCCTCGCGGTGGTAATCCGGATTCTGCCCCCGGAGTTCTGGAAGCCGCACCACGCCCGGTTCCGACCCTGGAGGATTTTCTGTTTCTGTTTTTCGGTTCATCCGAGGCGGCTCGGCAGGCCGGACGCGATTTCTGGGAGCGCCGTCACCAGCGTATCGACCAGGATCCCCCCAGCTCCCCCGAAGTGATACAGGCCCAGATCGAAGCCAATATGTACTATTTGCCAAAGCTGGACCCGATCGATCCTTTCCGTCATTTGCGTGAGATCAAACAACCGACGTTCATCCTGAACGGCATGAACGACATCATGGTGCCAACGGTCAACTCCTGGTACATGGCTCAGAACATCCCGAATGCCCAGCTATTCCTGTATCCGGATGCTGGCCACGGTGCTCAGTTCCAATGCCCTGAGCGCTTCTTGAAACACGTCATTCAGTTCCTCGATGAGGCATAGCTCGCGGAGCAAGCTCCGTCCCTCAACCGGGAAAACCGTCTCCGGAAAAGCAAAGGAAACCGACCATGTTAAAGTTTAAATTCTTGTTGTGGATGCTGACCAAGCTCTTGCAAAGAGCGGTCAGAAAGGACCCTGGCTGTGCAAAATATGTCAAAGGCAAGGAGCTGGTCTTTCAAATTCAAACGCACGACGGCGTGGGTCGCTACTTCACCCTAAAAAACGGCAAGATAAACTCCTCCGCGGGCCTGACCCAAAATCAGAAATTCACCCTATCGTTCAGAGACGCCGCGAAAGGTTTCGCCATTCTGTCTGCAAAGGACAGCAAAGACGCATTCCTGACAGGCTTGCATAAAAAGGATCTGGTTATCAGTGGTGACTTTGTTGAGGTGATGTGGTTCCAGGGACTCACTGAATACTTGCAACCCAGCAAAAAGACATCCCCATTGGACCCTTTAACACGCTAGAGCTGCATGGAGCGAGCCCTGCCTGAGCTGATAGTCGCCCGTTTTTGCGGGTGCCTGTCAGCTCGAAACTTACCGCGACGAGTGAAGTGGCTT
>Ga0209759_1001922_pt1 | contig 10157 bp, 9 predicted proteins | sample AraplaCL_Col_mMS_FD_184261 | JGI IMG/M metagenome (GOLD analysis project Ga0209759, IMG submission 184261) | Arabidopsis root microbial communities from the University of North Carolina, USA - plate scrape CL_Col_mMS (SPAdes) (version 2) | ecosystem: Host-associated > Plants > Roots >...
AGCGCTTTCTCGGAACGGCCCTTAGCGGGGCACGTTCGACTTCGTGGTGCGTGAGGCCGGACTCGAACCGGCACACCCTTGCGGGCGTCAGGACCTAAACCTGGTGCGTCTACCAATTTCGCCACTCACGCGAATATCCGCCGCCTCAGCGCATGGCACGCAAGATGCGTTCTCCACGCGCCCGGGACTTGCCGGGGCTTCGTGTCGGCACGAAAACCGGCACGCCCGATCAGGCGAGCGCGAGATTCTACCCGATCTGTGCAGCATTGTCTCGCCCTACCGGCGCCCGTCGAAGAGCGGTGCTAGAATGCCGCGCTCGAGTGCCGGCCATGCGCCGGCGCGCGTCCCCGAATCCGCCTCCGCCACGATCCCACCCGTGAACTTCGACGACTACTGTCAGCAAAAGGCCGCCCCCGCGGGCTCCAGCGTCTACTACGCGCTGCGCCAGGCGCCGCTCGCCGCCGAACCGCGCCTGACGGCCCTGTTCGCGCTGCGCCGCGAACTCGAGGAAACCGTCAAGGAAACCAGCGATCCGACCGTCGGACACACGAAGCTCGCATGGTGGCACAAGGAACTCGCGGCGCTCGCCGCCGGCGAACCGTCGCATCCGGTCACGAAGGCGCTCGCGCAACACCACCCGGCGATCGGGGCCGAATCCGATGCGCTGCGCACGCTCGTCAACGGTTACGGGATGGATCTCGAACAGGCGCGCTATCTGGATTTCGCGAACCTGGAGCGCTACATCGCGCAGGTCGGCGGCACCTTCGCGTCGCTGGTCGCCCGCGCAAGCGCCGCGAATCCGGCCGCCCCGCAACCGTGGGCCGCGGATGCCGGCCGAGCGCTGATGCTCGCGCAATTCGTGCAGGAACTCGGCAACGATGCGCGCCACGGCCGCATCTATCTGCCAATCGACGAACTGCAGCGCTACAACGTGACCGCTGCCGACCTGCTGAACCGCCGCTACAGTCCGGCCTTCACCGAGCTGCTGCAGTTTCAGACGGGCCGCGCGCGCGAAGCGCTGGCCGCCGCCGACGCAGCGCTCCCCGCATCCGAACGCCGCGCGCAACGCACGCTGCGCGCGCAGATCGCACTGGCCGGTGCACTGCTCGACGAAATCGAGCGCGACGGCTACCAGGTGCTGCACCAGCGCATCGCGCTGACACCGATCCGCAAGCTGTGGATCGCGTGGCGCGCCGCGCGCCGCCGCTGATCCGCGCCGTCACCCTCCCAAGCGTCACACCTTGAGCAGCGGCAGCGTATCGAAGCGTTGCTGCAGTACGTGCGTCGCATCGAGCCCCCACCACGGCCCGAGCACGGTCGCATACAACTGGCGGAAATCGACCGCGACCGGCAGATTGCCGTTGCCGTCGAGATGCCCGAGTGCAGGCGTCGCGCCGTACAGCCCGCCGGCCACGCGGCCGCCCATCACGAAATGCGGCGCGGCGGTACCGTGATCGGTGCCGTTGCTCTGGTTCTCGCGCACGCGCCGTCCGAATTCCGCATACGTCATCACGAGCGTCTGGTTCCAGCGTCCGAGTTCGATCAACGCGCCGCGCATCGCACTCATCCCTTCCGCAAACTGCTTGAGCAGCGCAGCCTGCTGCCCCGGCTGGTTCTGGTGCGTATCGAAACCATTGAGCGTGAGCCGCAGCACCGCGACGCCGTCCTGCGCGCCGGGCCCCGACGCCTCACATGCCGCGAGCACCTGCATCGCGGTCTTCACCGACGTACCGAACGTGCCGGCCGGAAAAGCCGTCTTGAACTCGCGCATCCCGCCGCGCGGGCGCAGCCGGTCGGCCGCCTTCACGATGTCGTTCTCCACGTCGATGATGTGCGCGAGCGCCGGGTTCCGCTCGCGCAGCGACGACGGTTCGGCCAACCTCGCCGCGCGGACGAACTGCGCAGGATTGACGAGCGCGATCGCGCGCGCGCCGTTCGCGAGCGGCCCCATCTCCGCGCTGCCGAGCACGACGCCGTCGGCAGCGAAGCCGGGCGGCACCGGCGCCTGCGCGAACGTGCGCGTGAGCCAGCCTTCGTGCAGGTACTGGTCCGAGCGCGACGCGGTATCCCAGATCTCGATCGAGCGGAAATGCGACAGGTTCGGCTGCGGGTAGCCGACGCCCTGCACGACCGCGACCTGCCCGTCGCGCCACAGCGGCATCAACGGCGCGAGCGACGGGTGCAGCCCCGTATGCGCATCGAGCTGCAGCACGTGATCGCGCGCGATGCCGATGCTGCGGCGGAACTGGTAGTAGAGCGGATCGGCGTACGGCACCACCGTGTTGAGGCCGTCGTTGCCGCCCTTCAGCTCGACGAGGATCAGCACGTTCGCGTAGCCGGCCGCCGGCTGCCGCCCCGCCGCGGCCATCGATGTCGCCGCCTGCGCGGGCGACTGCCACAGTGACACGCCCGCCGCGGCCGCGGCGCCCGTCAGCGTCAGAAAATCACGTCGGTTCATCGTGCATCCTTCGGTTTGCCGCGCGGCGCGGCCATCGCGGCAGCGCGCCGGTTCATCGTCGTTTCGGTCATTTCAGTTGATAGGCCGGATCCATCAGCAGCGCCTCGAGATACGCGCTGCCGGTCGAGTCCGTATCGATTGCCGCGACCGGCGACAGCGGCAGCACCGCGTGCTGCAGTTGAAGCTCGGTCGACAATCCGGCAATCGCCTGCGGCCGCGCACGATACTGCGCGAGCCAGCGTTCGAGGTCGAAGCGCAGGCCGACGCGCGCAGGTTTCGCTGGCGCGTCGCGCATGTCGGCAACCGGTATCGGTTGCGCACGCGCATTCGGCGACGGTGCCGCCATCGCACGCGCAGGCGCCCGCATGCCGACGGTCTCGGTTGCGCGGAACAACTGCTCGACGAACTGCTTGCGCGCAAGCAGCGTCGTGCTGTTGATCCACATCGCACCACCCGGCCAGCCCTTCACGTTCGGCGGATAGAACAGGTTCTGCCCGAGCGTGCGCACGGTGTTCGCGAGCATTTGCGGATCGCCATACGCGACGTCGAACAACCGCATCGATCCGACGACGAACTCGGCCGGCGACTTCACGAGCACGCCGCGATTGCGCGGATCCCAGAATTCGTCGGTCGACCAGAGCGCTGCGAGCGCCGCGCGTATGTCGTAGCCGCTCGCGCGAAACCGTTCGGCGACGACATCGAGCGCGCCGGCATCGGGCGCATCGGACACGAACTCGCGCCACAGCTTGCCGGCGATGAAGCGAGCGGTGTCGGGCTGCTTCAACAGGATGTCGAGAAAGCCGTCGCCGTCGAACGCACCGGTCTCGCCGAGTATCGTCTTGTCGCCGGCGTCGTGCCATTCGGGCCGCACCACGAAGCGCAGCGTATCGGGGTCGACGCTCCAGCCGGTCATCGCGCGCGCGGCCTCGGTCACGTCGTGCTGCGTGTAATGCCCTTCGCCGAGCGTGAACAGCTCCATCACTTCGCGCGCGAAATTCTCGTTCGGACGGCCCTTGCGGTTACTCGCCCCGTCGAGATACTGAAGCATCGCCGGATCCTTCGCGACCGCATGCAGGAGCGTGCCGAAGTTGCCGAGCGCCTCGCGGCGAAACAGCGCATTTTGCGCGGCCATCGTCTGCGGATACGGGACCTTGTCCTGCCCGGATGTGAAATGCCCGTGCCAGAACAGCGTCATGCGCTCGGTGAGCGGCGTCGGCGTCACGACCATCTCGTTGACCCACGCCGCGCGCAACGCATCGTAGCGGCGATTGCGTTCGCGCTGCTCGTCGCGCCGCATGTCGGGGGTCAGCGCCTGTCGCTGTGCGCGGGTCGGCGGCAGCTCGGCGAGCCAGTCGGGCCAGGTCGTCACGGGGTCGCGGCGCACGTTGCCGAGCGTATCGGCCACGACTTGCGCGCGCGTCATCCCGACGATGCGGGCGACCTCGGCCAGTGCGGGAGAAAAGCCGGTGCGGCTCAGGAAGAACAGCGCATCGTCGGCGTCGAGCGGCGCCTGCATCGCGGGCGATGCCGGGGCGGCAGCGTTCGCTTTCATCGTCGTGGACTCCCGGAACGCACCGGCGGTGCGGATGCCGGTACAACGGCAGCAGGCATCTGAAAGTTGACGGGAAAATTGCTACGGAATCTTTCCGTGCCGTGCAAGATCGCGTGCGTGTCAGCGCTTGTACAGCTCGCGAACGGCGTCCTCGATGTGCTGGCGCAACAAGTGGCGCTCCTCGGGCGTCATGTGCCCGTCGCGGCGGCGCTGTTCGAGATCGGGAGGCACGGCGGAACGGACCGCCGTGTCGGCAGCACGGTCGGGCTGCGGCGCTTTGCCGCGCTGCAGCTTGCGCGACGAGGCGCCCTGCTCGGGGCGCTGCGCATACGCGAAGTTCGACGCATATGGACCGGCAAGTGCGATCGTCAGCATCAGTGCAATCCGGGCAGATCGCATGACCGTCCTCGCTTCTCTGGTCGATTTGTTCCCTTCGTCACGCGGCAACCGGTTACCTCTGGTACTTGAAAAACCCTGCGGAATTCGGGCGTACAAAGATGAAAGATGGAGTGCAGGGGAGTATCTACCGAATTTCGGCTTCGAGTAAAGGAATCTCTATAGCCTGCCTTTACTCCGCGCGACACTACGGGTAAATTTTGTAACGGACTGTAACGCGCGAAAATACGCAACCGTGCGTGATTTCCCATTCGCGATAAGATGCCGCTCATGGAAACGAAAAACCCCTCCAAGATTCTCGTCGTCGACGACGACCCGCGCCTGCGCGATCTGCTGCGCCGCTATCTCGGCGAGCAGGGTTTCAACGTGTACGTCGCGGAAAACGCGACCGCGATGAACAAGCTCTGGGTGCGCGAGCGCTTCGACCTGCTCGTGCTCGACCTGATGCTGCCGGGCGAGGACGGCCTGTCGATCTGCCGCCGCCTGCGCGGCAGCAACGACCGCACGCCGATCATCATGCTCACCGCGAAGGGCGAGGACGTCGACCGCATCGTCGGCCTCGAGATGGGCGCCGACGACTACCTGCCGAAGCCGTTCAATCCGCGCGAACTCGTCGCGCGCATTCACGCGGTGCTGCGCCGCCAGGCGCCGGCCGAACTGCCGGGCGCGCCGTCGGAAACCACCGAGGTGTTCGAGTTCGGCGAGTTCTCGCTGAACCTCGCCACGCGCACGCTGACGAAGTCGGGCCAGGAAATTCCGCTGACGACCGGCGAATTCTCGGTGCTGAAAGTGTTCGCGCGCCATCCGCGCCAGCCGCTGTCGCGCGAAAAGCTGATGGAGCTCGCGCGCGGCCGTGAATACGAAGTGTTCGACCGCAGCCTCGACGTGCAGATCTCGCGCTTGCGCAAGCTGATCGAACCGGATCCGGGCAGCCCGCGCTTCATCCAGACCGTCTGGGGCCTCGGCTACGTGTTCATTCCGGACGGCGCCGCCTGATCTTTTTCCTTTCCGGTTTCGCCCGTCCACGGCCCGTCCCATGCGTATCGACCGGCGCCTCCTGCAGCTCGCGTTCGGCGGGCTGTTCTGGCGCACCTTCCTGCTGATCGCGCTGCTGATCTCGGTCAGTCTCGCCGCGTGGTTCCAGAGCTTTCGCGTCATCGAGCGGGAGCCGCGCGCGCAGCGCGTCGCGCTCCAGCTCGTCGCGATCGTGAAGCTCACGCGCACCGCCCTGCTCTATTCCGATCCCGATTTGCGGCGCGCGCTGCTGCAGGATCTCGAGAGCAACGAGGGCGTGCGCGTGTACCCGCGCGAAAAGACCGACAAGTTCAAGCTGCAGCCCGACGAATCGCTGAACCGCCTGATCGAACACGACATCCGCAGCCGTCTCGGCGACGATACCGTGATCGCGCAGTCGGTCAACGACATCCCGGGCGTGTGGATCAGTTTCAAGATCGACGACGACGACTACTGGGTCGCGCTCGACCGCGACCAGCTCGACAGCGTCACCGGCCTGCAGTGGGCCGGCTGGGGCCTGTTCGCGCTCGCGCTGTCGCTGTTCGGCTCCGCGTTCATCACGAGCCTCGTCAACCGGCCGTTCTCGCGGCTGGCGCTCGCCGCGCGCCAGGTCGGTTCCGGCCAGGCGCCCGATCCGCTTCCCGAGCGCGGGATGGGCGTCGCGGCCGAGACCAACCGCAGCTTCAACCAGATGGTGCGCGATCTCGAACAGCTCGAGGCCGACCGCGCGCTGATGCTCGCGGGCATCTCGCATGACCTGCGCACGCCGCTCGCGCGGCTGCGCCTCGAGACCGAGATGAGCCCGTCCGACCAGGCGACCAAGGACGCGATGGTCGACGACATCGAGCAGATGGACCGCATCATCGCGGCCTTCATCGACTACGCGCGCCCGTCGCAGCGCAAGCCCGAGCCCGTCGACCTGTCGTCGATCGTGCAGGAAGTCGCCGCGCGCGTGTCGGGCGAAGACGGCGTCGAGATCCGCACGCGGCTCGCGGCGACCGCCGTGATCGAAGCCGACGAGACCGACATGCGCCGCGTCATCGGCAACCTCGTCGAGAACGCGCGCAAATACGGCCAGAGCCGCGACGACGGCGTCTCGCGCATCACGCTCGAGACGCGCGTGACGCACGCGCGTGTCGAATTGTCGGTGAGCGACGAGGGCCCCGGCATCCCCGAAGACCAGCTGCCGCTCGTGATGCGGCCGTTCTACCGCGTCGACACGGCGCGCACCAAGGCGGACGGCACGGGGCTCGGCATGGCGATCGTGCTGCGCCTCGTCGGCCGCTATCGCGGCGCGCTGCGCCTGCGCAACCGCAGCCCCGAAGCGGGCCTCGAAGTCACCCTCGAATTCCCCGGCGCCGGCAAGACGCGTGCGACGGCGTGACGCGTTCGCGCACGCTTCTTGCGCGTCACACTATCGGCGCGGTTGAAAAAAACTATGGGGATCGTTAGTCAAAATCTATTGAAGCGCTTTGTTAATAGTGTTATAGTCCCGCTCATGCTGTCACACCAACGTTGCAGCACCGAGGTAGCTTGACTCAGTCTTCTTCCCAACTCATACAGGAGTATCCGCATGAAAACCGTGGGCGATAAACTCGAAGCATTCACCGTCGTAGCCGCGAAGCCGGGCTTCAACAATCACGAGGAAAACGGCCAGTCGGCATTCGAGACCATCACCGAAGCGTCGTTCCCGGGCAAGTGGAAGATCATCTACTTCTATCCGAAGGATTTCACGTTCGTGTGCCCGACGGAAATCGTCGAGTTCGCGAAGCTGACGAAGCAGTTCGAAGAGCGCGACGCCGTCCTGCTCGGCGGCAGCTCGGACAACGAGTTCGTGAAGCTCGCATGGCGCCGTGAGCACAAGGACCTGAACAAGCTGAACCACTACTCGTTCGGCGACGTCAAGGGCGAGCTGATCGACCAGCTCGGCGTGCGCGACAAGGAAGCCGGCGTGGCCCTGCGCGCAACGTTCATCGTCGATCCGGACAACACGATCCAGCACGTTTCGGTGAACAACCTGAACGTCGGCCGTAGCCCGGAAGAAGTCCTGCGCATTCTGGACGGCCTGCAAACGGACGAACTGTGCCCGTGCAACCGTGCAGTCGGCGGCGCAACGCTGTAAGCGCATCGATGCACGAAGCCCGCGGAGCACGTCCTGCCTGCGGGCTTTTTTAACGGCCAACCCATAGGAGATATCAATGGAATTCATCGACTCGATTAAGGCGCGCATCCCCGACTACGCGAAGGACATTCGCCTGAACCTCGACGGCACGATCTCGCGCTCGTCGCTCGAAGGCACCGATGCAGTCGGCGTCGCGCTGGCGGCGGCGGTCGCGGCGAAGAGCACCGTGCTCGTGAAGACGATCCGCGAAGCCGGCGTGCTGTCGCCCGAAGAGACGAACGCCGTGCTGACGGCGGCCGCGCTGATGGGGATGAACAACACCTGGTATCCGTATGTCGAGATGGCCGACGACGCCGACCTGAAGACACAGCGTGCCGAGCTGCGGATGGGCGCGTACGCGTCGCACGGCGGCGTCGACAAGCGCAGGTTCGAGATGTACGCGCTCGCCGCATCGATCGTCGGCAAGTGCCACTTCTGCGTGAAGTCGCACTATGCGCTGCTGAAGAACGAGCAAGGGATGACGACGACGCAGCTGCGCGACGTCGGCCGCATCGCGTCGGTGATCAACGCCGCCGCGCAGGTGATCGCCGCCGAAGGCGAATAAGCCGTCGCGCAAGCGGCAACGCGGTGCAATGCAGCGGCCATGCGCGCCGCACCGCGCCGCAAATGAAAAATGCCACGCAAGCGCGTGGCATTTTTCATTCCGGCGGCGCAACCGGCGCGCCGCCTCGGACCGGCTTCAGGCGCTCACGCGCCCTGCTTCACCAGGAGTGCAGCGGCCTGCGCCTCGATGCCCTCGCCACGGCCGAGATAGCCGAGCTTCTCGTTGGTCTTCGCTTTCACGTTCACGCGCTCGAGCGGCAGCCCGAGATCGGCCGCGATGTTCGCGCGCATCCCGTCGATGTGCGGCGCGAGCTTCGGTGCCTGAGCGATCACCGTGCTGTCGACATTCTGGATCGTGAAGCCGGCCGCCTTCACGCGGGCGACGCACTCGCGCAACAGCACGCGGCTGTCCGCGCCCTTGAACGCCGCGTCGGTGTCCGAGAAATGGCGGCCGATGTCGCCCAGCGCCGCCGCACCGAACAGCGCGTCGGTAATCGCGTGCAGCAGCACGTCCGCGTCCGAATGTCCGAGCAGGCCGCGCTCGTAAGGAATCGTCACGCCGCCGATGATGAGGGGGCGCCCAGGGACGAGCTGGTGCACGTCGTAGCCTTGTCCGATTCTGAAATCCATGCGTATTCCGGTTGAGATGAGGTGAAAGTCAGGAAGCGTTCGCGGGGCGCGCGAGGATCGCTTCCGCAAGCGCGAAATCTTCCGGGTACGTGACCTTGAAGTTGCGCAGGCTACCCTGCACGACGCGCGGCGTATGGCCGGCCCATTCGATCGCGCTGGCCTCGTCGGTCAGGTCGTGCCCTTCGCGCTGCGCGCGCAGGATGGCGTCGCGCAGCATGCCGATGCGGAACATCTGCGGCGTCTGCGCCTGCCACAGCGCGTCGCGCGATTCGGTGCGCGCGATCGCGTCGCCGCCAGCCGGCACGCGCTTGAGCGTATCGGCCACCGGCAGCGCGACGATGCCGCCGACCGGGTCGTCCTTCAGCGTCGCGACCAGCGTGCGGATCAGCTCTGGCGTGATGCCCGGGCGCGCAGCGTCGTGGACCAGCACCCAGTCCTGGTCGCTCGCGCCGAATTCGGCCAACTCGAGCAGCCCGTTGAGCACCGACGCCTGCCGCGAGCCGCCGCCGCAGCGGCGCACCGCGAAACGCAGGCCCGCGAAGCGGCGCGCGTCGAAGTGCGTGTCGTCGGGCGCGAGGACGACGAGCGTCTGCGCGAATTCGCTGCACGCGTCGAACGCGGCAAGCGTGTAATGCAGGAGCGCGCGGCCGGCCAGCGTGCGGTATTGCTTCGGCACGGCCGAACCGGAACGGCTGCCCGTGCCGGCGCAAGGAATCAGGGCGAAAAGTCGGGGAGTCACGAAGGGGAAACGCCGGAAAGATGAAATCGAGAAGCGGATTTTATAATAGGTCTTTCGTCTCGACCGGCGCGCCGCGATGCGCCCGTGCCCGCCACCCCTGCCGTCCCTATGCCAGACAACGCTTCCACCCCGTTCGCTTCGCCCGTCGCCCGCGTCAAACCGGGCCAGCGGTTCGCCTTCGACGGCGCGCACGGCTCCGCCGACGCACTCGCCATCGCCCGCTATCTCGCCGACAACCGCGACGCGGTCCCGCTCCTCGCGGTGATCTGCGCGAACGCGGTCGACGCGCAGCGGCTGTCGCAGGAAATCCGCTACTTCTCGCCCGATGCGCGCGTGCGCCTGCTGCCGGACTGGGAAACGCTGCCGTACGACACGTTCTCGCCGCACCAGGATCTCGTCTCCGAGCGCCTGGCGACGCTGCACGACCTCGGCGAGGGCCGCTGCGACATCCTGCTGGTGCCCGCGACCACGGCGCTGTACCGGATGCCGCCCGCGTCGTTCATGGCCGCGTACACGTTCGCGTTCGCGCAGGGCGAGCGGCTCGACGAGGCGAAGCTGAAGGCGCAACTCACGCTGGCCGGCTACGAGCACGTGAGCCAGGTCGTGCGACCCGGCGAATACTGCGTGCGCGGCTCGCTGATCG
>Ga0209759_1001926_pt1 | contig 10141 bp, 12 predicted proteins | sample AraplaCL_Col_mMS_FD_184261 | JGI IMG/M metagenome (GOLD analysis project Ga0209759, IMG submission 184261) | Arabidopsis root microbial communities from the University of North Carolina, USA - plate scrape CL_Col_mMS (SPAdes) (version 2) | ecosystem: Host-associated > Plants > Roots >...
TTTGTAGGAGCGCACCCTGTGCGCGACCGCCGTCGAGGGCCAGATCCTGTCGCGCACAGAGTGCGCCCCCGCAGGGGTTTGGTGCGGTCGTTCAGCGGAACCGCAACGCCAGCCAGGACAGCAGCGCCAACAGATTGATGCCAAGCCGCGACAGCGACGGCCCGGCCACGGCCAGCACGAAGCCCTCGCTGGCCACGTGCCAGTCCAGCCACAACTGCATCGGTATGTGCAGGCTGGCGTAGACGTTGACGAATGCGCCGCAGTGGAAGCCGTAGCTGAAGATCGGCGTGGCGATCAGCGGCAACTGCAGCAGCTGCGCCCAACTGGAGAAAGTGATGCCGCGCTCGCTGTTTTCCAGCAGCAGCACACCCGCCACCATCACGAACGCGTAGAACACCAGCCCGATCACCGCCACGATGGAATCGTGCGAGCCAAACGGCAGCAGCCGGCGAATCATGGTGACCATGCCAAAGAAACCGCCGGCCACTTCGAGGATGCCGATCAGTCGAAAGAGGAAAGTGCGCACGTGCGATGCCCCGGGGTCGAAAGCCGCGAGCTTAGCGGATCAGGCTGGCCTTGTTGCCGGTGCGGTTTGGCAGTTCGTTGGGCGAGGTACAGCTCGCACGACGTGCTCTCTCCGTAGTAGCGCACCCTGAGCGCGTCATCGCTTCGCGACGCTGCTCACGCCTTGTCGCGTACAGGGTGCGCTCCTACAAAAGAGCGTCGACCAGTTCGTGCAGGTCCGCGATGTGCTGCTCCCACCAGCGCGCTTCCGCAGCAAACGGAAAGGCGGCGGGGAAGGCTGGGTCGTGCCAGCGAGCGGCAATCCAGCCCGCGTAGTGCAGTTGACGCATGGCGCGCAGGGCAGGCACCAGGGCGAGTTCGCCGAAGTCGAAATCGCGCATCTGCTGGTAGCCCTCGAGCAGGGCGGTCATCGCCTTGTCGTCGTTGGCGAGCATCCACAGGTCCTGCACGGCGGGGCCCATCCGCGCGTCGTCGAGATCGACGAAATGCGGGCCGGCATCGGTCCACAGCACATTGCCCGGATGGCAGTCGCCGTGCAGGCGCAGCTGGCGCACCGGCCCCACGGCGTCGAGCCGACCGGCGACGGCGCGATCCACCCGCTCGGCGGCGGCGCGGTAGGACGCATGCAGCGACGCCGGCAGCAACGATGAGGCCAGTACTGCCTGCATGGGTTGTTCGATCAAGGTGGCGCGGTCGATGCGGCCTCGATGCTGAAACGCCTGACGCGCGCCGACGGTGTGGATGCGTGCGATCAGGCGCCCCAGCCATTCCAGCTGTTCGGTTGATTCCAGCGATGGCGCGCGGCCGCCACGCCGTGGCGTGAGCGCGTAGCGGAAGCCATCGTGATGCAGCAGCGTGCGTCCGCCGAACACCAGCGGCGCCACCATGGGAACCTCCGCCTCGGCCAGTTCCTGTGCGAACGCATGTTCCTCGAGGATGGCCGCATCGCTCCAGCGTCGTGGTCGATAGAACTTGGCGATGACAGGCGCGGCGTCTTCGATGCCCACTTGCCAGACGCGGTTTTCGTAACTGTTGAGTGCGAGCAGGCGCCCATCCGGCCACAGGCCGCAGGCCGTGACGGCGTCGAGTACGCGATCGGGATCGAGCGATGCGTAGGGAGCCTCGGCGCTCAACGCGGCGAGACCACGCGCGAGGGAATCACCGCCATGGTGATGCGCGAGATGCACACCAGCTCGCCGGCTTCCGTCTCGATGCGGATTTCCCATACCTGCGTGGTGCGGCCCAGATGCACTTTGCGCGCGGTACCCACCACCGTGCCTTCGCGCACGCCGCGGATATGGTTGGCGTTGATGTCCAGGCCCACGGCCACTTCCTGCGCGGGGTCCAGCGTGAGCATGGCAGCCGTGCTGCCCAGCGTTTCGGCCAGCACCACCGAGGCGCCGCCGTGCAGCAGTCCATAGGGCTGGTGCGTGCGGTGATCTACTGGCATGGTGCCGCGCAGCCAGTCCTCGCCCACTTCGGTGAGGCGGATGCCGAGCGTCTCCATCATGGTGTTGGCGCTCCAGCCGTTGATGCGCTCCAGCGAGACGTCCTGTTTCCAGATGGCCATGGTTTCTCCGCTTCCAGCTTGTGAATCGAGGTGAAGGCCCTCATTGTCGGCTCACGCCTTCGCCGCGACAATGTGTCCGTGTTCAAAGTCACCATCTCATCCACCGGTCGCCATTTTCCGGTTGCGCCGGGCGAAACCGTGCTGGAAGCCGCGCAGCGGGCCGGTATCGCGTTGCCGTACTCGTGCCGCGCGGGCGTGTGCGGCAGCTGCAAGGCCACCTTGATCGACGGGCACTGCGGCTATCCGCGCAATCCACCCGTGGCGCTGGTGGGCACTTCGCCCGCGCAGCACGCGATCCTGCTGTGCCAGGCGGTGCCGCGCAGCGACCTCGTCATCGAGGCGCGCGAAGTGGCCTCGGTGGAAGACATTGCCAAGCGGCAGATCGACGTGGTGGTGTCGCGCCGCTGGATGCTTGCGCCCGATGTGATCGGCCTGCACCTGCGTCCCGTATCACCCGATGCGCGCCTCAATTGGCTGCCCGGCCAGTACCTCGACGTGTTGCTCGACGATGGTCGTCGCCGTCCGTTCTCCATCGCCAATCATCCGCAGGCCGATGGCGTGATCGAACTGCACGTGCGCCACGTCGCCGGCGGTGGCTTCACCTCATGGGTGAACGACACGCTGAAAGTGGGCGATGCCATGCGCATCGAGGGCCCGCTGGGTACCTTCGTGCCTCGCGAGGATTCAGAGCGGCCGATGATCTTCATGGCGGGCGGTACCGGTTTTGCGCCGGTGAAAGCCATCGTCGAGCACTTCATTGCGCTGGGCACGCGCCGCCCGATGCGCGTGTACTGGGGCGCACGCCAGGCGGCGGATCTGTACATGCGCGAACAGGCGCAGGGTTGGACGAAGCTGGCCCACGACCTGCGTTTCCAGGCGGTGATTTCCGATGCGGAGCAGGCGCTGGCCAGCGGCATCCGCAACGGCTTCGTGCATGAGGCCGTACTGGAGGATCATCCCGATCTCTCGGGCCATGACGTCTACATGAGCGGCCCGCCGGCGATGATCGACGCAGGCCGCAAGCTCTTCATCGATGCGAACCTGCCGGAAGAGCGGCTCTACTACGATTCGTTCGATTACGCGCCGGACGTGCTGGCGCAGATTCTTGGCAATCGCGCCGGCATCGTGGGCATGTAATGCCAGCCGGCGCGTCGGGCGAGGGCTTCGCGCCCCCGCGCCATCGGGCGATCAGCCCGGGTTCTTGCCCTTGGCCACCGGCAGCTGCGCCTGCTGCCAGTTGAGCACGCCGCCGCCGAGCGTATAAACCTTGCCGAAGCCCGCCTTGACCAGTCGCTGCGCGGCCTTGTCGCTGGCGCCGCGGCCGTCCTTATCGATCAGCACCACGGGCAGGTCCTTGGCTTTGGCAAGGTCCTTGTTTTCCGGATCGAACTGGCTGATCGCGACGTGGCGCGAACCGGGCACGTGGGCCTTCTCGTAGTCCGCATAGGCGGAGAGGTCGATCAGCAGCGGGCTTTCGCGGTTGATCAGCAGGGTCAGGCCGGCCGGCGTCAGTTCCTTGTACTTGCGCAGCAGCACCAGCAACTGCGTCACCACCAGGCCGAGCAGCAGGAGCAGGAACAGCGCGGCGAGCGCCAGGTGATTGCCGATGAATTGGGGCAGCTTGTGCAGGACGTCGCTCATTCGTAGGGCTTCCGCAGGCGCGGCCGGGCCGCGCGGATTGAAGTGAACGGGCGATTATACGGCCTGTCGGGGCAGTCGGCCGGGTAGGCCGCCCGATGGGGCCTCACTGCTGGGTGATGTCCGGCAGCCCGCTCTGCAGGTACCAGTGCTTGGCCTGCTCGTCGTACTTCCAGGTCTGCTTGTCGGTCACGGTGCGTTCGGCCTGGGTATTCACGTTGACCAGGTTGATCTTCACCGTCTGGTGCACTTCGAACTGGCCGGCCGGCACCGGGCCGTTGCCCTCGTCGTAGCCGCTCACCTTGTATTGCTGGTAGCGCGACATCTCCAGCGGCGCGATGGGATGCGCCTCGCGCACCTTCGGGTCGACGAACTGCAACGCGGCGTTGAAATCGCCCCAGCGCACGGTGCTGGCGTAGGCGTTGAGCGTGGTGGTCAGGTCATCGTTGCGCTTGTCCGTGGCGCAACCGCCGAGCGCAAGCATGGACACCGTGACGAGCGGGATCAGGACGCGACGCATGAGCTTTCCCCTTGGGCTGGAAAGCGCATTGTGCCCAAGGCGCCGCGTGTTTTCATACGGCGTCGGGCGAGCGTCGCTTGGCCACGAAACGTGCCTCCAGCGTGGCCGCGGGCTTCTCGCCGGTGCCCGGCACCCGGCAGATCACCTCGACGCGGGCGCGACCCCGGCTTTCCAGCGTGTCGAAAAAAGTGACCCAGTCCGCACCTTCGGCCAGACGCGCCTCGCTGATGAAATCGGTCCACACCGGCTCCAGGTAGCGCACGGTGGATTCGCCGACGAACACGTCGCATTCGATGCCGCGCATGCGCAGCTCCAGTTCGACCAGGCCCCAGCCGTTGAGCGTCATCACGCTCACCAGGCTGCCGCCGAACGCGCAGCCCTTGTCGTTGACGTTGGGCAGCAGCGGCGCGGCGAGCGACAGCTGCGTCTCGTCGGTGTCGTGCAGGGCGATGTCCATGTTTTGCGCGAGGGGAATCTCATCGCGCATGAAGGTGACCAACTTGCGCGCGAGGGTGTGCCGTTCGGTGGTGCTCATGGGAAGGGATGACCATGGGGGAGGGCGTAGTTTACGCATCCGGGGCCGGTCAGGACCGAAAGCGCCGGGCCCGGTACACTCCGGGCGTTCCACGGAGAGAGCGATGACCGCGCGACCATCAACGCCCGAACACGTGCTGGACGGACGCACCGTGGTCATCACGCGCCCGGCCGGCACCGGTTCGCCACTGGCGCGCCGCGTGCGCCGACTGGGCGGCGAGCCGCTGCTGCTGCCCGGGCTCTCGCTGCACGCCGTGGAGCGTCCCGAGGCCGCAGCCGAGGCATGGCGCGCGGCGCTTGCTGACGACCTGCTGGTATTCACCAGCCCCGCCGCCGTGCGTTTCGCCATGCGGTTGGCTCCGTTGCATACGCATGCCACCGTGCTGGCGGTGGGCAAGGGCACCGCACGAGCGCTCAAGCGCGCCGGCATCGATGCCGCGGTGCCGGCGGAGCGACAGGACAGCGAAGGTCTGTTGGAACATCCACTGCTCGCCGCGCCGACGGGCCTGCGCCTGGCGCTGATCGGTGCGCCGGGTGGCCGTGGCATGCTGCGGGCGCAGCTTCCCGCGCGCGGCGCGGTGCTGCGCGAGGTGCATGTTTACCGACGTGGTACGCCGCGCTGGCAGAAGCGGCAGCTCGACGCGCTGCGGCGCTTGCCCGGCGATGCACGCGTGCTGCTGTCCAGCGCCGAGGCGCTCGAGAACCTCCAGCGCGGACTGCCGGCAGACCTCTTCGCGCGGCTCAGTGCCAGCGTGGCCGTGGCCAGCAGCGAGCGACTGGCCGATGCGGCCCGCGCGGCCGGCTTCCAGCGCGTGGTGGTGGCGAAGTCTGCGTTGTCCGATCACCTGCTCGCCGCCGCCGCGTTGCCGTAGGCGTTTTAGCGGTCGCAGAAGGGGCGCTTTCACGCCCGATTGATACGAGCCCCCCGCCATGGGCTGTTAGCATGTCGCGCATGAGCCAAGACGACTCCTTCCGTGAAAGCGGCGCGCCTGCGGGCGCGCGTCCCGATCCTTCGCCGCGTGCCGCGCGCACCACGCCGCCGGCCCGTCGCGGCAGCGGCACACTCGCCGTGGCACTGCTGCTCGGCCTCATCGCCATTGGCGGTGCGGGCTATGTGGGCTGGCGCCAGTGGCGGCAGGAGCAAGGCCACGCCGCCGACAACGCCGCGCTCAACGCCATGAAGCAACGCGTGGATACGCTGGAAAGCGCCTTCAGCGCCAGCGACAGCGAACGCAACCTGCTGCGTCAGCGGCTGGGCGATGCCGACCAGGTGAATCGATCGCTTCGCGAGGAACTGCTCAGCCAGGCCGAGCGCACGCGTAATCTCGAAGACGCCGTGGCGAAGCTGTCGGAGAAGACGCTCTCCGGTCATGACGCCATGCTGCTGGACGAAACCGAATCGCTGCTGCGCATGGCCAAGGAACGCTACGACCTGTTCCACGACGCGCAGGGCGCCATGGCGGCTTACACGCTGGCGGACCAGTCGCTCGCCGCCGTCAACGATGGCGCATTCTCCGGCCTGCGCCAGAGCATCAACGCCGAGCGCGAAGCGCTGGCCAAGACGCAAACCGTCAATCTGGATACCGCGCTGTCCACGCTCAGCGAGTTGCGTGCGGCCACCTTGTCGCTGCCGCTCAAGCCGCTGGATGCCGCGGCCGATGGTGCGCCCGCCGGCGGCTGGTCGCGCATCATGGGTGCGATCAACGACGTGGTGAAGGTTCAGCGCACCAATGGCGCGCCGCTCTCGGTGGCCGATGCGCGCTTCGCCCGCGAGTTGGCGTCGATCGACCTGGCGCAGGCGCAGGCCGCGTTGCTGGCGTCCGATCGCGATGCCTACATCGCCGCGCTCAAGCGCGCCGATGCCGGTATCGCCGCCCAGTTCGATACCAAGGCCGCGCCGGTGCAGCAGGCCCGCCTGCAACTGGACACGCTGCTGGCGAAGGCGCCGGGTGCCAACGTACAGCTCGGCGCCGCGCTCAACGAGCTGCGCAATATGCGCGCCGTGCATGCACTCAAGCCTGCGGCCAGCAGCAGCGCCGGAGCCAAGCCATGAAGTTGTGGCGCTGGATCCTGTTGCTGGTGATCGTCGCCGCGCTGGCCGCCTTCGGCTGGCACTGGGTGGCCGAAGACCCGGGCTACGTGCTGGTGCAGTTGCGCGGCTGGCAGGCGGAAACCACCGTCATCGCCGCCGTGGTCATCCTGCTGCTGGCCTGGGCGGTACTGAGTGCGCTGTGGTTCGCCGCGCGCTGGCCCTTCGGCGCATTCACGCGCCGCCATCGTCGACTCAGCCGCAAGAAGATGAGCGAAGGCCTGATCGCGTTGATGGAAGGCCGCCACGGTGACGCCGAGCGCGATCTGCATCGCGCGTCGCGCCTGGACGTGTTGCGCGGCCCCGCGCTGCTCGCCGCCGCCGAAGCCGCTTCGCGTCGCGGCGAAAATAGCCGTGCGCTCACCACGCTGGATGAAGCCGCGCAGGTCGCACCGCGTGCGGCGCGCGTATTGCGCGCACGCGTGCTGCGTCGCGAAGGTCGCCCTGCCGAGGCGGTGAACCTGCTCGCCGCCGATGCGGACGCGGGCAACCTTACCCCCGGCGGCTGGCGCGAACTCACCCTCGCCGCGCTGGCCAGCGGCGACACGCGTCGCGCACGCCAGGCGCTGGAACCGCTGCAGAAGAGCGGTGCGCTGGGCGCCAAAAATTTCGCCGTGCTCGAAGGCCAGGTGCTCGCCGCCTCGCTGCGTGGCGCCGGCGATGCCGCCGCACTCAACACGCTGTGGTCGCAGCTGCCCAAGACGCAACGACGCGTGCCTGCCGCCATCGACGCCTATGCGCGCCAGGCCGCTGCGTTCGGCATGGTGTTGCCGGCGATGGACGAAGTGGAATCCGCGCTACGGCGCGAGTGGTCGCCGCTGCTCATCGAAACGTACGGCGCGCTCGGGGGCGACGACATCGAAGCACGCCTGCGTCGCGCCGAGTCATGGCTGGATGGCCACCCGAACGACGCCGCGCTGCTGCTGACGCTGGGGCGCATGTGCGCGCGGCAGGGCCTGTGGGGCAAGGCCGCGCAATACCTGGAGCGTTCGCTCGCCCTCGTGCCCAGCAGTGGTGCATGGGAATCACTTGGCGACGTTCACGCGGGGCAGGGCGATGCCGCGCTGGCGCAGCGCTGCTATCGCAATGCGCTTGCTTTGGCGCGCGGCGAAGCGGTAGAGCCTTTGCCGCAGGGCGCGCGTTCCACGCGCCTCGATACCCGCCCCATTGCCGTGGAAGAGCGCAGCGAACACGGCGTGCCACGCCTGCCCGAATGATGGGCGTGGTTGCCGCTTCGGTCTGTCGATCGAAGCGGCGATAGCATCAACTCGCCGAAATCGCCCACGTGATGAAGCCCGCGTTGATCGCGGTAAATACCAGCGCGACCAGAAAGATAGCGTCCGCTACCCGCTCCAGCCGGTGGTTGCGACGCACGCTTCGCGTGCGCAGCGCCCAGTAGGCGAGCAGGCAGGATGCGAGGTAGAGCATCGCGTTGACGGCCAGCAGGTCGTCGCCGACCAGGTCTTCCTTGCGCAGCGAAATCACCACGCGAAGAATGCCGATGACCGTGAGGCAGACGCCGACCATGGCGGCCGAGGCGGTGAAGATGTGCACGCAGATGTCGTGGTCCAGTCGCGTGCGGTTGTCGTCGTTGGCGGTGGTATCGAGCGTCATGGCGCGGCCTGCGTGGAATGACGGGAGCAACTGGATAGTGGGAGGCGCGGCGCATGCGACCGGTTCCCGCCGAACCTTCCTGCGTTAAGCAGGCAGATCATAAGTGGGTTCATTCGGTCGGTCGCACCCACCAGCGCTGCACGCGTTCGGCCACCATTACCACGGCCAGCGTGCAGCCAATGCCCAGTGCTACCTGGCCCACGCGTTCCAGTGCAATCCACCAGAACGAACCGGTATGCGGCACCAGCAGGATCAGCGTGGCGGTGACGCCGCTCAGTCGCGCCGCTACACCCAGCCCGAACGCCCAGCAGGCGGTGATGGACACGACGATGGCGGCCGCATACGCAGCGAACTGCTCGCCCATGACTAGCGTGGCGCCGAACCCGGCCACGCCGCCAACGGCCGCGCCGATCAGCTGGTCGCGCGCCGATGTGCGTGTATCGATGTAGTTCTGCTGGGTCGCGGTCACCGCCGTCAACGCGGCCCAGAACGCCTGCTGTGCGTGCAGCAACGTGCCAAGTCCGTAGGCCGTGCCGGAAGCTATCAGTGTGAGCAGAGCGAACCACAGGCCCTGCATCAGCTTGTGCGACCACGGCAGCTGGCGGTACATCGCGGCCAGCGATTCCTGGACACTGAACAACCGACGGGAGTTCTCGCGCAGGGAGGGCTGGTCGCTCATGGTGGTGGCGCCTATAAGGGAGTGAGATTCGCGTACGCGTAAACGAGCCACTTGCTGCCGCTGGAGGCAAAATTCACCTGGATGCGCATGTGCGCGCCGCTGCCTTCGGCGCTGAGCACGATGCCCTCGCCGAAACTCGGATGGCTCACGCGCTGGCCGAGCTTGAGGGGCATGGTTTCTTCCAGCGAGATCGAGCCACCGGTGGGACGCGCGCCGTACAGCGGGCGGCTCACCTGTACGCGCGGGCGCACCTCGTCGATGAGCTCCGGCGGAATCTCCGAAAGGAATCGCGACGGCCGCGCCAGCATTTCCACGCCATGCATGCGGCGCGATTCGGCGTAGGTGATGAAGAGGCGCTCGCGCGCGCGCGTGATGCCCACGTAAGCGAGGCGGCGTTCTTCTTCCAGGCGTCCTTCGTCCTCGACGGAACGCTGACTCGGGAACAGGCCTTCTTCCATGCCCACCAGAAACACCACGGGGAATTCCAGGCCCTTCGCCGAATGCAGCGTCATCAGCTGCACGCAGTCATCCCACGCCTCGCCTTGGCCTTCGCCGGCTTCCAGCGCCGCGTGCGAAAGGAAGGCGGCCAGTTCGCTCAAGCCCGCTTCTTCATCGTCGGGCGTGAGTTCGAAGCGGCTGGCGACGTTGACCAGTTCGTCCAGGTTCTCCACGCGCGACTCGGCGTTGCCGCGGCTGTCCTTCTCGTAGAAATCGCGCAGGCCGGTGTGGGTGATGGCGTGGTCGATCTGCTCGGCGAGCGCGAGTGCATCGCCGGCGCCCGCCCCGGCAAACGCACGCGCCATGTCCTCGATCATGGTGAGGAAGGCCTTCACTGCGTTCTTCGCACGGCCGGCCAGTTCCCTGCCGCCGCTGAGCTCGCCCAGCGCTGCGTCCCACATGGAAATGCTCTCGGCGCGGGCGCGTCGGCGCAGCACGTCCAGCGTGCGGTCGCCGATGCCACGCGGTGGCGTG
>Ga0209759_1001928_pt1 | contig 10117 bp, 6 predicted proteins | sample AraplaCL_Col_mMS_FD_184261 | JGI IMG/M metagenome (GOLD analysis project Ga0209759, IMG submission 184261) | Arabidopsis root microbial communities from the University of North Carolina, USA - plate scrape CL_Col_mMS (SPAdes) (version 2) | ecosystem: Host-associated > Plants > Roots >...
TCACTCTCGGTGAAGCCGCCGCGGCGCAGCGCGCAGCCGATGCGCTCTCGCTGCAGGTGTTTCGCAAGCTCACCGACGGTATGCCGGCCACGCTGGAGACACAACTGCAATTCAAGGTTACTGGCAGCGCCCGCGAACAACTGCTGGGGCCGGTGCTGCCCAAGGGCTTCACCGCGACCGCGTTGTCGGGCGACCTGCCGGCGAAACTGGAGAACGACGGACGCTTGCGTGTGCAGCTTCGTCCCGGCAGCTGGACGATTTCGCTTGGCGCCCGCAGTGGTGAGGTGATCGGGCAGGTCAATGCGAGCATGCCGGGCGAGCCGTGGCCTGCGCAGGAAATCTGGAGCTATGCCGACGATCATTCGCTGCGTAGCACGCGCGTCGAAGGTCAGGCCACGGATGCGAACCAGGCCGGCGTTCCGGAGGAATGGGGCACATTGCCCGCCTACGTCGTGGATGCCTCGCACGGTTTGCAGATCGAGCAGGGTACGCGCGGCGGCGAAGGGGGGCAGGGCGACGAGATTTCTTTGGAGCGCGAACTGTGGCTGGATTTCGACGGGCACGGTTTCACCGCCGCCGACAAGCTTGGTGGCACCTTGCGCCATAGCCAGCGCCTGGATGTGAGCGCGCCATGGCAGTTGTTGCGCGCATCGCAGGGCGACACGCCACTGCTGGTAACCATGAATGGCAAGGACAGTGGCGTGGAAGTGCGCGAGACCGGCATGAACCTTCGCGCGGGTTTACGCATGCCGGGCCGTGGTTCCATCCCCGCCAGCGGTTGGCGGCTGCCATTGGAGCAGGTCGACATGACGCTGCACCTTCCCCACGGCTACCGACTCATTGGCGCCTCCGGCGCCGATCGCTCGCCCGACTCGTGGATCGCGCACTGGAGCCTGCTCGACCTGTTCGTGGTGGCACTGATCGCGCTGCTGGCCGGCCGTTTTCTCGGCTGGCCGTGGGCTGCCGTGGCGGTCGGTTTTCTCGTGCTTTCGCTGCAGGAAGATGGCGCTCCGCGCTGGACGCTGGCCGTGGCGCTGGCGCTTGCCCTGTTGATGCGCGCACTGCCGGAAGGTCGTCTTCGCCTGTTCTCGCGCATCGGCGCGGGCGCACTGCTTGTGCTCACGATGTTGTGGACGCTGCCGTTTGCGGCAACGCAGATGAAGTACGCGTTGCATCCCCAGCTGGAGGGCAACGTGTCCTCGTCCACGCCTGCGGGCGACGTGCGCGTGGCACCACCAGCGCCACCGGCGAACGCGCCGGCCGTGGAAGAGGCGTCCACCAACGCCGTGCCGGCCGCACCTGTGGCCGAGCCCCCGCCGCCGCCCGCGCCACCAGCGCCTCCGGCACTGCAACAGCAAGCGCCGGCCGCTGGTTATGCAGCGGATGCCGCCGCCAAACGCAAGCTGGAGACCGTAACCGTCACCGGTTCGCGCATCACTGCCGCCCAAACCATCGGCACGGAGCTGGATGCGCACAGCGTCTTGCAGGCTGGTGGTGGCATTCCCAGCTGGGATGCCGGCAACAATTATTTCGTGAGCTGGTCGGGGCCGGTAACGCCCGAACAGACCACCCGCTTCGTCATCGCACCGGCGTGGCTGGTGCGCCTTCTGCGAGTGGTCATGCTGGTGTTGCTGGCCGGCCTGCTCGGCCGACTTTCGCTCAACCTGCTGCGACCGCCACCGGCAAGCGCACGCCGGTGGTCGTTGAAGGGCGGTGCCGTGGCGTTGCTTGCAGTGACTCTGGCGCCACACGGCGCACATGCACAGGCAACACCTGACAGTGACATGCTGGCGGTGCTGCGCCAGCGACTCACCGAGGCGCCGCATTGCACGCCTTCGTGTGCAACGACGGCGCTCGCGGCGTTCCAGGTGAACGGCGACAGCGTTGGAATCGATCTCGAGATCCACGCCGGTACCACCGTTGCGGCGCCGTTGCCGCAGGTCGACGACACCCTGCAGCTGCTTTCAGTCGCGTTGGATGGCCATGACGCTGCACTGTCGCGCCGGGCGGACGTAACATTGGTGAAGATCGAACGCGGTGTGCATCACCTCGCGCTGCGTTATCGCGTGGCGCCGGTAGACACCACCACGATCCGCTTTCCGTTGCCGCCGCAGCGTGTGACGTTCCAGGGCAACGGCTGGGCGCCCAACGGCGTGGATGATGGACGCCTGCTGGGCGACAGCCTCGCGCTCAACCGCGTGCTCAGTTCCACCGACGGCAAGACGCTGAGCGCTGTCGAGCAGACCTTTCCGCCGTACGTGAAGCTCACACGCGTGCTGGAATTGGGCAACGAATGGACGGTGACCAATCGCGTCGAGCGCATGGCGCCGGTCGATGGCGGTTTCAGCCTGGATCTACCGCTGCTGCCGGGCGAGCATCCATTGGGCGACAACGCGCATGTCGCCGATGGACGCATCGGCGTGACCTTCAACAACGGCCAGAACGTGGTGGAATGGCACAGCCGGCTCGATCGCACGGACAAGCTGGTGCTGAAGGCGCCCGCGCTTGGCGAACGCGCCGAGCGATGGGTGTTGCAGGCCGCGCCCATCTGGCACCTGGAAACCAAGGGCGTTCCCGCCAGCCTGGACGATGACGGCCTGTTGTTCCGCCCATTGCCGGGCGAAACGCTGGACGTGGCGATCACCAAGCCCAAGGCGGTCGAGGGCGCCAGCCTGGCGTTCGACGCGGTGAGCGTGGACAGCCGTACCGGCGATCGCACCACGGAAACCACGCTCACCCTTACGGTGCGTAGTACGCGTGGCGGAGAGCACGCCATCACCTTGCCGCCCGGCGCCGAACTGATGGAGGCACGGCGCGACGGAACGCCCCTCGCTCTTGCCATTCGCGAAGGCAAGCTCAGCTTGCCGGTCTTGCCGGGCGTCTATGTCTACACACTGCGGCTGCGAGAACCGCAGGGCACGTCGTTTGCCCTTCGCACGCCCGGCTTCGCGCTGAACGCCCCGGCGGCCAACATCGCCATCGACCAAGCGGTTCCGGAGAACCGGTGGGTGCTGTGGACGTGGGGGCCGACCGATGGCCCGGCCGTGCTCTATTGGTCGCAGTTGATCGTGTTGCTTGCCGCCGCGTGGCTGTTGGCACGCTACGCACCGACACCGCTGAAGTTCCACGCTTGGCTGCTGCTGGGCCTGGGCTTCTCCGCCTTTGCGTGGGGTGCCTACGCCTTGGTGGTCGCGTGGCTCATCCTGCTCGGGCTGCGTGCGCGACGCGCGCTGCCGGAACGGCTCACGGCGCTGTTCAATGTCACGCAGGTGGCGCTGGCAGTGGTGACGCTGGTCGCCATCGGTGTGCTCATTTCCGCCGTGCCCAAGGGCCTGCTGGGGCTTCCCGACATGCACGTGGAAGGCAATGGTTCCACGGCGTGGGCACTGCGTTGGTTCGCCGACCGCAGCGACAGCGTGCTGCCGCAAGGTGGGGTCCTGAGCGTTTCGCTATGGGTCTACAAGATTGCCATGCTGGCATGGGCGCTGTGGCTGGCGAATGCCTTGATCGGCTGGCTGCGCTGGGGCTTTGAGGCGTGGAGCACGGGTGGGTACTGGAGGAAGGGGCTGCCCAAGAAGATCGAGCCGCCGGCGATGCCGGGCGCTTCGGAGTGACCTGACGAAAACGCCGCGAGATCATCGCGGCGTGTTTCTTTGCGACCGTCGCGCAGCGGGTGCGCTTCCGCAACAGCATGCGGCCTTGTGGAAGCGCATCCGTATGCGACACGGCTCTCAGTTATCTTCCGCCACCTTCAACACCAGCTTGCCGGTGTGGCTGCCGTCGAACAGGCGGTTGAGCACGAGCGGCGCGTTCTCCAGCCCGGCGGCGACGGTTTCGCCGGCCTTGACCTTGCCGCTCACCACCCAACCCACCAGATCCTGCACGGCGCGCGCCTGGTCCTTGTAGTCGAAGGCGAGGAAGCCGCGCACGGTGAGGCGCTTGACGATGATGACGCTGTAATCGTCCGACGCACGCGCGCCGCCTGCGTAATTGGCGATGAGTCCACACAAGGCGACGCGCCCGCCGTTGACCATGCGCGACAACACCGCGCGCATCACTGGTCCGCCCACGTTCTCGAAGTTCACGTGCACGCCGTCGGGCGTGGCGTCGGCGAGCTTCTGCTTGAAGTCGTCCGCCTTGTAATCGACGGCAACATCGAAGCCGAGGTCATCAACGAGGTGACGGCACTTCTCCGCGCCGCCGGCGATGCCGATCACGCGCGCACCACGCAGCTTGCCGATCTGCCCTGCGATGGAGCCCACCGAGCCTGCCGCGGCCGAGACCACCAGCGTTTCGCCGGCTTGCACGGGCGCGATCTCGGTGAGCCCGTAGTACGCGGTGATCCCGCTGAAGCCGCAGGCGCCCAGCAAGGTGGGAAGCGCGACCGGTGGATTGGGCGGCAACTTCACCCAGTAGCCCATCGTGTTTTCGTCCAGCAGCGCGTAATCCTGCCAACCCACCAGCCCCTGCACGAGGTCGCCTTCGGCGTAGTGCTTGGACTTGGACGCCACTACGCGGCCCAGTCCCAGGCTGCGCATTACCTCGCCGATGGCGACCGGCGGCATGTACTGCGGAATGTCGCTCATCCACACGCGATTGGTGGGGTCCATCGACAGATACAGCACGCGCACCAGCGCCTGGCCGTCCTTGAGTTCGGGCGTGGGCGACTCGCGCAGGTCGAAATTGTCCGGGCTCACCAGGCCTTCCGGTCGGGTCTTGAGCAATAGTTGGCGATTGGGAAAGCTCATGTGGGTTTCTCCGGTTCAGACGGCGCGCGCGCCGCCGTCGATGACGAGTTCGGCTGCGGTGACGTAGCGGCTTTCGTCGGATGCGAGATAAAGCACGGCATAGGCGACGTCGTCCGGCTCGCCCAGGCGATGCATGGGAATGCCGCGAACCAGCTTCTTCGTGGCTTCTTCTTCACCCAGCTTGTCGAAGAACGGCTTGACGATGCCGGTGCGGATAAAGGCGGGATGGATGGAGTTGCAGCGCACGTCGATCTTCTGGCGCGTGCAATCCATCGCCACCGATTTGGTAAGCGCGGCCACGGCGGCCTTTGAGGTGTTGTACGCGGTGTAGTCGGGGTCGACTTTGAATGCGGCGAGCGAAGAGATGTTCACGATGGACGCCGGTTGCGCGTCTCGCAGATAGGGCAGCGCGTGTTTGCAGCCCAGCATGATGCTGTCCAGGTTGACGCCCATCACGCGATGCCATTCCTTCAGTTCGATGCGCTCGACGCCGCCCAGCGAACCGATGCCGGCGTTGTTCACCAGCACGGATAGCCCGCCCATGGCTTCGGTGGCTTCCGCGAGCGTGCGCTCCCAGGTGGTTTCCTCGCGCACGTCCTGCGCGGCGAACCATGCGATGTGCGCGCCGTTTTCCTGATTGATCTCCTTCGCCACGGCGGCAACCGCATCCGCGTCGATATCGGTGAGGAACACTTTGGCGCCGTGACGCGCCAGCATGCGCGCGGAAGCTGCACCCAGGCCGCCAGCTGCGCCAGTGATGAAGGCGCGCTTGCCGGCGGCGCGAGGAGGAAGGGCAGAGGTCATGCGGTGCTCCTGGGGTCAGACGCTGAGGTAACCGCCATCCACGTTCAACACCGCGCCCGTGGTGTACGAGGCGGCGTCGGACGCGAGGTAAAGTGCGGCGCCCGCCATTTCCGAGGGCTGTGCCACGCGACGCATTGGCACGTGCGCCAGCGCCTGCTTCAGGATGGCCGGCGTGTTCACCAGCACCGAGGCGAACTTGGTATCGGTGAGGCCCGGCAGCAATGCGTTGCAGCGCACGCCCTGCTCGGCGCATTCCACCGCGAACGCCTTGGTCATCGAGATCACCGCGGCCTTGGTGATCGAATAGATGCCCTGCTGGAAACCCGGCACCACCCCGTTCACCGAAGCCACGTTGACGATGGCGCCGCCACCGTTCTTCGACATCAGCCGTGCGCCATGCGTGGACATGTAGAAATAACCGCGGATGTTCACGTCCACGGTTTTCTGGAATACCGAAAGATCGGTGTCGAGGATGTGGCCGAAGTACGGGTTCGTCGCCGCGTTGTTGACAAGAATGTCCAGCCTTCCATGCGTCTTCTCCACCTGTGCGTAGAGCGACTCGATCTGCGCCATCTCGCCGATGTGGCAGGCAATGGCTTCGGCGGAACCGGCGTTGGCGATGATGTCGTCCACTACGGCTTGGCAGTCTTCCTGCTTGCGGCTGGAGACGATGACATGGGCGCCGTGCGCGGCGAGCAGCCTGGCGATCTCGGCGCCGATACCGCGGCTGGCGCCGGTGACGATGGCGATCTTGCCGGTGAGGTCGAAGGTAGTGGGTGTGATCATGGTTGAAGGCATCCCGTTGCATCACTGTTCTGGATCGCCCTTCCCGCGAAAGCGGGAGGCGCTTTTTCAACAGCCGGATGGCTGGTCATCCGGTGTCTTTCACGTATTCGGATGTGCGCGAATGGAAAGGCAGAGGCATTGGATTTCCGCTTTCGCGGGAAGGACGAATGGGTAGGAGTGACTCGCTTTGCGGCGTCATCTCAACGTCACCAGCTGTGCATCACGCTCGCGCTCCAGATGCGGCCACGTGTTGAACGTCACCACGCTGTTGGCGCGCGAGCCTAGCCGAAGCCTCGTCACGCCCGTGTTCACGAGTGACCAGCTGAGTTCGAACGTCTGAAGCTCCGGCGTCTGCAGCAGCGAGGCGACGATGACCGCGATGGGGCCGCCCGAGGTGAATGCCCAGATCGTGTTCGCCGGAGCGTCGGCAAGCTGGCGCAGGGCATCCAGCACGTCGCTGCGAAACTGCGGCCAGCTATGCGTGTAGTCGCTGTCGTGTCTGCCGCTGGTCCAGCGGGCGAGTGCATCGACGAACAAGCGCTGGAACGAACGGGATGGATCGGCCTCCTGCTTCATCGCCGCACGCAGCGCGCCGGGCGCGGCGAGTTCGGGGCGATAGCGGGCAAGCAGTTCCATATGGGCGACTTCGTCGAGGCCGGGCAAGGTGACCGGTTGCGCCTCAATGCCAGCGGCACGCAAGCAAGGCAGCGCGGTGTCGCGGTGGCGCACGCGCGGCCCCATCGCTACCAGGTCGGGTGCGGCGCCGCATTCGGCCAGCCATTGCCCCAGCAGCGTGGATTGCCGTTCGCCTAGCGGCGACAACTGGTCGTAGTCGTCGGCATGGAAACTCGCCTGCCCGTGCCGTATCAGCAGCAGCTCGCGCACGGTCACTCCTTTGCGGCCATCAGACGGCGGCAACGCATGCCCATGTAGGTTGCGGCGTCGCCAAAGCCGGTGAACTGCGGGTTGGTGGTCTGGCCCAGCGCGAAACGGCGGTAGATCTGCTGGATGATCACCATCAGTCGGAACAGGCCGAACACTTCGTAGAAGCGCCAGCGCGACACGTCCATGCCGGTGCGTTCGCCGTAATAGGCGACCACTTCGCGGCGCGTGAACATGCCTGGTTCATGCGTGGGCTGGCGACGGAACGATTGGAATACCGCATCGTCATCCGCCTGCACCCAGTAGGCCAGCGAACTGCCCAGGTCCATCAGCGGATCGCCGATGGTCGCCAGTTCCCAGTCGAGCACGCCGATGATGTGCTGCGGGTTGTCTGGTGCCAGCACGACGTTGTCGAAACGGAAATCGTTGTGGATGACGCAGCTGGCGTTGTCCTTCGCGGGCTGCTCGTGTTCGAGCCAGGCGATGATGTCGTCGCATGGGTCCGAACCTTTGGTGGCGGCTTGTCGCCAGCGCTCGCTCCATCCGGAAACCTGTCGTGCGATATAGCCCTCGCCACGGCCCAGTTCCTTCAATGCCGGCTGCGTCACGTCGACGCGGTGCAGTTCGATGAGGCGATCCACGAAGGCGATGCACAGGCGGCGCACGCCGTCGGCATCGAGATGCAGTTCTGCGGGCAGGTCGCGGCGGAGGATGGTGCCGCGCAGGCGCTCCATCACATAGAAGTCCTGGCCGATCACGGCTTCATCGTCGCAGCGGGTGAGGATGGTGGGCACGTACGGGTAATCGCGCTTGAGCGCGGCCATGACACGCGCCTCGCGCATCATGTCATGCGCGGATTTCGCCTTGGCGCCGCGCGGCGGGCGGCGCAATACGAGTTCGCGATTGGCATAGCCAAGCAGATAGGTGAGGTTGGATGCGCCGCCGGGGAACTGCTTCACCGCGGGCGTGCCTTCCAGGCCGTCGATGTGCTGCTTGAGGAAGGCGTCGACCTTGGCGATGTCGAAGGCGTCTTCCTCGCGCACGTTGCGCGCCTGATCGGTGATGGTCGTCATGCGTGCTGCTCCGCGGCGAGCTGAGCCTTCGCTTCGAGTCTGGCGACGACGGCGCGATGCACTTCGTCCGGACCGTCGGCCAGGCGCAGCACGCGTGCATACGCGTAGAGGCGGGTGAGCGGAAGGTCGTCAGCCAGGCCCGCCGCGCCATGGATCTGCATCGCTGCGTCCGCCGCCTGCTGCGCGATCGCGGGTACCACCACCTTGATCTGCGAGATCAGGCTGAGCGCGGCCTTGCTGCCTTGCGTATCGAGCGTCCACGCAGTCTTCAGCGTCAGCAGGCGCGCCTGGTCGATGCCCATGCGCAGGTTGGCAACGATGTCCGCGTTGCCGCCCAGCTTGATCAACGGCTGGCCGAATGCCACGCGCGATTGCGCGCGCCGGCACAGCAGCGACAGCGCGCGCTCCGCCGCGCCGAGTGCGCGCATGCAGTGATGTACGCGGCCGGGCCCGAGGCGGCCCTGCGCGATTTCGAAGCCGCGGCCGGCACCGAGTATCAGGTTGGTGGCGGGCAGGCGCACGTTGTCGAAATGCAATTGGCCGTGGCCCGAGGGTTCGTCGTAGTCGTGGAAGACCGGCAGCATGCGCTCGATGTGCACGCCAGGCGTATCGAGCGGGCAGATCACCATGCTGTGGCGGCGATGCGGCTCGGCTTGCGCATCGCTCAGGCCCATGAAGATGACGAAGCGGCAGTGGGGATGGCCCAGGCCGGTGGTCCACCACTTGCGCCCGTTGAGCACCAGCTCATCGCCTTCGAGGGTGGCGGTGGCGCGCATGTTGGTGGCGTCCGACGAGGCGACGTCTGGTTCGGTCATCGCAAAGCCCGATCGGATCTCGCCGCGCAACAGTGGTTCCAGCCATTGGGCGCGTTGTTCGGGTGTACCGAAGCGATGCAGCACTTCCATGTTGCCGGTGTCCGGCGCACTGCAATTGAACACCTCAGGCGCAATGAACGAATGGCCCATGATCTCGGCGAGCGGCGCGTATTCCACATTGCTCAGGCCCGGACCATCGTCCAGATCGGGCAGGAACAGGTTCCATAGGCCTGTGTCGCGCGCACGGGCCTTCAACTGCTCCATCACCGCCGGCTGCCGCCATTGGCGGTGATCGGAACCGCCAGCCAATTGCGATGCGTAAACCGATTCGGCCGGGAGCACCTCCTCGCGCATGAAACGTTCGAGACGTTCGGCGAGTTCGCGCGTGCGTTCGGAAGGGGCGAAATCCATGGCGTTCTCCTCGACTCCCGCTGAGCGTACGCCTCGTGCAGCCAATTATTGAAATGAATATGCTTTATGGGTGTTTATCAATGCGATGAATGGGTGGCTCCATGGAACGCGACGGCCGGATCGACCTCAACCTGTTCCGCGTGCTCGACGCGATCCATACGCACGGCGGCGTCAGCGCGGCGGCGCGCGCGCTGCACCTTACCCAACCCGCGGTAACGCACGCACTGGGGCGATTGCGTGACCACCTGGGCGATCCGCTCTTCGTGCGCCAGGGCAATCGGCTGGTACCTACCGACAAGACGCGGGCGATGATGCCGGCCGTGCAGGCGCACCTGAAGGGGCTGCTGGCCAGCACGCATGCGCAGCCGACTTTCGATCCCTCGCGGTTGCAGCGGGAATTCGTCATCGGGTTTCGTGACATCCTCGAATCCATCGCCTTGCCTGGATTGATGGCGAGCATCGGCCGCGAGGCGCCCGGCGTGCGGGTGGTGAGCCGGCGCGTGGCCGCCGACGAGGTGGAGCGCGAGCTTTCCTCGGGCGCCTTGGACCTGGCCGTGGATCGGCCCTTGCGGGCAGGCGAGCGCATCTCGCATCGACG
>Ga0209759_1001929_pt1 | contig 10115 bp, 5 predicted proteins | sample AraplaCL_Col_mMS_FD_184261 | JGI IMG/M metagenome (GOLD analysis project Ga0209759, IMG submission 184261) | Arabidopsis root microbial communities from the University of North Carolina, USA - plate scrape CL_Col_mMS (SPAdes) (version 2) | ecosystem: Host-associated > Plants > Roots >...
AAGCCCACGGCGCCGAAGGCGCCGCGCTCGTCGAACACGAGAAGGAGCGCCGGCACCGCGGCCCGCCGGTTCGCGTCAGGCCCGGCGCCCTGCCAAAGCGCCGGCCGCGGGCATCGACGCGGGCCTCGATGGCCTCGTCGATGCCAAGGCCTCCTCCAAAGACCACGAGGCTTTTCATCCACCCGCCAAGACGCCGCCGCGGCAGGGTGGGCAGGGGCTCCGATCGCAGGCGCGACCGGCGCGACGCGGGTGGAAGCCCCCGGTCCTCCAGCCGAGCCTGTTGAACGCGGCCCCATGGCGAGCGCGCGGTGCAGGTCGAAGCTACAGAACCCGCGGAATCCGCGCCGTCCAGGCCGGATTCCGACGCACGGCAAGCCGGAGAGCGGAGCCCCTGCCCGCCCTGGCGCACGCGCAACGCAGGCCAGCGCGAAGCGACAACCGCCTGAACAACCGCAAATGCCGGCGTCCCGGACTCAAGGCTCCGGATCAGCCAGGCGCTCGCTCCCGGCGGACGACACAACGTCGCCCTTGCCCGCAGGCACCTCCGCAACGAGCTTGCCAGCGACAGCCTCACCCGCCCCAGTCACAGCGTCCCCCTCGGCCGGCGCAGCATCGGCATCGGCATCGGCAACAGCGGCACCGGCAGAAGCAGCAGCCTCACGCGCCTCCATCTCCGCGAAACCCTCGTCGAACATCCCGAACTGCTGATTCGCCAGCGCAATCGCCGGACGCCCGTCGCCCCACGGATCGGCGCCGAGGCGGCGCGCCAAGCGCCAGCAGAAGCGGTCGCGCTCCGCCTCCGGCACCGCGGCCGCCGCTGCATGCACCCACGCGTGCGCCTGATCGAGCTTGACCGCTGCCGGCAGCAACGGCGCAGCGCGGTCGGCGCGCTCGACATGGCGCCGCAGGATCAGCCCGTACTGCCGCGCGGCCTCCAGTGCCGGCCCCAACGTGACGCGGTCGGCGTAGCGCATCGCCGCCAGATCGAAGGCGTCGCGCCCCAGCAGGTCGAGCGCGAACAGCAGCGCGCCCAGCGACGCGTCGTCGGCCAGCGGCTCGTAGGCCACGTCGTCATGGGTGAGGCGGATCGCGTCGGCGCGCAGCGAAGTCAGGGTGGCGGGCATGTCGGTCGGTGCGAAATCTGGATAGGGGTCAGCCATTGTCGGCTGAACCCCTCCCACACCACCCGCCTGCAAATCCTCCACGACCTGGTTCAGGCTACGTCCCCGCTGCCGCCCGGTGACCGGACGAAGACGCTCGCGCAGTCGCGCCAACGCCTCGCGAGCCACCGAACAGTGAACGTGTGGCCGTGTCCCGGCATAGAAGCAGTACCCCGACACCGGCCCGACGGCCGTCTTCGACTCGTTGCCCTTCAGCGCCAGCCTCGCGTAGCAGTCGCGGGCGCTTTCATCAGGCCGGAGCCGCCAGTGTCGCGTTGTAGACCTTGCCGCCCACCGAGACGTTGCGCAGCGTGAGGCCCGCCACGTTGTAGAGGTAGAAAGGCTGGGCTGCGTTGGCAGGCGCTCCGAAATCGCAGTCAGTGATCGTCACGTCGCTGACGGGCATGACCGAAGGAACGGGCGCGGAGCCGTTGTAGTCCGAGGCGACGGGGCCGAGCATGACCACGGCCTGATGGCAGGACGCCGTCTTGCCCTCCTTCGTCACGTTGCCCACCGTGACGTTCGACACATGAACCTGCGAGACCTGCGGTGGGCGCGTCCTGACGTTGTCGTTCAGCGGCGAATAGTCGCAGTCGAAGGTGATGATCGCGCCGGCGGCAGTGGCCACCGTGCGCGAGTGGATCGGCGATCCGGGCAGCGAGGCGTAGAACGAGGGCGAGGTCTGCACGCCGTTCGGGATCGAGATGTGGCGCAAGTGAAAGTTGCGCAGCCAGCCGCCGCGGTTCATGTTGGTCTTGATCCTGATCGCGGTGTTCAGCGGGTTCGTCTCCCAGTGGATGTTCTGCAGGCGCAGGTGCTGCGCGTAAACATTCTGGATGCCGCCGGCCATCTCGCTGCCGAGCGTCACCGCGCCGTGGCCGCTCTGCATCGTGCAGTGCTGGATGACGATGTTCTGCGAGGGGCCGTATTGCGTGTCGAGATCCTTGCCGGCCTTGATGGCGATGCAATCGTCGCCGGTGTCGAAGGTGCATTGCTCGATCAACACCTGGTCGCAGGCCTCGGGGTCGAAGCCATCGTTGTTGGGCCCCAGGCTGTTGGCATGCACGTTGCGAATGACGATGTTGCGGCAGTGCACCGGGTGATGCTGCCAGAAGGGTGTGTTGGTGACCTGGTAACCCTCGAGCAGCACGTTGGTGCAGCCTATGAGGTGGATCATCGAAGGGCGCAGATAGTGGCCCAGGCCGAACACGCGCTGGCTGATAGTCACGCCGGCCTCGGACAGGGCCGGCAGGAATTGCTCATCGGTCCGCCAGCGCTCGTCGTGGCCCTGGATCAAGGCGCGCTCGGCTTCGCTGAGATCAGGCGCCAGTGCGGCCAGCGACTCCGGATTGTCCGGATTGAAGGTGGCGCCAGACGGCTCGCCGGCCCTGTAGCCCGGTGTCTTGCTCTGGCTGACCGGGTTGACGGTCTTGTTGCGGCCTTTCCATGTCCACCAGCAGGGGCCGCCGTCTTCAAAAGGCACGCCGCCCTGGCCATCGAGAACGCTGGTCCAGTCTTCGCCGGTCAGCGCGATATTGTCCTGGCAGAAGGCGTAGATCATCGAGGCGAAGTTCAGGCAGTCGTTGCCCTGCCATCGGGTACGCATCAGCTTGCCGTTCGTGCCGCAGTCGAAGTCACCGTACCTGGCGTAGTCCGCCGGCTGGTTGCTGAAGTAGATGCGAGCGCCGGCCATCAGATGAAGGTGGACGTTGGACAACAGCACGATCGGACCGGCGCAGAACCAGTTGCCGGACGGGATCACCACGCGGCCGCCACCGGCCTTGCTGCATGCGGCCATCGACTTGGCGAAGGCCTCGTAGCAGTCGAATGAGTCGGGCGCCTGCGTGTCGATCAGCCCCTGGTCGTCATGTGAAATGAAGGCTTGAACCTTCACCAATGAACAGGTGCGTGCACCGAATGCGGTGACGTCGAAGTCTTGCCTGCGGAAGCTCAATGGCCTGGACAGCCGGTCGATGATCGCCTGCGCCTGAATCCAGGGATCGCCAGGAATGCGGTTGGCGAACGCGGCGGCGCCGAAAGCGCTGGCCAGCGGTGCCACCGAGGCGGCTTTTACAAGGGAGCGACGTTGCAGAGAGGCCATGGGCGGCATTCGGTCAATCAATCGGGGCTGTTGTTGTACTCACCGAGGTAGATGTCCGGCGGCGACGGCTTCTGCGCATAACCGAGATCCCTGACGGGGTCGAACCCGGCGCCGATCAAGTTGGCCCAGTAATCATCGGAGCTGAATTGCACGGGTCGGAAGGAGAGCTTGCCGCTCTGGTTCCAGTCGGCCCAGGGGTTCGTCTTGTTGATGTGGCTACCGATCTTCGAATTCAGCACCACCATCTTTCCGACGGTCTCCAGCACAGGCTTGCTGATCGTGCCCCGGGGGACGGCGTAGCTGCTGGTCCCGGCCAGGCCGCACACGTAGCCTTCCACGGCCATTGCACCGTACGGTGTGCACTTCTGATTGTGGAACCATTGGCGAGCGAGGTTGTAATTTCCGGCCAGGGCACTGGCGCTTCCATCGTTGCTGAACTCGCAATGGTCGAAGACCAGCCCGTACTTGGTCCTGATATTGGTGTCGGGTGCGCCGACATAGCTGTTCTTGCGGGGGCCCAGTGATCTGATTTCACTGCGGTAGAAGAAGGCGGTGGCATCGCCGAAGATGAAGTCCACGTCGCCCTCCACGTATGACTTGTCGAAGAAGACGCGCGCCGTGCGGCCGCCCTCCCCGGTCTTCATGAACAGCGTGTCCTGCAGGCCGAGAACCCGCACATTCTCGAAGCGAGCGCGGTCGGCACCATCGATACCCAGGGCCACGGCCTGGTGCGAGACTTCGGACGCTGTCGCGGAGGTCAAGCGGCAGTCTTCCACGCAAGGCGGCACCGGCGAGCGCCGATAGCCGTTCTCGACAGTGATGTTGCGAGCCTGGAAGCCGGGGCACTTCACCCAGACGGTGTAGCTGCCGAAGGTGCTCAGCGTGGATCGGATCCTGAGCGAGTCGAACATTGCCTGGATGGACGCATCCATGCCGGCGAATGACGGGCCATACCGGGCCGCATAGGCCTCGCCGGTGACGGAGGCATCGAGGTTCTCCGTTATCACCGTGGCTGCGGCGTCGGCGCCTTCGCCATACAGAGTGATCGCCGTGCCCGACTGCGGGACATAGACCAGTTCGCGGTAGATGCCGGGCTTGACGAGGATCTGCACCCGCCGGCTGGCACGCGGATCGCGCGCATCGACCACGGCGCGATTGACTGCGGCCTGCACGCTGTTGAACACGGTGCTGCCGTTGGGCTTGGCGTGCAGATCGACCGTGTAGTCAGGCTGGCCCGTTGCCATGGGTCCGGCCAGCGGGTCCCAGGGATCGATGGCTTCGCGGCCGGGCTCTCCCGCGTACCTGAGCACTTCCGAATACGCGAAACGCCCCGCCTGTTCGGCCGTCAGCTGCGGGCGCGCGATTGCTTCTGCCTTCACCGGGAAGGCGGGGAAGCCTTGTTCGCAGGATGGTCCGATGCCGTTGGTGAAGTTCTCGGCCGGCGACAGCTGCGCATGCTCGATGTCGAACCGCGGCATGCCGTCCACCTGCACGTTCTTGAACGTCGCCTTCACGGGAAATTCGGCGTCATGGCCTTTGATGATGACCGTTCCTCCAGTCAGGCTGTGAACGTTCTCGAACAGGATGTCCTCATAGACCGGAATCAGAAGACCGTTCGCGCCTTTGCCATAGTCGCTTGCCACATCGATGGGCGCCTTCACGCCGCGCAGGCAGACGTTGGCGTAGTGCACGTCGCTGACCCGCCCGCCGCGCGACACATCGCTCTTGATGCGAAGGCCCGAGGTCGTGCCGTCCATCGTGAGGTCTCGAACCAGCACATGGCGCACGCCGCCATTGGTCTCGCTGCCGATGGACATGCCGTGGCCGCTGTAGAAATGATTGTCGATGATCGAGATGTTCTCGCTGGGGCCCGCGCTGCCCGCCTTGATGGCGATGTTGTCGTCACCGGTGCGGATGAAGCTGCGGGTGACGGTGACGTTGCGTGACGACCCGGGGTCGATGCCATCGGTGTTGCGCGCGTCGGCGGGTGCGTCGATGCGCACGCCCCAGGCCGTGAAGCCGTCCACCTGGGAGAGGGCGACGTGGAAGTTCGGTGAGTTCTTCAGCGTGATGCGGTAGAGCGCGAAGTCCTTCGAACGCGCGACATCGATCAGGTGAGGCACGTTCTGCTCGGTCCGCTCGCGTTGCGCGCGGCGGGCGAGTTGCCACCAGGATTCGAGCTTGCCGTCGATCGGCTCGCCGCCTTGCCCGTCGATCGCTCCATCGCCCATGATGCCGCTGCCCTGCGTATCGACGGCGGTGATGAAGGTGCGGCAGCCGTGGGCCTTGCCGCGGGTCGTGCTGCCGCAGATCTTGTCGCCCTTGTCGTAGCGTGCGGGATCGGTGCTGGCATAGAGCGTGGCGCCGGCCTCGATCACGAGCGTCACACCGCTGGCAAGCGTGAATGGGCCCGCAGTGAAGGCCCTGTATTGATTGCTGGCGGCCAGCCGCACCGACCGCCCGGCGGGGCAGTGGCTGATGGCTTGCTGGATTCGATTCGTGTCGTCGGCGGCCGATTTGACGGGGCCGGTCTCGGCGGCATTCAACACGGCACAGGCCGGCGGAAGCGCGGGCTCGACGACCTTGCGCGTATCCTGCGCCTGCGCCCCGGTGACGACGCCGAGCAATGCTGCCGTGGTGACGATGAGCTTCGTCATCGGAGGTACGGGGTCAGCGCGGGCAGGCCGGCGCGCAACAACCGAACCATCAAGGTGGCGAAGAAGTCCGCGCCCTTGGGCCCCACGTGGGTGTGGTCGAAAGCGCTCTTCCGGTTCGTCACGGCCTCGAGCTGGTTGCGGTCCACCGGCGCGGCTTGCACCGATGACGGCGGCTCGACGGCCAGCAGGTCCGCCTGCGCCGATCCCATGGCTTGCACCGCCTCGGCGCTGGCCGTGAACAGGTCGACCAGGGGTACTTGCTTGGCCGTGGCGACAGCCCGATCGGCATCTGCCCAGGGCTGCAGATCGTTGGTGAGCTGACGACCCTCGAAGTTGCGGCGGGTCAGCGGCGTCACCAGCACCGGCGAGCCGCCGGCGGCGCGGACTTCGTCGATGTATCGACTCAGGTTTGCGGGAAACTCGGTCTTCAGGTCGGTGGAGCGACCGGGCTTGCCGGGCTGGTCGTTGTGGCCGAATTCGACCAGCACGTACGTGGCCTTGTACATGCCCTTGTCGGCTCCGTGATCCGCCAGCAGATCCAGCACGTTCTGCCACAGGCCCTCGGCTCGGTAGCTGCCTGAGCTGCGGCCATTCCTGGCCAGGTTGATGCAAGTGACCTGCGGCGTGAAGCGTGCACACAGCGCGTCGCCATAGCCGTTGCGCGGCGCCAGTGTGGAGTCGCCGACGAGGATCACGCGGATGGGCTCGGGCGAAGCAGCCCAAGTGCCGACAGAAAGGCTTGCCAGCAGGCCCGCCACGACGAGATTTCTCGGTGTCATGTTCAGCTCGACAGCGTTTCGTTGAACAGCTTGGCGCCGATCTTCACGTTCTTCAGCGTCAGGCCCTTGACGTTGAAAAGATAGATCGGCTGCTTGTCGTTGACCGGTGTGCCGAGATCGCAGTCGCTCACGGTGATGTCGGTCACCGGCAGGATCACCGGGGTTTTCAGGGGACCGTTGTAGTCGGTGGCGATGGGGCCCATGATGACGATGGCCTGGTAGCTCGAATACCGGCCACCTTGCATCGCCACATTGCCGACCTTCACGTTCGAGATGTGCACATGGCTCACCTCGGGCGGGCGGGTGCGTACGTTGTCGAGAATGGCATCGTAGCCGCAGTCGATGGTGATGACGCCGCCGGCCGAGACGGCCACGGTCTTGTTCGGCACCAGGGAGCCGGGCAGGCTGGCGTAGAGACCCGGCGCGGTGCGGATGCCGTTGGGGACCTCGATGTTGCGCACATGCAGATTGCGCAGGAAGCCGCCGCGGCTCATGCTGCACTTCAGCCGGATGGCCACGTTCAGCGGATCGGTCTTCCAGTGGCTGTTCTCGAACAACAGGTTTTGTGCATAGACGTTCTGGATGCCGCCGGACATGATGCTGCCGAAGGTCAGCGCCCCGTGGCCGCTTTGCATGCGGCAGTTCTGAATGACGATGTTCTGCGCCGCGCCGTATTGGGTGTCGGGGCCCTTGCCTGCGTCAATGGCAATGCAGTCGTCGCCAGTGTTGAAGTTCGAGTCCTCGATCAGCACGTGGTCGCAGGCCTCCGGGTCGAAGCCATCATTGTTGGGGCCCAGGCTGTTCGCGAAGACGCCCTTCACATGCACATGCCGGCAGTGGACCGGGTTGTGCTGCCAGAACGGTGTCTGACGGGTCTGGTAGCCCTGGAACAACACGTGGGTGCAACTGATGAATTGCACCATATGCGGCCGCAGGAAGTGGCCGACGCCGAACACGCGCTTGTCCTTCGGCACGCGCGCTTCGGCCAATGCGCGCAGGAAGTTGGAATCGCAGCGGAACCGGTCGCCCTTGCCTTGAATGAAGGCAGCCTCGGCTTCGCTGAGGTGAGGCGCGACGTCGCGAAGGGACAGTGGGTTCAGCGGGTTGACGTGCACCTCGGTCCGGCCGCTGTTCATCACATGCTTGATGTCCACGCCGTGCTCCGAATGCTCACGCCCCTTCCATGACCACCAGCAGTCCGGACCGTCGCTGAAGCGCAGCCCGGCCTGGCCATCGAGGATGCTGGTCCAGTCCTCGCCTGTCAGCGCAATGTTCGTCTGGCCGTAGGCGTAGACCATGGGCGAGTAGTTGAGTAGGTCATTGCCTTCCCAGCGCGCGAGGGTCAGCTTGCCGTTCTTGCCGCAGTCGAAGTCGCCGGTCTTCGCGTAGTCGGCCGGGTTCTGGCTGAAGTAGACATGGGCGCCTGCCTTCAGGTGGACATGGACGTTCGAGAGCAGGACGATGGGGCCGGCGACATACCAGTCTCCAGCGGGAATCACGACCCGGCCGCCCCCGGCTGCGTGGCAGGATGCGATGGCGGCCTTGATGGCTGCGTAGCAATCCTTGGAACCCGGCGCGGGCGTATCTACCGTGGCCTCTTCGGAGAAGGAAATCCAGGCCGTGGCGGATTGCACGCGGCAGGCCTGCGCGCCGAAGTCCGTGATGAGGAAATCCTGATCTCGAAATGCGACAGGTTCGGCAAAACTGTCGATGATCTCCTGGGCTCGTCCCCAGGGATCGCTGCTCCGAGCGACGCCGCCTGTTGGCAGAGCGGCGAGAGATGCCGATGAAGCCAGTTTCAGAAAATCGCGACGCGGCCCGTCTGGCGTCCCGGGCAAACGATGCTGCTTGTTCACAGGTCCTCTCCTCGCCTCGTGAGAGCAATGGCCTTGAGATGACGTCGAGCGCCCCTCGGCCTCGATGGCCGGGGGCGGTGACGCCGCGTGGCGTCCTCTGGATCGCCTCGTTCGGCGCTTAGAACTTGTAGGTCACGCTACCCACCCAGGTACGGCCGATCGGGCTGGCGGCGCTGCTCAGATAGCCGTAGGAGTAGAGCGAACTGTTGGTCGCCGGCGGCATGCGGTCGAACAGATTGTTGATGCCGGCGACCAGGGTCACGTACGGGATGCCGGTGTAGCTGGTCGACCAGTTCACCAACGAGTACGACGAGATCGTGTGGTGATTCGCCGCAGGCACCGGGGTCAGGTTCTGGTCCCGGTAGGAGGAGTTGAAGGACTCGGTGAACTGGGTCTTCCAGTCTCCACCCGCCCAACCCACGCGCAGGACGTGCTTCCAGCGGAAGGACAGGATCGGGAAACTGCTGGTCGTGCCATTGCTGGCCAGGCCGAACCTGCCGATGTTCGAGACCCACGGCCCGCCCTTGTCGATCTGGTTGTCGAACTGGGTCAGGTAGGTGCCGTCCAGGCCGAGGTTGAAGTTCCCCATGCTGCCAGCCTGGATCAGCCAGTTGGCGCTGACGTCGATTCCGGCGACCTTCTGGCCTCCCAGGTTCATCGTGATGTTCTTGATGTACGCCAGGCTGCCATCGGGGTTGCGGACGAACAGGTTGATGTATTTCAGCGGATCGTCCGTGTAGGCGTTTTCCGGCAGGTTGGCGATCATGTTGGTCATGGTCACCTTCCAGTAGTCCACCGACACCGTCGCGTTCTTGATCGGCTCGAAGACCATGCCCAGCGAGAAGTTGTGCGACTTCTCGGGCACCAGGTCCGGGTTGGCCCCGGTCTGCTTGGGCTGGGTGGCGTTGCACACGATCGAGGACACCTGGCCAGGCAGTGCCGTGCCGGTGCCAGGAATGTTGGGCGTGGGGCTCGGGCAAAGAACCGGATCGTCCATCTTGGCTGCGGTCGTGGCGTTCGCGCCCGCCACGCGGTAGCCGTAGCGGTCGAACAGGGTCGGCGCGCGGAAGCCCGTGCTGGCCGAGCCCCGGAACATCACCTGCCTGGTCGGCTGGAAACGGAAGCTCGCCTTCGGATTGAAGGCGTTGCCGACATCGCTGTAGTGGTCGTCGCGGGCGGCGAGGTTCAGCGTCAGCTCCTTGGTGACGGGGGCGTCGAACTCGGCAAACAGGGCCTGGACCTGGCGATGGCTTTCGGCGAAGGTCGGCGTGGCCGCAACCGGAGCCGCATACGTGCCGATCTGCTTCTTGTCATCGCGCGTGCTGTCCCGGTGCGCGTCGACGCCGACAGCCACGGCCAGATTGCCGCCGCCGAGTTTCATCAGGTCGCGCGTGAAGGTGGCATCGATGCCGGTGTAGGTGCTCCTGGCGGCGCGCAGGGTGCCCGTCAGGGTGATGCTGTCCAGATAGGCCTGGCCGGCCGCGTCTTGCGCGCCGAAAGGATTGATCGTGCCGTCCGAGATGCCTTCATTCAATTTCTGGCCGTCCAGGATGCCCTGGCGA